>Ga0209431_10000097_pt1 | contig 62544 bp, 43 predicted proteins | sample RifCSP13_3_FD_184021 | JGI IMG/M metagenome (GOLD analysis project Ga0209431, IMG submission 184021) | Soil microbial communities from Rifle, Colorado - Rifle CSP2_sed 13_3 (SPAdes) (version 2) | ecosystem: Environmental > Terrestrial > Deep subsurface > Rock core/Sediment | place: Rifle... | reverse complement strand
GGAAAGGTCCGGGAGGCAATCGCTGCGCTGAAGATTTGAAAGAAGCCGTCAGCCGCCAGGTATCAGCTGTCAGCCAGAGAGAAGCCGTCAGCCGTCAGCGATCAGCAGTCAGCCAGAAAGGGCCGTCAACTGTCAGCGACACCTGCACTTGCTCTAGGTGCAAGCGTAAGCGGTCAGCCAGCAAGAAACTGGCAGGGATCGGTGAAAAGGTCCGCGCTTTGAAGGCTGAAAGCTGACGGCTGAAGGCTGAAGGCTGATCTAAGGTGTTGGCGTGGTCGCCACCGGGTTGCCCGACCAGGTGAAGTGGCGGTAGGGGCTGGGGGCGCCGGCCGGAACCCAGCGCGTGGTTCCATCGGGGGCGGAGCCGGCTCGCCGCACCGGCTCGACCTGCCAGCGCAAGATGTGCGGCAAGACGTCGCCCGGGCGAAAGGACGCCGGGACGATGAACTTGGTGTCGGTGACCTGAGCCACCAGCCGCACCGTGCCTGATCCCTCTGTCAGATCTTCGACGACCACCTGGTAGGCTTCGCCCTCGCGCAGCGCGGCGACGGCCGCCCACTGCAGCGTTACCGAATCGTCGGCCAGGGTGAAGGCCGCACCATCGCGCGGCAACAGCAAGTTGGGCGCCGGGTACGGGGGCGGCGAGGTCGACGTCGGCGATGGCCCGGGCGTGGGCAAGCGCTCGCAAAGCGGGACGATCAACACCTGGCCGACGAAGACGGTCTGGCTGGACATCCCGTTGTAATCCATGATCCCCTGCATGGAGACGTTGTAGTTCTCCGCGATCGCGCCGAGGCTGTCATTCTCCGCGACGGTGTAGGTGATCTTGTCGCAAGCGACATCGGTCTGCTCCGCCGCGGAAAGCGTTTCGGTCGGGGGAGGCAGCGCCGTCGGCGTCGGCTTGGGGATCAGGATCGTCTGGCCGATCGACAAAGGGCAGGTGGCGGGGAGCTGGTTGAGTTCGACGATCGACTGAACCGAGACTCCGAAGAACCCCGCCAATCCCAGGCATTGGTCGCCCGCGACGACCCGGTATTGAGTCGGGGGTTCGAGGGTGGCGGTGGGAACCGTGGTCTCGGTCGGCAGCGGAGGCAGAGTGGCGGTCTGGGTGGGGGTAACGCTGGGCGTGGCCGATGACTCGGCCGGCTCGCCCAGTCCGGTGATCTGCATCGCTCCATAGGTCAGCCCGGCCGCCAACAGCGCGAACACAGCCAGGAACCCAAGCGCTACCGGGAGGGAAAGGCTTACTTGGGCCGAGGTCGGACGTTTGCCCGGCGTCGTCGGTCGCAGTAGGGTCCCGCAGACGACACAACGTGAGGCGGTCGGCGAAACGCGCGAACCGCATTTCGGGCACGTGGTCCGATCTCCGGGCGAGGTTCGAGGCGCGTCTGTCATGGGTGTCGGAGGCGAAGCGCGAGGATTATACCGCCCGGGGAGACTCGAGCCCCGCTGACCGGCCATCAAGGCCCAGATCCCCGGCGATTCCGGTCATCGCCTGAAGCACATGGCCGACATGGGTCCACAACTCGACCCCGAGCTCGCCCGCGCCGCGCTCGATCTCGTCGCGGCGAACGTTGGCGGCGAAGCGCGCGTCCTTCCACTTCTTGCGCACGGATCCGACTTCCATATCGAGCAGGGACCGAGATGGGCGAACCAGCGCAACGGCGGTGATCAATCCTGTCAGCTCGTCGCAGGCGAACAAGGCGTGCTCCATTGTCGACCGACGTTCAACGCCGGTATGCTCGGCGTGGCTCAGGATGCAGCGGATCACGTCTTCAGGCACTCCGCGCGCTCGGAGAATCGGCGTTCCTTCCTGGGGATGCTGCTCGAGCGTCGGATGGACTTCCCAGTCGAAATCGTGGAGCAAACCGGCCAACGCCCACGGCGCCGGTTCCTCGCCGTAGACGCCGGCGTAATGTCGCATGGCGGCCTCGACCGCCAGCATGTGCCGGACGAGGGCCTCGTTCTTGACGAACTCGCGAACGATGGCCAGGGCTTCTTCGCGCGTCATCCTAGTTCCTCATCTGTTCTCGACTCCGCGCGGGCAAGACCGGGGTCGAGACGGAAGGGAAGGCGTCCCTTCGGGGTGCGCCTTCACGCCTTCGCACTCTATCCTCTTCAGGCACACCCAGGGTGCACCCGCCCTTGGCGGTCTGCCCCCTGGGGGCGCCCGAAGGGGCGTCGAGACCGAAGGGGTGAGGGCGGGTGCCCTGAAGTGGGTAGACGGCGAAGGGCGCTCAGGTCCGATCACGCGGAGTCCGCTGTCTTGGAGAGGGAAAGTAGTGCTTCGAAAACTGCTACCAGAGACGCCGGAAACTCGCGCAGCTCCCAGAAACTTCGGGCGCGGACACTGTAGGTGGAGCGATCGGCGGCGACGCCGCTGGCCTCAATCCCCTGCGCCGCGCAAAGGGCCAGGGCTCGAGGCAGGTGGAAACGCTGCGAGACGAGTAGGGCGGAGCGCACACCGAGGATTTCCCTGGCCCGCAGGCAAGACTCGAACGTCCGCACGCCCCCCGGATCGAGGACGATGGCTTGCCGAGGCACTCCCAGTTCTTCTGCGCGGGCGGCCATCGCCGCAGGCTCATCGTAGCCGGCGCGGACTGAGCCCGTCATCAGCAGACGCTCGACCTTTCCGGCAAGAAACAGCTCAGCCGCCGTTTCTACCCGGTCGGCCAGGACGGTCGTCGGCGTGCCGTCCCGCCGAAGTCCTGCGCCGAAGACGATGGCGACCGGGCTCAACGGCGCTTCTGCTGGGGAGATGATCCTCCGGCCAAACTGCCAACCCAGAACCCACTTCGGCAGGGCCAGGACGCCGAGCAATAGGAGCGCAAGGGTGAGCCAACGAGTCAACGCCGATTCCTTGGGGGGCCGGGCGGCATTGTACCAGAGCCGGCCTTTCCCCTGACTGCGCTTGACTGGACTGGACATGCGAGGTAATATCTCACGGGTATGATCGGATGAATCCTATAACTCCGGTGAATAACGGGACTGGGATTGGGCTTGAGTTCCTCGATTACGTCGCCACCCGGGCGAGAGAACCGGGGACACGCCTGCCTTCGATTCGGGATCTCTCCCGCCAGCTCGGTATCAGTCCGGCCAAACTGCGTGAACAGCTGCAAGTCGCCCGCGCCCTGGGCGTCGTCGATGTGCGACCCAAGACCGGGATTCGCACTCGCCCGTTTTCCTATCTACCCTCGGTCCGTCTGGCTGTGCTCCTGGCCCTGACTCAGGATCCTCGCCGGTTCGAGGACATCCGTCTTCTTCGAACCCAGTTGGAGGAAGCGTTCTGGAGCGAAGCCGTGTCGCTGCTCAGTTCCGCGGACGTAGACGAGCTGGAGCGGTTGGTGAAGCGGGCTTGGGAGAGGCTGAGAGGCGATCCGGTGCAAATCCCGCATGCCGAGCATAAGGCGCTCCATCTGACCGTCTTCTCCCGCCTGCCGAATCCACTTGTTCGGGCACTGCTGGAGTCCTACTGGGAGGCCTACGAAGCCGTCGGCCTCAGTTTGTATGCCGACTATGACTACCTCCACGAAGTCTGGACCTACCACGACGCCATGGTCCAGGCGATCCGCCGTGGGGACCTGGAGGCAGGGAGACGTGCCTTGATCGAGCACACCGGCTTGCTCCGCGCGCGTCCGCTTCCCGCCGGCCGTTCGCCGGAGTCGAGCCGCACCCTGGCGCATCCGGGAAACTGGAAAGGGGATCTGGGATGAATCGTGAAAGCCCGGCGACGTCGCTGGAGGGCCAGTTCCAGTCGGCCGCGACGCCGATGACCAATGACTTCTCGATCGTGGTTGCGACCGTCAATGGCTCCGGCAGCCAGACCGCCAACATGGCGATCATGCGCGCCCTCTTCCGAATGGGGATCCCCGTCAGCGGCAAGAATCTCTTCCCATCGAACATCCAAGGTCTTCCGACCTGGTTTACCATCCGCGCCAGTGAACGCGGACACCTGGCGCGTCAGCCGCGGGCCCAAGTGCTGGTCGCGATGAATCCCGAAACGTTTCTGGAGGACGTCCGGCAGGTTCCGCCCGGCGGGGCCTGCTTCTACGCCGATACGTTCACCGAAGGGCTCGACCGGCCCGACCTTGCCTACTACCCGATGCCGGTGCAGTCTCTCCTGCGCCAGATCGACCCGCCCAAGGAACTGCGCGATTACGTCGCCAACATGGTGTACGTCGGGGTCGTCGCCGAGATGCTCGGTATCGAACTGGAGGCGGTGCGCCAGGCCCTTCTGACACATTTCCAGGGCAAAGCTCAGCCGGTTGAGTCGAACATGAGGATGGTCGAAGCGGCGGCCGCCTGGGCACGCGCCAACCTGGTGAAAAGCGATTCGTTCCGGGTCGAGCCGGCCAAAGGGACCGAGGGCAAGATCCTGGTCGACGGGAACACCGCCGCCGCCCTCGGTGCCATTTACGGTGGGGTCAGCTTTGCCGCGTGGTACCCGATCACGCCCGCCTCGAGCCTGGCGGAGGCCCTTCAAGAGTACCTCCCGGAGCTTCGGCGAGATCCCGCCACGGGCAAGGCGACTTACGCCGTGGTCCAGGCGGAAGACGAGATGGCGGCGCTCGGCATGGCCGTTGGAGCGGGCTGGATGGGTGCTCGAGCGATGACCTCCACTTCCGGACCTGGAATCTCGCTCATGGCCGAGTTTGCCGGCCTGGCCTTCTTTGCTGAAGTGCCGGTCGTGATCTGGGATGTCCAACGGATGGGTCCCAGCACCGGGCTGCCGACACGCGTGTCGCAGGGCGACCTGCTTTTCGTCCGCTACCTGGGTCATGGCGACACGAAACATGTCGTCCTCTTGCCCGGATCCCCCACGGAGTGTTTCGAATTCGGATGGCGCGCCTTCGACATCGCCGAGCGTCTGCAGACACCGGTCTTCGTCTTGAGCGATCTGGACATCGGCATGAACCTGTGGCTGACGGACCCCTTCGTCTATCCGGACCAGGGGATGGACCGGGGCAAGGTGCTCAGCTCGCAGGACTTGGACCGCCTGGGTTCGTTCGCCCGCTATCGCGACATCGATGGCGACGGCATCCCCTATCGAACGCTCCCCGGCAACGGCCACCCGCTGGCGGCCTGGCTGGCGCGCGGCTCCGGCCACAATGAAGAGGCGCAATACACCGAACGGCCGGAGGAATGGGAACAGAACATCGAGCGGTTGTGGCGCAAGACCGAAAGTGCCCGCCGCTATGTCCCGGCGCCGGTGGCCGATCGTGCCGACGGAGCGGAGGTTGGCCTGATCTATTTCGGCTCGGTTGACCTGCCGCTCCAGGAAGCGCGCCAGCGGCTGGCTGCGGGCGGTCTGGGGACCTCGTCGCTTCGGTTGAGGGCGGTGCCCTTCCGCGAGGAAGTGGAGTCCTTCCTCCGAGACCATCCTCGCCTGATCGTCGTCGAAATGAACACCGACGGGCAGCTGCGTCAGCTGCTGCAAGTGGAATATCCGGAACACGCCGCGCGGCTGCGTTCGCTGCGCAAGAACGACGGCCTGCCCCTGACGGCCGAGTGGATCGCCGACGGCGTGCTCGGCCTGGAGAGAGGTTGACATGGACGTCGCTACGGAGAGCAAGGCCGCCCGGCCGGGGGCGACGAATCGGATCGGTTTGGAGAAGGCGGACTACCGGGGTCGGTCCACGACGCTCTGCCAGGGCTGCGGACACAACTCGATCAGCAGCCAGATCATCGCCGCTGCCTACGAGCTCGACCTGCCGCCGGAACGCGTCGTCAAGTTTTCCGGCATTGGGTGCTCGAGCAAGAGCCCGGCCTACTTCCTGAATCGCTCGCACGGTTTCAACAGCCTGCACGGCCGCATGCCGGCGCTGGCCACCGGGGCCATGGTGGCCAACCGGTCTTTGCTTGGGATTGGGGTGAGCGGCGACGGCGACACCGCCAGCATCGGACTGGGCCAATTCATACACTTTCTGCGCCGCAACGTCCCGATGGTCTACATCGTCGAAAACAACGGAGTCTACGGCTTGACCAAAGGCCAATTCTCAGCGACGGCCGACCGGGGACAGGTCATCAAGCGCCAGGGTGAGAACCCATTCTTGCCTGTGGACATCTGCCAGATCGGGCTGGACATGAACTGCGGCTTCATCGCTCGCTCCTTCGCCGGCGACCCGCGCCAGGTGAAGGAGCTGCTCAAGGCGGCTCTGACGTTTCGGGGCACGGCGTTGCTCGACATCATCAGCCCCTGCGTCACTTTCAACAATCGCGACGAGTCGACCAAGAGTTACAGCTGGGGCAAAGAGCACGAGGCGCCGCTCCACGACGTGACGCTCGTGCCGCGCCGCGAAGAGATCCTGGTCGACTACGGGCCCGGCGAAACGACGGTGGTGGAGCTGCACGATGGGACCCTGCTCATGCTTCGCAAACTCGAACGCGACTATGACCCGACCGATCGCGGCGCCGCGGCGAGGTTGCTGGAGGAGTCCCGCCTGAATCAGGAGCTGGCCACCGGGCTGCTCTACGTCCATCCGGATCAACCAGCCCTGCAGGAAATGCTGGGCCAAGTCGAGGCACCGTTGGCCGGTCTTGCGGAGCACGTGCTTCGGCCGGATCGTGCCAGTCTCGAGCGAATCCTCTCCGGGATGAAGTGACCCTCACCTCCGGCCCCACTCCCGCTCCGCGGGAGAGGGGAGCTGGGTGAGGGCCCAAGCCCCATGCGCAATTCTGGGATCCTGGCAGGCCTTGCGGCGGCCGGCATCTGGGGCGGGATGTACGTTGTCAGCAAAGTCATGCTGGAGGCGATCCCTCCGTTCCGGCTGCTGACCCTCCGGCTGCTTCTCGGGATTCTGGCGCTGGGGGTCGTCGTGATCATTCGAAGCCGGCCTGTCATCTCGCGCCGCCAGGGTATCCGGCTGCTGGGAATCGGCGTCGTCGGCTTTGGCATCTCGGTCGGGCTGCAATTCGTCGGAACGGCGTTGTCGACGGCGGCCAACGCCGCGCTGATCACGTCCGCCTCGCCCGCTTTCATCCTTCTCTTCGGGGTCCTCCTGCTCGGTGAGCCGGTCACCTTTCGGCGCCTGGCGGCCTTGGCGCTGGCCAGCCTGGGCGTGTTGGCGGTGCTGAATCCCGTGATGGCTGATCTCAGTCAGGGGACGTTCCGCGGGAATCTTGCTCTGCTCGGTGCGGCCGTCACTTGGGGCCTGTATTCTGTCCTTGTGAAGCAGGCCAGCCGAGAGGTCGCGACGACGGAGGTCAGCCTGCTGGGATTTGCCGGAGGCCTTTTCGTGAGCCTTCCCCTGGCGCTTACGGAGGGCAAGGCGGCACCTGCAGGACCGGTCACCGTGCCCATGGTCCTGGGCGTGCTCTACCTGGGGCTGATTTCGACGGCCTTGGCGACGTACCTGTGGAACCGATCCCTGGCCATCCTGGAGGCGGGGCTCGTCTCGCTCTTGTTCTTCGCCCAACCTGTCGTCGGGGTAGGCCTTGGGGCGCTTCTCCTCGGAGAGCAGCTGGGCCCGGCTTTCTGGCTCGGATCGGCGTTGATCGGCGCCGGCCTTCTCATGGCAGCTCTTCCTGGCCGGCGGCGCGACCTCGCTTCGGCCGAGGCAACGACGCCCACACCTGAACGCGGAGGATACGCAAAATGAAGGGCTGTCTGCATGTCGCCGCGCAGATCGCGGCGGGACTGCTCGCCATGGCTTTTGTCATCACCTTGCCGCTCAGCCTGGTGGCTTTCAACATCGGGCGGATCGCATTCTCGCCCGATCGAATGACGGCCCTGCTGAACGATGCCATTGCCGAGACCGGCGGCCTCCGCCAATTCGTGTTGGACAGCCTGACCAGCGACTCCGCCCCAAGCCCAGGCGAAGGGGGCCTGGATCTCGGCCGCACGCTGAGCTTCCTGACACCGCAAGACCGACAGGTTCTGGGGGAAGAACTCACCCCGCCTGGATGGGCCGAGGAGCAGATGGGGGTGGTCGTTGCAGGGGTCTACGAATGGATCGACAACGATCGGGCCCGGCCTGAACTCGTCGTCGACATCGCTCCCCTCAAGGCGGCCCTGCTGAGTGGAGGCGCCAACGATCTCGTCGAGCTCGTCGTCGACTCATGGCCGCCGTGTACCGTCGCCGAGATGGCGGAAATGGGGGTGGGCGCCTTACTGGGGGAACAGAAGCTGGTCCTGTGCGAGCCGCCGGAGCCCCTGCGCAGCGGCCTGGTCGGTATCCTCAATGTCAGCATCGCCGCCAGCTTGCGGGCGTTGCCGGACCAGATGAGCCTCAGTCAGCCCGGCGCTTCCCGGCCCGCTTCTCCGGAACTGATGAACACCAAACAACGCATTCGTACCGTTCGCGCCCTGGCCGCTTGGAGCTGGCTCCTCTCACCGGCGTTGCTCGGCCTGGTGATGGCCATTGTGATCCGCACTTGGCGCGGGCTGGCGCTCTGGTGGGGCATTCCACTGACGCTGGGAGCGCTGCTGACGCTGGGGACGATGGTGGGGGTGCGACTGGTGGTGGACGAAGGGTTCCGCTCAGCGCTGATGAACGCCGACCTGGCTGGATGGGCCGGCGCCATGATCCAGACCCTGGTGGCGGCGATGATGACAGTCGTTTTTCGACAAGTGGCGCTGCAAGCTGGAATTCTATTGGCCGCAGGGATGGCCGTCCTGATCGGAGGCCTGATCCTGGCTCGGTATGCAGGCCGTCCTTCCAGGTCAGCCGCGGCCGAAGCGCCGCCAGCGCCATCGACGACAGACGAGGCAATGGACGGGTAGCAACGAGCGCATCGGCCCGGCAGAGCCTCCGCGCCGCCGATCCCAGCGGCGGCAATCTCCGGCACGGTCGTCATTGCGAGCCGTCCCGAGCCCAGCGAGGGACGGCGTGGCAATCGCCTCAACGGTGAGATTGGTACATCTCGATTTGCACGGGGCAAGACCCACCCTGGGGACACCCGGCATGGCACTCTTCTCGGCAGGTGGCCGAGCCTCAAAGCCCCTCATAAAGGTCGTTCCACTCAGGGTTCCCTGCCTCTATGAGTTCGATCTTCCTTCGTCTAGGCCCCGCCTTTATCTGCTTCTCCCGAGAGATGGCCGAGTAGGCGTCGCCCCATACCTCGTAGTAGACAAGTTTGTCGGCGTTGTACCTTTCGGCAAAGCCAGCGACCAACCTGGCCTTGTGTTCATACACCCTTCGCTTGAGGTCATTTGTCATGCCGGTGTACAAGACGCCGGTGGGTTTGTTCGTCAGGATGTAGACGTAATACTGGCGGGTTACGATTCGTCCCCCTGAAGTTGTGTGCTCGACGATGAGATTGCCACGGCGCCCTCCGGGCGCCTCGCAATGACATTGACAGTAGGGCAATTGCTCTACCTCGGTGGCGCTCGTGGCAGGCTTTGCCCTCCGGGGGTCTCGTTGACGGGTGAACCGACTACAGGTACTTCAGCTCCCCCGCCGACCGCTCCAAGGCCTCTCGCCCGTCCGGGTGGGCCACTTCGATCAACGCCCTGGCCCGCTCGCGTATCGTCTTGCCGTAGAGATAAGCGACGCCGAACTCGGTGACAACGTAGCGCACGTGGTTGCGAGTCGTTGTCACACCCGCTCCGGGTTTGAGCATCGGCACGATTCGGCTCACCCGCGTGCCGTCGCGCAGGATCGCGGTCGAGGGCAGGGCGATGATCGCCCGCCCGCCGCGGCTGCGGGCGGCCCCATAGGCGAAATCCATCTGGCCGCCCACGCCGGAATAGGGACGGTGGCCGATACTGTCGGCGCAGACCTGCCCGGTCAGGTCGATCTCGATGGCGGAGTTGATCGAAACCATCCGATCGTTCTGGGCGATGATGAAGGGATCGTTGACGTATTCCGTCGGATGCAGCTCGACGATCGGATTGTCGTCGACGAAATTGTAGAGGGCCTGGGATCCCAGGATGAACCCGGCGACGATCTTCCCGGGGTGCAGGGTCTTCTTTTCGTTGGTGATCACTCCCGCCTGGACCAGGCGCATGACCCCGTCGGAGAACAACTCGGTGTGGACTCCCAGGTCGCGCTTATCACCGAGCAAGCCGAGCACGGCGTCGGGGATGGAGCCGATGCCCATCTGCATCGTGGAACCGTCTTCGACCAGGGACGCCACATGCTTTCCGATGCGGGCGCTCAAATCGGTGACCTCGCCCATCGGGAGCTCGGCCAGCGGGTAGTCGACAGGGATCGCCCGGTCGATCTTACTGATGTGGATGAACGAATCGCCCAGGGTGCGCGGCATGCGCTCATTGACCTCGGCGATGACCAGGCGCGCCGTCTGGGAAGGCGTCTTGGTCAGCCCGGCTTCGATCCCCAGGCTGCAGAAACCGTGCTCGTCAGGAGGGCTGACGTGGATCAGGGCGACGTCCAGGGGCAACAGGCCGTCGCGAAAGAGCCTCGGCACCTCCGAGAGGAGGACGGGAGTGAAATCGGCGCGCCCGTCGTGAACGGCCTGACGAACATTGTCGCTGATGAACAGGGTGTTGATCTTCAAGTGACCGTCCATCGCCGGATCCGCATGCGGCGCCGGGCCGATGGTCAGGACGTTGACGATCTCAACCTGATGCAGCTGCGGCGCGCGCCGCACCAGGGCATCCAGCAGACGGCGCGGGACGGAGCAGTTCCCTGTCAGGAACACGCGCTGGCCGGACTCAATGGCCTCGACCGCCTGCTCGGCGGTCGTGACGCGCGAGGCGTACTGGGAGGCCCAGTTCACGGAAGGTCTCCCGTGATGGGTCCCAGCCGCGGCAAGTGACGGACGTCTCCTTGGAAAGTATTCAAGCCGAGCTGCAGCGCCGGAACGGATTCGATCGCCTGGGTCCACCCGAGGCGGGCCATCGCCTCCAGGTAGGCGTAGGCGCCGGCATAGAGGGCGTGGGAAGCCGTTCGGCCCAATACGCCCGACATGTTGGGAACACAGAAGTGCATGACGCCTTCTTCGAAGTACGTCGGGCTGCTGTAGTTGGTCGGCCGGGCGGTTTCAACGCAACCGCCCTGGTCGATGCTCATGTCGATGATCAGCGAGCGCGGGCGCATGGCGCGTACCATCTGGCGCGTCACGACCATCGGGGCCCGCTCTCCGGGAACCAGGACCGCTCCAACGACGATATCGGCGTAAGCCGTCGCCCGCTCGACGTTGTGCGGGGTCGACAGCAGCGTGAGCATGGGGGCAACCATCCGGCTCTGTAGGGCCTGGAGGCGCGGTAAGCTGATGTCGAGAACCGTGACGTGGGCCCCGGCGGCGGCGAAACCGGCTGCCGCCGTCGCACCGACGACTCCGGCGCCCAGGATGACCACTTCCGCTGGAGGGACGCCGGCGACGCCGCCAAGCAGGATCCCGCGCCCACCATGGTTGTTCTGGAGCAGGAGGGCGGCCGTCTGCACAACCATCCTTCCCCCGATTTGGCTGAGGGGCGCCAGGACCGGATGGCTGCCATCGGCCTCTTCGATCTGCTCGTAGGCCAGCGCGGTAATGCCTTTCGATAGAAGCACATCGATCTTGTCCCGGCGGGCCGCTGCCAGATGGAGAAAACCGGCCACGGCGACGCCCTGCCGCATCAACTCCAGCTCCTCCGCCAAAGGTCGGGCGAACTTGAGGACCAAGTCGGCGCGACCGTAGACTTCCTCCGGGCTGTAGACCACGGTCGCCCCGGCCCGGGTGTAGTCTGGGTCGCTGAAGCCGGCGCCTTCGCCGGCGCCGCTCTCGACGTAGACTGTGTGGCCGCATCGGTCGAACATGCTGGCCCCGGCCGGCGGCAGTCCGACGCGGAACTCGAAGGGACGCCTCTCCCTCGGAACTCCGAGATTCATTGATTCGACTCCTTCAGGGCCTCACGAGGTCGGTCATCGCTTGGCGAGAAACGAACGAAGGGGGCCAGCCGCTCATCGCGATCGGCCGCAATCATTTCCGAGTGGACCGAAGCCAACTGGATCTCGCGGGGGCAGGCTGGAACTGCAGGCTGGGACGACCCCAGGGGTGAAGTATAGCACGCGGGTCGCGTCGGCGCGCGCCGCGTTGGTTTAGGCCGTTCGGGATTCCCCGCGGCCGCGGGGATCTACGAGCTGTTGTGGGAGCGGAGTAGGCCACCGCCCGCGTACGCGATCGTCTTGCCTCAGCAGGGAGGGCTAGCGGGCAACCTCGATGCCATCCGTCACCTCGCCGGCAAAGCCATTCGCCGAGCCGTCCCAATAGAGGCCGGGTCCGAAGGTGCACAAGGTGTTGGACCCCGTCGACGTCGGATGACAGATGAAGATGTCCGAACCGTCTCCGCTGAGACCGTTGACGATGAAGGATCCGGCCGTCGTCAGGTAGATGTCCCCGTTCGTCGAATCGAGCCAAGCCCCGTTGATATCTACCGACGAGGAGGTATTCAGCCCGACGTCCGAGCCGTCGAAGTACATGGCGAACGTGCCGCTCGTGGACGAGCCGGTCGTCCCGCTGAAGACGAAGAGGTCTTCGTCGGCGCCCGAGGCGCCGGTCCCGCCAAACGACCCGACGGTGCTGATCATGAGGGCTCCATTCGGCGCCAGGCCAATGGCGTCGATATCCTCCCCGGACAACGTCAGCCCCACATCCGAGCCGTCGAAGTACCAGCTGAAGGAGCCGGCCGTGTTCGAGCCAAGTGAGGTCGGGGTGAAGCGCAAGATGTCGCTGTCGTCGACCGTGCCAAAGCCCGCCAAGATGAAATCGGATGCATCCAGGCTGAGCAAGATGGTTCCGTCGGGCTGAATGTCGAAGGCGTCAACGTCGGCGGCACCCAACCCGACATCGGATCCATCGAAGTACATCGACCAGGATCCAGTCGCCGCCTGGAAGGCCAGGATATCCTCGTTGGCGAAGGACACTCCGCCGGCCGTGCCTCCGGTCGTGGAGCTGACGTAGATGACGTCTCCCGAGGGAAGTGGGGTGGGCGAAGGCGTCGGGGTATCGGTCGGTGTCGCGGACGGTGTGGGAGTAGGAGATGGTGTCGGGGTATCCGTTGGTGTCGGTGTGGCGGACGGGGCTGGAGTGTCGCTCGGCGTCGGTGTATCGGTCGCAGTAGGCGTATCGGTCGGGGTATGACTTGGTGTCGGAGTCCCACTCGCGGTCGGTGTGTCGCTGGCCGTTGGCGTGTAGGTCGGTGTAGGCGTGTCCGTAGGAGTTGGGGTGGGGCCGCTTGCGGCCGGCCTGATCGAGACTCCGCCCATGGCCCAGTGGTCGCTGCTGCCCAGCGAGGCGCTGAAGGTCACCTGCGGGCTGGCCCCCCCGAGGCTGGCTCCGGCGGCGATGGTGTTCCCGCCTCCCGCCGCCAGGTCCCACCGTTCCACTCCTGGAGATGAGAAGCTGACGGAGGTGCACGTCTCGCAGGAGAAGACGCCCAGCACCATCTGACCGGGTCCGCTGGGGACAATGAGGCTCGCTGAAGTGCCATCCGCGTAGTTGCTGGCGAAGGTGCCCAAGGGATCAACTTGGTGGACGCCGCTGAAGGTGATCGCGCCGACGACGGCGTAGTGCATCAGGTCGGCGCTGAAGGTGGTCCGCACTTCGTAGGTGCCGGTTGGCGGATCCACCAGCTTCCAGATCTCGACCCGCGAATCGTCCCCACCGCTGCCCTGATGATTCACTGCGCCCACGAAGCTGAGCGGTGCGCCGTTGTAGGTGATCGACGAGACCGTCTCCAGGTTATCGTTGTTGATCGAAACCCCGACCAAAATCAACCGGTCGGAGCCGGACGTCGAGTGAAAGAAGCTGAGGGTCGAGCCCGCCGTTGTACCTGAGGAGACCGAATCCACGGAGGGGGCCGCGCCAGGTGTGAAAGTCACCGTCGGTGTGGGGGAATCGGTAGGGGGGAGGGGGGTATTCGAAGGCGTCGGCGTGTTGCTCGGGGTCGGGCTCGGCCCAGGTGTATTCGTGCCGGTGGCTGTCGGGGTGTCGCTTGGAGTGGGGGTGGGGCCGGGGGTGTTGGTGTCCGTGGGCGTCGGCGTCGGCCCAAGGGTCACGCAGTTGGCGCTGCCGGAGTCGGTGAAGGTCTGTCCAGCGATCGGGACGAACTCCCAATCGTAGCTGGTCGCATGCAGGGTTAGCTTGAGCACTCCCCACGTCGTGTTTTCGCGGACCTCGCTGTTGGGCTGGATCGTCGGGAAAGAGTACAGGCTCGCCCCGCCCGTGCCCACGACGAATTCGCGAATGCCGCGGTTGGGGTCCGATTGCGCGCTCGTGTTCTGGGGTGCAAATCGTTCGTAGAGGTGGTCGTGCCCGTTCAACACCACGTCTGCCCCATAGTCGTAAAGCGCCTGCCAGACCGCTTGGGAACCTGTATTGTTCCCGTGCTGGCCCGAGCTGAAACGCGGTTTGTGCCAATAGGCCAGGGTGCACGTGCTCGGGTTGGCGGCCAGGTCGGCCCGCAGCCACTGCTCCTGGGCCGAGCCAGCGCCATAGCTGGTCTCGCTGTTCAGGGCGATGATGTGCCATGCCCCCAGGTCGTAGGAGTAGTAGCCCTTGCAGTTGCTGGTGCAGTTCGTGTCGAGGGGTGAAGCCGCCGAACCAAAGTAGCCGTAGTAGCCCGCCGCCCCGGCGGTGTGGTAATCATGGTTCCCCGGTGAGGGGCGGGTGCGATCCTTGTGGCGGCCCCATGTCGGGTCGTAGCAGTTGGTGAACTCCGTCGCCGTCCCGTCCGAATAGACGTTGTCGCCCATGGTGACGACGGTTCCGGCGATGCCGTCCAGGAGCTGCGCTGTCGCATCGTCCCGCGTTCCGCTGCAGCTGGCTATGTCCCCGGCGCCGACGAGCACAGGGTCGCCCGTCTGCAACAGACTCGCACCTGACTGAACATCCGCCTTTTCCCTGGCCTGCCCGCCCAGTGACATGCCGAAGAGAAGGATGATCCAGGCACTGATGAAGGCCTTCAACACCGCGTCTCCTTACCTGCGCACCCGACCCGAGAAGGGAATCGCCCTCCTGCGGGGTCGAAACGAGTTCCCGATTATCGCGCAACAATCCCCCGGGTTCAATGATTCCTTTTTCGATTGCCGGTGTTAGCCCCGCCGCGGCGTGCTGTATTTCCCGGCTACACGCGAGCCCAGGTTGGCTGCACCTCACCGACCATCCGTTTCGGCGGTTCCGGTTTGATGAGGTTGGGCCAGTTTGGTATGGATGTGCGGCGTTCCGGTTCATCTCTTTCCCCGCGCGCCGCACGCCGAGTGCAAGCGAGGAACTCTACGCCGACAGCGGGGACCGTTCATCAGCCAGGGGCCCTGCGGACCTACCCGGCGCCTGCCGCGGCGCCCGCGTGGGATCGGGCGCCCAGGGACAAGGCGTGCGCTGGGATCTCGAGGCGACCCGAGCTGGATGCTGCGTGAATGCCAGACGGCCTGCGGTGACCTGAGGCGCAGTGGAGAATTCCCGCGTGTGCCGACCGCTAGGTATTTGGGTTGAGGCTGAGTAGGCCGCCTCGCGTCACATGCAAGGCAGGCGGTCAACGGAAAGCCCCCGCCTCGGCGTCGGCCTAGCCGGCCTCGGTCAGGGACTTGTCCTCTGCCGGTGCCGTCCCGCGTTCGGGCGTGCCTCCTCGATCGGGAAAGTTCGGGCCGGAGGAGGCGACAGGCGGTCGCAGCCAGTACAGCCACCCCTTGCCTTGCGCGCGCCTGCGCGGAGATCGGTCGATACCCGATATGACAAGCGCCGTCCCCAACAGCACGCCGCCCAGCTGCTGAGCCGAAGTGAGCGTTTCGCCCAAGACGGCATACGCCAGGGCCAAGGCCACCAGGACTTCGGCCAGGCCCATCAAAGACGATTGCAGGCCGCCGATGAACTTCACCCCGGAGAACAGGGCCACTCGCGAAACGAAGGTCACGGCCGTCAGGCCCATGAGTGGAAGCAAGGCCGACACGGTCACGGCCGAGGGAGGCGCTGGGAAGATCAGGAAGGCCGAGCTGACGACCAGGGTCATGGCCAGCAATGTGTAGAAAGCCACCGTCGGCGCAGGCACCTCGTACAAGACGCGCTCATTGATCGGAATATGCAGGCCGAACAGGATTCCGGCGACAAGCATGAACAACGCGCCCGTCGTATCGACCTGTTGCCAACGCTCGCTGGTGATCAAGTAGACCGCTGGGAGACTGAGCGCCAGCCCCGCCAGGGACAGGCGCGAAGGTCGCTGGCCGTCGAGGAAGAGCAGTAGGGCCACCCAAACCGGATACAAGCCGAACAACATCTGTCCCACTCCGGCATTGACCCGGGCCAGTCCGGCGTAGAAGAAAAGGGATCCGATGCCATTCAAGACCCCCGCCAGTAAGCAGCCGATCAGACCCAGAGGAAAGATCCGTAACGAACCGCGCCGGGGCAGCAGCGCGATCAACAGGAGCAATGTGGCGGCGGCCGTCCGGAATGCGACGACCGCCAGCGGAGCCATCCCGGCCTCCAAGGTCAATTTCCCCAGGACCGGAGTCGACCCGAGCAGAACCGCCGACAGCCCCGCCAGGGCGAGACCGCCTCGGCGCCGACGGGATCCCGCCTGGCCGCTCACCTCTACTCCAAGGCCCGGTCGATTTCGCCGAGAAGGTCCTCGCTGAGGAATTCGCCCTTCGTCATCAACCGCGTGATTCTTCCTTGTAAACGCCGTTCTTCCCCCGGCGTCAATTCCTTGGCCGTGACAACGATCACCGGAACGGCGGCCGTCGCCTCCTGCCGCTTCAGGGCGTCCAACACGGCGAATCCGTCCAGGCCGGGCATCATCAAGTCGAGAATCATCAGGTCGGGAGGACGCTCGTCCGCCATCGCTAGCGCCTCTGGCCCGGAGGAGGCTTCCCGAATCTCGTATTCACCATGCGCGTGCAGGATCCGGCGAAGCAGCCGTCGGGCTTCCGGATGATCGTCCACCAAGAGAATCTCGCGCGTCATGCGCAGGTCGAGGTTGCCCAGCGCAGCCAGGAGCCCATCTTCGGCCAGCTCGGCGCCGGCCTGCACGGCGGCCAGATCGCGGAACCATCCTTCTCCCAGGGCTTCCTCTTCCACCGGCATTGAATGTCCCGAGAGGTTGACCACCACACGGTGTTCCGGCCGAATCACGTCCTGCCGCGCCAGCTTGATCAATCCGGCGAAGGCGACCCCGGCCGCCGGCTCGCCGGACAACCCTTCCATCTTGGCCAGCAGGTGCATGGCCTGGATGGCTTCCTCGTCGCTGACGCTTTCGAATGTCCCTCCGGTACCTTCCATCAGGCGGTGGCGTAGCAGCGTGTAACTCCGTCCGGGATCCCCGGTGCTCAAGGTGTAGATGCGCGTGCTCGGCGCTTCCACCGGCTCGACCTCGTCGGATCCGGCTTTCCACGCCCGGACCATCGGGGCGCAACCTTCGGCCTGGATGACGGCGATCCGAGGAATACGGTCGATCAACCCCATCTGGAGAAGTTCGCGAAATCCCTTCCAGACCCCGTGGGGTCCGACGCCTCCGCTCACGGCTTGAACGTACCAGTCTGGGGCGCGCCAGGCCGGTGGGCCGTCGGTGGCGCCCAACTGCTCGGCGATTTCGAAGGCGATCGTCTTCATCGATTCGACCGACGCCACGCTGGCCGAGGAGCGGTCGAAGTAGTGCCCGTGACGCGCGGCGAACTCCGCCGCCAGGTCTTTGACGCGGTCATACGTCGAAGTGACTTTGACGACCTGTGTGCCGTACAGGGCCACTTCGTGCATCTTGGCGGCCGGGACCCGGCTGGTGAGGAAGGCCCACAGTTGAATGCCGACGCGGGCGCAGTAGGCGGAGTAGGCCAGGGCGACGTTTCCAGTGGAGGCGACGACCGCTTCCCGAACTCCGGCGAGGCGTAGGACGGCCGTCGTCACGGCGGCCTGGCGGTCCTTGAAGGAGGACGTTGGACCGCGCCTCTCATCCTTGATGAACAGATGCGGCAGGCCGAGCAAAAGACCGAGGTTGTCGGCGCGCAGGAGCGGCGTCCCACCTTCCCCCATGGGGAGCCCCGCTGGGACTTCGGCCAGAGGCAACAACGGCGCGTAACGCCATAGGTCGCGCCGGCTGCGCTCATCCAGGCCCAGCAACGCCCGCCGGCCCGCCTCGAGGTCGTAACGCGCTTCCAGCCAGAGACTGCCGCAAGCGCGGCAGGCGGCTTGGAGCGGGTGATACGGGTCGCGGCGCCCGCAGTCGAGGCAAACGACCTCGAACGTTGGGGAGGTGCCCGAGTCGACTGTGGAAGACTGAGGCGGCGACACTTAGCGCGGGGAGAGGAGCGTCTGCGCCAGGTTCTGCAAGTCAGCCAGGTACTCTTCCGGCGAAGCCGTCCCCTGCCGATGAAGGTATTCCGTGTACAGGCCCATCTGCCGGCGCTCTTCCGGATGCGGCTCGGGCGAGAGCAGCACCAGCACCGGCGTGCCGCGTAAGCGCGGGTCCTTGCGCAGGATTTCCAGGGCGCGGAAGCCTTCCGCCCGCGCCATCATCAAGTTGAGGATGACCACATCGGGGGTTTCGGTGCGCGTGGCGTGATAGGCCTCCGTGCTGCTGGAGGCCAGGCGCAGGTTAAGCTCCCGATCGGTTTCGACGGTCTGTCGAATGGCGGCGGCTTGGTCTTCGTCGTCTTCGATGACCAGCAGCCGCAGCGGTCGCCCATTGGAAGGGACCAGGCGATGGACGGCGGCCAGAAGTTCGTCTCCCTCCGACGCAGCCAGGCGATGGTCGGAGGCGTGGATCCGGAATCCCATGTCTTTCTCGGCGTTGATGCTGCCCATCAGGATCGGCGCGTGGCGAGTGCTGGCGATGCCTCGCAGCGCCGTGATCGCGTTCCAGCCGCCGTAGCCGGGAAGCATCGGGTCGATCAGGATCAGGTCCGGCGGAGAACGTCGCGCGAATTCGGCGACCCCATCGGTCTGCGGCAGGGAAGAGAAGCGGAAGCCCAAGCCTTCGAACAATGCGCGGTAGCGACTCAGCACCGCCGGATCGTCGTCGATGGCCAGGACGAGCGGCGCAGCCGCCATCGCTTCGACCTCTGCAGCCGGCGTCGGAGGTTCGACGGGCAGCGTGAAGAAGAATACGCTCCCGTGCCCCGGGCGACTCTCAAGCCAGATCGTGCCCCCGTGCAGCTCCACCAGATGGCGGCAAATCGACAGGCCCAAACCGGTGCCGCCTGTCTTTCGAGTGGGCGAAGCGTCCACCTGGGAGAAGGGCTCGAACAGTTTGGCCTGAGCCTCGGGCTCGATCCCGGGCCCGGTGTCGGCCACCGCCACCAACACTTCCGCCGGATCGGCGTCCTCGGCCAGAGTGACCGAGACTTCGATCTGACCGCGGTCGGTGAACTTGGCGGCGTTGGACACCAGGTTGAGCAGGATCTGGCGGAGACGGATACTGTCGGCCTGCAGCAGCGGCAGGTTGTCGGGAACGTGAGAGATCAGCTCGATCGGTTTGTCCTTGACCAGGCCGGCGGCGGTCGACATCACCCCCCGGATAATGTCGGCCAGGTTGGCGTCACCAAAGGTCAACTCCATCTTGCCGGCTTCGATCTTGGAGAGGTCGAGAATGTCGTTGATCAGCCCGAGCAAGTGCAGCCCCGCGTTGTGGATCGCACTCAGGTCCTGCTCTTGGGTTTCGTTGACGGGCCCGTCGATTCCCTTCAGGATGACTCGTGAGAACCCGATGATCGAGTTGAGCGGCGTCCGCAGCTCATGGCTCATGTTGGCCAGGAACTGGGTTTTCAGGCGGTCGGCCTCACGCATCTCTTCCAAGGCCTGTTCGGTGAGCTGAACCGATCGTGCGTCCTGCAGCGCCACGGCCAACTGCTCGGTGATCGCCAGAGCCATGGTCACATCGTCTTCGTTCCATGCGCGGCCCTGCTCGTTCTCATCGAAAGCCAGCACCCCCAGCACCTCGTCCTTGACCCGGATCGGGACGAGCAGCCGAGAACCGTCAATGTGGGGTTCCGTCACGCGCTGGCTGGTCTCGCCCGCCATGGGTTGGATCCCGTCGGCGGTATCCAGATAGGCCGTCGTCGCTCCCCAGGCCGGCAGGAGAGGCGGGGATTCCATCGGTTTCACTTCTTCCGGCAACACCGGGGCGCTGATGACGAGCTGCGTCGCCAGTGGGCCGGTCTGAGGACGGTGGAGCGGGCTGGTCTGTCGGCGAGGAAGGGGACCCGTCGCCTGCTCGGGCACCTTGGGCTTGTCGGGTTGGGGGGCAGGGGGCTCGGAAGGCTGAAGCTCTTCGGGTTCGGGAGCGACCGGCGGCGCGACCTCTTCTGACGGAGGTCGCGAAACCACGCTCAACACTTGGGCCACACCGCGGAATCCGGCGGGTTTTCCATTGAGGCCGGGTCTAAGCTGGGCGCTGAAGAGCAACTGGATCTCGCTGCCGTCGCTGGCCCGCGCCTCGAGCCTGAGTCCATCCACGGCGCGCCCGCTGTGGATCATGGGACGAAGCATGGCCGCTGATTCTTCGCTGAATCCGACGGAGGCGACATCCTTTCCGATCAGATCGCCGCTGCGCCAGCCGAGGAAACGCTCGACCTCCGGGCTGCACCACGTATAGTGTCCCTGCAAGTCGGCTTCCCACAACCAACCGCCGGGCACACCGGAGGCAGGGCCCGCGGCGCGTCCCCCGCCGTTGGAGCCGGAGGGATCGGCCTCGGGGGCGCCCGCAAAAAGCCCCTCCAGCCGCTTATGCAACTTGCGCGAGGGTCTCTTGGACATGCTCTCTCAGTTCTTGAGCCAACTCCCGGTATTGGTTCGCGCCGCGGCTGGTCGGCGCATAGCGTGTGATCGGCTGGCCGAAGGCCGGGCTCTCCCGCAAACGTGCGTCGACCTCGATCGCAGCCCGGAAGACGGCCGAGCCAAAAGCCAGGCGGATTTCCTCCGCCAGCGAGCGGTGCATGGCGTTGCGCAGATCGACCATCGTCAACAACAAGCGGTAGCGCAAACCGGGATTGGTCCGTTCCCGGACGGTTCGCACCAGGTTGATCACCTGGCGCAGCGCGAAGGCGGAAAAGAACTCGCACTGGGTCGGGATGATCAGCAGGTCGGCCGCGCCCAGCGCGCTGCGGGTGATGGCGCCGAGCGCCGGCGGGCAATCCAGGATGAAGCTGTCGATCGGGTCGCTGGAGGCCACCGCATCGCTCAAAACCAGCTCATAGTCTTGCCGGACCGGGAGGAAACGCTCGGCCTGGAGCAACTCGTCGGAGGCCGGTGCGATCCACAGGCCGGCAACGTCCGTCGGTCGGGCGACGTCGGACAGGGCCGCATCGCCCAGCAGGACATCGGCGATCGATCCCGGACTTTCGCCCGGGCGCAGTCCAACCCCCAGGGTCAAGTTCGCTTGCGGATCGAGATCAATCAAGAGGACGCGCTGGTTGAGCTCGGCCAGGGCCGCGCCCAGCGACAGGGCCGTCGTCGTCTTTCCGACTCCGCCCTTCTCATTGGCGATGGCGATCACCATGGTCACGGCCGCCCTCCGCCGTTGCCACCATCCCCGCTGCCGTCGTCCTGCTCGGCCGGCGGGCTGAGCCAGATCTGAGCCTGTCGGGCGCCCATCGCCTGGCGCAGCTCCCGCACTGCCGTCCGCAGAATGCCATCGATGCCGCCGCTGGTTCGGATCTTGCCGGTGATCTCGATGACGGTCTGTTCGCGTTGGGCGCGGCGCAGTGTCGTCTCAAACAAGCGGGCGTTTTGGACGCCGACAGCGATCTGGTCGGCCAGCACCTCGAGCACGGTGATGTCGTCACGGCTGAAAGCGTTGGATTGACTATGGCGGATGATAATCGCGCCGAAGACCTGATCTCCCACCATCAGGGGCAGGCCGAGTTCCGCCCGCGCTTCCGGGAGGAAGGGCGTCGTGTGGAAGTAAGGGTCGTTCGAGTCATCGTTGGCAGCATAGGCGTTGCCGGTCTGCGTGACGTAGCCGAGCACTGTGTTCGACCCGACGGGGACTCGGTCGCCTTCCGACATCAAGAGCTCGGCCCCGGTGCCGGCGGCGACCTCGGCCACGGCGGTCGAGGTCTGCCAGTCAAGGCGATAGACCACCACCTGGTCGTAACCGAATCGATCGTGGAGCAGGGTCACAGCGCGGGCGAGCAGGGTGGCGCTGTCGAGTTGGCTGGTGGTGTCGCGTGAGATCTCGGCCGCGGCCTGCAACTGGACGGCGCGCCGCCGGATCTCTTCCATCAGGCGGGCCTGCTCCAGCGCGCCGGCCAGCTCCACGGCTACGGCTTCGAGGATGACTTCATCCTCTCGGCCGAGCCGGGCGCCGGCGCGTCCCTGAACGTCAAGCGATCCAATCACCTCACCCCGCACTTCGATCGGAGCTTGGAGTCCACCTTCATCCCCGGAGGGGGCCGCCCCAGGCTGGTAGGTGCCTTCGCTGGCTGCCGGGAGGCGAGAACGCAGGATTTGCTGCCAGGCTTCGGCCGCCTGTAATCGGTACAAGCCGTCGAGTTCCTTCAGGTTCGCCTGCGACTCCTCGACCAGGCGGGCATTGTCGAGTGCGGCGGCCAGAGGCCCGGCCAGCAGGTGCAGGAGCTCGATGTCTTCGCGGGCCGCGAGGGAGACGCCCCTCCGAGTGACAACGAGTCCGCCCAGGGCTTGGCCGCGGCTGGCAAGCGGCATGGCGATCGTGACTTGCTCCCCGCCAGGACCCGGCTCGGATTGGTGTACGACTTGATTCTGGGCGATGGCGCGGCCCAACAGACCACGGCCGGCCGGCAGAATCATTCCCACCTCGGGCGCGCCCGGGTTGTCGACGTCGGCGGCGCTGCGGACGACGATCTCGTCGCCCTCCAGCAGACCGAGCAGGGCGCTGTCGAAACCGAAAGCGCGGCAGACGTCGGCGGTGATGTCTTGGAGCATCTGGTCGTAGGAAGGCTGCTGGGCCAGCCGCGAGTACAACTCGATCACCCGCTGGCGGTCGTCCGACTGACGCGTCAGCGAGTCGAGCAGACGGGCGTTATCCAGGGCCGTAGCCAACTGGTCGGCCAGCGTCTGCAGCACGACCATGTCGCCCTCGTCGAAGGCGTTGGCTTCGGTACTCTGCACGTCGAGGGCGCCGACGATCCGCTCGCCGGCGCGCAGCGGCAAGGCGAGCTCCGAGCGCGTGTGAGGCAGATCGGGGTTGGCGAAATGCACCGCATCGGCGCCCACATCGAGGGCAATCCGAGGCTTTCCGGTGCCGGTGACGTAGCCGACGATGCCGACCTTGCCCACCGCCAGGCGGTGGCCCCGCTCGAGCATCAGCCGGCCGCCTTCCGACGAGGCCGCCCGCAGCACGGCGTTCTCGCCCTCAATGATGAAGATGCCGGCGTGATAGAAGTCGAACCGATCCGAGATCAGGTGGACGACCTGATCGAGAAGCGTGTCGACGTCGCGAATGAAGGCGGCGTCTCGGGCAACCTCGGAGGCCGTCTGAATCTGATGGGTCCGCTCGGCGACGCGGTCTTCCAGCGATCGGTACATCGACGAAAGCTCGCCGGCCATCGTGTTGAACGACTCGGCCAGGCGCCCGAGCTCGTCCGAGCGTTCGATGGGGACCCGCTGGTCAAACTCCCCGCGGGCAAGTCGCTCCACCACCTGGGTCAGGGTCGTCAATGGGCGGAGCGCTTGGCGCGTCACTAGCGGGACCAGAAGGACGACTCCCAGGATGGTGACTCCGAGCAGCGCGGTGAAGAACGGCGCCAGGCTGGTTAGGCCGGTGTAGACCTCGGACTGGGGAACCTCCAGCATTACGCCCACACCCGGGTCGGCCGACCAATCGTAGGCACCCACTACCGGGAGGCCTCCGAAATCAGCGTACTCCGCGAAGCCGGTAGGCGAGTTCTGAATCAGCGCAAACACCGGGTGCAGTATTCCCGTGTGGATCTCGGGCTCGGTGGCGAAAATGTACGGTGGGAGCGTGACGAGGAGGTCCGGAGGAATCGCCAGATAGGTCTTCCCGGCCTCTGCTCGGAGGCCTGCCCTCTCCGCCCAGACATTCTGCAGCTGGTCCATCAGGCTCTTGATTTGCGGCCCACGGCTGATGCCGACCAGGTGGGCGTCGATCTCACCCCCCCCGGTCCGGATCGGCGCCGAAGTGACGACAGCAAAATCACCGGGGGCCAGGACTGGATCGTCGGACACCATGGTCGTCGCCAGCTCACCGGCCGGGAGCGTCCCATCCTTGAGGGCGGTAACGATTCGACGTTCCAGTGCCCGATCCGTCGAGACGAGGACCATGTTGTCGGTTGCGCGGACGACCATAACCGCCGTGAATAGCGTCTCGGCCCCGGACCGCTGAACCTCCTCGAGCTCCTGGCGAAGCTGAAGGCGTCCGTCGAGAGAAAACGGGTTCGATAGGACACTCGCGCCCGCCTGGCGTACAGCTGCCGTCTGGGCACTCAACGGGATGCGGTCCTCGCGAGCCAAGATCCATGCCTTCAAGACCTTCGACTCGGCGTCGACGGTGCCCGACAATTGACCAACGGCCTGCTCTCGGACGAGTTGCTGGGCGCGCAAGTAGGCGGCCGCGCCCATGATCAGCAGGGGGATGATGACCAGCGGCAGAAGGCTGAGCGTCAAACGGCGGCTGAGGCTGCCGCCCCGGCGGCGTGCGGCGGGCGCGCTGGTCGTCATGGGCCGGGATCCTCCGGCGCCGGTCGAGGCGGCTCACCCATTCCCAACGGCTGCGGCTCCTCGGCCGGCGGCCCACCCAAGCGGACCGAGGCCCGCGAGGCGTTGAGCGCCCGCCCGATCTCTCTCGCCGTCGTATCGAGAATGCTCCGGATGTCGGGCGCGCGTCGCATCTTGCTGGTGATCTCGTGGATCGTGCGTTCACGGCGCGCCGTGAGTTGAGTCTCTTCGAGCAGACGAGCGTTCTGAATGGCGGTGGCCACCTGGCTCGCCAACGTCGTCAGCAGGGCCGAGTCGTCTTCGCTGAAGCGGCCCTCCTGTCGCCGGTCTTGGATGGCGATGATCCCCAACAGATTCTCGCCGGCCAACAACGGTGAACCCATCCAGGAGAGCGGTGCGCGTTCCGGCACTTCGATCCCAAGGATAGCCGCCTGGCCGGCCAGATCTTCGGTCAGAGTCAGCGGCTGGCGTGTACGCAAGACGTACCCGGCCAGGTCGTTGCGGAGCGGAGCCAAGGGACGATCGCCGGCTTCTCCGTCCTCCGACCAGAAGGGGTACGCCAGCTGATCGGTGGCTGGATCGTACAGGCCGATGGCCAGGTCGGTCTGCGGCAGCACCTGCGACATCTGCGCGTGGACCACGCGGTACAGCGAGTCGAGGCGCAGCAATTGCGACACAGCCTGGGCGACGCGGTTCACGACCTCCAGCTCGGCCACCCGACGCTGTTCTTCGGAGTACTGGCGCGCCGATTCCAGCGCCAGCCCGACTTGATCGGCAGCCGCTTCGATCAAAGCGATGTCGTCGCCGCTCCAGACCTCACCCTCGCCCGGACGCCGCGCGGTAATCGTGGCAATGGCTTCGCCGCGAACGAGGATGGGCACGGCCACCTCGCTGCCGTCTTCGGACCGCTCGGTCGTTGCGCTTGCAACCGCACGGCCGGCGAGGGCCAGGCTGGCTTCGCGGAACTCGCCCTCAATGCCGCCGACGCGCAGCATGGTCGGAACGCCTGAACGTGCGAAGCGCGCCCAGGACTCGCGCGACTGGCCCCGGTAGAGGCCTTCCGTCCGCTGCAGTTCATCCTGAGTCTCCCGCACCAGTCGGGCATTGTCGACGGCGATGGCCAACTCGCCGGCGATGCTTTCCAGGCCGCGCACGTCGTCCTCGCTGAAGGCCCCACGTTCCGTGCTCTGTACGTCCAGGGCTCCGATCAACCGTCCGCCGACCATCATGGGTAAGGTCATCTCGGAGCGCGTATCCGGCAGCAGCGGGTTCTTGTAATGGAACGGGTCGCTTTCGACGTCGTTGCCGACTCGCGGCAGGCGGTTTCCCGTCACCCAGCCAACCATGCTGGCCGATCCGACGGCGAGCCGATGGTTGCGCGAGAGCAGCCGGCGTCCGGCCTCGCCCGTGCTGGCGCTCAGAATCGCCCAACTGCCTGTCTCGTCGAGTGTGAACACAGAGGCGTGGTAAAACCCGAATCGTTCGCGGATCAGCTCGACGGCCTGGATCATCAGCGGCGCCGGGTCGGTGCTTTGCACGGCGATACGAGCGATCTCGGCCGTCGTTTGCAGCTGAAGGGCGCGCCGCTCCGCGCCTCGGGCGCGTTCGGCCACGACACGTTCCAGATTGGCTCGCTCCGCTTCGGCCTGGGCTGCCAAGTCGCCGGCGCGGCGGAAGGCGTGCAGCAGGCCGCCCTCCAGCAGGCTCACCGGGATCGCCACCAGGGTGATCACCAGCAGGAAGACCCCCACCGAGGAGAGCCAGGCGGCGGGGTCGGCCGACGATAGGACGATCGGAGAGATGGAAACGACTCCGCTGGTCATGCCAATCGCCACCACGGCCGTCGCTACCAAGCTGAGGATCAAGGTGGCGATCGCGCCGGGGATGCCGAACAGCAGGACCCCGAGCGCGCAGAATGCGACCAGGAGGAGCCGGCCACTGCCGGGCAGCCCGGTGGAGATCAGCGCGTCGAGCGCCAGAGTGAAGATCGCCGCCAGCAGAATCCCGGAACGCAGGCTCGAGGTCAACCGGCGGGCGAGGGCGAGCAGGACGATGACCGCGTAACAGATACCGAAAAGTACAACGCGATAAGTCGGCCCCTCCGGCAGAATGGCCAGCGAGCCCAAGACGGCCGCCGGCAGACCGAGGATCGCTCCGGTGTAAAGGGCCCCTGCCAGCAAGGGCTCGCGCCAAGCCGCGGACGAGTCCGGTTCCCCGAGAGGAGCAGTGGGAACCGCACGACGATACCAATCGCCGATTCGACTCACGGTCGGCCTCCGGGGCGATGGCTCCCCACGTTCCTATTCTCGGCCATTGCCGCCCTCTTCGGTTTCGCGCGATTCCGGGGCGATGGCGATGATGATCTCCGGCTGGCCGAGCACCCGGTGGAGTGTCTGGGCGGCGGTCTCCAGGACGCGCTCCACGTCCATCAAGCCGCCAAACTGACCGGTCACCGAGCTCAGCATGCGGGCGCGTTCGGCGGAGACCGCCGACTCCTGCGCCAGCCGGGCGTTCTGAATGGCGGCGCTCAACTGGTCCGCCAGGGTTTGTAGGACTTCCATATCCTCCGGGCGGAAGGCGTTGGGGGCGGTGCTCTGAACGTCGAGGGCGCCCAAGACGTTCCCGGCGACTCGCAGGGGCACGGCGGCCTCGGAGCGGGTTTCGGGCAGCAGCTCGTTCTTCAGGTGGATCGGATCCCGCCCGACTTCCGTGGCGACGCGGCCCTGATTGTTGGCCGTCACCCAGCCGATGACCGATTGCGATCCGACCTCCAGGCTGTGGCCGCGCGCTTTGAGCAGCTGCCCGACTTCCCCGGTGGACTCTCGAACCACGGCCCGTTGGCCGTCCTCATCCAGCAGGAAGATGGTCACGTGGTAGTAGCCGAAGCGGTCGCGGATCAGTTCGACAGCCCGTCGCAGAAGGTCGTCCAGGTTGGGCGTCGACGTGACCGCGTGGGCAACTTCGGCCGCGGTTCGGACCTGGCGCGTGCGTTCTTCGACGCGCGCCTCCAGCGAACCGTACAGCCCGCTCAGGTCGTGGGCCATGCGGTTGAAAGCGGAAGCCAAGGTGCCGATCTCGTCGTTGCGTTCGACCGACACTCGTTGATCCCATTCCCCACGCGAGATCCGGTCGGCGAAACCCGTCAGCTGTCCCAGGGGGCGGAGCATCCGGCTGGTGGCGAAAATGACGATCACGAACGTCAAGACGGCAGCGACCACCACCAGGGCGACGGTGAAAGGCGCCAATCCGACCAACTCGCTGAAGATGTCGGCCGCCGGAAGTTCGAGCGCCACGCCCATGCCCCATTCGGGCGCCCACTGGTAGGCACCAATCTCATCCAGCCCCTGGGAGGGCTCCTCGAGCTCGTACGTCCCGTTGGGCGCGCTCGCTGCCAGGCGGAACACCGGGTGCGCGCTGTCGATCTGCGCCTCGGGCTCCATCGTATAACGCCCGAGCACGACGCGCACGTCGGGGGAAACGGCGAGAAAGGCATTACCGCGCTCGACACGGTAGATCCCCTGGCTTTGCCAAAGGACTTGCATCTCTTCCATCAGCGCCCCGATGCGCAAACCGTGATTGACTCCCACAAGAAGGCCGGCGGGCTCTCCCCCGCCCGGGGGCAAGATCGGCGTGCTCGTGACCAAAGCCAGCTTGCCGGGCGCAAGGATTGGGTCGTCGTAGAACGGGGTCGTCTGCAGTCGTCCGAACGGTACCAATCCGTCGCGTACCGGCGCCAGGATCTGGCCCTCGATCTCGCTATCTGTGGCGGCGACAATTTCACCGTCTGGGTGGACGAACATGATTTCGCTGAAGAGCGTGTCTTCGCCGCGCTTGAGAAGGCCGCCCAGACTCGTCCGCAACGCCAGCCGAGATCGCGCAAACTCTTCCGATCCCGTGGCCGCCACCATCATGGCATCCATTGGCTGGCTTAGATCGGCCCGTTGGGAGCCGAGTTGAATGTGTTGCTCGCGCACGCGGGCCCATTGGCGCATCACCTCTAGCTGAGCTTGGGTCAGGGCGGTCAGCTGCGACTTGGCTTGAGCCTCGAGGATGTTGCGTGCTCGCAGGTAGGCGGCGGCTCCCATCAGCACCAAAGGAATCAGGACCAGCGGGAGCAGGACCAGCGCCAAGCGCGTGCCCAAACGGGCGCGCGGCCGCAACGGACGGCGGAACTCCTGAGTTTCACTGACCCGAACGGCTACTCCACTTCCCACACGGGCTCTCCTTGTAGAACTCGGCGCACCTGATCGGGGAATCGGTCGGCGTCGAGCGGCTTGCCGATGAAACCGTCGAAGCCGGCCGCCCGGGCGCGGCTCATCTGCTCTTCGCTGGCATAGGCCGTCACCGCCACCACCGGCACCTGCCGCAGCGTTTCGGAATGACGCAGCTTGCGCAGGGCCTGGTAACCATCCTCGTAGGGCAGGCGGATGTCCATCAGGATCAAGTCGACGCGCGGCAGGGTATCGGCGTACTCGACCACCTCGAAGCCGGAGGTCTTCCACTCGCAGGTAACCCCGATGAAACCGAGCATGCGCGCCATCAGCACGAAGTTGGAAACGTTGTCTTCGACAATCAAGACCGTGGCGTCTTGCACCGCGATGTTCATCCGCGCGCCTCCATCAGGCCGAGGGTGTCGGGTTGCAAGAAGCGTGCGATCTGCGCCGGCAGGGTGTCGACGTCGATCGGCTTCTGGATGTAGCCATCGCATCCGGCCGCCAGACTCCGCTCTCGATCCCCGCGCATCACGTTGGCGGTGATGGCAATAACCGGGACACGCCGCAAGGAAGGGTAGCCTTTCAACCGTGAAGCCAGGGTCAGCCCATCCACCTGGGGCATATTGATGTCGAGCAGGATCAGATCCGGCTGATGAGCCAGGGCCAACTGCAGCCCTTCGAAGGCGTTGGCGGCTTCCAGCACGGCGTACCCCTCCGCCAGCAGGATCCGCCGGACGAGGGTCCGGTTCTCTGGATTGTCCTCGACGCAGAGAATCCTTGGCACCAGCCGCACCCCTCCCGGGTCCGGAGCCGTCCAAGTGCCACCAAATTATACCAACCAGGCTCTCAACAGGCACTTTACAGGAGGTTTACAACCCCCAGGGGGGCCAACCTCTCAGCCCAGGCGGCTCCCGAGTTCGCCGGGGTCGGAAGCCCCGGCAGGTTCAGTGCTGACCCCTCCCCGGGGGGGCCATTGACAGGTGGATTGGCTTTTGCCAAGCTTGGTGCATGTTGCCGATGCTGGGGTCAGGGGGCTTCCGCGCCCAGGCACGCCTCCGGGCAGCGCTTTCGTTGGCGGCGATCCTGGCGTTGGGCAGGGCGGTGACTCCGGCTGGGGCTCAAGCGGGAGGAGATATCAGCTGGAGTGCCTCGGCCGGCTTTGACGGTTACATCAAGCTGGAGCGCTGGGTACCGGTGCGGGTGGAACTGGCGAACGACGGCCCAGACGCCGAGGTCCTGGTGGAGGTTTTCCCCAAGCCGGCCCCTCCGGCGCGTGCCAGTGAGTATAGCCAGTCGGTCGCCTTGGCCTCCGGCGCCCGCAAGAACGTAACGCTGCACGCCTATCCGACAGGCGGCACGGGTTCACTCCTTGTCCGCCTTAGCGTTCAGGGCAGACTCGTCTCGCAGACCGATCTCCCGGTGATCAATCTCTGGGGCACCGACACGTTGGTCGGTGTCATGGCAGCCGATCCAACCTCGTTCAACGTGATACGCAACCCCATGCGAGGCGTTGGGGCCAACCGGGTAGAAACCGCCTTGTTGTCGGCCGAGACACTGCCGGATCGCGGCCCGGCCCTCAGCGCTCTCGACGCCTTGATCATCTGCGACCACGACACCGGCGCCATGACCCCCGCCCAGCGGCAGGCCCTGGAGGCCTGGGTTGCCTCGGGCGGGAGGCTGTTGGTGTGTGGTGGGCCGAACTGGCGGAAGACGACGGCTGGATTGACCGGTCTCCTCCCCATCGATATTACGGGGACACAGCGAGTGGCGAGCCTCGAGTCTGTCGGCTCGTACCTCAACTTGGGTGCGGGGCCCCAAGGAGAAGCGATCCTGGCGGTCGGCAAACCTGGCGCCGATGCCGAGACGCTGATCGAGCAAGCTAACTTTCCCTTGGTGCTGGCTCGTCGCTTCGGTCTGGGCCAGGTTGTTTTCCTGGCCGCCGATCCGACGCTAGCGCCGCTCAGCGCATGGCCGGCCTTGCAGGTCATGTACCGTGCGCTGTTTCTTGAAGGCCCCTACGCGCAAGCTGGAATATGGGGGCCACAAGATGACGCTGCCGCCCGTGCGGCTTCGCTGTTCCCGAATCTTTCGCTCCCCCCCATCGGCGCCGTGTGCGGTTTTCTGGTCCTTTACACCTTCGCCCTGGGTCCGCTGCACTACCTCTTGCTGCGTCGGGCGAAACGTCGCGAGCTAGCCTGGATCACGATCCCGGCCCTGGTCGTGACGTTCAGCGCGGCGGCCTTCGGCGTTGGCTCGCTCTCGCGAGGCAGTCGTCCGGTGGTCAACCGTATGGCCGTTGTGCACGTTCCGGCCGGCGCGGAGCGAGCCCCGGTGAGAGGCGTGCTGGGGATATTCTCCCCGAACCGCAGCAAGCTAGGAATCGAATTCGCGTCCGGGATCCTGGCGCGGCCCCTGGCGGAGAGATACTCCCTGGCGGACGGAGATTGGCGTTTCCACCAGGGCGCAGAAGGCTCTGGCGAAACCGAGATGCAGTTCGATGCCGCCTCGGTGCGAGGCTTGGTCTTCGACGGGGACATCGCTGCGCCCGGGTTCTCCCACAGCCTCTCCGCCGAGGTCGCCGGCTCGACGCTGCTGGTGCAGGGTCAGGTCGTCAGCCTCGATCTGCCCCTGGAGGACGCGGCTCTCCTGACGCCCTATGGGGCCGTTTCCTTGGGTGACCTAAGCCTCGGCGAGCCCCGAAAGGTTCGGGAGAGTTTCTCGCTGATGGTGGTCCCGCCGGAGGCCGATTACGCCATGATGTCCGTCCTCGGCGCCGTGCCGGCCCCCTACTCCTACGGTGCATTGGGCTCGAACGAGATCAAGCTTATGCAACGCGGGGCCCTGCTCGAGGCGATCGGCCTAGGGTATGGGGCCACCGTGCCGGGCATCTACCTGGTCGGTTGGTCCGACCGTTCACCGCTCGAACCTTTCCTTAATAGGGCAAGCGATAGCGACGACCTCACGCTGTACCTGGTCGAGCTGGCGATGGCGCAGGGGCCCGGCGCTCCGCCGCTGACCATTCGGCCGGAGGTCATCTCGGCGCCGACGGTTACTCCTGCGGTAGTAGTGCTGGGCCCGGGACAATTCGCGTGGCAGGTGGTCGAGGCGGACACGGCCGGCCCCACCCCGTCTCCCTACGGCGGGCAGGTGATGCAAGGTGCCTATGTCCTGAGGTTTATTCCTGCGATGGGCGTTAGCTATTCATCCGTGGGGTCGCTGACGCTTCACGTGAGGGGAGGCTCCAACGGCCCGGGTCCGGAGAACTTCATCGAACTTTGGGATTGGAACGCGGCCGCCTGGGAGGCCATTCCGGGTCTGCAGTGGGGAGACAATCAAATCCCTGACCCGTGGGACTATGTCGGCCCCGAGGCCGAAATCCGCCTGCGAGTCCACGCAGAAGGCGGGGTCGTCGTCAGCTTGGAACTTTCAGCTTTCACCCTGGTCCTTGAGCCATGAGCGCCCTCGTGGAAATCCGCGATCTGAGCAAGACCTATGGCCAGCTGGCTGCGGTCAAACACCTGAACCTGTCGGTCGACCAGGGGGATCTGTTCGGTTTCATCGGCCCAAACGGAGCCGGCAAGACCAGCACTATTCGCATGCTGGCGACGCTGCTGCGACCGAGCAGCGGCGACGCCTGGGTGGCGGGTCACTCGGTCCGCCAGGATCCTCGCGGAGTCAGGCGTTTGATCGGATACATGCCGGACTTCTTTGGCGTCTATGACGACATGAAGGTGTGGGAGTACCTGGACTTCTTCGCCGCGTGCTACAAGATCCCTGTGAACGGGCGCTCCCGGCTGATCGGTGATCTGCTCGAGCTGGTCGAGCTCGACCACCGGCGGGAGGACTTCGTCGACAAACTCTCGCGGGGCATGAAACAGCGCCTGAGCCTGGCCCGCACCCTGGTGCACGACCCTCAGTTGCTCATCCTGGATGAGCCGGCCTCCGGCCTCGACCCCCGGGCCCGAGTGGAGATCCGTGCGCTCCTGGTAGAACTCTCACGGATGGGGAAGACCATCTTCTTCTCAACACAGATCCTGAGCGACGTGGCCGAGATTTGCACCAGGATCGGTATCCTGGAGGCCGGGGAGATCGTGACCACCGGCTCGCTGGAGGAGCTGCGCAACCAACATCCCAGCCAAAGGCGGGTAGAGATCATCCTGATGGAACAAGGCCAGGAAGCGCTCAAGCACCTTCAGACTCTGAAAGGTGTGACCGATGCGCAGCTGACCACGGGCAACCAAAGTCCCGGTCTCGTCCACCTGGAATTCCGCTTTTCCGGCGACGACCGGGAGTTGAGCGACGTGCTGGCCTCGCTGCACCAGCAGGGGCTGCGGGTGCTTCGGTTTCACGAGCCCACTCACGACTTGGAAGACGTCTTTCTGCGCGTCACGAAGGGACTGGTGACATGAGGTGGCTCGCCAGGCTTCGAAAGAACCCGGTGGTGTTGAAGGAGCTGCGAGGGCGCATGCGGGGCGGACGGGCCTTTCTCGTGCTCACCGTCTACCTGAGCGTGCTCAGTTGCGGCATCAGCTTGGCCTTCCTGCCCTTGACCAGTGGCTCGTTGGCTCCGGGCTACGATCTCGCCATGCGGCAATACGTGGGCAAAGGCATCTTTGGGCTGGCCGTCCTGATCCAGTTCATCACGATCAGCTTCATCGCTCCGGGAATCACCGCCGGGGCGATCGCTTCCGAGCGAGAACATCAGACTTTCGACCTCCTGCGCACGACTCTTCTCACGGCTCGTGAGCTGGTTCACGGCAAACTCCTGGCCGCGCTGTCCTTCCTCTTCCTATTGCTGCTGGCGGCATTCCCCATTCAAAGCCTGGCTTTCCTGCTGGGCGGCGTAGAGATGGAGGAGATCATCATCGCCGGGCTGATGCTCATCACCACGTCGTTGGCGCTGAGCGCGGTGGGAATCTTCTTCTCCAGCTTGCTCAAGCGGACACTGGCCTCCACCGTGTTGGCCTACGCCGTCAGCTTCTTCACTGTCGCCGGGCTGCCGCTGTTGCTGATGCTGCTGATCACCATCGCCTCGCCGCTTGTGGCATTGCTGTTCATGGATAGCAGCGGCAACCTGAGCCCGCTGACAGCGGTGCTCGTGGTGGTGATAGGCTGGGTCCTGGTGAGCTCCAATCCATTGATCGCGGCGCTCACCACGGAGGCCATGCTCATTGATGGGCAGTCCCCATGGGTTTACCAGGTCCCGCTTCCCAGCAACGCCCCGTTTGCAGGTTTGACGGACTTGCCGGTTCCTTCGCCCTGGATCGCTTACGTGGTGGGCTACCTTCTCCTCAGCCTGGTGCTGATCTGGGCGAGCGTTCGGCTCGTGCGGCAGCCGGAGGTTTGACGCTTGCAGGCGGTCGAGCTTGCGCTGATGACGGAACGCTACGCGCGGCTGGAGCGCGTGCACGACCGGTTCAGGCGCCGGTTGAAACTAGGCTTCGCGGTGCGCTGGGGACTGCGCGGCGCCGGGCTCGGCCTGGCCGGAGCGCTGGCCGTTTCGCTCGCCGGCCTTCTCGCACAAGGACTGGTGCCGGAAGCCTATTTCCGACTGCTGGTTCTGGGATTGGGCCTGGGTGCCGGGCTGGCCGGCGCGTTGGCGCTCGCCTGGCCGCAGTCGCGACTTGACACGGCAATTGAGTTGGATGGCCGGCTGGGCCTTCAGGAGCGCCTGGCCACGGCGGTGGAGCTTAGGCGCCGAGGCTGGGCAACGACTGGTGCCATTGGCCGTCTGCAGCTGGAGGATACGCTTCAGCTATGTGTGGAGAAGGAATCTGGCGCCGCATTCCCCGTGCCGTTGGTTCGCCGAGATGTCGTGATCGCAGCCCTTCTGCTCCTGGCATCACTGCTGCCGCTGCTACTCGGTCGGTCGGCGTTCGAGGCAGCCCGGCGGCAGCAGGCGGTCGACCGCTCAATCCAGGCCGAGACCACGCGGATCGAGGCGCTGCGGAATGAGTTCGCTGAGACGGAGCGGCTTAGCCCCGAGAGGCGCGAGGCGCTGAACCGGACATTGCAGGCTCTCGAGCAGCAACTCGGCGATGCCCGCTCGCCCGAGGCGGCGCTCGCCGCGCTGTCGGAGGGGGAGCGGAACCTTCGAGAACTTGCCCGCCTGCCGGCCCTCGGGCCGGCCGATACGCTTCAGGCGACGGGGGAACGCCTGCGCCGGTCGCCGGACCAGGACCTAGCGGCGCTTGGCGAACAACTCGCTCAAGGTGACTTCCAGGCCGCGGCGGAGACTCTGCGGCAGATGGACCTGCGCCCTTCCACCGCGGCGCAGGCGGAAGCCCAGGCGCGCCAGCTCGACGCGGCGGCCGAGACGGCGCAGGCGGCGACGCCCGAGCTGGCTCAGGCTCTGCGCCAGACCGCCTCCTCCTTACGCAACAGTGACTCCACGGGTGCGCGGCAGAGCCTGGCTCGTGCGGCACAGGCGCTGGATGACGTCGGCCAAGAGATCCTGCAGGCGGAGATGGCTGGAGGAGCGGCCGAATCGCTGGCGCAGGCCCAGGGCCGCATGCGACAGACAGCGCAGGAGTTGGCCGAATCTCGGCGACAGGCGGGGCGGAGTCAAGGCGATCGTCAGGGCAGCTTGGGCGGCGCCCAGCTGGCTGGGTCGGGCGCGTCGCAAGGCCAATCAGAATCTAACGCCTCCCCGGGTCAAAACGAGGGTGGGGGTGCGGGCCGAGGCGAAAGTGCGGCAGGGCAGGTGCAGGGGTCCAGTGGGAGCGGCCAGATTTCCCAAGGCAATGCACCCGGAGACGGTGGTGTCCGATCCTATCAACCGCTCCAACCATCTGCGCGGTTAGGAGGCGAAGGCGGGACGGACCTGGCCCTGGCCGGAAGCGGGGAGGCCGGGGAACTCATCTTGGGGAACGTCGGGCTGACGCCCGGCACGAAGGCGGATGCGCAGGTTCCGTACACACAAGTGTTCGGCTTGTACGAGGCCGCCGCCCGCATGGCGATTGACAACCTGCGGCCGCCACCCTTTCTGGAGGCGCTGGTGCGCCAGTACTTCAGTTCGCTGTCGCCATGAACCGCGCAGCCGATGTCATCGCAAAGGGGAATCCGTGACGGAACTGCTGACCCCAGATCAGTTTCATGCCAACGCGGGCCGCATCGAGCGCGAACTCTCCAAGGTGATTGTGGGCCAGCATCAGGTCGTACGCCATGTGCTCGTGGCGTTGATTGCAGGGGGGCATGTCCTGCTGGAGGGCGTTCCCGGGCTGGGCAAGACGATGCTCATCCGCACGCTTGGGGAGGTGCTGACTCTGAAGTTCTCCCGCATCCAGTTCACACCCGACCTGATGCCGGCCGACATCACCGGCACGGAAATACTGATCGACCAGGACGGCCAGCGCTCGTTCCGCTTCCACCCGGGGCCGGTGTTCGCTAATCTCATCCTGGCCGACGAGATCAATCGGGCCACCCCCAAGACGCAATCTGCCCTGCTGCAAGCCATGCAGGAGGCGGTCGTCACGGTCGCCGACAGCACGCACAAGCTGGAGCAGCCTTTCTTCGTGATGGCCACCCAGAATCCGATCGAAATGGAGGGGACCTACCCGTTGCCGGAAGCTCAGGTGGACCGCTTCTTCTTCAAGGTCGACGTCCCCTACCCTTCCACCGACGAGCTGGGTCAGATCCTGGACCGCACGACAGGGGAGGAGTCGCCTCAAGTGGAGGCCTGCCTGACAGGCGAAGGGATCCTGGCCATGCAAGGCCTGGCGCGTGCGGTCCCGATTGCCACCCATGTGCGTGAATATGTTTCCCGCTTGGTGGTGGCCAGTCATCCACAGCGGCCGGAAGCCACACCGCTGGCTCAGGGGTTCGTGCGTTATGGCGCCTCGCCACGCGGTGGTCAGTCACTGATCCTGGGTGCAAAGGTGGTCGCCCTCCTTTCCGGCCGCTACAACGTGGCCTTCGATGACGTCGTGGCCGTCGCCCCGGCTGCGCTCCGCCACCGGCTGATCCTCAACTTCGATGGGATCGCCGAAGGGATCACCCCCGACCAGATCGTCGCAGAATTGCTGGAGCAGGTCCCTCGCACGTAACCGTAGGAAACCCGCGTGATCTTCGACGAGCGCACCCGGCGCAAACTGGATCGCCTCAGCCTGGTCGCCACCCGGGCGGGAAGTGGAGCCTACAGGGGCGAGCGTCGATCCGCACGCAAGGGTTCCAGCGTCGAGTTCGCCGACTATCGTGACTACAGGCCCGGAGATGACCTGCGCCGCCTGGACTGGCACATCTATGCCCGCCTGGATCGACCGTTCATCAAGCTCCTGGAGGACGAGCAGGACCTGGCGGTGCATCTCTTGGTGGATGCCTCCCGCTCGATGGATTGGGGGGAGGCAGAAAGCAACAAGTACCGGTATGCCCTGCGCTTGGCGGCGGCACTTGGCCTGATCGGGCTTGCCTCCGGTGATCAACTTACGGTCGTCCTGCTCAAGGGGGATCGGGAGACAGCGCGGTACGGCCCAGCGCGGGGAGGGCATCACACCCTGAAGCTCCTGCGATTCCTGGAATCGCACCCAGCGGCCGGCGTGGTGGACTTGCCCCAGGTTGTGCGCCAAGTTGCGCGTGCCTCAAGGCGCCCCGGGCTGGCCATCCTGATCTCCGACCTTTACAACGCCGATGGAATCCGACTGAGTCTGCGCGAACTCCAGCGCGGTGGGCACGAGGTCCGCGTGCTGCATCTCCTGTCGCCGGACGAGCTGGAGCCGACGTTTTCCGGTGAGCTGCGCCTGCTGGATTGCGAGACCGGCGCGACGCAGGAGGTCAGTCTGGACAGCGGTCTGCGGGGTCTGTACCGCCGTCGGCTGCACGAGTGGCGGTCCCAACTGCAGGCCGAATGCCGTCAGCGAGGCGCAGGCTATTTGCCACTCAACACCGCTGTAGCCTGGGAGACGGTCGTCTTGCTTGAGATGCGTAAGGCGGGCATGCTCCGGTGACCCAGAGGCCAATTGCCCTGCGGCCGGAGGCGCGGTCGATCGAGATAGATCCACTGTGAGCATCATTCAACCTGCAGCGTTGCTTTTTGGCCTGCTGGCCATCCCGATCCTGCTGCTCTACATGCTCCGCATGCGCAGGAAAGAGCAGGCGGTCCCGTCTGTTTTGCTCTGGTCCATGCTGTTGCGCGATCGCCGCGCCAGCACACCCTGGCAAAGGCTGCGGCGCAATCTGCTCTTGCTGCTGCAGTTGTTGATTCTCGCAAGCCTGGTCCTGGCCATGGTTCGACCGGCGCTTCCGGTCGCGGCGGTGTCTGGGGATTCGCTGATCGTTCTGATGGATGGATCCGCTTCCATGCAGGCGGTGGATGTCAGTCCCAACCGATTCGAACACGCGCGTCGGGCGGTAGACGAGCTGATTACCAACCTCGCTCCAACCACCAGCATGAGCCTGGTCCTGGTTGGGGACGAACCTCAGGTGCTGGCGGCCGCCTCTTCCGACAAGGCCCAGCTGAGGGTTGCCTTGGCTCGTGCCAGAGCCGGCATTGGGCCGGCTGATTGGTCCTCAGCACTTGCCCTGGCGGCGGGAGTGGCGGCCCAGGCCTCCCATGGAGCCACAATCGTCATCGTGTCGGACGGGGGCCTTAGGGGTCAGACGATCCCCTCCCTGCCAGCTCAGGTGCGCTACGTGCCTGTTGGTCGGAGCGATGACAACCTGGCCATCTCGGCCATGGCTCTGCAACGGACTGCGGCGGGCACGGAGCTGTTCCTACAGGTCCACAACTACTCGACGGAAGATCGCCAGGCGGTGCTCGCGCTGGATATCGACGGGAAACTCTACCAAGCCGAGCGCGTCGTGGTGGCGGGTGGAGAAAGCCTGGACCGGATATGGAACGACGCGCCGGCCGAAGGCAGGGTCTACCGCGCTCGACTGGGCAGGGTTGATGCGGCCTCGGACAAAACGCTGGACGCGTTGCCGCTGGACGATGTGGCCTTTGCCGTACAGCGACCATCACGGGAACGCCGGGCGCTGCTCTTCCCCTACCAGGCTGCGCCGGCTCGCTATAACGTGTTCATCGAAAAGGCGCTGCTGGCGCTTGACGACTTTTCTTCCTATCGCGCAGTTCCGGCTGAAGGGGCGGGGATCACGCCGCCCGAGCAGCCATTCGAGCTGTATGTCGTGGATGGCGTGTGGCCCGGCACCCTTCCCCCCGGTGGACTGCTTTTGATCAACCCACCGGACAACCCCTTGATCCAGGTAGACGGTGTTTCGGCGGTCACCGCACCGGTCCACGTAGCCGAGCATTCGCTAACTCGGTACGTCAGCTGGCAGGACGTCCAGGTGGCCAAGGCCAAGGTGGTAGATCCGCCAGCAGGCAGCGACATCCTGGTGGAAGCGGGAGACCTACCGCTCGTTTTCGTTTCCGAGGTCGATGGGCGCCGGATCGCCGTCGTCACCTTCGATCTCCATGAATCCGACCTGCCCTTGCAGGTTGCCTTCCCGATCCTCTTTTCTGGGTTGGTGGGCTACCTGGCTCCAGCGCAGGTCCTGGACGATGCCGACTTGCGCCCTGGTCGACCGCTGGACATCAACCTGGCGTCGGACGTCACCCAGGTGGCCGTGACGTCGCCCTCGGGGCGGATCTATCAACTGGAACCCTCTGCCACCGGCTTCCGCTTCACGGACACCGACGAACTTGGCCTGTACTTGCTGGAATACCGCGGGACGGCGGCGCAAGAGCAAGACCACTTTGCTGTGAATCTCTTCGAGCCAGGCGAGTCATCCATTCGCCCGGCCGAGGCAGTGAACGTCGCGAGTGGCGTGATCGGCGGCGGACGTTCAGGCGACATCGGTCTCCGTGAGCTGTGGCCGTGGTTGGTCCAGGCGGCCGTATTGATCCTGATGGTCGAATGGTGGATTGACCATGGGCGATCGATCCTTTCGATGTTGAACCTCCGACCTCGCAGGCCCACTGGCCCGGAGTCGAAGCCGGCCTCGGGCCGGCCCCGCTAGGTCGAGACGGAAAGGTCGCGACCATCCACCTAACGCAGCCCGTCTTCCTGCTTCTGCTTGGCCTGCTGCCGCTGGTGGCGGTGATCGGATGGCCCGGCCCCGGGCCGGATCGGCCGCGTGAAGCCCTGGCCCTGGGGTTGCGCAGCACGCTGATGCTCAGCCTGATCCTCTCCCTGGCCGGACTGGAGATTAACCGAAGTTCGGATGACCTGGCGGTGGTCTTCCTGCTCGACCATTCCGATTCCATGCCGCCGGATGCCAGGGCCGACGCCTTCGCCTACGTTCGGCAGGCGATGCAGGCCATGGGGCCGGAGGATCAGTCGGCGGTTGTGGTTTTCGGCCGAGACGCTCTGGTGGAGCAGGCGATGTCGTCCAGGCACGATCTCCCACCGATCACCTCGTCGCCCGACCCGCGCCAGACCGACATCAGCGCGGCCATGCGGCTGGGGATGGCCTTGTTTCCACCGGACAGGGCGCGCCGGATGGTCATCCTGTCCGATGGGCGGAGTACCCATGGAGATGCGGCTCTGGCGGCGCAATTCGCCGCGGCGCTGGACGTCGAGCTCCTCCTTGTCCCGTTTGAAAACACAGCGGAAGAAGAGGTGTGGCTGGCCGATGTCGAAGCGCCTGGCTCTCTTCGTCAGGGAGAGCGCTTCGCCCTGAGTCTGGCCATCCATTCCACCCAGGATACTCAGGCGGAGGTGCGGGTTTTTGCGGACGAATCGCTAGTCTTCGACCAGGCCCAGCAATTGACCCGCGGTTTGCAGAGGGTGCGGATCCCGCTGATTGCCGGCGCTCCGGGCTTCGTCCGTTACCGGGTCCAGATCGAACCCAGCACCGACAGCACCTATCAAAATAACGAGCTGAATGCTTTCTCGCGGGTGTTAGGGCCACCGCGACTTCTCCTGGTCGTGCCTGCCGTGGGTGAACCGATTGGCCTGAGCGGCGAACAACGTCCCGATGAGGCTGCTCAGCTCGAAACGGCTTTGAAGGCGTCTGGCTTTTTGGTCGAACGCGTCCTGCCGCAGCAAGTCCCGCTGGGAAGCTTGGCCGGCTTGGCGGAGTACAACGCTGTGGTCCTCGTGGACGTCCCGGCTCGCCAACTCAGCCTACGGCAGATGACGCATCTGCAGTCCTACGTGCGCGACCTGGGCGGCGGCCTACTCGCCGTCGGCGGCCCGACCAGTTTCGGGGTAGGCGGCTATTTCCGGACACCGCTCGAAGAAATCCTTCCGGTCGACATGCAGATCAAGGATGAGTTGCGCCGGCCTGCCCTGACCATAGTCTTCGTCATCGACCGTTCCGGGAGCATGGGTGAGGCGAGCGGAGGGACGGCCAAGATTGAGCTGGCCAAGGAAGCGGTGGCGCGGTCCACAGAGCTGCTGTTCTCGGGCGATCGAGTCGGCGTCGTCGCCTTCGACGAGGCCGCCAGCTGGGTGGTTCCGATCACTGAGGTTGGTGACTGGCAGAAGATCGCAGGAGAGGTCAGCAGCCTAGCGGCAGGAGGCGGGACCGATATCTTGGCGGGATTGCAGGCCGCGGCTCGGATCCTGCCGGACGACCCCGCCGCCGTGAAACACATCATTCTTCTCACAGACGGAGGCGCAGATCCGACCGGAATCCCGGAGCTCGTCTCTCGGCTCCGTGCCGAGGATGGAATCACACTTTCCGCCGTAGGGATCGGCAGCGACGCAGCCCCCTTCCTTGCGGACCTAGCGGAGCAGGGAGGCGGCCGCTACCATTTTGCCCCCGATGCCGAGAGCATCCCCACGATCCTCACTGAGGAGACGACTCTGGTGGCGCGCTCCTACATCGTGGAACAGACCTTCTACCCCGAAGAAGTCGGTAGCTCGCCGATCCTGTCCGGCCTCACTCACACCCCGCCTCTGTATGGCTACGTTGCCACAAGCACTAAAGACCTGACTCGTCTCCTACTGACCTCGCCGGCCGAGGATCCGATCCTGGCGGTGTGGCAATATGGGCTGGGACAAGCAGCCGCCTTCACCTCCGATGCGACAGGACGATGGGGGAGGGATTGGGTGAGCTGGCCCGGCTATGTGACCTTCTGGGGTCAGGTGGCGCGAGCCGTCACCGCAGAGCAGCAGGCATCGCCGTTGCAGGTGAGGGTTGAGGCTGGCGACTCTCAAGCAATTGTGAAGGTGGAGGCCCACGCCGAATCCGGCGACAGCCTCAACGGGCTCCAGCTTGAGGCGAACGTCTTGGGACCGGGGGGCGACCGCGAAACGCTGATGCTGGAACAGGTCGCCCCAGGACGCTACCAGGCTGCGTTCTCCCCCCGAGAGATGGGGGCCTACGTCATCAGGGTCGCCGGTACCGGCAAAGATGAGGCGATCAGCGCAACCTCGGGGTGGGTACTGCCCTACTCCCCGGAATACCGCCACCTGGTTTCAGGCGCGAGTCCGCTGAGAGATCTACTGCAGGCCAACAAGGCTCGCCTGGCAGACGCCGACCCGCGGGGCGCATTTGCCCACACAAGAAGCAGGCAGGCAACTCCGCTTCCAATGCGGCCTTGGGCGCTGGCGCTGGCGGCGATCCTGCTCGTGATGGACATTGCGTCTCGCCGGTTGGTTGTGGGGCGGGCCGAATTAGGGCGCGCGGTGCGGGCGCCCGCCAACTGGCTGCGTCGGCGCCGACGGCGCGTCGAGCCGATAGCCCCAAGGTCGATGGAAATGCAGGCGCTGTTTCAAGCTAAGCAGTCGGTGTCATCCGAGCGAGAAAGTGAGGGAGCGAATCTCCCGGCGCCTCCGCCGGCTGACGCCGCTCCGGCGCCCAGTGGTGTCCCCGCCTCAGATGATGTCGTGTCCACAGAGGAACAGCCCGCGACCGGCGCGTTGGCCGCAAGGCTGCTGGCGAGCAAACGTCGAGGGAGATCGGGGGGAAGGAGCGGGTGATGGGATCCCGCCCCCAAGTGGATTTGCAGGCCGTCAGCCTTCAGCGGTCAGCCATGAGCCAGAGGGAGCGCAGTGAACCGCGGGTTGCTTGGACCTGGTTGCGCTAACGGCTTATCGCTGATCGCTTCAAGAGCGGGTGATGGGATTCGAACCCACGCATCGTAGCTTGGGAAGCTACTGCCTTACCACTTGGCTACACCCGCGCACCGATGATTATAAGCGAGCCAGACGGCAGGGGGTGGGGCCGCACGTGAGAGGGGGGCTCGGAGCCCATCGATCGAGGCCCGATGGAGCCCTTCTTGGCGCGGCTGCTAGCGCGGCTCTTCACGCGCACCGGGTCGGCCCGAGTAGAAGGTCAGCTGCACGCCCCCGTTGCCGAACTGAATCTGATCTCCATCGGCGAGCGGCGCGGGCACTTCCGGCTGGAGAGTGCGCCCATTGAGCAGCGTTCCGTTCGTCGTTGGACGGGCCACCAGTTGATAGACCTCCCCTTCGAGCAGGATGGTGGCGTGGTGGCGGGAGGCCGTGCGGTCCGAGTCCAACTCGGTCAGGTCGATGTCGGGCCGGTGGCCCCGGCTGGCGCGACCGATTCGGATCGGAGGGTGTCCGAGCATCAGGATGACCCCTTCGTCCCCGACCAGGCAGGGCTCGCGAATCACGCCCGACTGGAGCAGGCGATCGCGCAGCGGAGCTTCCCCGAGATCCGATGGGACGGCTAGCTCGGCCGGCATGGTGCTTCCTGCCGCGCCCGCACCGAGGAAGCCTCCGGAGGCCGGCGTCGATCCGCCGCTGACGTGGAGCCACAGGATGTCCGAGTTCCGCACTCCCGACTCGGACAAGCTCGATCCCTGGGCGAGCGCCGGGCCGTCCTCGGTTCGGAGTTCGATGTCGCCCAGGGCCGAGCCTTCGAGGTTGAGACCCATGATGAGCAGCAGGTCCGGGAGCCACTCGCGAATGGGACGGTCGCCGGGGAGTTCCAGCTCAACCCCATCGCGGTCTTGCTCTGTCCGGACGGTCACGAACCGCCTGCGCACGCTGGCTGCCCTCTAAATGGAAGACACGACCCTTGGGCGGTCGGTCGCTACGCCTTCAATGATCATACACGAGGCACGCTAAAGCCGGGCTCATGTTGGGCTGGCATGCGCTCGCCATCTGCGACAGAACCACGGCCACGGTGAAGGCAGTGAGAAGTGAGACGCACGGCGCGGTGGCCCTCAACGGATCTTCTGGACGAGTTCGAAGGCGGGTCCAACAGATGCTTCGGTCGTGGTCGAGGGATTTGTCGGAACGAGGCGATGACCGAATGAAACGCGGTCCGGCGAGGCTGGCACCATCAGGTGAAACTAGCTGCTCGTCCCGGCCGCGGCACTTGCGGCCTGCGAAACCTCGACTCCGCGCCACAACGTCTGAGGCCATCGGTCGAGCACCGGCCGCAGGCTTGCCCAGGAGCCCCGTCCCGGCAATGCTGCGATGTGGTCAAACCACGCCAAGTCCGCGGACGACTCCTTGGCATGACAACCCTTGACATCGATCAGCAGCTCTTCCCCATCCCAATCCACCTGCCGTGTCATTCCTGGTCGAGGCGTGTCGACTTGAACAAGCTCCGGCAAGCCGCCCGCCATGAACGTGACCCCGTAGGGGCTGACCCCGCTCGGGAATCCTGTAACGGATCGTCCGGGGTCCCAAGGTGAGGACAGATGCTTCTGACCGTAGAAGTAGAAACCGGTGTCGGGGGTCCAATCGTTCCCCCAAGGGTAGAGGCGGCCATCGGTCCCGCGGGCTGCCTTCTCCCACTCCAGCACCGTCGGAAGGCGGGCACCGATGTCCTGACACAGCCGCGCGGCGACCTCGGTGCGAACCGAAGCCACCCACCGATCTCCGACAACTCTCTTCTGGAGGCCTTGTCCAATCCAACGGGTCTCTGGCTCCTCCAGGCACCCTGGAAGGTCGGCAGCTCGCGCCCCGCTTTCGAAGAGGCAATACTGGCGCTCCGTGACCGGGTAGCGGGCGATGTAGAACCTATCGAGGTAGACAGCGTCCAACGGCGGCACCGCGAAAAGGTACTCTTCGATGGTCATCATTCGACCGGGAGCTTCCTCGAGGAGACTGAAGGCTCCGGCCTCCTCCTGGCTGAGCCAGGAACGGGGAAGTTGGCGCAGCTTGTCTGCCGCCGACTGAAGCAGGTCGCGCTCCGCCTCGGGGCGCTCGGCAAATCCAACCTGCTGCAGAAGGCGCGAAACGATCGCCGATCGCTGGTGGTGGGATAGACCGGCGAGGAAGTCTCCTGCCGGGATCTCGACCCAGTAATCCCAGTCGAGGAAGGTGCCGAACGGCGCCCTCGCGGGGAGGGATCTAGGGGAAGCCAGAGTCAATGCCATGGGCGGTCTACCCGGTGCCCGGAGCGGCACCTCGGGCGCCTTCGGCGACTTCGGCGCCGGGCCACAATGTCTGCGGCCACTTGTCGAGAACCGGCCGCAGGCTCACCCAGAAACCGCGGCCGGGCAGCGCCAGGATGTGGTCGAACCACGCCAGGGCCTCGGACGACTCCTTGGCATGGCAACCCTTGATGTCGATGAGGAGCTTCCTCCCGTCCCAATCCACTTGTCGAGTCATCACCGGTCGAGGAGTCTCGACTTGCACGAGTTCCGGCAATCCGCCGGCCATGAACGAAACCCCGTAAGGACTCAGACCGCTTGGGAACGCCGTCACCGAACGTCCAGGGGAGGGCGCGGAGGCGTGTTTCTGGCCATAGAAGAAGAAACCGGCTTCTGGCATCCAGACGTCTCCCCACGGGTAGAGGCGACCATCGGTGCCACGAGCTGCCTTCTCCCATTCCATCGAAGTGGGGAGGCGGGCGCCGAGGTCTCGACACATCCTGATGGCCGTCTCCCTATGCACGGAGGCAACCCAGCGACCGGTCTTTTCGCGTTTGTCGGCATCCGTCCCAACGGTCTCAATCTCGGGTTCCTCCAGACAGCCGGGCAGGTCGGTGGCGGGGGTCCCATGCTCGAACAGGTATTCTTGATTCTCGGTGATCGGGTATCGAGAAATGTAGAAGCGCTCCAGCTTGACCGCCCGTTGAGGAGGTACCGCGGAAAGACCCTCCTCGATGACGATCATCCGCCCCGGCTCTTCTTCCGAGAGCCCAAAGGCGGCGGACTCCTCCTGGCTCAACCAGGCCCGGGGGTACTGGCGCAGCTTTTCCGCCGCGGATTGGAGCAGGGCGCGTTCCGGCTCCGTGCGCTCAGCGACGCCCACTTGTTGCAGGAGCCGCTCGACGACGGTCCGTCGTTGCTGCTCCGCCAGCCCGGTCAGAAACTCGCCGGCCGGGATCTCGACCCAATCGTCATGATTCAGGATCGTCTTCACGGCGTCACCGCTGAATTTCCAAGAGGCGGATGGTCGATCGTTCCGTCGAGTCCGAAGTGAACCGAACCCGGTGGGACATTGTGCTTAGGATCAGGGATGTCGTAGAGGCCGGAGGGAAGCCCCTCGGCGATCGGGTCCAGGGGATCCAATTTCTGATAGAAATCAACTGTTTCCTCGAAAGTGTTCGGGTCTAGCCCAAAGGCGTTGCCGATTCCATCGCGGATCGCATCCTGCTCACTTTTCGTCAGCTTGACCCAGTCGTCCATGTCGATGAAGACGTCGACATCCTTGATGACGTCTCCTGGAGAAGAGGCCTTGACCTGAAAGAAGTGGACCCCGTTCTCCTTGGCTACGCGTAGCTGGGCCTCGACGAAGCTGATGTTTTCCGTTCTGGAAAGCGCCTCGGCCTGTTCTGCCAGTTGTCTGCGGAAGGCGGCCTCGGCCGGCGTGTCGGCCAGCTTACCGGCGATATGGAAATCGACCCCTATGTCCTGGGCCAACTCCGAAAGGCGGACGGCCTGGGCCGGGTCGATCCGCCCTAGGACATCGTCACCATGCTTGACGAACTGTTCGAGGATCTCGGTTCCGTTTTCCAGCTTCAGCAGCGCGCGGAACGCGGTTTCGTCGGCGATAACCTTGGCCACCACGCCGCTGTTTTGGGACATATAGATCAGGAGTTTGCCGATGCGGCCGATCTCCTCCGGATTCTTCACCGCCGTCTGCAGAGTTTCCAAGAGAATCTTCTCAGCCGCCGGCGACAAGGAAAGGGTCTTCACCGCGGCCTTGATCCCCGCCAGCCCGATGTTGACCCCGTCGACCGGGTCCGGGATGAGGAGGTCGATCCAGCCGGCGTCGGCGGCCAGCCCGAAGACGGAGAGCCACAGGTTGAGCTGGCTGACGCCGCGGCCGCTGAGGGAGTTGATCAACTCCTCGAGCAATCCGATGGCGTCGCCGAAGGGGACGATTCCAAGGAGAAGGATGACCCACCAGGGGATCTGATCGAAGAGATCGCCGAGGCTGAGGCCGGTTCCCGGAGGAGGGGCACCCATCATGGCGGCTTCCGCCGCCAGGTCGGCGTAGGCGAACTCATCGGCCTTGGTGCGGAGATATAAGGCGAGCGCGTCCAACCGGTCGGCCAGGACTTGGGCGCGGGAGAGAGCCTCGAACCCGATCGAGGCTACCTGCGGACCGAACTGCCCGTCGTAGGATGGCGCGTAGGAAGTGGAGGCGGAGACATCGGAGCCGACCTGGCGCAGGCTCTGGGCGACGCCTGTGAGCTGGGCGGCATAGAAGTGGAGCGTGTTCGGGTCGACGCGAATGACGTCGGGCACTTTGACTGGGCGGACCCCTTGCTGTTGAAAGGATTATACGGCTTGATCGCGCACGAACGATGGTGATCGTCGCCTCGATTCGAATTGTCGCGAGATTGAAACGGTCCGCGAACTCGAACGCGATTCACGCCCCGAATCGCCTCTCAAGGGGCCTCAAAGCGCGCCAACCCGCACAAAAACCGTCCCCGACCGGCCGCCGAGGGCCCAACGAACCGCGCCGCGGGACCCTGGCCGCCGTCCGACAGGCTCCGACGGTGGCTCGAGGGCATCGGGTTCTCTTGACGACCATTCGATTTGCCCTAGAATGGGATACGTAGCTCGCGGATCCATCGTCGAAACATCTCAGCGCATCGAGCCACGGTCCGTCCTTCCGCCTTCGAGGATCACGAGATGAACGATGTCGTGTCTGGCGCGACCGGCCACTACATCAGAAAGCGAAGAGAGTTCGTGCCACCCGAAGCCGGTGCGATTGCCGGCTCGGTCTCTGCCGCCGCCAGTCGCATCCGAAGCCTGGCCGGGGACCTGGCCTTCATCGGCACATCGCTGGATCCGACCTGGGAAGGCCACTCCAAGCTGGAGTTCTTCAATTCCTTCAGCCCCGAGCCGGGCAACGCCTACAGCCTGGCCGATTGGCTGGACGCCAAGGCCAATCAGATCCGCAACATGACCGTCGTCGTGTGGGAGACAGAGTGGGTCGAAACGGCCAGCCCGTAGCCGCACGGGGGCAGGGGTCCACCCTTCGGTGAGCGAGATCCGGTTGTCGCCGTCGGAGTTGCGTGAGGCCGCCGAGGCCTTCACCCTGTCCAGCGAAGACGGCCAGCGCGCCCTGAAACGTTTGGACCTGGTCACGGAGAAACTCGAGGGACGTTGGACCGGCTCGGCCTCGACATCCTTCACCAACAACTATCGGGAATGGCGGCAACAGATGGAAGCGTTCGTCCGGCTCCTCACGGCTCTCTCGTCTCAAATGAAGTCCATCGCCGATCGCATGGAACAGGCCGATCGGTGACCATCGAATCCGCCAGCCACATCCACGTTGGGGCAGCACCGGTCTGTCCCTAGGAGGCAAATCATGACCGTCATTCGTATCGACCCCGGAGAAGTCACCGCCAGCGGCACGCAGTTCCACAGCAAGCGCGGCGAGCTGGAAGGGCTGATCCAACAGTCGCGCGGGGTGATGAACAACCTGCGCGGGCAGTTCACGGGACAGCGCGCCAACACCATCTTCGGCGAATGGGAAGGGATGCAGCCCCGGCTGACGGCAGCGGTCGAGACGCTGCAACTCGCCGGCGATCTCCTTCGACGCGCCGCCGAAGACTTCGCCGCCGTCGACACGCGTAGATAGGGCGGGGTTGCGCCGCGGACGGCATGCGGCCCGCGGCCAGTCCCCCGAGCCAAGCCAAGCCCGACGCAGTCCTGGGAGGCGGGGGCCGGCCCCGCCCGCACAGCCATCAGGTCTCGTCGTGATCAGCCTGCAGGAGGGCCCCGTCCGACACGTCGGGGCCCCACCGCGTCATGCCCTTCAATAGGCCACCGCGAATCCGCCTCCGTCCTCCGACGGATGAGATCACGGTACCTTCGCCCTCCAACGCACCGGCCAAACCCGGAGAGCAGTCCTGGATTACCATCGCCCTGCCCTTGGGGGCTGGCCTGCTTTCTGTCGTGCTTGTCTTGCTCCTCAGTTCAGGCGGGGCGTCGGGCTCCTACGTCTTCTTCCTCCCGATGCTCCTCATCGGGCCGCTGGCCGCCTGGCTGACGTCCCGCCACCAACGTCGGTCGTACAAAGCCCGTCTGGCCGAGGCGCGCCAGGATTATCAGCGCGCCCTCGAAGACCTGGAACATCGCCTCCTGGACTTGCGGCAACAGGAGCTCGAAGTTCGCCTGGAGACCGACCCGGATCCGAGCGAGTGCCTCCATCGGGCGCATCGAAAGGATCCCCGGCTGGGGGAGCGCCGCCCGCAAGACGACGATTTCCTGGCACCCCGCGTGGGCCTGGGCACGGTCAAGGCCTCGATCAACCTGCAGTTCCCCGGGGCCGATGCCCGCCTGCCGGACTTCGCCGACGAGCAGGACACCGCTCAGCGCCTCTTCACCACGTTTCGCAGCGTGCCGGCCGCCCCCGTGACGGCACGCCTGACGCACACCGGCTCGATTGGATTGGCTGGGAGCCGCGCGGTCATCGAGTCGATCGCCCATGCCATGCTTACGCAAATCGCCACGCATCATTGGCCGACGGAGGTGCAACTCGGAGTCATCAGTCCGCCGGACCGTGCCTCGCGCTGGAAGTGGATGCACCTTCTGCCCCACGCCGCGACTTCGATTCGTTGGCGCATGGCCCCGCGCGAGAAAGGCGGCGAGCCTCCGCCGGAGCTCATGACCTCGCTGGAGGCCGAACTCCAACGCCGACAGAAGTGGATCGAGGCCCGGGCTCTTACCCAGCAAGGCGACAAAGCGCCCCAGCCTCCACTCCCTCATCTTGTCCTTCTGGTGGACGGGCTGGACCCATCCTACGCACACCCCGGGCTGGCGATGCTGCTCCACCAAGGCCCGAGCCTGGGCGTCTTTGGGGTCTTCCTCGCCGCGAAGAAACAGGAGATCCCGGGAACCTGCGGCGCCGTCCTGGACGTGACCGGAGAACAGCTCGCTTATATGGAAAGCGGGCCGGCTGGACTGAACCTGGTCTGTTCGCCCGATGGGATGGATTCCGCCCAGGCCGAAATGCTCGCCCGGTCCCTGGGAGCCATCGAGTGGCCCCTTTCGGATGACGTCTCGCAGCCCCCGCCGGTCGTGACCCTGCTCGAAACCTTCGGCGTCGAGGATTTGCCTGAGCTGCCCATCGAGGCCTGGTGGGAGGGTCAGTCGCCCTACGGCTATTTGCGCGCACCGGTCGGGAAGACTTCCGCCACGGCGGAGTTCATCTTCGACCTCAACGAAAAAGAGGGGGCTCACGGGCCCCACGGATTACTCGGCGGCATGACCGGCTCGGGCAAGAGCGAAGTGCTCAAGGCGATCGTCCTGGCCCTGGCCATGACCCACCATCCGCTCGACCTGCAGTTCGCTCTGATCGATTACAAAGGTGGCGCCGCGTTCAACGAACTTTCCCGTTTGCCGCACACCGTCGGCGTGGTGACGGACATCGAGAGCCATGCGACCTACGGGGAGCGGGTGATCCTGGCGCTGGCCGGCGAAATCGAGCGGCGCAAGAGGCTGCTCGAGCAGGCGCGCCGGACCTTCGAGTTCGGCCGCTCGCACATCGACGAATACCGCCGGCTGAGGGTCAAGCGACCGCTGCCGCGGTTGGTCGTCGTATTCGATGAGTTCGCCGAGTTCAAGCAGCGGCATCCGGAAGAGAGTAAGCGCCTGATCACGATCGCCCGACAAGGCCGCTCTCTCGGAGTGCATCTCATTCTGGCGACCCAGAACATCCAGGCCGCGGTCGATCCGCAGATTCTGCAGAACTCGAGTTTCCGAATCTGCCTGCGAGTCAGCGAGCCGCAGGACAGCCTGCAACTGATCGGGATCCCGGACGCCGTTCATCTCAGCCGCGGCCGTGGCTACTTCAGCGCCCAAACTCGCCAGCAGGTCCAATTTGCTTTTCCGGGCGCTTCCTACGAACGGGACGGAGGGGCGCGGGAGCGGCCTTCGGACATCGTGAAGGTTTGGCCGGACGGCAGGCGTGAAGTCCTCGACCTCGCATCCCCCGACGGAGCGGCCTCGTCGACGCTGGAACGGGGCGAGCGGACGGAAGCGGCGGCCGTCGTCGACCATTCGCTGGCTGTGGCGCGCAAGCTGCGCCTGCGGCGCCCTACCCCGGTGTGGCCCGACCCTCTTCCGGAACGGCTTTATTTGCCCGACTTGCTGCGACGCCACGTTCGGGGGGGCTGGGATGGAGAAAAGTGGGTCCCGGCACAGATGTGGGGAGAGTCAACGGCCGCCGAAATGATATGGCCCCTCCTGGGGCTCGACGACCAACCCGCTCTTCAGCGGCAGGACCTGCTGCAACCCAAACCGGAAACCACCGGTGGCCACCTCCTTCTGTTCGGCTCTTCCGGAACGGGCAAGAGCACGATGCTGCGGACCTTGGTGGCGTCGCTGGCAGCCAACAACCCGCCCGACCGCGTGCATGTCTACATTCTCGACTTTGGGGTTCAGTCTCCGCTCAAGGTCCTCGAGACATTTCCGCACGTCGGCGCGGTGATCACCCGACTGGAAATCGAACGCGGCGAACGCCTGATCCAATTCCTCCACTCGGAGGTTGCGCGCCGGACGGCCCAGATGCGGCAGATGGGGGTCGACAGCTGGGCCGACTTCAACCGCAGTGCGTCGCGGGAGGGGACGACCCCGGCGATCTTCCTGCTCATCGACAACTTCCAGGAGTTCCGGCGAATCCTTCCGGTAGAGCTGGTCCAGAGCATCAGTTCGCTGGTGGCCGGAGGCCAGGCGGCCGGTATCTTCACGGTCATCGCCGGCAGTCTCCAGTCCGACGTCCCCAACGATCTTTTCGCCAACATCAATCTGCGCCTGACGTTCCATCAATCCGATCACACCGAGTACTTTCGCCTCGTCGGGCAACCCTCGGCGGGACGGGTCGAGGAGGAAGCCAGCCGGGGACCTCTTCCCGGCCGGGGGCTGCTGCGCGGCACTCCGCCGCTGGAGTTCCAGGCGGCATTGCCGTCGCTCGGCGAAACGGATCGAGATCAGTACGAGAACCTGGCGCGCCAGGCCGAAAAGATGCAGGCGGCCTGGAAGGGGGCAACGCCGTTCCCCATCCGCAACCTCCCCTTCTTGGTCTCGCTGCCGGAAATCCCATCTCCAGGCGTCGCCCGGGGAGCGCCGCGCGTGCTTCTCCTTGGGCAGGACTATGAGACCCTGTCGCCGCTCAGTCTCTCCTTGGACAACGACGGCCCGACCTTCCTGTTGGGAAGTGTGACGCCTCACGCGGGGAAGACGACTCTATTGCGCACTCTCCTGGTGGGGCTGGCCGAACGCCATTCGCCCGAAGAGGTTCAGTTCCTCCTGCTTGATTTCCACAGTCGAACGTTGGCACCCTTGCGGCGACTCGGGCATGTCCGCGCGTACGTTGGGGCCAAGAATGCCCTTGCCAAGTCACTTGAGTCCGTCCTCCAGGAAGTTGACCACCGCCATCAACGGATGGAGCAGGCCTACGAAGCCGATCCCGACGAGTTCCAGAGGCGGAACCTTCTCAAGCTCTGGTCGCACCTGTGCATCGTCGTCGACGATTACGACAAGATGTTCGCACAGATTGACGCGGAGCGCCGTTCTCTTCAGGAATGTCTGAGCCGAGGCGGTGAGCTCGGGATCAGCTTCCTCATCGCCGGCCACGTCCCCAGCTTACCGGCGGACTTCGATGACAGCTTTATGATGCGTATCCGAAGGCATGGCTGCGGCGTGCTGCTCGGCGGCACGGACGGTCTCGAGCAGTTCAATAATGCCAGGCGTCCCCCCGGTGTGGCCGGCTCCGGAATGCCCGCGGGGCGAGGGATGATGGTCCGTCAGGGGACCGCCCGGCTGTTTCAAGCCGCCGCCTACTGGCAACAGGGCGAGGACCCGGATGAGGCCCTAACCCGGAGAGTGCACCGGATCGTCGCGCAACCCGAGGCGACCCGTGCTGCCGGTTAGGCCGGCTGCCGGACGGGGCCGCGGAGAACGAGGCAGAAATGCCAGAGAGAGAGATATTCGATGACGGGGAGATTGGGCCTGGAATGATGAGACGAAGGTCGGAGCCAAGAATCAGCCCCCTGCGTTTTCTCCAAGGTCACGGCGTGGGGCGGCATCGGATCGGATGGAAAGTCGCCGTCGGATTGCTGTCGGGCGCCTATCTCGCCGGACTCGCTCTCCCGGCCACCACGGCGCAGGCGCAAGGAGAGGTCGCCTCCCTTCTGATTACCCATGTCGACACGAGTACGTTCCCGGCGATGACCCTCTATGCCGTGGCGCGGGATGCCGGCGGCCAGCCCGTCGTGCTGGCATCAATGGCGAACCTTTCGCTCAAGGAAGACGGAGTCGAGCGCCCCCTCGAGTCCATCCAACCGGCCGAAGTGGGCTTGCGAGTGGCATTCGTGATCGATTGGGGAGATGGTCTGGTCAACACCGGGGTGAGCCTGGCGACCGTCTTCCAGCGGGCACGTGACTACATCCAGGCCTTCTCAACAGGTCAGCCGTGGATGAAGGCCGGCCTGGATGAGGCGACGGTCATCGTCCAGGAGGGGCCGTCGTCCTTTTTGATCGTTCCGATGACAAGCGATCCGGCGGCGGTCGACGTCGGACTGAGCGCTTACCGGGCCCCGCGCGATTCGGACTTGCCGCGTCCGGCCACTTATGGGGCCAATACGGCGGCCGCTCTCCAGCAGGCGCTCGACGAACTGGAGTTCACCCCGGGAGGCGAGGGCAAGTACAAAGTCGTTGTGCTCTTCACCCCCGGCATGCGCGGCGATCTTGATGAGGTGGCGGCGCGCGCCGCCGCTGCCGGCATCCCCCTTCATGTGGTGCTCGTGCGAGATCAGGCGTCCCGCATTTGGGGCGAGGCGCTCCGCCCGCTGGCCGAGGCGACGCTGGGAGGATTCTGGGCCCTCTATGAAGCACGCGACCTGACCCCGCTGTTCGACCAGATCGCCGGCTGGCGGGAGCAGACGGCCCTGGCCTATCACTCGACCTCCACTTCGACCGCGCCCCGTCATGTGCTCCTGGCCCTCTCCAGCGGCGACAAGGTCTTCGAGGCGGAAGGCAGCTACACCGCCAGCCCGCTGCCGCCTCAACTGACCATCGTAGCGCCTGCCGCCGGTGAGGCCATCGTTCGCGGCGACCCGGATATACCCACCGCATCGGCGGCCGCCGACCCGCAATACGTCCTGGTGACAGCCGAGGTCTTCTGGCCGGATGGATTTCCGCGCCAGGTCCAGGCTCAGCTCGTGGTGGACGGCGTCGCCGTGGGCGAAGCCGACATCGTCGAGGGCAAGTTGGTCGGCACGTGGGACGTGCGCGATTTTCGCAGCCGCAAGCCGGTGTCTTCGGTGCTCGAGTTCGATGTCACCGACGAGCTGGGCTACCACGTTGTCTCACGCCCGATCACGGTCACGGTCGAATATGGGGGCCGCGGCGGATGGGTCATCCCGGACACGGCCGGGTTGGCCGTGGTCATCGTCCTGGTCCTGGCGGCCGTCGCCGTGGCGGCGGTGGTGGCCAATCGCCGTTGTTCCGTCTTGCCCGGGTTGCGCCAGGCGAGGCAGGACGTGGTCGATTTCGTCGACCGGGTTACCGGGAGACGGACCTCGCACGTGGCTCGGGCCTTCCTGGTGCCAGTCGAAGGCATGGACCGCTCGGCGTTGAAAGCGTATGAAATCTACGGAACGACGGCGATTGGCCGCTCGCGCCGGCACGCCGATCTGCTGTTTCATATCAACGATGAGGATAGTCCGATCAGCCGCTTGCACTGCACGGTGCTGGACGAAGACGACCACTTCGCCTTGCGCGACGAAGACAGCGCCAACGGCACCTACGTCAACGGAGAGAAACTCGAACCGCTGATTCCCCGCGCCCTGCAAGATGGAGATCTCATCGACGTCGCGCTGGTGGAACGCGGCGGGATCCGCTTCGTTTTTCAATTGCCGCGCCCGGACGGCTCCGCGCCGGACCTCGACGACGAGCTCCGCCTGACACGACCGCACCGGCCGACTGGGCCCGAAACTCTGATCGGGCGCCCTGGCGACTGAGACGAGGAATCCGTGGCGCTGACTGAACTATCGGCGATCAAACCCGGCCTGCGCATCGGGCGGCTGAGCGTGGTGGAGGTCTACCCCGAAGGTCGAGGGGGAATGTCTCGCGTGGTGCGGGCTCGCCAGGCGGAGGCTCGCGGCGAGGAAGAAGTCGCCCTCAAGATCAGCCGTGTGGGATCCCACCAGACGTACTACTTCTCAGCCATCCACAAGGAAGTCGAGATCCTTCAGCGACTCCGACACGCCGGGGTGGTTCGGCTGGCGCCGGTCTCCGACGGGAAGATCCGATTCAAAGAGCGGGCGGTGGAAATCAGCGGGAGCCCGTGGTTCTTCGGGATGGAGTGTCTGTACGGCGGGTCGTTGGAAAACTACATCCGGACCGTGGGCCCGCTCAACCTGGGCGAGACGGCCGCCATCGCTCATCAAGTCGGGATGGCCTTGCAGCATGTTCACGAACATGGATTCGCCCATAACGACGTCAAGCCGGATAACATCCTCTTCCGGCGCAAGCTCAAAGTAGGGGACCGACTGGAGCCGGTGCTGATCGATTTCGGCGTGGCGGCCAAGCTCGTCCGCCAACAACTCGACGGCTCCGTCGTCTACATGGCTCCCGAGAGGCTGCAGGAGGTGCGCGATCCCGGTCCGCCCGAAGCGCCCGTCGACCCGGCCAAAGCGGACGTGTGGAGCATGGGGATCCTGCTCTACCGGATGCTGATCGGCCGGGAGCCGTTCTTGGGTGTCACCGACCGAACGATCACGTCCGCCATCCTGCGCTCGTCGCCGGTTCCCATGGGGAAGACCCGGCAAGACGTCCCACCGGCGATCGACGAGTTCGTCATGGAAGGCTGTCTGGCCAAGAGGCCGCAATTGAGGGTGGGGATGGCGGAGTTCGTCGAGTTCATCGAGCGTTACTCCGCCGACTGGCGCACCCAACGCGTGGTTTCTACCAAGCGACGCATCCTGGGAAAGGGCTGAACCGTGAGTGATACTCAGGCCGACGAGAGTCGACGGAAAGGCGTCCACCGTCGGTGGGAGATTCTCGAGGTCATGGCGAACTTGGCGAGGGTGATCGGTTGACCCCATCCGACCCGGCCTCTTCCGTCTCGGCTTATACCCAGGCGCTTTCGCACATTGGCGCTTCGCCGCAGCGCACGTTGCTGGAGGACCGGTCGCGCGTGGGACTGGTTCGAACGGCCGGCGGTCTGCCGGTCACTCTGGCCGTCGTGAGCGACGGAATTGGCGGCGAAAACGCCGGCGAGCGAGCCGCCGAGCTGACGGTGACGACGATCTTTGAACACCTTGCGCGTTCGACCGGAGAGGATCTGCCGGCGATCCTGCAGTCGGCCCTGGAAGAAGCCAACGTTCGCGTGCTTGCGGAAGCCAAAGCCAGCCGGCGGAAGACGAATATGGGCGCCACGGCCGCCGTCGCCGCCATCGTGAGGAACCGGCTCTATGTGGCCAACGTCGGGGACAGCCGCTTGTACCTGGTTCGGCAGGGGAAGACCGTTCGTTTGACCATCGATCACACTTGGGAGAACGATGCCGTCCGCTCGGGGAAACTCACCCGGCGGGAGGCACATCGCCATCCCCGACGAGACGAAATCGTACGGTTCGTTGGCCAGGACGGATCGCTCCAGGTGGATCTCGGCCTCTGGCTTCGGGGAGGCGATGAACCGCCGGCCGAAGCCCGGAGGGCGCAAGGTCTGCCGTTGCAGCCCGGCGACCGAATCGTCGCCTGCACCGACGGGCTGATCAAGTCGCGACACGATCGACCATCGGCGCATTACGTCGAAGATCAAGAGTTGGCCAAGCTGGCGGTGTCGGCCCATCCCAAACGTGCCGCCGAGATGCTGGTCCACCAGGCGCTGGCGCGCAAGGTCGATGACAATGTCTCGGTCGTTGTGGTCGAAGTCCCCGGAGGCCCGGAACCCCCGCGGCCATTCCCGTTGCGGGCCGTGGCAGGAGCCGTCGGGATTCTCCTGGCCGTGGTCGTTTCCGGGGTCCTGGTCAGTCAAGCGTTGGTCAAGTCGAACACGCCCGGATTCCCTTCCATTCCCAACCTGCCGGCGGGCGTGGCCTATGTTGCCGCGCTGCAGGGCACCGCGGAAGTCGATCTCGGCGACGGCGCTTTCCGTCCATTGGAGCTCAAGCAGATCCTTCCTCTTGGGTCGGGCCTTCGCTTCCATACCACAGGCGGAGACGCGGCGATGGAGTTGGCGCTCAGCGATGGATCGCTCATCGTCCTTGGGCCCGACAGCGCCCTGGCCGTCCTCGCCATCGGGGACGAGAGCGGGGAGGGTGAGAGCATCGTTTCTCTGGAGCAGGGCATGGTGGTCGGAGCGACGGAACCAGACTCGCCGGCGACCCTCGTGCTGACCTCTCCGACGAGCACCCTGGTCACCCTGTCGGGTACAGTGGCGGGCTTCGTCTTTCAATCCTCCAGCGGACTGTTCCTGGTGGATTGCTTCCATGGTATGTGTCTGGTCGCACCCAAAGACATCGAGGCGAGCGGGGTCGAGTTGGCCGGAGACCAGCGCGCCTGGACCGACGGAACGGGATCCATCCGGGGGCCCGAGTCGTCGCAGAACCATCTGTACGCATTCGCCGACTTCGCCTTCGGCCTGGTTCCCACTCCGACGCCCACCCCGACCCCGACTCCTACGCTGACACCGTCGCCCACGCACATCCCGCCGACGCCGACAGAGCGCCCGCCATCGGGGCCGTCCGGACCGCGCGCGACGAGAACGCCTGAACCTCCGTCCGACACGGATACGCCCGAGCCGCCGCCGGATACGCCTGAGCCGCCGACCGAGCCGCCGGCGCCCACGAACACTCCGAAGAAGACCAAACCGCCAACCGACCCGCCACCTGCTACAGACCCACCGTCACCTACGGAAGCACCAATCTCCTAGGCTCATGACAGCATGTCTGCGGCAGCCGTGAAAAGAACGTCGGCGCAGAAATCGATGGGATTCGCGGCAGAGCAGGCCGAGGGGGGCGCGTCTCCGCGGGTGCTGCATGACCGACTTCACCTGGGATACGTCCGAACGCGTGACGGCCAGGAGGTCCTCCTGGGGATCGTCGCCGATGGCGGCAACTCGCCGCGGGCCGGAGCGGTCGCCGATGCCGCCGTCCGTAGTGCGGTCGAGGCTGTGGCGCGGTCTTCGGCAGATGGACTGAGTCGTGCCCTCGCCTCAGGATTACAGAGTGCAGCCGCGGCGTGGAAAGCATCTCTCGGCGAAGGCTCGCCTCCGCTGGAGGTTTCGGCGACCGCGGTGTGTGTGGTCCACCGCCGGCTCTTTGCCGCCCACGCTGGACGTTCAACCGCCTTCCTCGTGCGTGGAGGCCAGGCCTACCCGCTGATGAAATCAACCGGTCCACTCGGAGCGATGAGGTCGCAGGAACCGATCGCCGGGCCGAAGGAAGGACTGGAGCTCAAACCCGGAGACTGGGTGATGATCGCCTCCGATGGTCTCACTCGGGCGAGCGGCGAGACGGGCCGACCGTTCGTGGAACCGTCGGAGATACCGGGTTGCCTGCAGGGCAGCGAGCCGCGCGAGGCCGCCCGTCACTTGATCAGCCTGGCCCTGGGGCGCGATGCAGACGACAACGTATCCGTCGGGCTGATCCGGCTGCCCGGCGAAGCCGTGCGCCGGTCACGCCGCCCCATGTTGTGGGCGATGGGCGCAGCGGCGATGGTCCTGCTCGGCGGCCTTGCCGTGGCGAGCTTCCTCAACCGGGCGCCGGTGACGATGACGGACTATGGATACGCCGTCGTTCTGGAGGGTTCGGGCCTGGCACAGATGCCAGGAGCGGCCGACCCCGTGCCGTTGGGCCGCCTCGACCTGGTGTCGGCCGGAGCGACCTTGCGAACTTCCTCTCCGATGCAGCTTTCGCTTCAATCGACGGCCGGCGAGCGTGGCAGCTTTCCATCAGCGACCCTCTACCTGGCGGCCGATACGCAATTGGAGCTGGTTCAGCTCGATGCCTATCCGGACAACGCGCCGTCCGACCAAAGCCTTGTACCGGCGATCCTCGAGGTTCAGTCGGGGCGAATGCTCATCTCCTTGCGCGGGAGTCCGCGGCCGGTCCACGTGAGGGCGGCCGATGGCCTGGCCGTTCTGGGTGTCGGACAGGCGGCAACCCTTGGGGCTCGCCTCGATCTCGATTCAGCTGCTATCGACTGCCTGAGCGGAACGTGTCACGTCTTCGTGGGTTCTGGGCGCGAAATCGCCTTGCCCTCGGGGGACAGCCTCCAGCTCCCGGCCGGACTCCGGGTGTCCCTGACAGCAAGCGAGCTGGAAGCCTGGCAGGCGCTGTGCGCGGATTGCTTTGAACCCGCACCCTAGCGCTCACCTTCAGGTGTTCCGATAGGTGCGGAACCCTTTCCTACACTTCTTGCCGGAATCAGGTGTCAATCGATCGTTGTATTGTCCTGCCCCGCCGAGCATCAGCCGAGAATGGGAACCATGATGTGGGGGTTGAATCATCCAGCACGAGTTCTCGGACGCACGAGGGCGATGGGACGGAGGTCTACCTCATCCTCCATCGAGCGCCTTTTGCTCGACGGGGGAGGGTGGGGTGGTGGTTCGCTCTGGCTAAGGCTCGATCCTCAGCAGCATCCGGCGGACGTGGTCCAGCACGATGTTGACCACCCACTGAGACGCATTCGGGAGCGGTCCCCCGTAGGATCGATCCAGGGCTGCCTCACCAAACGGGCCGACGAAGCGGGCATGCATCTTCAGTCGTGCCTTGTCCTGTTCGAGCGAGACCTGAACCATCACGTCGGCGCCGGCCTGTATCTGCCAAGCGAGCGAGACCTCACTCAAGTCTCGATCGCTGGGAAGGATCATTCCACCTGCAAAGGCGCTGCCGGTCGAGGCCAAGGCTGAGGCCAACGCTGCGGCCGTCCCGGACTCGAGGCAGCCGATCCGCCAGCCAAGACCCCGGAGCAGCCTTCCGACCTCACCCTCCAGGCTCTCCTCATCCGCACCGTAAATGTCCTCGCCGAGACGCTGTCGCAGGGTCGCTTCCAGGTCCCGAATCGACTCTTCCGCCAGCTGGTTACTTCCTGCTTTGGCCGTGAGGCGAACATCCACGCTGCCGGGATGGGCCGACAGTCCCACCGTTGGATTCTCCAACAGCTCCAAGTCCTGTATCCGGCTGTCGATGACGGACTCGCCGACGCCGGCCGTATGAAGAATCCGCCTCTTGATCACGCCTCTCAGCTGCAGCTTGGTTTTCAGGAGGGGGAGGACATCCTCCTCGAGCAAGACCTGCAGCTCCGCCGGAACGCCGGGCAGGGAGACGACGATGGCGGAACCGGTTTCAATGTAGAAGGCCGGTGCGGTTCCAACGCGGTTTTCGATCGCCACGGCGCCGTCCGGCAGATAGGCCTGGCGGCGATTGTTCTCCGATGGCCGTCGTCTGAATCGGGCGAATCGTTCCTGGATCTGGCCCCACAATTCCTCACGGAACTCCAGAGGCCGGCCGAGGGCCTCGGCCACCGCCTGCCGCGTGGGATCGTCGACGGTGGGTCCAAGCCCACCGCAGGTGACGATGGCATCGGCCCGGGTCAGACTCTCCCGGACGACGGTCGAAATACGCTCGGCGTTGTCGCCAACGACCGTCGACCGATGCAGGTCCAGGCCGATCGTCTGGAACGCGCGCGCGATCAATTGCGTATTGGTGTCCTGGATCTCTCCCAGGAGCAATTCGGTGCCGATGGCGATGATTTCCGCGGACATGGTTTCAGACGACGTTGTATTCCGGAGCGAGGCGCCCTTCGGTAAACCTTTTCAGGTCGAGTTGAGAGACGTCGACCGTGACCGCGTGACCAAGGGTAAGAAACTCGGCCATCAACTTCCCGGCGATAGGTCCGTGCATGAAACCATGGCCCGAGAACCCTCCGACCACCCAAAAACCTTCGGTGGAGGTCGGTCCGAAGATGGGATGTGCATCGGGCGTGACTTCGTAGAGGCCCGCCCAGGCAGCGAGCCGGCCTGCGTTCTCCAGAGCCGGCATCCGCTGCGCTGCGGCGTCCAGGGCCGCCACTTCCCATTCCGAGTCGATCGATTGATCGAAGCCGGTTGCCTGCGCCGGATTGGACATCCCGGTCAGCAGGCCGTCCCCCTCGCGGTGAAAGTACAGCGACTGGGCGAAATCGATCGTGAAGGGGAAGTCCGCGGGCAGCTCGGGAATCGGGGTGGTCGTCGCCATCTGCCGACGGATCGGCTCCACCGGAATCTTCACGCCGGCCAGCGCGCCGATGGGAGCCAGCCAGGGGCCGGCTGCGTTCACAACGTGGCGGCAACCGATGCGGCCGGAGGGGGTTTCTACCGCGACGACCCGATCGCCTGAAAGTCCGATTCCTATCGCGCGGCAGCCTGTGAAGATACGCACGCCAAGCGAACGCGCTCGGGCGGCGTATCCCTGCACCACGCTGTTCGGATCCGCCAGCCCGTCTTTTGCATGGAAGGTCCCGCCCAGGGCATCCTCGAAATGCATCAACGGCAATCGACGTCGAATCTCATCCGGCTCCAACCAGAGGGTGTCGACGCCGAGCGACCTTTGCAGTGCGGCGTTGCGGCGAAAAGCTGTCACGTCGTTCGGGGAAGTGAGGACGAAAAGGTAACCGCATGGCCGGTAGAGCGGGTCGACGCCGATCTCGTCGGGGAAGCGCTCGAGCATCGGCAAGCTGGCGAGCGATAAGCGGATGTTGATCTTCGTGGCGAATTGATACCGAACGCCTCCGGCGCATCGGCCGGTGGCGCCCTGACCGAGAAGCTCGTCTCGCTCCAGGACGACGACGTCGCGCATCCCGGCCGCCGCCAGGTGATAGGCGGTGCTGACGCCCATGACGCCGCCGCCGATGATCACCACCTCAGCGGTGGAGGGGAGATCCGTAGCCATTCGCGCAGTACCCTTCCCAATAAGATACGTCATTCCCGCGTATCGCGCTTCGCCCTCTGCGCCCCTTCGGCCTCTAAAGTCCGCCAAGGGCGGGCGCCCCTAAGGGGCAGGGCGCCGCGCCCTTCGCCCTCTACACCCCTTCGGGTGTCCCCAGGGGACAGGGCGCCAAGGGCGGCGCACACCCAGGGTGCACCCGAAGGGGTGCCTGAAGGGGTGAGGGCGCATGCCGAAGGGGAAGCGGGAATCCAGGCGTGGATCATCTTGACTGGACCCCCGCTTCCCCTCCGGGATGCGAGCGCGATTCGCGGGGTGACAACAACGGATCAGGAAAGGCCCGCGGCGGACCCCGAGCAAGGCCTCCCGCCCTCAAGCGACGTCATTCCCGCGAAAGCGGGAATCCAGGCGTAGGATCGCCTTGGCTGGACCCCCGCCTTCGCGGGGGTGACAACAAAGACAGCACATGGAGTGTCGGAATCGGACGGGTAGGATGGACAACCTCGTGGACCTGCTTTCCAGCATCCTACAAATCAATGACCTGGCCCAACCCCTCCGCCTCCGCTCTTCGCAAGATCGCACCTGCGGCCACAGCATCCTG
>Ga0209431_10000095_pt1 | contig 62895 bp, 57 predicted proteins | sample RifCSP13_3_FD_184021 | JGI IMG/M metagenome (GOLD analysis project Ga0209431, IMG submission 184021) | Soil microbial communities from Rifle, Colorado - Rifle CSP2_sed 13_3 (SPAdes) (version 2) | ecosystem: Environmental > Terrestrial > Deep subsurface > Rock core/Sediment | place: Rifle... | reverse complement strand
ATAAAGTTCTCCCGCTGGATTTAAATAGAGAGGCGCAGTTCCAGCCATTTGCGCGGATTTCAATGTTGTAACCTGAGGATCAGACAATACATTATAGCCCTGAGGGGATGATATGCCAGTATCCATTAATACACTCTGATATTTTGAAAATATGGCATTGTTTAATTGCATTTGTTTATTATAGTCAGCGAAACTCATTACTTATAATCAAGATAATATTTTCCTATTAAAATTTAAAAATATTACGGGACGGGGGATATCCCCCGTAAGCCCCCTTACACCATATTATGGGGATATACGGGGATATCCCGTTAGCCGTTACCCATATTACGGGGATATACGGGGGATATCCCCGTTAGCCGTTACCCATATTACAGGGATATATGGGGGATATCCCCCGTAAGCCCCCTTACACCATATTATGGGGATATACGGGATATCCCGTTAGCCGTTACCCATATTACGGGGATGATTAAATACGGGGATATCCCGTTAGCCGTTAGCCATATTATGGGGATATCCTCGTTAGCCGTTACCCATATGATTAAATATGGGGGATATCCCGATTAAAATTATAAATATTGAAATTAAAAACATCATATTTCCACAACCCAAAAAACTATATTTAACAGCCTGATGTTTGTGCGAACACATTGAACTAAATAAAGTATCACTCTTTTCGGCCGCCGTAGCCTCCTGACAGAATAAATGGTTTGTCTGCAGTAAAAATAATATGAATATAAAAAACGCATATCCATAGCCAAATTTCATCGCAACCACCAACAATAAAAGAATACTGGATGTTACATCACAGGTATGATCCAATAAATCACCAAATTTTGAACACATATCATATTGGCGGGCAAATGCCCCATCCATACAATCAAATATATAACCAGCCATAAATAGGGACGCCGCAATCACATAATGATCAGTAGCATATAATAGGTATATTCCATATAATTTTAAAACAAAGCCCAAAATTGTAATAATATTTGGTGTGAAGCCAAGCCTTTTCATTGCTGGAAGGCTGCGTTCAATTATAAATCTGTATAGGAATCTGTCAATATGGGAATTTGTTTCATTCTTATATTTTAAATATTTTTTATCCATTTATTAAATGGATAAAATAAAAAAACCATCTATAATAGTTTTATACTCCTCCGGCCAATATTACGGGATAGCCCTGTAAGCCCATTACAACATATTATCCCAAGTAATATAGTGTAAGGGGGCTTACGGGGATATCCCCCGTAAATGGATAAAATAAAAAACCATCTATAATAGTTTTATACTCCGGCCAATATTACGGGATATCCCAAGTAATATAGTGTAAGGGGGCTTACGGGGGATATCCCCCGTAAATGGATAAAATAAAAAAACCATCTATAGTTTTATACTCCTCCGGCCAATATTACGGGTTATCCCCGTAATATAGTGTAAGGGGGCTTACGGGGGATATCCCCGTTTCTTATATTTTAAATATATTTTATCCATTTAATAAATGGATAAAATAAAAAATATATACGTGATAAATTTTTTATTTTATCCATTTATTAAATGGATAAAATAAAAAATATATACGTGATAAATTTGCCAAAAGACATTGACAGAAAGTATCACATGCAATCCAAATTAGAACTGATCGGCCTATCAGCCCAATTCATTCAAGGAATAAATGGCAAAACATTGGATTCTATTACAAAATCACAGGAATGCACACCAATGTGTTCAGAATTTTGTACACCTGGGCAGATCGGATGTGCCCTCTCTCATAAAAAAATTTGGCGCCAAATAGTTGAAAACCAAATCCCAATCTCTATAATTATGGAGGATGATATTTATTTTAACCCTGACTTTAAAACAATCCTAAATAAAATAATCTTTCAGGTTTCTGAAGGTTGGGATATTATTTATTTAGGCTGTTTAGGAGCATGCGACCCATTAAATAGATATGATTTATTCAACAGAGTTTTCGCAATGAATTCACATAGTATTTCAATATCAGATAATTTATTTGTTCCATCATTCCCTCTTGGATTACATTGTTATATGTTATCCCTGAATGGAGCCATAAAATTATTAAATTTTATACCTAAAATTTGGCAGCATTTGGATTACAGTATTTCTTTAGTAAAATCAAAACTAAATATGTATGCGAGTAATCCTTCTCTGGCATTTACAAATGTGGAGACAACAACCTCTAATAATATTAATAATACATATCCAGCATATATTAATAAATTTTTAGACAAACAAAAGGATAATAATATAGGCTATGGTTATAAACTATCAATACCCATATATAACATTTATGGCTATCATTTGAATCTTTACACATTTATATTTATATTTTTAGGCCTATTATCCGCACTGTTATTTAATTATCTAAAATTAAATAAACAAAAAAGCCTATTATATGCCTCATTATTTATACTTTTATTCAATCTTCCAGAAATATTACATCTTAAAAAGGAAAATGCTATTAATATGGTAGTTAACTCGTTTCTCTTCCTAGCCCCCAACGTGTGAAAGCTCCTTCTCCTCTGCGCTGGCCCCTTTGTAGTTGCGGATAAGGGCACGTACCAACGTTAAATTGGTCACCTTTTTGTCCAAAACACGTATAACACGTAGACTGCTGTGACAGTTGTTTATTCTCTTCTTCACAACTTTTGCTCTTAAATTTGTAGTTATCAAGATCGCTCAGCGCTTTTTGTTTATCTTTACTTTCTATTTTTAATTTGTCTTCTGCCTCTTTTTTTTCTTTTATTGCCTTTACACATCCAATGTCCTCTTTTTTCTCAAATATTTTAATACTCATAATGATGATGAGTCCAATAAAACAGAGAATGGCTGATAAACCTGTCCATCGCCACGCGTTGTAATTCACCTGACTTTCCTTTCTATAGCAATTTAATTTATATGCTATAAAAAGAAAAAGCGCCGCATAAACAAATATTATTATATACCAGACATTAATATATTTGTATACAGAGGGCACTGTTTCTCTGCTCGTTGAATAGAAATAGATCATTGCCATAAAGAGCAAAAGAGCAATTAATTGGAAGATTAAAATACCCACTAAAACACTCTTTGCGGCGCTTATATCGGCGTTCTGGGTATTTGATTTTAAAAGGTTGACAATTGCCAACACACTAAATATAAATAAGATTATAAATATGAACAATACCATAATCATATATACAATCGGATATGCATTTGCCATTATATTTAATCAATAAATTTCAAAAAAATTTGCAAAAAGTAATGCAAGACATCGTAATTAACAACTATGGTCCGCGCGCAAAACTTTACAATGGATGGTCAAATTATATGAATGTGAAATCAGGGAAATATAATAGGCAAATCTGTTATCCATATCAAAAATGCGAAAATTACCCTCAAACTCCCGGCGTTTTCAATCTTACACTTGATTATCCTTCTATTCCAACACAAAAAAATTTTGATTTTAACACATATCAACAGAAAAGGATGTGTAATTGCCCAGGAACACACGGGACAGCGTATGTAAACTATTTGAATACTGAACACTACTATTTGCAGCCTAAAGAATATATTAAAGGCTATTGGCCAAGTGAACGGCTCATCTATACAAATACTCCTACTGGTTGCGTTAAATGTTCAAATGATTAAAAATGTTGAGAATTTATAATGTTTACTAAAAAAATACCTGCCTGCCAATTATACTCCGATGAAAGAAAAGATACATATGACAGATGTCAAGCCTTAATTTTTGACAAAACTGGAGACTATATTTTAATAGTTAAAGAGTCTGTGCCGCTTGAATTTAAACATTTACAAAGATGGGGTTTTCCAAAGGGCCATTTCAAAATAGGTGAAACATTAATACAATGTATTCATCGGGAGGTATGTGAAGAGGTTGGAATTAAAATAAATGATTATAAACATACTTTTGAGATAGTTGGTAACAATCATATTATACGGTTCAAAGAACATCGAAATAATATTTATTTGTATCTTGGGCCAGAAATAGAGGATTATACATGGATTAATATTAACACTTTAAAAAAAGAAGTTTACATAGATATTTCAAATAAGAAAAATAATCCTGATTATACATATTATTTTAATGCGCAACTTCGAGGAGTAATCACGGACAAGAGAATTATTTAAAATGTATAAAATAATTATTTTATACATTCAAAAAAAAAAGTCAAATTCAGATTGATTCAAAGAAATATCCCTGTAATGTGGGTAACGGTTAACTGGATCCCCGTATTTAATCATATAGCGTAAGGGGCTAACGGGGGATATCCCCCGTCATATCCCCCGTTATATCCCCTGTAATAAGATTTTTTTACTTTTACTTTTACTTAACAATGCGAGATACTTTGCTATTTGGCTGTGTGGATCTTTGGATTCACTGACCGCTCTAAATATTGCGTCCAATACATGTCTCGCCTTTATTCGAAAATCATTTTGGGTCTTTAAATCATTTTGGGCTGGTCTCCAGTTTAACGCTCTTAAAGTTCCACAGGAAGTAGTACTCGAATGGAGAAAGGGATTTTTGAATTCCGTGGATAATTTGTGGGCAAATGCAATTTTCCACGGAGCCATTTGATACCAGATAATTTTATTGGAACAGCAGTCTATCGCATCAGTTACAGACTGATCGCCTGTCAGTAAAACATCCGGTAGGCTATATTTAATTAGGCTCAACATGTCTTTGCGTTTTACAGGGAAAATATCTCCCCGTAGGGTTAAAAATCTTCTATTGTCTTTTGAATAATAAATGTCTTTGACCATATTGTTTATAATTGCGATACAATTTGAATAATATTCTTTTAAAAATTTCAACAATGATGCATTCTTCTGAATAATATTAATGCTCCATTTTGGGAGGACTATTTGGAGGCGAGAATATTTTGAATATTTTTTAACACTCATTTTAATAAAATTAGAGAGACAATAGTGAATTCCAATATCTTTGGCCAAGTAGGCCAATATATATGGAGTTTTTCCGACTTTTGAGAGCTTTGGGGAAGGCGCAAGGTCATCAAAAAGAAGGCCAAAATAATCTGGACCTATTCCGGTGGGAATGTCAAATTCAAGACCGGGTCGAAGGCCAGTCTGATATTCGGAAACAAATATAGTGTTAAATGGTGTTGATTCATTGAATAATCCTTTAACATCAACGTATTCCACATTATAATCAAAATTTAAAGGCGCAATAAAGATCAGATCCAATGTTTCAAGTCCGATTGGTCGTTTATAGTGTTGTAATTTTCTGCATTGTTTCTTCCGCCCTTGTAATCCTATAATAGGGATTTCCGTGTTGTCAAGCGTTTTAAAAAGATTCGGAAGCGAGGTTATTAAAACCACGTTACTACTATATGGATTTGTAGAGAATAGCCCTTTTTTAATATAATTGGCAAATTTAGAGGCAAAAATTACATCGCCAAATCCGTGGCATGGAGCTGCTACGACTGCGACGTGCAGGTCCTTGCGGCATTTAAAGTCTGCACAGGGTTCTGTATAAAATTCCTTTATCGTCTTATATGGGGCTTTGTATAAATCCACCTGATTATCCGCGGCAGATATTTTATCTATTAAAATTTTATTCATTTTAATAGGTGTAAATAAAAAATTTATCAATTTAATGTATTACGGGGGATATCCCCCGTAAGCCCCCTTACGCCATATTTCACAATGCTGTTGGAAGAATGTAATTTCTCATTTGATGAGTTCAACTTTTTTATCGGAGTCGGAGAACAAGATGAAGTGTGCTTTCTTTTTGAACATTGTAATCCGCCAATGTTCTTTCATCTTCGAGTTGTTTTCCTGCAAAAATTAAACGTTGTTGATCGGGAGGAATACCTTCTTTATCCTGGATCTTTGCCTTGACTGATTCAATAGTGTCCCCGCTTTCAACATCGATTGTTATAGTTTTCCCCGTTAATGTTTTTATAAAAATTTGCATTATTAAAGATCTTTTTTTTAAATATTTTTACAAAACTGGAAGACCAAGGGCACCACCGCTGACACGGACAACGTTAAAATTGAGAGCACGAATCATAATTTGGAATGTTTGAACGGTTGCACCAGAGCCTTCTCCTGCAGTGACTGCATCAGCAGAAGGAGTGATGACAAGGCTGACATTTGTGAGTTTTCCATAGTTTGTGCTTCCGGTTGGGTCCATTGATTCAGGATCCAATGCATAACTGTAAACGTGATATCCAGTATCTTCTGGAATAGAGGTCCAGAAATAGAATGGTTGAACAAGAGAAAAGTAATCACTACCCATATTGAACAAACGATATGTGTTTTCATACAAAATACTTGTATTGGAGATTGGATCAGTTCCTGCAGCGAATGAACCGACTGCACTGCACCCGCCACCAGTTGTATAATTGGACCATTCACGTGCTTGATTATTTCCGGCAGTGTTGCAGATAGTAGTATTTGCAATGGTCCAGAATAATGCTTTAATAGAATGGCTGAAACGAACGTCAAAACTGGCAGTGCTGGTGACACCAGTTGTTACGGGGTTAAATGTTCTTCCACCATGGCGTTGAACTTGTTCAATAACCATATCACGAGGACATTTGCCCATTTTAACACGTTCTTCATTGGTGACGACAGCATAGTTTGCCCAGAGTTGAACATTTGTAAGAACAATGGCTGTGGTTGCGGTAACGAGTTCTGAAACAGCCGCTCCTGTATCAAAAATCAACAATTCACGCCAATCGCGGAATTCAACGTGAATTCTCATATCGTTATATGGAAGAGCAGCAGCTGGAAGAGCAATTCCAGTATTTCGTGTAAAGAAGAATGGCAAAGGAATATTAAGAGTATAACTTGGAAGAGCAGTGGCAGAGGTGGTCAATGCGGCAATGTTTCCAATCATGTTGTTATATCCGGTTCTTTTGCTTGCTGGAATAGTGAATTCTGACCAATCATCAAGCCAGAAACTATCAAATTCATGAACCTTGAGATCGTTGAATGATATCCAAGTCAAATCAATCAAGTTGTGGCCAACGTTGGCGCACCAACGAATACCTCCAACTGATCCGGTGGATACACTGATTGCTGGAAGAGTGGCTCTCAACCAAACGTGCAAAAGATAATCTCCTGCGCGGGAAATTTGATAGGCTACATCTCCGTTGAATTGGGGATTTCCAGAGTTTTGAGTAAGAGGAACTGGAACCTGAGAGAACCATGTACTCTTTTTAACGCATCGGACAAAGTAGGTAATGGCCGTTGGACCATTGTAAAGATATTTTTCAATTTCATCAAAAGTTGCCAAATCAATAAACGCACTTGTTACGGTATTCGACATTACTATATCTAAATATTTTTATTGATTTTTTTTATAAAAAAATACGTTAAATTCAAAATAAGCCATAAATGAGCCGTTAAGGTAAGTAAGAGGTTTAATTTAAATAGTTTAATTAGTAATGGCAAGAGGAAGAAAACCTAAATATGTAAACTATATAATTCTAAAAAATATAAATGCCAGAGAAATTTTAAAAAGGCAAAAAAAAGGTCCAGAGGAAAAAAAAGAGGTTGACATCATAACCTATGTAGATGATTATAACACTCCGTCAACTCAGGTGACGAGTATTTCAAAGACATATAACACGCATTTTTTCCGAGAGGCGGATGAAAATAAGATAACAATGTTGGACTATATTAATGCTGGCTGTTTACCTGAGAGGACTGATTTGTGTTGTAGATACGATGGACAACCATTTTCAACTGCCCCAATAGGTATACCTATTAAATATATAAATACCTCACAACAATCATACTTTTTGACATTTGGAGTATTCTGTAGTTTTCCCTGTTGTCTTGCTTTTTTGCGGGATAATGGTCATAAAATGTTTTTCAAAAAGAGTGAAAGTCTTCTTTATAATCTATATTACAAACTATATGGAAAGGAAATGGTCTCAAAGGCTGCGCCAGAATTAGAATGTCTAAAGATTTATGGAGGGATACTAAGTGTCGATGAATTTCGAGCCAGTTTTTGCTCTAAAACATTTAAAATAACTCCGAATATTAAAACCGCATACATGGTTCCGGTCGGAAATTCTATAGAGGAAAAAAATCATTACTAAAAATGAAATTTCATTTAATATTGTTTTAAAATAGAATGGAATTTCAAAAATTTATACGGGAACAATTATCATTCGCACACATTAGTAAAAAATATATTGACCGTTTCACAGATACAGAGTCTATGAATATATTTTTAAAAGCCTTTACCCACCCAGATCAAGACAAGGATAATAATTATCAAGTATTAGAGTATATTGGGGATGGAATAATAAAAGCCTGTCTTAGTCAATATATACCTTCACGTTTTCCAACCATACAACGTGAAGGTATATATTCAAAAATTCGCCGCAGTTTAGAGGCCAAAAAAACATTGAAAACATTGGCTGATAACCGAGGCTTTTGGCCGCATGTAATTGCACCAAAAGAGGTTTTGGAGACCAAAAAAAATCAGGTATTGGAGGACATATTTGAGGCTTTTATTGGTGCAATGGTGTCAATAATTGATCACGTTTTAAAACTGCGCCTTGGATACAGTTATGCCTATAAATATTTAGAACTCTCCCTCAACGACATTGTTATTGATACCTCTCCAGAAGCGTTAGATGATCCGGTCACACGTTTAAATGAATTGTACAAAGCATCCACTCTAAAAAATGAAAGACCTCCTTTGAAATGGGGCGACGCTATTTATACTACTCAAAAATTATTCGTTCCAAAGATTGTGCCCTTGCACGCAAGACAGGGGGACATTTATGTGTCGGAAAATAAAATATTTGCTTTTACAAATAATAGATGGGTTCACACTATTGATGAAAAATTTATTCCAACAGAATCAGCCTTCATTTCAACAGAGGATAACGTTCTTGTCTTTATATTTGGGGTCTATGGATTTTTAGGCAGAAATTTATTTAATATTAAAAAAGAAGAGTTGAATAGATATCCTCAAAAATATGGAGGAACTATTATTGCACAAGGCATTGGTTTTACCGCGCAAATGGCCAAAAATATGGCTGCCCAAAATGCATTAAATTTTCTTAAAATTCGTGGATATGAAAAAGCATAAAAATGAAAAAATTTATTTATATTTTAAAAAAAATAAATGGGAGATTTTGTTTTTTTAAAATGTTTTAGTATTGCCGGCAAATTGCGAGTCCGAATTATTACGGCCGGATACAATAATAATGCAAACTGTCAGTTTCCACGGGCTATTAGGCAACTTGATAGAGTCTATTCAATTCCAATGAGAAATATCTCTATAGCGCAAAGCAATAAGGGAACCTATTTTTATAGAGTTAAAAACAAAGATATAAATATAGTCTCTGAAGAGCCTGAAAATATTGGAGAAATAAAGGTTTATATGGACGATGAAGATGATACCTGTTGTATCTGCTATGATAGTAAAAGAGAATTGGTCCTTGTTCCCTGCGGGCATTTTAATATGTGCAAAACCTGTACAAATAGTATTCTCAAAACAAATAAATGTCCAATCTGTCGATCGGGAATCGCCTGTGCAATCACACCGGACAAATTAGAGATCCCCCGTTAGCCATATGATTTGTTGGTCAACTGTATTATCCATTGGTAGAGGCTTGCCGTTTATCTTGTATGTAAAAGTCTTATAAAAAGGTGTTGGACAAATTTTTATAATTTCACCATTCTCAACCTTGTAATCTTTCTTTTTACATCCATTTATTAAAGGCCCATATTTTTTCTCCACCCATTCACCTTCTTTCTTCTCGTTGTATACCCCCAACCCCAAAATAGTTTGAATAGTGCTCGGCGCATCCGCCAATTTATGTTGAAAATATGTGGCGGTAAGTGTATTATGGCCCGCCATAATTTCATAAATTGGCGGATAATCGTTTAATTTTTCCGCTATATGAATAGTATCTATCAAGGCTGGCATTCGAGTTGTAAAATCATTTACCCTTATTCTCCCCACCGAATGCATAAACATTGCATATTTTCTTAGTGTATTTATGGACTCGAAAACTTTGTTTCCAAAACTCATTGTGATATCTTTAAATTCATCCGCATTAATAGACATATAAACAGGCGATAGTATAATCTCATCTCCAAAAGTCCAACAAGGACCATACATAAAACTCTTTTCTAAATCTTGAGACATTTGAGAACCACTATAAATAGCATCATCAATCACAATAAAAGTCGTTGCGTCATGCCCAGTTTTTGAATTCTTCCAATCCACAAACCCATCCCAACCATATTCTACACCATCACACACTGATAATACGTCCCAAAATAATAACAATACCCAAAACGCTGATTTATTTATCGCACCATAAAAAACTATAATTATTTTATTTCCTTTGTCTTTGATCTCCTTTATGGTTTTTGTATAGAGGTTTAGTCCTTTTTCGTAAAATTCCCTGAATGAGATATAGGTTATTTGTTTTTCAAAATCGTTGATAAAACGTGTAAAAATGTCACCATCCTTTTTTGAAAGACCGTTGGAGGCTGATTTTGCGGCGATTTTGACCCATTCGGTTGTCTTTTTCTTATTCAAATCATATTTTGGATAAAAATCAGATATATTAATTTTATCGGAATTGTTCTTATATATGATATCGATGACTTTTTTTGTTAAATTCGATTTATTTGTGTCAGAGAGGGTCTCCAATACAAATGGGCATGGTGTTTTAACGGCTTGCTCAAAATCTTTAGTTATGGTTTCAAGTTGTGGGTCATTATCCTTTGCAGTTTCATACCAATAAAATGTTTTGGCTGTTGTCTGTCTTTTTTGTAATATATATTTCACATGTTGTAAAAAAGGATCCTCACAAATTGTTCCTCTGAACATTTGGGAAATCTGCAAAATAGATGATAACGGCTGATTAGTGTATCTGCAGATTAATGCAAGATTTTTTATGTTAATATTCATTATTAACATAAAAAGATTATTTAATAATGAAAACAATTACAATAGTAACGGCATATTATGAAATAAAATCCAAATTTCCTCCATCGCAGTATTGGAAGTGGATAAATAGTTTTTGCTCTTTGCCAATCCATTTATGTATATTTACCTCTCCAAATCTTGTTGTAAAATTTACATTACTTCGCGATAAATATATGGATAAAACGAATATTATTCCTTTGAAATTTGAGGAATTGGATCATTATAAATATATTACTGATTATCGCAAAAATATATGTATTGATCCAAATAAAAAACATTCAGCGGAATTATACATTATATGGGCTGAAAAAGTAAAATTTGTTATGAAGACTATAAATTTAAATCCTTTTAATTCTGAAAAATTTATTTGGTGTGATATAGGGATAATAAGAAGGCCTGAAACAAGGTTATTTTTTCTTGGAAAGTTTTTTCCAAATGGAGATAAAATACAGGATAATAAACTCCTATTATTGTTACTGTGTAATTTTTCTGCGGCTGATAAGAGTTGTGAGAAATATGGTTTTCCAGGTCAGGATTTAAAGGGAGTTCGAATTGGAGGAGGAGTTCAAGCGGGGGGTATTAAGGGCTGGACGGAACACGAAAAATTATGGGATCAAATGCTCATTAAATATTTCAAAACAAAAAGATTCGCAGGACAGGATCAACATATATTAGGCAGTTTATATTTAGAAAATCCAGAGTTTTATTGTCTCCAAAAAAATGACAGATGGAATTATTTATTAGAATATTTATCAACAGAATGACCATTATTCATAATACACTGAACAAGAGGGAAGATTTTTTATTTTATGGCTGTGTAAGAATAGAACAACACTATTAAAGGCTCGTTGATCTACAACGCCATCCTTTTTGACCAATACTTTTTTCAAAAGTATTCTTTTTTCAGGAGCGGTCAAGCTTTGCATCCGGGTTAAAAGGCTTTTTTGAGTATATATTTTAAACCTTTTAAATCTTGCATCAAAGGTCCCGCCTATATAATGAATCTGTTGAAGGCTATTTGGACTTTGATTTTTCTTTTTGGTGTTCCAGTCTGCTGCTCCATAGCCTTTTCTAAGGCATTCGTTTGGTGTTCCCTTTCGATAGTGGTCTTGGGGTAGTTTACCGGTGCCACAATATGTTTTTCGTATAATGCAATCGTTTTTTTTAAATGGCATATTAAAAGATATATTTTTTTAAAAATTATAATGGGATTTTTAAAAAAATACTATTAGTAAATGTATCGATTAAAATATGATGAGATTAATCTTTTGAAAAGATATTTAAATGTTAATAAAGGACTCTATAATATTGGACAAATGTGTGAAAATTCTCCACTAATAAATACCGGCTCCATTATAACAACAGATGTGCTAAAAACTTTTGGTCTTATTACAAATATAATTGGTGAAGGAGGTTACGGAAAAGTTTACAAGACGAAAAAAGATTTTGCCCTTAAAAAAACGCAAACATCATTTGAAACTCTAAAAGAATTCGCATTAATGGACTTTTATCATCACCCAAATATTATGTGTATATCTGGTATTTATTCTGAATTTTATTCACATGCATATTTTGCTGCATTGCCTTTAGCGAATGGGACAATGGCATCAATATGGGATGAATTAAAAAAAGATTCATCATTACGACTAAAAGCCTTTCAACAGATTTTTTTGGCATTGGCCTACATACATTCCTCATTTGTAATTCACGGTGATATAAAGCCGGCAAATATACTAGTATTTATACAAAAAGGTTGGCTCCGTGATATTTTTACATTTAAAATAGCAGACTTTGGGCTTGCAATCACACATACATATGTCCCTGTTAAACATTCAACTAATATTGTAACCCTTGTTTATAAGGCGCCAGAACTTTTTTCAGAAAATGTGGCTTTTTTGAGTAGAAAACTCGATATCTGGTCTATGGGAATTATTATGTATGATATTATATTTCAAAAAACACCAAAAACAAGCATATATGCGGGGGGGTTGCAATTTACAAATAAACCAGAAGAAAATTTACAGATAGTTAAATATAATATAATGAATAAATTAATTATGAGGACTGATTTTAAAACGAATTTTGTTCCACAAGAGGAGAATCTTGCACGTAAATGTTTAAATATAGATGTGGCGAACAGGCCCTATGCAATAGAATGCCTAAAACATCCTCTTTTACAATCTCTATCAACAAGTAAAGACCTTTACGCTGTGCAATCTAATAAGTTATCAAAACCTCCAACTAAACCATATAAATCATATGCTAATCGAAAGTATGTTGTTCAAAAAAGTAAATTAACCATAAATAATGAATTTCCTTTAATGAAGTATGAGATAAATGTTTGTGTCTTATTTTATATGGTATTACTGTTAGATTCATACTTTCAAATAGTAGATATAATTGATATGACTGAAAGTAAAATAAATAAAATCATAAAATATTGTATGATTATTGCTGTTTATTTTATTGATAATTTATCCTTTAAAAGTGAGTATTTAATACAACTTTATGATAAAGCATTTGAAAATTTGTTAAAAACTTTGGATTATCAAATATATTATGGGACAGCGATACAAATGTTTACTTTTGAGCGAAACAAATTTCCAAATAAAGAAGAGTTTAAAGAATTGGTTCAACTTTTGGAAAATAGTCCAAATCAGAATACTTTTACGGGGATATCCCCGTAGACCCCTTACACGGGGAAGTTTAAGGCGTTGCCATTTCTGGCCCGAGGCGTCGCCATTTCTTTAAACCATTTTTGGCCCACAGCGTCGCCATTTCTTTAAACCATTTTTGGCCCATAGAGGCGTTGCCATTTCTTTAAACCATTTTTGGCCCGCAGCGCACATTATGATACATGTATAACATCTTCGTATGGAGGAGGTATAAAAGCGAGTGCAAGATTATTTTGTTGCCACAGATGTCCATGTATGTCTGTTATAAAATTTTTATCAGAGGCCTCCAAGTCGCATAACATTGTCCCTTTAAAATGATGGGCTAATGTGGCTAAAACCTGATCAAAAGATGTATTGGCTGAAAAGCCCATATATGACATTAATAGTTTTAAATCTTGTTCTTTTAGGGATAGAAGATATTGTTCCATTTAATATATGTAAATATTAGTAAAAGAATATTTTATTAATATAATGGAAATCGCAGATTTTATACCAAATTATCCTCAATTATCAGACGATGATTTTAATGATAAACTATACCACAAAAAAGAGTTTTACGATCTAAAGACCGATCATTCTCAACAAAAAGACAAACTATGGAACCATCAGATATTATTGAGCAGATTTTTATCCCCCTATACGGATAATAAAAGATGTCTTTTATACCACGCGCCAGGGACGGGTAAAACTTGTGTTGCAACTGCTGTTGCCGAGATAAACTTTAAATATCCATTTGTTAAAAAGCCAATCCTAATTATTGTGCCAAATGATACATTGGCAAACCAATGGAAGATGCAGATCGCCCTAACATGTACCTCTGGACAATATATACCTGAAAATTATTTTAGCGAAGATCCAGCGACCAAATTAACCACATTGGAAAAGAATATTAGAATGACCAAACTTTTAAAGCCCAATTATTTTATTACAACAATGGAGAAAATGCGACGATATATTGATAAGAAAAAAGTGGATGAAATATTACGCAAAAAATTTTCCAATACAATTATAATCATTGACGAGGTTCATAATCTCAGAATCCAAACACAGTCCGGAACTAAAAAGAAAAAAGATTCAGAATCGAGATACAATACCTTTAAAAGGTTTTTAAATCTTGTTGAGAACACAAAAGTATTATTATTATCCGGAACTCCTATATATGACAGTAGAACAGAATTGGGCGGCCTTTTAGAATTACTTTTAGAGCCAGGAAATAAGATTAAAATAACAAAAGAGGATTTCATTGTAAAGGATGAAATCATCCAATTGAGAAAAAGAGCAAAAGAAACATTAAGGTCAAAATTAACGGGAAAAATTTCATATATAAAAGAAGGAGGAAATTTTCCAATTAGAAAGGATATTTCAAACACCAGCATATTAAAATACATTAAATTGTATGAATTAAAAGGAACAGAGCAGCACGCAGAAGGCTATTTGGAGGCGTTTAAAAAGGACACTTCGCGAGAAAAGACATTTGGTTTGTGGAAGAATAGTAGACAGGCGGTAGTATTCATGTATAAAGATGGGACCGAGTATAAATGGGGGCAACCTGCCTTTAATTTGCTTGTTAAAAAACTAAAGGCACTCACATTAAAATTTGAGGGGAAAACCATTACATATACTCCAATGTTGATAAAAGATGAATATTCGGTTGATTTAAAAGAAAATTTAAAAGCTTATTCACCAATCTTTAATTTTGTTATTCAAGAGACTATTAAAAGCAAATATCCTTTATATGTTTTTACACCATTGGTTACCGGAACTGGAGGCGCGATTTTCCTTAGTTTATTGTTAAAATTATATGGATATAGACGCGCTGTTGGAAATGAAAAAACAGAATTGGACAGATACGCTATTATTACCGGCGAGGAGAAATCCAATGTTCAAAGAAGAAAATTATTGGAAATTTATAATTCTGAGAAGAATAGAGATGGAAGCCTTATAAAAATCATAATAGGAACAAAGACTATGGCCGAAGGGACTAATCTTTTGAATGCTCGCAAGGTATTTATTCTTTCCCCCTATTGGAACAATTCAGCCGTTGAACAGGCGATTGCACGCGCCTTTCGTGCAACTGCGCTTTTACATGTACCCATCAAGGAGAGAAGTATAGAGGTATACCATCTATTGACCACTTTCTCCTCTGTTGAAAGCGAAAAGAATATAAATATCAAATTGTATAAAATGTCAGAGAAAAAAGATGTCGAAATTAAATTTATTGAAAGAATATTAAAGGAAATCGCCTGGGATTGTCCCCTCAACTACGAAAGAAATGTGGATAAAAAGGGTGCAAATAAATCTCGAAAATGTGATTATCAAATATGTGAATACAAATGTACCAATGTTGAACCATTGGCTCTAAAAAATATAGATATTGACAAGAACACCTTTTTCCTTTATTATTCCGATGAAGAGATTAACGAAACTATTAAAAAATTAAAAGACTTTTTCAGGGACAATCCAAAATTAGATGTTGAACAACATAAAAAAACATTAGGAGATAAACTCCCAATATTCTTAATGGCTATTGAAAGGATGATAAAAGATAATATTGTTCTAACCGACAGATATGGGAGAAAATGTTTTCTGAGAAAATACAAAAATATGTTATACCTCTTAAACGATATTAGCGATTCCAATATTGAAGGCTATTGGTACTTTCATAATCCATATGTATCAGTTATTAGGCCTCTTGACTCTATAATTATGGACGAAAATTTTAAGATGTTTACCAGCCATCTTGGAGATTGTTCTGATGAAACACTGACAGCCCTATTTAAAACAACCGAACCAAGCATAAAGGCGTTTATTGTAGAATCCTTTTTAAGGACCCAGGAAGATAAAGAAAAAAATATTAAAATATTAAAACATTTCAAGAATAATATTTATGACGTAAAGGGACAGATTTTTCATAATATTCTACACGAAAAGATGGCACAGCAATCTTATGTGGACTATAAAACTGGCGCATTAAGACAATTAGAAAATGGTGTATGGATAGATGCAAAACCAGAGGATGAAACAATATACAAGAAACGTGAGAAAAAACCAGAGTATGCAAATATTTTGAAAAAAAATTTATATGGAATTTTATCACAAGATAAAAAATTTAAAATTGTGGACAAGACAAAAGAAACCGCACGGGCAAAGACAGATAAAAGAACTATTTATAGGGGGAAAAATTGTATACAGGGATGGGATAAATGGCAGTTGATTGAACTATTTATACGACTGAATATTAAAATTGAAACAACAGACATTAAAAGCAAGGAAATATTGCTCGGAGAAATTAAAAGGAAAAAGTTTGAAAAAGCGATTCCACGGAATGTAACAATTCCACAACTACAAACAATCTATACATTATCCACTCTTGATGTTAAAAAAATGTGCAACATACTTTTAAAGTGGTTTTCCGATAATAAAATTTTAATCAAAGAATAATATTACGGGGGATATCCCCCGTAAGCCCCCTTACACCATAATGAAATTATGGGATATCCCATAACGGTTTTTAAATTTGTAAATGTGTAAATTTACAAATTATTTAATAGATTTTATTTTACTCTAATATCCCCGTATTTAATCATATGGTGTAAGGGGATATCCCCCCGTAATATTCCCGTATTTAATCATATGGTGTAAGGGGGCTTACGGGGGATATCCCCCGTAATATTCCTGTATTTAATCATATGGTGTAAGGGGGCTTACGGGGGATATCCCCCGTAATATTCCTGTATTTAATCATATGGTGTAAGGGGGCTTACGGGGATATCCCCCGTAATATTCCTGTATTTAATCATATGGTGTAAGGGGGCTTACGGGGGATATCCCCCGTGATATCCCCGTGATATCCCCGTAATATTCCCGTATTTAATCATATGGTGTAAGGGGGCTTACGGGGGATATCCCCCGTGATATCCCCCGTGATATCCCCCGTGATATCCCCCGTCCCGTAAATGTTTAAATGGTTGAATAATTGGGTTTAATACCAACAAGAACAGTGGATTGAGCATATGGGTCAACTGCGGGGGGGTTATCAAAACCGTCTCCTATAACTCCAAAAGGTGGTGTGTCAGACTCGGCCGATATTATATCGTTTCCAAACCTATCAAAAAGACGAATATGCCATTCATCAGCCATAATATTAAGCCTCATTGTTGTTATCATACAGGTTTTATATATGATCCATCTCTTTAATGTAAGGTCGGCCACTTCGATTGCAAAACCAGGCCTTGATAATGTGCTGGACGGAGATGACTCATCGATGCCCAACGTTTTTTTATCCTGCCAAACAATAAACGTTGCACCTCTTGCAGCCGGATTGTTTGAATAAATCAGATTCCCTTCTGCATTGTCAATTGGCAAAATTCTAACAAAAATGTAAGGCTCATCTACTATACTAGTATATAGTACACCTCCACCTGCATCCACCCTCGGAACAACAGCGCTGGTAGGCAGAACAGCGAGACATTCTTCTACCGAATAGGTCAGATTTGTAGGCCTTACTTTGCAATGTTCCAAAAAAGCAAGAGTCCGTTTGTTATTAATATCGGTGAGTTGGCCATAATAGACCCTATAATTTGTCGCTGTTTGAACAGCCTTGCTGTCCGATTGATAAGGAACCTCATAACCAGTTATTGGAGCAACATTTACGTTGCTATAATTATCATTTGGATACCATTTGGCTACAGCACCTATTTTTTTCTGTATATATGGGTCAGAACGATAGAGACTATCAAAATGTAGATAAACTGCCATTACAACTTGTAAATATTTTGTTTTTAAATAAAATCTTGTGTATTAACAATGAATAATCAGATTTTACAATATCACGGAGGTCATGATCATTTTCACCATCATCCTCCCATTGAACAGGAACAAATAACAAAATTAATTGAAGAGTCATCCTCTGACGAAGAGGAATCCAATGATAATGCCTATTTCTTTTACATTATTATTATTTTGCTTCTCATCATATTATACTTTTGCTATCGTATGTATAAAATACTCGCTGGTATGGAAAAAGAAGAATAAAATCTTTTCACTTTTTAATGACAAATAAAATAAATGATATTATTCTTCTTCTTGCAGCCGTTGTGTTTAGCGGTATTGTCGCATTCATTTTGAAAAGATTATTTTATAAAAATAAACGTCCAAATGGAAAGAAAGGAGGTCTCATAAGCATACATGTAGTCTTGGCTGTCGCGATACTTGTATCATACGCAATAATAACAATGGATGTGTTCTCCTCTTTATTGTTATTATTTTTAGTATATTTGATTGCCAAAGGTCGATCTGACGAGGGACAGCATTCTCTACAACAAATAATCTTTAGCATTTTAATAGGCTCTGGTCTTCCAGTTTGGGTGATTTTCATGTATAAAAAATATAACGGTAATCTTTTATTCAGGGCAACCGAAGAAAGAGAAGACTTTAGCGGCAAACCAAAAAGAGCAAGAGATGAACGATATCAGGCTGATGATGAGCCTGAATTAAGAATACACAATTTACCAGATATTTAACTATTAAATTAAAAATATTTTTAATTTAATAATGGATTTTTTTAAAAATTATATGTTTTTAGATTTAAATGATATTTATTTATTAACCAAATATTATAACATTACTGTTCCTTTTAATGATATTCCACAGGCTATCTATTCAATTTTAAATGAACAAATTCCCAGTCGCAAATTCTCTGCATCAATGGATGGAGATTGTGTGAAGCAAAATGTGGCTAAATATAAATTACGTCCTGGACCTCCATATAAGGCAGCATCCTGTAAAAATATGATAATACAAGGAAATGATGAAAAATGGTATAAATCACTCCCAAATGCCGCCGGAATATATACATGGAGAAAAGTAGCCATTGGCACGGACACAAAGGCTTCCAAAAGTGTCAAAAAGGCATCCAAGGGCGTCAAAAAGGCATCCAAGGGCGTCAAAAAGGCTTCCAAAAGCGTCAAAAAGGTATCCAAGAGAGCCAAAAAGGCTTCCAAGAGAGTCAATAAGGCTTCCAAGGGCGTCAAAAAGGCTTCCAAGAGAGCCAAAAAGGCATCAAAAGGTGTCAAAAAGGCTTCCAAAGGCGTTAAAAAAGATTATTCTAAAATGCTTGTAAAGGAATTAAAAGAGGAATTGAAAAAACAAAAGCTTCCTGTGTCTGGAGTAAAAAAAGAATTAATAAAACGTCTAATGTCAAAAAAATCTACAACGGGTACAATAAAGAGCTCCAAAAAGGGTTCAAAAAAAAAAATAAGAAAAATCAATGGAAAAAAGTCAACTAAATCACAAAGAGGTGTGGACTGTGTTTTAAAAAATGCATGTCCTCAGAGATATAAGCTTCAAGAGTTAAAGGATATTGCTAAATCATGTGGAATAACGAATTTGAATCAAAAGAAAAAGGATTTATGTATTGCGATTAAAAATATAGTGGAACCAGTTAAAAAGGAAAAATTATATGATGTAGTTTCACAGGGGGTAATGTTGGCGAATGAATATCTTAATAAAAAGACTGGTAAACCATCAATTGATCCAACAGGATGGTTTGCCTCTGAAAAATTTGACGGTGTTAGAGCGGTATGGGATGGTAAAGATTTTATATCGAGATCAGGGATAAAATTTAATGCTCCAGAGTCTTATAAAAAATATCTACCAAATAATATGGTATTAGATGGAGAATTATTCCTTGGGAGGGATAAATTTCAAGAAACGATTAGTATAGTTCGGCATAAAATCCCTAATGAAGAAGACTGGACAACGATAAAGTATAATGTATTTGATCTTCCTTTATCAAAGAAAACGGCAAGAGAAAGAATAAAGGAATACACTAAAATAGTGCAAGGAATATGTGCAAAATTCAAGGGAAAAAAATGTCCAATAATTGCGGTGAAACAGTATGAGATAAAAAATACAACAAATCTTGAAAAACAATATCAAAATATTCTAAAAATGGAGGGTGAAGGAATGATGTTAAAACAGCCAGACAGCCTTTATACTGGAACGAGAAGCAAAAATTTATTGAAATATAAGCCTACCTTTGATTCAGAGGCGAAGATAACAGGCCATACAATGGGCGAAGGAAAGTATACTGGAAAATTAGGTGCATTTATTGTCAAAGATGTAAAGACGAAAAAGGCGTTTAATGTGGGATCAGGTCTAACGGATGAGATGCGTAAAAATTATAAAAAGACATATCCTATAGGGACAATTATAACATATCAATATACGAGTTTGACAAAGGATGGTATTCCACGTCATCCGCGATTTTTCAGAAGAAAAATGAAAGAATAACGTTAGATTTTAAATCCATAAATATTTTTATTAATTAATGAGTAATTGGATAAATAAAAGACCAAAGGAATATTTAAAGGATGTTAAAAGGTTATTTGGATCGCCTACTTTTATTGCAAATGTTGAAAATGGTATGGCATATTGGAAAATGTCAGGATCCAGTTTATTTGCAGAGCACATTTTAAAAGATGAGGATGTAAAACATTGTGTTCCAGCACCCCATCATGACTTTTTTTATACCAGTATAAAAATCTATGTTCCTCCAATGAAATTACTAAATGTATTAAAAATTTCAGGATCAATTAGTTATGATGGATTAAAACATTTTTTAACTGCACGTTGTGGAGGATTTAATGCAAATATTGCAACATTGTATTTAGGAGCAAAGATTGCAATGGGAGAATATAATATTGAAAAGTTAAAAAAAGATAACTTGTATATTAAACATATACAGGAAAAGGTTTTAACATATCGTGAAATGTTATCTGAATTACATAGATTAAAGAGAAAAAATAAAAAGAGATATGCAAAACAATTAAAATTTCACTTTTATCCTCTTGCATTTAAACAATGTTAATGATTCCCTTACGCGTGCAATTGTCTTACGAGATTTAATAATATTCATTATCAATGAGAATATCTTCTATATCTTCGCCACATATAAAATTTGTTTTTGGCTTTTTCAAGGCCCATAAATTGCAGCATGCTTGTGGATGTATAGATCCGCTTACTATTGCGCATGCATTTCTTTTAAAGTAAATACATGTTTTACATCTAATCCCTTTTCCATTTATTGGCCAGAGAGACTTTGGAGGTGGATTTATATATCCAGATTGTGTTTTTGTGAGTTTTTTCATTATTAATTAAAAATATTTAATTAATAATTTAATTTTTTCTGTATTGACTATACAAGGCCGCCAAATAATTTTTTCTTTGAACAGAATTCAACCCCATTGGTTGTGGATTTTGAACCGGGACATTTACATAGGCATCAGGTCCATTATACATTCCACACATTCCACCGGATGAGCCTGCTCTTTGGCTCGTCCAGGCCGCACGATTTGCTCCCTCCAAGGTATCATAGAAAGAGGTATTTGGTACAGTTGAAAGGTATTCCACCTGTCTCAAATCGTTTTCCAAATTTATAAATGCCGTTGGATTCAAACCGGCATAACCAAGGCTATAAAGGCCGTTAGTTCCATTGGCTGCATTATGATAACTGGGACGGCCAGAATAAGCATCATTTGCATCTTTGTATATTCCACTCGCCAAATTCAATTGAGTATCAAATGTTCTTGCGCTCTGAACTCTTTCAGCATGTTCTCCATTAATTTTTGGATGTGCACAACTCCAAACTTGGGCAGTTAAACTTACATCACTCATTAAATAGAATAAATATTTTTTAAAAAAATTATATTTAATCGTATAAAATAGCAGAATAAAAATTTGCATCATATTTCCATATTGCTATTTTTTCATATCCAGTTGTATAGAGAATCCTATTTTGAATATATATAATTGCATGGGCCGGTTTATCGGCCAATGGCTCCACATTAAATCCAAGATTTATTTTTTTCTCCACAAAATTTTTTGAGACTGTAAGAGCCCTATTTATATCACCTTCGAGTACATTTTGGATTATTACAGGCTTTCCATGGTTCAAATTCCAATGCCAAAAATAAAATGGCTCTTTAATGCGGGGATCAGGCATATTCAGAGCTGTATTTTCCCCCAAATATTCCTTTAAATCAATCCAATTTAGCACACTTTCCGTATTCATAAAAATAATAGTACTTTTTTGCTGTTTGAAATCAGATGGATAAACGTAGTATTCATCCAAATATTTTTTTACAAGAGAATATTTTATGACAAATTGAGGGTCTTGGCGTATTAAATGTACAACATAAATAGCCAATTTGTCATTTACCTTTTTATCCAATATCAGTTTGTCATTCTTGAAAAAGCCATTGTTTATTGTTAAATATCTTGGGACATTTATCGGATATTTAACATCATCCTTTATAGAAATATTCTTTGACATGAATGTATTCATTGAATTAATTAGGAACTCTGTAAAGGTATTGTACATCTTTTCTGCAGTCTTGTATTCCCCCTCAAATTGCAAGTCGGTCAATTTCTCATTAAACCAAAGTGAAAAGGAAAATAACAACAATTGAACTATCCAAGCAGCCGTTTTTTTATGCGAAATAAACTCGTTTAAATAGTCCTTTCCCGATGATAAAAAAATATTCTTGCTACTTGTTTCCATCATACCATCTAATTTATTCGCCGCCTTGAAACCTATTTGACTATAGATTATACCAGGAATCCTCACAACTATACCAATTGATTTATCCCCAGATATATCCTGTGATAGAATATTATAATTATTCTCCTTTACAAATTGTAAAACATCTTTTTTCAGCGCAGTTATCTCCGGCTTTACAACTATTTTAACACCAACACTCGGAACAACCGGTGATACAGATAAATAAATATTCTTAAATGTAAATCCAATTGCTTTGCCAAATTGATCAATAGTTTGACCATCTGGCTCCGGAATCTGTATTTTAGGTGTATATAAAGTGTCCCCAATATATAATTTATATTTTTGGGCCATAAAAAGGTCCAAATTTTTATTTAATTTCTGGTCATTGAAGATTCTTGTAATGACGGAGCCTTTTTTCATAATAATCAGTTCATAATGAGGATTTTGAAGGTTATCGCTCCTCATTCCATAGTGTTTATAAATACATATCAGTCTTTTCTCGTCATCCAACCGCCTATATAAATAACCATGGGAAAAAGCTGGTAGTTCAATATCGCCATTTGATTCGTCATCATCCTTTATAAATACGATGATTCTACAGTTAAAAATATGTTCCAATAATCCAATATATAATTTGCTGTCAAAAATATGTTCTGGATTTTTAATGTTATTTATAAATGTTTCCCGGCTGGTTCCATAAATCTGTTGAATCGCATCCTCATAGTTTACAATATTATTCCTAAAATCACGCACAAATTGTTCCTTTTCATCAGCCTTTTCATAATCCTCGTCCACAGCCAATAATACAGCTGAAATAAAACTATTTACTCCAAATGGAACTCCTTCCCTTAATATCATTTCCTTTTTGAATGAAAGATAAATATTTTTGGGTAGATATCCTATTTTTCCATAGGATAGAGCCTTTTTCATAATAATAGTTCCGGTTTGTTTTGTTTTCGGTTTAGTCTCCTCTCTGAGATAACCGGCCAATAATTTATTTCCAACTGTTTGATCTTCTTTATAACAACAGGGCAAATATGCATATTCTTCAACATTTGTCAAATTATTTTTAATAATTCCCGGGAATTTAAATTTGGGATCATCGCATATAAAATAATTGTCACTCCCGGTCGGATAATTTAAAACCTGTGTTTTTTTCTTATATTTGCTTACCTCTGATTTATCTATTGGTATTGGCTGTTTCTTTCTCTCACATTTTATCGGATAACCAAATACAAAGAGATTTTGATCTTGCATTTGAAGGGCGACCAATTTTTTATTAGTGCTGCCAACCTTTTTTTTCTTTTCGGATTTAAATGTGGGTATAATTTTTTTATACTCTGCCATAATTTTATTAAATTTATGTTCATAAATATCTAAAACAATGGAAAAAAATTTACTAAATAACAAAACCTTTTCCTCACTTTGAGCCTTGAAAATTCTTATATTTATATATGGAGTATATAGGGTCAAATCACCTTGTTTTAAATACTCGTCACTACGCGAGGTTATCTTTTCTGACAAAAACATCGTAATCTGTTCATTTTCACCCGGCGAATAATAAATGTATAAAACATTCTTTCGAGAACTTGTTTCCTGTGTTTCATCAACATAAAAATAATGGGAGATTAAAGGCTCATTTGTTATGAGGTCAAGTAATACATCTCTGTTTATGGTTTTATCGGGGATGGCAAAATTGCCCTTTATACCCTTTTCCCGTCTATTTTTCTTTTTTATTTCAATTCCCCTGAAAATGCTTAATAAATTGACGACCAACGTCTCCTCCTGTTTTTTATTTGCCACATCAAACTGCAGGAATGACCCAGTATCGGTCATGTTGATAATGGCAGTCTCCCATTCCTCTGCACCCTGTATTTTAATAATAAGGGTCTCCTCGCCTTCCAGCCAGTCTTTGTCTGGTATAACATTAAACTTGTAAAAGATTTTTCCCTCATAGCTTAATCGCATGAATTTTATATTGTCTTTTAACACAGCATTATCAAACATTTCAAATGGGTCTGCATTTATAATTTCCAATTCATATTCAACAATAATAGAGTCTGTGTAAAATTTAGTGATTGGAACCTCTTTGAATTTTGTATATTCAGCCCTATATGTCTCTTCATTCTTGGTTAATTTTTCTAATTGTTTTAATTCATAGTCGAGCCGTTCTTCGTACATATTGCGCAAATTATCAACAGCATCCTTATTCCAAAAATCAGTCTCATTAATGGCTTTTAATTTGTCGGCATATACACTAGTATTATAGTTATTTATTGTCAACCATTCCAATGCTATTGTAGTGGTATCTGAATTCCATTCTTTTGCAATGTTCTGTACAGTGTCAATGAGTGTATTTATAGACAATTTTGTCAATTGAGTGGATAATAGTTTAATGACTATTTTATTTTTGGCTAAATTAAACTGGGTAAATTTAATATTTTGTTGAAATGTACCCTCGTTGAGCGCAACCATATGTCTAATGGTATCCTCATTGTCAGAGTAATACCAGTTATAATTTTTGCCGTTTATTTTTACTTTAAAACTCATTATTTAATAACCATACAAATATTTTAAAAAATCTAATTAATAATGTCGGTTTCAAATGTTATCTTGTTTTACAGCAGAAAAAATAATAAAAGCATTGAGATGAAAAATACAACTGAAATCATAAATGGATTTCATGCAATTTCTCTCGATTCTGAAAAAGTGAGAAATATCATCAACAGTAGTAAATTTAAAATAAAAAAAATACCATCTATAATAGTTTTATACTCCTCCGGCCAATATAAAATTTATGATGGACTTAAACTCGATAATTGGTTTGAGCAGTTATTGGATAATATTAGTCTCCAACAGCCCGAAAGTTTTACCCCAATGACAAAATCATACAAGCCTATTAAAAATATTGAGGAGGATGGGCGGACACATATATTTTTGCCAAAACCTGGGGAAAATATTGCAGAGAAAAGCGAAGGAACATTGGCGACAGCAATGCATAACGCATTAGAGAAAGACCATATTAAACAAAAAATGGAAACAGCGGCTGAAAAAGCAATGCACATGAAAGAAGAAAGGGAAAAACTTGAACACGAAGAAGAGGAGAAACAAAAAACAGAAATGAAAAAACACTTTGGTGGCGACGACAGAAAAGGTAAAACACACGAAGAGGAAGAAACTTGATAAGAAGAAACAGAGATGAAAAACAATGGTGTGGCAACGGTGGAAAATTGATTTTTCTCGGAACAACACATAGAAATCACAATGTCTTGTATTATTTGCCTTTCTGAGGATTCAATTTACAATGCAGAGCCATGTGGTCATCCAGTTTGCTGCCACTCCTGTGCAATTTATATGGAGACATCAGGAAAACTCGTTGTAAAATGTCCAATGTGTCGATATGACCTTATGGTTATCATAGGGAAATGTCAGGGTCCAATGTGTATTAAAAAGCCAAATTTGATCTGGTTGGAAAACTATAAATATCCTGAATGTTATGATTGTATGAAATATTCTTCTTTGGAAAAACTTCCCTTTGAAGAACGCAAATTTATGGATAAAAAATTCAGAAACTATGATGGCTACTATGACTATAATATTTCAAAAATTATTAAAACTATTGATGCAAAAGATTTCACAAAATTATTTTCCCAATTGAACAAATGTAAGTTTTATAACATTTGGTATGACGTATTATGTGACTTTATTGATTCTCAAAAGTTTTTCAAATACACGGATGGGTTTGCCCCCATGTTTTCCGTGGATCAGACGGAATTTATGCTTTCCACCCTTGATGGTGTTCAGGATAAAATTGACTATCGCATTTACAATGCTCTGACCCGTTTGTGTGTTTTCCCTTGGAAATTGGGAAAAGAAGCACGTCATGGTGTCTGTTATTTTGGAAACTTTGGCGAGCCACCTCTTGCGAAAACAGCAGATCATCTATTTAAGAACAATTATACAAAATACATTGGAAATGTCTCTTTCAATTCATGGTATAATACTGAATGCTGTTAACTGATTTGCTTATATATTATAAAATAATATATAAGATATTACTACACTTTCTCAATAGGAATTTGTCTTGATTTCAATGCCAGTTCCACGTGATCTTCTTGACTTTATCACAGCGATAGTTAACGTGTGTTCAGATGTGGCCTCTCTCATCAAAAGGATGTACAGCCTGATAAACTGATTTTTTCGGGATTGCAGCGTTGGAATCCATACGAACACACAACACCCAAACAATGTATTCCAATCAGGAAAAAGAAATTAAATTTGAAGGAGATCTTTCTCCTAAAAATTTGCCTTTATTGACCTTCTACAAATTTCCTGAAGATGGTTCAAAGGAACTGGTATTTTTCCTTTCCAAACTTGATTCTCTTGTGAATTTGAGAAAACTTGATCTTTCTGGTTCTTTTTCTTCGAAACCAAATGAACATGGTCCTCTTCTTGTTTCAAAGATTTCTGTTCTGATCAAGTTGGAATTTCTTAATTGTTCCCATTGTGATCTCCAAGAACTTCCTTCTTCTCTCTTTGAATTGAAAAACTTACGTATCCTTGATTGTAGTAAGAATCAGTTGAAATCTCTTCCTTCTGACCTTGAACTTTTACAAGCCTTGGAAGACTTTTGTTGTTCCAATTGTGATCTCCAAGAACTTTCCTCTTCTCTCTTTGAATTGAAAAACTTACGTATCCTTGATTGCAGTTTCAATCATTTTAAATATTTTCCTTCTGATCTTGGACTTTTACAAGCCTTGGAAGAGTTTAATTGTTCCAATTGTTATCTCCAAGAACTTCCTTCTTCTCTCTTTGAATTGAAAAACTTACGTATCCTTAATTGCTGTGGGAATAAGTTGAAATCTCTTCCTTCTGACCTTTGTCTTCTTCAAGCCTTGGAAAAGTTATATTGTTCCGATTGTGATCTCCAAGAACTTCCTTCTTCTCTCTGTGAATTGAAAAATTTACGTATTCTTGATTGCCATGACAATGAGTTGAAATCTCTTCCTTCTGACTTTGGACTTCTTCAAAACTTGAAAGAGTTTTATTGCGAAAACAATCAACTTGAATCTCTTCCTTTTTCTCTTGGAAATCTTTCAAATCTCAAGACATTTTATTGCAACAACAACGATCTCTTTTCCTTTCCGTTTTCTCTCTCTCATCTTTATCCGAACCTTAAAATCTGCTATTTCAACAATCCTCTTCTTCCTGAAATCCCTATTGATTTGGAAAAACTTTTTATTTATTTGAAAGAGAAAGCAGTAGAAGAGTTTCAAAACACACGTGTGAAAGCAGCAAAGAAAAGAACATAAAGAAACAGTCCAAAAACGGATGTCCAAAACTGATTTTTGAAAAACAACAGTGTTTGGAATCACACAACATCACAACAATGCCTTTCACATACACCGAAAAACAAATCAACAGCGCTCTTCGAAAAGTTCTTGGAAAGAATTCTGAAGATATTAAAACTATTATTGATGAATTGAAAGCAATCAAATCTGAACCAAAGAAAAAGAGAGCCAGAAATTCATACATGATCTTTTGTTCTGAAAAAAAAGACAAAGTCAAAGACAAAAAACAAATGATGAAAGAACTCGGGGCAATGTGGAAGGCCCTTTCGGCAAAAGAAAAAACAAAATATGAACAAAAAGCCAAAAAAGAAAAAGAAAACATGGAAAAAGAAAATCCCAAACAGGAAAAGAAAACCTCAAAAAAAAATGAAAAAACCTCAAAAAAGAATGAAAAAGCCTCAAAGAAGAATGAAAAAGCCTCAAAGGATGAAAAAGCCTCAAAAATCGAAACAGAAAAAAAAGATAATTTCAGGGTCCTCAAAGGAACATCTTATATTGTCGACAAAAATGAAATTGTTGGATATTTGAAAGGAAAACAAAAAACAAACCTTTCATCACGACAAAAGGAAAGTCTTGAAAAGAAAGGCTACAAAGTGAATAATGAATTCATTGAAAGAAAAGATGGATTTTGGATCATGGGAGGCTCTTATATCATCAAAAGCAAAACCGATAAAACAATCATTGGCTTTTTGAAAGGAACCAAAAAGATTTCCCTTTCTGCAAAACAAAAAGATACCTGTAAAGAAAAAGGCTGGAATTTGGATGGTGAAGAAGAGGAAGAAGGTGAAGAAGGTGAAGAAGGTGAAGAAGAAGGTGAAGAAGAAGAAGGTGAAGAAGAAGGTGAAGAAGAAGGTGAAGAAGAAGAAGGTGAAGAAGAAAAAGGTGAAGAGGAAGAAGGTGAAGAAGAAGGTGAAGAAGAAGGTGAAGAAGAAGGTGAAGAAGGTGAAGAGGAAGAAGGTGAAGAGGAAGAAGAGGAAGAAGAAAAACCAAAACCAAAGGGAAAAAATAAAAAATAAAATGTAAAAATAATGCAGACTATAAAAGCTGTTGTTGTTGGTGATGGGGCGGTGGGAAAGACTTGTTTGTTAATTTCTTATACTACAAGTTGTTTCCCGGGTGAATATATTCCTACTGTTTTTGATAATTATTCAGCCAATGTTCTTATAGATGAAAAGGTGTATAGTTTAAGTTTATGGGACACGGCTGGGCAAGAGGACTATGACAAGTTGAGACCGTTGAGTTATCCGCAAACAGATGTTTTTCTAATTTGTTTTTCGATTACAAGTAGAAATTCATTTAACAATGTGGTGGAAAAGTGGGTTCCAGAAGTGAACCATCATTGTCCTTTTACGCCAATTTTGTTAGTTGGGACAAAGGTTGATTTGAGGTGTGATAGAAAGGTGATTGAACAAATGAGTTCAGTTGGAATGAAAATGGTTAGTTTTGAGGAAGGAATAGACTGCGCACGCAAGATAAGAGCGAGTTCTTATCGTGAGTGTTCGGCTTTGACGCAAAAGGGGTTAAAGGAGATGTTTGATGAGGCTATTATAACATCATTGAGTAAGGTGGAGGGAAAGAAGAAAAAGCGAAAAAGGGTATGTATAGTTTTGTAAATAATATTTACAAAACTGGACTAAAAAATTGATTTTTTTAGTTGGACAATGTTGGAATCACAAAATGGGTAAAATTCATGGTTCTCTTGCTCGTGCCGGAAAAGTCAAGGCTCAAACTCCAAAAGTTGAAAAGGCTGAAAAGAAAAAGACGACAACTGGTCGTGCAAGAAAAAGAAAATTGTACAATAAAAGAATATTGACATATGTTGGCGCAGGCGGAAAGAAAAAGGGGCCTAATTCTCAGGCTAATAAATAAAAAACTTTTTTCTTTAATGGGGTTTTTGAAATTAATAAAGATGAATGGAAGAACCTTTCAAAGGTTCAAAACATTATGAAGACAGTGTTGCAACATGTTCGCTGGTTTATCGTGAGTGTTTTATTTTTCCCCGCTTGCCAAAAATGGCTTAAAGGTTTTATTTCTTTAAGCCATTTTTGGCGAGCAAGGTTTTATTTCTTTAAATCATTTTTGGCGCGCAAAGGTTTTATTTCTTTAAACCATTTTTGGCGCGCAAGAAAATTGATTTTGAAAAAGAAACAAGATGAATTATAATATGTCTGTTGCAATTTATGTTTTTTCACAGAAAATGGGAGGATGTTTTGCGTTGATGGCAAATGATATTAATGGATATCCTATTCCACTTTGTCCATTTTATGCGCCAATTAAAACAGTTCAATACAAATACACTACGACTGGAATGCAGTACACAAATGTTATTCAATCAACAAAAGAAGTTATTGATAGGTTTTGTCGGGAATTCGGTATAAAAGGAATAAAATTCGAAAAAATACGAGAGGGTGTTATTTTGTTGTTCGTTGATGAGGTTGGAAAATTGTTTGAGAAAGGATTTGTATTAGTTCATCGTTCAACAACGTTTTTTTCAAATGATAAAATGCCTTTTATTTCTGACCTCAAATATTGTTTAAAACTTGTTGACACCTAAAAGGTTCACTATGAGATATGGAGATAATTTTTCCTGTACAATGCCTAAAAACTGATTTTATCGGGACCGTAGTGTTGGATTCACACAAACACACAAACACCAAACATGTCTTCATATTCATCAGAAGATGAAATTTATGACGTTTATGCGACTTGTTCAGATACGTATGATGAAAGTCAGTCTGATGAATATCCTTGTTTTTCAAAGGAAACAGCAGAAATGTACAAGTTGTTTCCAAATCTTGATGTATCGTCTGATTCGGAAGAATACATTGAAAGAAAAGACATTAAAAAGGCTGGAAAATTTTTCAATAATGGAATTCATTTCATGAACAATAAAAACTTTATTGATTCTGCAGAAAGTTTCAGAGTGGCTGGAATCATTTACAGCAAACTTTCAAAATGGGACAAGGCTTTCTACTCATATAGCTATTGTGGAAAAATGTTCTGTAAGTCTGGAAAGACAAACCAGGCAATTCATGCTTTTCAAAGTGCGAGAATCATTGCAGAAAACAATGGGATAGATATGATTGAATTATATATTGAAATGGGTGATATTTGGACACACGCAAATCTTCCAAAAACCGCCAAACGTTGTTTCTCAAATGCCCTACATTTGTTAAAAGAAAATGGAACACAAAAGGAAATTAACATGATCTTGGAAAGATTGGGCCAAGTGTCTTAAAAACCATTTGTCCAAACTCAAAACGGTCCAAAACTGATAATTCAAAAATGTTATTTTGGTTTTCAAAAATGAGTCTGTTTTTAGATTTAAATACCAGAATGGCATTACAAGGTTCAATTAAACATTTATCCTTGTTCATCGCAGGTAGATTTGCCATTGATCCCTTTCAGGTGGAGGACTGCATAAGTGCATTTATTTCAAATCCACCAATAAAAAAGATTAAAAAGGGAAAAATGGTTAAAACTACAATGAATGATAAAATTTGTAATTTTGTATTGTTAAAAGGAAAAAACATCGGAAAAATATGCAGTGTTCCATCAAGGTTCAATGATGGTCTTTGCGATAGGCATAGAAAACACATAAAAATTTATAAATGATGGCCTTTGCGATAGGCATAGAAAAACACATAAAAATTTATAAAAGGCCTTGCCATTTATAAATTAATTCTTTTTTTCAGAAATATGGTTGTCTTGAAGGAGGCCAACAGGGTTATCTGGAAAAAATGATTTTCGTTGTTTGTTCGTTGATTGTTTCACACATATTCAATGGAAAGTCCTGCAGATATTGTCTTTTCCATTTCAGAATTGAAAAAGTATATTTTTGACTTTGCTTGCACATATAGTGATAAACAATGTGCAAAAAAGCAAGTTTGGAGTGTTTTAAAACTGCGATTAAAACCAAACAGTATTATTTCTTTTTACATATGGAAATATGCATTAAAGAAAAATGCAAAATCTTTTATATATTGGTTGTTTGAAAATAATATAAAAATAACTGAATATTATTATTTATTAGATTATGCGGCTAAATATGGTCATTTGGATGTTATTAAATGGTTACATGAAAATAGAATAGAAGGATGCACAACAGATGCAATGGATTGGGCGGCCAAAAATGGTCATTTGAAGGTTGTTAAATGGCTGAATGAAAATAGAATAGAAGGATGCACAACAGATGCAATGGATTGGGCGGCCAAAAATGACCATTTAAATGTTGTCATTTGGCTGCACGAGAATAGAAAAAAAGGATGCACAACAGATGCAATGGATTGGGCGGCCAAAAATGGCCATTTAAATGTTGTCATTTGGCTGCACAAGAATAGAACAGAAGGATGCACAACATATGCGATAAATTATGCTGCATCAAATGGCCATTTAAATGTTGTCATTTGGCTACATGAAAATAGAAAAGAAGGATGCACAACATTGGCGATGAATTGGGCGGCTCAAAATGACCATTTGAAGGTTGTTAAATGGCTGTATAAGAATAGAACAGAAGGATGCACAATGTGGGCGATGGAATGGGCGGCTGTAAATAGTCATTTTGAGGTTGTTAAATGGCTGCAAAAACATTACTGTTAAAGGGATGGGCATAGAAACATAAAAATTTATAAATGGCAAAGAACATTTATAAATTAATCTTTTTCAGAGTCTGTAGGTTCCATTTCATTTATTTCCTCTACCTTTGAGGGTGTTATAATCTGAGTTGGAAGTATTGATGTAAGAGTTCCGAGCATAGAGCCCATATCCGGGCCTGCATTTGTTGAAAGAACACTAAAAGTGGTTGTCAGCAGTTGTTGAACATTTATTTGTCCACTTTTTATACTCTTGTCAAAGTCTTTCATAAAATCAGATATAAACCCAGACTGCAATAATTTACTCGTTATACCTTCAATACTCGCATTCTCCTCGTCAATGTCCAATTTGCTCAACTCATTTTTTACCTTTTCAACATGGGTTTTAACAAAATTACCCTCTACAGTGTCTGGGAAATTCAAATCCAATTCTTCTTCCTTTAAATTTTCAACAGCTTTTTTGCCGCTTTCTGTCTCAGAATATATTAGGGCGTAAATTGTCATCAAATGTTTGTGTATTTGTTTTTTCGCCGTACTATTTATATTTTTCTCAATCTGTTTAAAATCAATAAATATCCGATCTGTGTAATTTATTCTTGTGCTCATTATTTTATCTTTATTATTCATATAATCAGTGCCCTCAAAGAAGCCTTTAAATGCACTTAAATTTTTCTTGTAAAATGTACTTGTAAAACCTGTCTTTTCAAATAGCCTGTTGTACAGAGCAAGTGGTTTATTTTTCTTATTAAGACAGCCATTTAAGTCGGAAATAAATGATTTTATCGCATTGAAAATAATTTCTTCTGTCATTATTGTAAATTTGCTTTAAATAGATCAAACTATTATCTTTCTTTTGTAAAGTCCTCTATCTTTTTCAACGTCAAAAGATAAGTGTCTGTTAAATTATATTATCGGCAATCTTCTTTTGTGATGATTGTTTTATAATTTGTAAAAATATTTTGGTGATAACATCTTTAGTGGGTGATTTACCAGTTGTATGGGCATAATATTGAACCGCCGTAGGTATAAATAGTTGAAAATCCATGTTTTCTAAGATGCTAATGGCTAATTCATCTAAATCCTTCATATATATAAAAGGGTCATTTATGACAAACAGTGCACCAATATCTATAAAACATAATAGGATATTTATTGTCTGTTCTAAAGGCTGCATCAGAGGACCTAAATACTTTAATAATAAGCCTATTCCACTATTATACTCTTGATTACTTGTAATCTCTTTTATACCTGCTTTTATAAACACATCACTAATCTCTTTTTTATATTTTTCATTTGTTAATATTGTTTCAAATGATGTAATAAATTTAAAATCATTAATAAATTTCTCATATGGAGGTTTTGAAAGAGCAGGATTTTCACCTTTAATGCTTTCATCAATAAATTTTTTAACGGAAAATGTGCTAAATTTTAATATTTTTTGTAATCGTGATACTTTGATATACAACATATAATAAACTGAACTGCCAATAATTGTTTCATTAATTTGTAAAAAGCCTTTTCCAACATATTTGTCCACCATACCTAATACATAAATAATGAGTTGTTCATTGAATTCAGCCCTTTTTGAGCCTTCCTGAACCAATGCTACTATTAATCTAGATAATTCACTTCTATGTTTATAATTGTTTACATCATCAATTGGCTCATTTTTAGTATTTGTTATAAGGCTAAGATAATCCTTTTGTCTAATATTATCAAAAAACGAATCTCTCAAACATTCTAATGCAGTCGGCCTTGCTAATGGCTCAATAGTCAGACATTTTTCTGCGAGTTCCTGTTCTCCTGCTGAAAATTTTGAATATAAATCTGTTCTATATCTATCCCCTTTGTCAATAATATTTTTTAACCTTTTAATCAACTCTATATGTTTTGCGTGCTTTGCATGCTTTGCGTGCTTTGTGTGCTTTGCGGATACGCTATTATATACGTCAAATATAGTAGATTTGTCATCTTTTTGATAAATAATATCATACATTATAACACCCATTGCCCATATATCATTCTTATCGGAAACAATGGAATATGGGTCATTTAAAGTCTCTGGTGCAAACCATTCTATTGTCCCCATGTTTGCATATCTGACGTTTTGTATAAAACTACAGGTAATAGCACTTCCAAAGTCTGTTATTTTATAAATATATTTTTCTTTTTCTTTAAAGACAAGTATGTTGCCCGGTTTGATATCAAGGTGGACAACAAAAATAGAATGTAAATAGGCAAGTCCACAAAAGATTTGATAATATGCGTCTTTTCTCAGGATAGCATCCTTTTTTAACATTTCAAAGATTATTGGGTCATCTAAATTTGTGGCTGCTAATGGCTCACTTAGAATAATATTATTATCATCCTCTGAAACGCCAGATATACACAGTATGTTTGGATGATCTAAATAGTGCATTATGGCGATTTCCTTTATAACCATATATTTTTTCTCAGTATATTTATTGGCAAATTCCTGTGAATTTTGGTTCGAGCCTTTAACCTGACCAAAAGATCCAAAACCCAATACCTTTACATCGGGCCCAAATACATTTTCTTTTTCCTTTGTGTAGAGAGGTTTCCCAGCGAGAGGCGAATCGGCACACATTCTAAACTTTTTATGCATAAAAACATCATGTAGTTTTTCAACGTTTAGAAAGTGGGCTAATAATAAAAGTTCTTTTCCAGTTAATTGCTCCATTATATTTATTAAATAAAAATATTTAATAAAATGTTTTTTTGGATGTATCCTTTGAAATAGGCTTTAGAGACCATCAACAATTTCTTTTTGATATGGGCTTGACAAGATTTTTTCATATATTTTTTTCGCATCCGGCATTGAGTTGTGTTTAGAAAAATAGTATTGTAGAGCAGTTGGAGTAAAAATATCATCTCCCAACGCGTCAAGTACTTTAATTATTTTGTGTTGTGGAACATCATAAGATTTCAATAATGGGGAAATGTATAAAATTTTTTCATCAACAAATAAAAGTGCAAGTTGTAATAAATTCCCAATAATTGATTCTGTATTTAAATAGTCTTGAAAGAGGTCCTCAATATCATATAGTTTATCCCTATACTCAGCCGTCGTTTTTACATTTTTAATGTCCTTGTAGAGGTCATCTATAATTGACTTTTTCAAGAGTGATTGGCCAACTCTTTCATTATAATTGTATATTAAATTAAATGAGTCTACAAATGCTTCAAACCCCTTTTTGGATTTTAATGTATCAAATTCTTTAAAACCTTTTGTGCCCTGGTTGAATACAATGTTTAATACGTTGTTGACATCACCATTATCTATTAACAATAGTTGATTAGTTATTAGAGGCTGTTCATTTCTATAAATATTTATTTTATAAAAAAAATCGTTAAAATTTATTTTAGATTTATTTTTAGAGAAATAAATGTCCATCAATCTTGCAGCATAAATTGATGCATAATATTTCTTTTCATCACCATAGATTTTACTCATAATATCTAAGAAAAATATAACGATCTTCTCTCTACCTTCAAATGGAATTATCATAGAATCATTTGGAACATTTTGTTTACCATCCTCTATAATCTTCAAATCCGTTGATTTTCTTTTATTATCAAAGAATTTATGTTTTAGACATTCCAACGCGGTTGGCCTTTTGGTAGGATCTTTTTGTAAACAAAGATCTGCCAATTCTTTTTCAAAAGGAGCGAAAGATGTAGTTGAATCAGTTCTATTATACTTATCATTTGTTATATGGTTATACACACGTTTATTTAATTCGGAATATAAAATTTCAGGAACATGTTGTAATTTTAATAAATTTTTCCTATCAGTTTCGCTTAAGAATAAAAATGTGTCATTTGTTTTCTGATAGATAATATCATAGATTATAACACCCATTGACCATATATCAACTGCGCTCGATATATGTCCAACGTGTGTATTACTATATAAATAATCAAATATTTCTGGGGCTTTCCATTCGGCAGTCCCAACATTAAGAGAATATTCAAGCCCAAGATATGATGAAGTTTTTGAGAGGCCAAAATCGATAATTTTATAAACATATTTACCCCCTTTCTTGAATACCAATATATTATCTGGTTTAATATCCGCGTGAATAATATACAAGGAATGTAAATACGCCAAACCACAAAAAATTTGATAATATGCGGTTTTTCTTTTATCAATGCTCGCCTTTAGTTCTAATAAAAGTTCCTCAGAAACAAATGAAGTCTTTGCAAGAGGCATATAAAAGGCAAAATAATTAAGACCTGAATAGGCTCCAGATGTACACATAATATTTGGATGGTTTATATGGTTTAATATTGCAATCTCCTTTATTGTTTCAAAGGTTTTGTTGGTTTTTTTTACGGCAAAATTTTTGTTGGTTAACCATATAGATCCATAGGTTCCTTCTCCCAATTTTTTATAATAATGTCCGAAAAATTTTATTGGTTCACCTGTGAATAACACTAAACTCTCTTTTACGAGAGGAGAATTGGGACACATTGTTCCCCATTGGAACGTAAAAGGGTTAACACTCATATAAGCAGCCAGTAATTTATATTCGTTATTTGAAAGACTCATTATATATTCTAAATTTATTTTTAGAATATTCTATTTCCCTTTAAATGTAAAGGATATAAACCATATTTCGCCCCAGCATGATCACATAAATAGGCAACAATCCATCCAAACGCCGCTGATAAAGAGTCCCCAAAACTATTCAAAATGGAATCTGCATATGGCTTACCGCCAGGCCAAAAAGGAAAATTTACGTTTATAAAATGCATACCAGTCGTTGTATTTTCTCCATATTCAAACGCAGTATGAATCAAAACCCAATAGATTAATTTGAGGCCAAAAAAATAGGCTATTATCCCCGATGAAAAATGGAGTAGACTGTATTGATCAAATAATTTAATTCCCATTATTATTAAATCTTAAAATTGTCGACAATTTTCTTTTTGCGCAGTTTTCATAATTTTTTAAACTGGGTAGTACATGTGCGTGGTATTAATACCAATATAATTTTCTATTTCTTTTATTAAATATATTTCTATTTCTCTTCCCTCTCTTCCAGTTTGTTATCCACCAATTTATATCCTTTCATTAATAAACTGTTGTAAATTCCCTTTCCCACCGTAATCATTTTTCCAGTTTCTGGATTTTCCACTTTATCAGAAATTTTTGCTGATGGAGTTTCCTTCTTTTTGATTGTTAGATATTTTTCTGCTCCAGCAGCGTGACGAAGAGTTGGAATTATTCGTTTCTTCCAATCATATCCGACCGCCTTATCTGACATGATATAAATATCTCCATGGCCAAGCTCCAATTTACATCTTTCTCCAATTGGTTTTGATTTATAAAACCATTGATAGTGAAGGGGGATAGATGCTCCCAACCGAATGCCAATCACAATTCGGCGCTCAGTATCACCATGAAAACTAATTCCACATTTCTTTAAATCATAATAGTAATTCCCTTCAGCTTTAATAACATTTCCATCGTATTCAATTGAATTCAATGCTTTTACCAACATAATTTGGATCTGATGAGTACATGGAACTTTTGTAAAAGGAATAATTGTGCCTTTTTTATTTTCGTAATCGGCGTTTTGTTTGTGGAAATTAAAACAAAGATTGTGACGTGCATGTTTATTAAGAACTTTCTGTCTGCGAATGTCAAAGTATTTGGAATCTTTTTCTAATATGTTATGCTCTTCAAACATATCATCCGCGGATTTTTTAATTTTTTTCAACAACACATTAACTCCATTTCGAATAATCAAAACATATGCATTTTCTACTTTCTTTTCAATCTTAGTGTCAATAAAATCATTCAAATGAACAATGCGAGTTTCGCATCTGTGTTCAGACTTTTTTGAACTCTTATCAATTGTATGAAAAAATCTTGCTAATACTTGCAAATTCTCAAGAGAAAACCCACGATCAACTTTTCCACTTCCAATTTTCTGATTTCCAATATGATTTTCAGCCACCTCACCATAAGTAATAGTCATAGATGTATCAAATAATTTGTCAGAAAGAGATGTCATTTCTTATTATTTGAAAGAAACGATTTTAAGAATCAATTTTTTTAGATAATTCAGTCAATTAATAGGCTTAAGTCGCCACAGCATCTATTCACTTACGGCCCTGAACAGGGCTTTGTTTATTATGAAGATAAGCCGGGACTGTATTGATCAAATAATTTAAATCTCAAAATCGTCAACAATTTTCTTTTGAAAGGGACTTTTGCGTAGTTTTTCATATAATTTTTTAAATTGGGCATTTGTAGGTAGTTGTCCATTCTTCTTTACAAAATACTGGATCGCCGTGGGAATGTACATATTGTAGTTTATTATCTTTAAAAGGTCCTCTATGCCATCTTCATCAAAATATGTGAAATTTCTATCCAACGTTTCCTCGGAAATAAATAAAATAGCCAGATTGATGGCTCCAGAAATCAACTTGTAAATAGTACTATATGCCTTCAATGTGTTAATAATATCATAAAATTTGACTTTATAGGTATCAACATCCGTTATTTTATCAATACCATCATAGAGTTCATCAAGTGCTTTGTACTTTTGAGAGGTTAAGAATATATTTTTGTAATTATTTAATCTATTGAATGTTTCAACAAAAAAAAGATCCTCCATATTTCCCTTTAGCAATTGTTCAATATCCATAAATTCCTTTTGTTCGGCTTCCGTTCTATTTGTTTTCAATCGTAATTGCATATATTTTTCATCATTGGGAATCCCAAATGACTCCTCAAAACTAGATAAAATACGTGATTCCTTTTCATATATTTCAGATTTTAATTTAAAATCTTCAAACGTAGGCAAAGGGGATGCAACATCTGAAAAGTATTCATCCAATAAAAACATTGCGTAAAAAAATATCATATAAATGGTCTCATCTGGTGCATCAAACTCATTCATTTCATGCGTATAGGCCATCACAATATCGCATAATAATTCTCTCTCATTGTATGTTTCTACTATATAGTCATTTGGTGTTGATTTTGTATTTTTTAATATGAGATCCAAATCAGCCTGCTTTCTGATTGATTTAAAAAAGTCGTCCTTTAGGCATTCAATGGCTGATGGACGTTCAGACACATTTATTTGAAGACATTGTTCGGCAAGGTATTTTTCATTTGGAGCAAATAAGGTATTTTTATCAGTTTGAGTTAACATTTGGCTGTGTATATTTTGCAAAATATGTTTTTCATTGGGGTTTTTAATATGTGCAAATAAATGATATTTGTCGTTAAATTGATAAATCATGTCAAACATAATGATCCCCATCGCCCAAATATCGATTTTTTCGGAAATTTCAATATTTGTGTGTTTATTTTTAATATTCTGTGCCAATAATTCCGGAGGTCTCCATTGTAATGTCATTTTTGTAGAATAGTGTTCAACATCCGCATAGGAACAAGGGATTGATAATCCAAAATCGGCTATTTTATATGTATATTTCTCTCCATCTTTGAACATTAGAATATTAGCCGGTTTAAGATCAGCGTGAATAATGTAAACAGAATGCAAATAAGCCAATCCACAAAAAATTTGATAATATGCATCTCTTCGCAATACAGGATCAGCCTTTAATGTCCCCATGACAGTGTAGAGAGTTCCGCTTGCGAGAGGCAGATAATAGGCATATTCTTGTACACCAAAATAGGCATCTATACATAGTAAATTTGGATGGTTTAAAGAGTTTAAAATGGCAATCTCTTTTAATGTATTAAATCCCTTTTTTGAATATTTAACGGCATAATTTGCGGTTGTTTTACCCACTGCTCCATAAGATCCATGTCCAAGTATTTTTTCATGATATCCAAAAAAATGTTCTACTATGTCTGATGAGGATACTTTTAGTCTTTTGCCATATATTGGGGAATCACTACACATTGTTCCTTTAACATTGGTATCTTGCATTGAACGATATCTTAATAATAATCGTAAATCTTCAATAGTTAATTTCATTAACTATTGAAAAGTTTTTTTAAAATATTTAATCATAACGGGGGATATTACGGGGGATATTACGGGGGATATCCCCCGTAAGCCCCCTTACACTACGTGGGATATTACGGGTGATATTACGGGGGATATCCCCGTAAGCCCCCTTACACTACGTGGGATATTCCTGTTACCCGGAATGTCGATCATGCTACCTCCAAAACGGGGGATATCCCCCGTAAGCCCCCTTACACCACCTCCAAAATAGAATCAACAGTTCAAATAGCCTATATTGTTGCACAGAGAGCGAAAGGAGAAATATTCCTGTTACCCGGAATGTCGATCATGCTACCTCCAAAATAGAATCAACAGTTCAAATAGCCTATATTATTGCACAGAGAGAGAAAGGAGAAATATTCCACATGGTGTAAGGGGGCTTACGGGGGATATCCCCCGTTCCCCCGTTCCCCCGTTTAAACAATAAAAGTTTCTTGATATGGGCTATTAATTAACAAGTTTAAAAGGCGATCCAGTTCCTTTTCATCTGGTTCTTTTGAATATATATGGTAATATAGTTGTATAGCCGTTGGGAAAAATAGTTGATTATCCAAACGTTCTAAAATGGATTCAAAAAATTCATCAATTGTGATTTCAAAATTTTTTTTAGTAAAGGTGACATCATCTATAAAGGAAATTGCAATTTTAATAATTATATCAATAGTCTTTTGCAAGTCAATATATTTTTCAATTGTAGAAAGGACTGTCGGAACACGGGATGCATCATCAGGCACAGACATATAAAGTTCAGATAAAAAAGTTTCTTTTGAAAGATTGATTGTTGAAGTCTTTTTCTTTAAACGTTTCTTTTCTGCTGCATAAACTTTTAGTCTTTCTTCAAGGTCATTAAAGTTTAATACTTTATCACCAGAAAATAAAAAATCTAAAATACTAACTGCGCAAAAGCATACATTGACCGCTACATTATATTCTTCTTTTTTATTGTAAATCTTCTTTATAATGTTAAACACATATTTTACCAACTCATCACGATGCTCATAGTCCTGTAAAGAGTCCGTTTCTGGCATTGAAAGGCTATTAAACATTATTTTTTGAATATCTGGAACCTTTAAAACATTCTCGAAAAAAGGGAAATTTAAACATTCAATAGCAGATGGCCGTTTGAGAGGGTCAATTTTTAAACAACTATTGGCGAGGTCTTGTTCACCTGGTAGAAATTTTGTTTTAAATTCCGTTCGTAAAATTTCATTATTATTCAGGTCCGTTTTTCCATTTAAACGGGCTTGTTCAAATTGTGGATCACCAGGCATAAATTTTGTTTCAAAATCTGTGCGTAAAATATTATTGTAGATTTCTTTTTCATCAAAATTGGGTTCATAGCCTTTTTCAAATATCGAATATAATGGTGTTTCCGGTTTTTCTGGCGTTTTCTGATAAATAATATCATAAATGATAATCCCCATTGCCCATATATCAATTTTATCTGTGATAGTCGTTGTTTCTGCAGAAAGGTCTCCTGGTTTAATCATCATAGTTTTTTCTAATAATTCAGGTGCTCTCCATAAGATTGTGACTATCTTTGGATCTCTTGGAACATTAACATATGAATATGGTATTGTCAAACCAAAATCTGCAATTTTATAATTATATGTATACCAGCCTTGCCTAAAAACAAGAATATTTTCTGGCTTTATATCCGCATGAATTAGAAATCCTGCATGCAGGTATGCTAATCCACAGAATATTTGATAATAGGCATCTTTCCTCATTTTTGGATATCTTTTCAAGGTATTCGTGAGAGAGTCTAATGTCCCTTTATTTGCAAAGGGAAATACAGAGCCATATTTGCTGCCCAACGAAAATATGCCAGAGATACATAATAAATTTGAATGGTTTAAATAGTCCATAAGGGTGATTTCTTTTATCGTTGTAAAATCTTTTATTGCGTATTTAATCGCAAAATTTTTTGTTGTTCTCCAGACCTCCCCATAAGTTCCCTCCCCTAATAATTTATCATCTTGTCCAAAAATTTCCCAAATTTTAGTCCTCAAGCCCTTTCCCTGTAAAGGTGAATCTTTACACATTGTAGCCTTGTTAAATGGCATAATTAAATATTTTGACAATAATTTACGTTCCTTATTAGTTAATTTGTCCATTATTTTAATCAAATATTTTTTAAGTAGAAATCAAATCTACTATTGATTTTTGATCGGGAGTATCCATTAATTTCTCCATAATTTTATTTAATGTGCTTATATCAGGCTCAGTATTATGGATATATGTATAATATTGAACAGCGTTTGAACAATATAAATTATTACTAATGACTTCTAGTACATCATCAAATCCATCTATATTTGTGAAATCATAATGAAAATGTTTTGCGGTATTGGTATCAACAAAGAATAACGCAATGAGAAAACAAACTTTTATAATATTGTCAAAACTATACATTGTGATTTTATCAATTATATCAAATAGTTGTTGCTTGTATTCGGACATTGTTTTTACTTTTTTGATACTCGCAAATTCCTCTGGTATGCTTTCCATGATTTTTTTAAAACCATTTATCAAAGATCCGAATGATATACTTTTTACGCCTTCCTTTGTTATTGTATTTAATTCATCTATTTCCTCTGGTGTTGGAGATTTTTTTAAACTTAGATTTACAAAATTAATAAAATTATTATTATTGATACCATGTAGTTGGCTATTTATGTAATCCCATACATCAGTGTATTTAGTCAATCTGTCTTGTATATTTTCAAAATCAATAGGGACCGTTAAAGTTGAAAAATATATATCAATCAATGTGACAGTATAAATGGCGATGGTAATATTTGTCTTTATATTCACATTCGTAAAAATGATATTGTATATATATTTAACAAAAGATTTTCTCTTTTCATAATCTTTAACAATTGGTGGGTCTGATTTTTTATTATTTGTAATAAGAGCCATATCATCTGATTTTTTAAAGTCTTTAAAAAGAGAATCCTTTAAACATTTAATCGCATTTGGTCTTTTCAGTGGATTAATTGTTAAACAAAAGTCAGCCAATTCTTTCTCGCCTTTTACAAAGGCTGTTAAAAGATCTTCTCTTTGTTTATTTTGAGTCATAATATTTTGTAAAGTTTGTACATCAGTAGAACCAACATATATGGAGGAACTTTTAGATTTTTGATATATAACATCATACATAATAATACCCATTGGCCATATATCAATCTTATCAGTAATAATAGCCATTGAATTATTTTGTAATAATTCATTTAAAATCTCGGGAGGTCGCCATGCTCGTGTCATTTTAGGAATAGAATTCAATCGTGTTACATATGTACATGTAATAGCCAAACCCAAATCAGACACTTTAAATGTATAGTTTCCACTCTGTTTAAATACTAGTATATTTGCGGGCTTTACATCACAATGAAAGACATAAACGGAATGAATAAAAGCCAAACCACAAAAGATTTGATAATAGGCATTTATCCTCAGATCAGATATATTTTTTAATTGATCATAAATATCATATAATGTCCCAATATCAGACACATTCATTGCAAAGCCAACCTCTATATCATATTCAAATAGCCCATGTATGCATTGGATATTTGGATGGTCTAAATACTGCAAAAGGGCAATCTCCTTTATTGAATCTGGCTGTTTAGCCATATATTTTAATGCATAATTTTGTGTTGATCTATAAACTTTTCCAAATCCCCCTTTCCCCAAGATTTTTAAATTTTTTCCGAAAATAATATCTGGAGTTTTTGTCAAAAGATTTCCATTATTTATTGTTGTCAAAGGAGAATCACTGCACATAAAGCCTTTTTTAAAAAAAGTTTGAATTTCCAAAGTATTTACGTTTAAAAATTTGGCGATAAGTAATACATCTTTAGAAGAAAGATTGTTCATTTATTTTAATCAAAGATTAAAATAAATTTATAAATTATCCACTATTGCCTTTTGATCTGGATTTTTTTTGAATGCGTTAATCATTTTTTTCAATGTATCTATATCAGGCCTTTTATCATATTTGTTAGTATAGTATTGCACAGCGGTGGGAACATAGAAATTATTTATCAATACTTGTTTAACTGAATCAAATTCCTTTATATTTAAAAAATTAAGGTCTTCAAGTGCGCTTTTCTCAGGATCGATATAGAATATTGCAATATAAATAATGATAGTAAAAATATCATTAAATTTATAATATTTTTTTATTGTATTATAGGCTTGTTTCAAATATTCCATATATTCAGATACATCCTGCGCTTTTTCTATATCCCCATAGAGCTCTTCATATATTTTTTTATTATCGGTCGCTCTCACTTTGTAATTTATTATAAATTCAAAATCTTTCAAGAATGTCAAATTCTGTGATTCTATTAAACTTTTGAGGTCATTTAGATCTTTCGTATCTTTATCAGTTTTTTTTTGTAGATATAAATTTATAAAACGTTGCATATTGGTATCAAGCAGGCTGTCTGCACGATGACGCACCATAGTTTTCTCTTGTTCAAAAAAAGCATATTTTTCAACCAAATTATCAAAACTTATATCTGGAATAGGGGTTGTTAAAAAATAAAGGTCAAACAGGGTCATTGCATAAAATCCTATTGTTAGTGCTACCTTTTCAGATTTATCTTCATACAACTCATCTAAACTAAAAAAGACATTTTGGATCAATTTTTCTCTGTCATTATAATTCTTTACTGATATTGGAATTGATTTGTCATTTTTTATAATAGTTTGAATATCTGTTGCTTTAAAAACAGATTTAAAATAGATATTGTAAAGGCATTGAATTGCAGTTGGTCTTGACTTTGGATCAATGGTAAGACAAAGGTCAGCGAGGGCCTGTTCATTAGTATCAAAGAGTGTGGTTGTGTCAACTCTTTGTTTGATAAAATTTGGATCCTTTATGTTTTCAAAGATTTCCTCTTCTGTTTTACCTGCATATATATAAAAATTCTTATAATTATAAATAAGGTCATAAATGATTACTCCAACAGACCAAATATCAATCTTATCGGTTATAATCATATATTCATCTTTGTTTTCAAATACCTCTGGAGGCCTCCAGTATTTAGTTACAATGTTTGAACTATGGTCTAATTCCACATATGTGCATGTTTGTGAAATTCCAAAATCCCCTATTTTATATACATAGTTCAGTCCATCTGTAAAAACAAATATATTTGCAGGCTTGATATCATTATGTACTATATATACTGAATGAAGATAGGCCAATCCCTTTAATATTTGATAGTATGCCTTTTTTCTTAGTATTTTAAATTTTTTAAGTTTATCATACATATCATAAAGGGTTCCCTTATGTGCCTCATTCATAACAATAACATGAAATACATGAGATTTTATTGTTGTCTCAAACATTCCTGCAATACAAAGTAAATTTTGATGATTCAAATATTGCATAATGGAGATTTCCTTTAATGACTCCGCAGTCGCCTCCATATATTTGTATGCATAATTCTTTGTTGTGCTCCAGACCTGTCCAAATGCTCCTGCGCCCAATTGTATGACATGTGTGCCAAAATATGGATTTGGTGTTGTTGTCAATAAATTTCCATTATTTACCTTTATCAAAGGTGAATTGCCACACATTTGCGCCTTTATGTGCCATGGTACACCCAAATAGTTTGTTAAAAGATTACTTTCTTCAATAGTTAATTTCATTTATTTTAATAAAAGATTAAAATAAATGTTTAGTTTTTAAAGATATAAATTTCTGATATTCACAAAAATAATAAGGAACATTCATATATATTTGTAAACATAAAGCTCATTTTCTATGTAGTCCTTTCACATTTATCAATAGGTCTAAAAGCCTGTTTTTTAAAGTATCTAAAAGCCTGTTTTTACGATTGTCTAAAAGCCTGTTTTTTAAAGTATCTAAAAGCCTGTTTTTAAAAGTATCTAAAAGCCTGTTTTTAAAAGTATCTAAAAGCCTGTTTTTAAAAGTATCTAAAAACCTGTTTTTAAACGTATCTAAAAGCCTGTTTTTAAAAGTATCTAAAAGCCTGTTTTTAAAAGTATCTAAAAGCCTGTTTTGCGATTGTCTAAAAGCCTATTTTCACATTCTATAGACTGTGAAAAAGTTTTTAATGTGGCTTTGAATAGTTTAAATCATTTAATATTGGATGCCCAAATATTTAATCATATGGCGTAAGGGGGCTTACGGGGGATATCCCCCGTATGGCGTAAGGGGGCTTACGGGGGATATCCCCCGTATGGCGTAAGGGGGCTTACGGGGGATATCCCCCGTGAGAATTTATTCCTTTAATTTTTTCACAATAGAGGCTTGGTCAGGGTTGTCAACCAATTCCGCCAGCATTATTTCCAGAGTCTCATTTGAGGGTAATTTACTATGTAAATGGACATAGTATTGCAGAGCGGTCGGAACATACATTGTATTAATCAAAACATTAAGAACTTTATCAAACATTTGAAGGGTTGTATAATCTATTGAAATATCTCTAATAATAAAATCAACGGAAATTTTTACAATAACATTAATAACATTTGCAATGGGCATATTTAAGTTGAGCTTATCTTTTATTTGGTTAAATTTTTCAATATATTCATCGACAGTTTTCACGTTTGATAGCCTTGAATACATTTTACTTGTTTTTGCCTTTTCTTTAAACATTGTAATTTTTTTCATAAAATGTAAAATATCTATATCGGATGAGTCCTCAAAAATCTTTAATTCCTGTTCCTCATCATTTGTAAGAGAGGTTTTTAGTGTGAGTTCAATAAATCTTTTGTTTTCTTTATCTTCTAAATCAATGCTATATTTTGTGAGCATAAAAGTGTCATAAATATCACTTTCATTTTCGTCAAATACATCATTAATCTTTTGTGTTTCCGTTAACATGTATATATCCATTAATGCAACTGTATAAAATATAACAGCCGCATTGAATATATCAACACTAACACCTAAACTTTTTATAATAATATTATCGAGTTCTCCGTTAACTTTTTTAACTATATATTTTACCACCTTATCCCTATTCTCATAGGGTTTTATAGGCTGTGGAACTGATTTATTATTTTCTGTGATCGCGATAATATCCTTTGTCTGACGAATATTGTCAAAATATTTATGATTTAGACATTCCAAAGCAATTGGCCTTTTAGTTGGATCAACTGTTAAACACAATTCTATGAGTTTTCCTTCATCTTCTGGCATCTTTGTATTATTATCTGTTTTTAATCTAATATCTTTTAAAATATGATCATAGATTTCATCTGGATCAGAACCAATATATATTGATTTGTGTTTATCATTTTGATATATAATATCAAACATTATTATGCCAACTGCCCATATATCAATTTTCCCATCTACAATCATTGTTGGAGTACCAGAAGGACCGGCGGCCTTTATTTGTTTATAAACCTCTGGTGCCCTCCATAAAGGGGTTACAAAATGTGCACTTCTTTTAAGAGGCAAATATGTACAACTTGTTGACAGACCAAAATCTGTTATTTTATAGGTATAGTTTGTCCCCTGTTTAAATACCAATATATTTTTCGGTTTTATATCTCCATGCACAATAAACACAGAGTGAAGATAGGCAAGACCGCTGAAAATTTGATAATAGGCCTCTTTACGTAAAGTCTCAGATTTTTTGAGGTCAAAGAATACATCAAATAGTGTTCCAACATTTGCAACCTCCATAACAATAACATATTGCTGTGATTTTTTAAACATTCCAGAAATACACGTTAAATTTGAATGATCTAAATATTGCATAATGGAAATTTCCCGTAATGAATCTGCAGTATTTTCAATATATTTATAAGCATAGTCTTTAGTAGTTTTCCAAACCACCCCACTAACCCCCTTTCCCAATTTTGTCTTTTTTGTTCCAAAAAGATTCTTTTGTTCTGTTGTAATAAGGCTTTTAGAGGCCAACGGCGATTTGGGACACATTGTGGCTTTTATATCGTCTATCTTGTTGACATTTAAATACCTTGCAAGTAGTAAAAGATTTTTTATATTGTCCATTATGTAAAATAAATATAAAAATTGAATTTAGTTTACAATGTCTTTTTTAATTAATGAGGCTAAAGTTAAAGAATTTTAAATGCTATGATGCGGTGGAATTTGATTTTCCAGACAATGGATTATGCCTTTTGACTGGTCAATCCGGCGCCGGAAAATCAACTTTGCTAAAGGCCATTTTATTTGCATTGTATGGGGCGGGGGCGGTTAAAAAGCCATATACCTATGGAAAGACCACTTGCTCAGTCTCTCTTGATTTTTTGGGTTTAAAAATAACGCGAACAAGCCGGCCAAATAGGCTGTGTGTTGATGGATGCGAAGATGAGGCTGCCCAACACATTATAAATAAAAAATTGGGCCTGAATCAGGACCAATTTGAAATCTCCAGTTTTATTCATCAAAAGAATAATAAATGTATCTTGTCAGTTCAGCCTACAGAACAAACAAGACTAATAAAGACTCTGCAGGAGAATGTTGTTGACTATAGGGAAAAAATTAAAAAATTAGAGGCGGAATCATCCAGAAAAAAACAAAAATTACAAATTAAATATAAGATATTAAAAGAGCAGATTAACAAGGCTGATATCCAGCCTATTGAATTTCCTTTGAAAAATGAAACAGGGTCTGAGGAAGAGATACTTGAACGGTATGATACATTTTTAACAGGCTATGCGGACCGAGTTAAATTATTAAATGAAAAGAGGGAGAAACATATTAAAAATATAAATGATATTACACAACGTAATCAGTCTTTGCAATTAATTACAGAGCAGATAAAATCATCAAAGAAACAGATTGAAGAATACAACAATATGATATACAAGGATAAAATAGAATTGAATAATATTCCTGAAAATATAAAAGAGGAGATTGAAATTATAGATTCCAAAATTCGCTTTATTGAAAAGGAAAATTCTATAAAATCAAAATTGACAGATATTAACAATAGAATTGAGAAAATGACCAAGAAAAAGGCTACAATTAACAAAAATTTTTGGACAAAGAATGAGGCTGAAGAATCGATAAAAAATTTGGAGGAATTAAAGGAATTAAAGATTAAAAAGGATTTGGCAGATAAGAATGAAAGAAAATTTAAAAGAATTCAAAAGAGATATAATTTATCGGATAGGGAGACAATTATCTCGAAGATTACAGAACTCTATGAAAGCCTTATAATTAAAAAACAAACGTTGAATACAAAGCCTTTGATATGCCCTTGTTGTAATAATAAGATATGTTTATCAAACGGTAAACTTTTTAAATATTCAACCATTATTGACCCTGTAATTAAAAAGGAAGAATATGATGAAAAAATTAAAGTGATATATGCCGATTTAGGCTTTTTAAATGGTTGTTTATTTTTAAACGATCAAATGCCTAATAATTTAGAAGATAAATTGAATGACTTGTTGACGTTTGTTGAGAAGAATAAACTCGCAGAAAGAGAACTCTATCTGATAGACAAAAATATGAGTGAATTACAGGCTGATGCCGGCAGAATATCAAAAGAAAAGAATAATGAATCGAACCCTTGTGTGGATGAGACTATTGAAAAATTAAGGAATAAAGTATATGAGTTTAATATGAAAAATTTAAAGAGGAATGATGTATTGAAAAGGATGGAAACTAATAATATCTTTTTGAGCAGAATTTATGGTCGTTTGGAGGCATTTAAAAGGGATGAGGATAAGTTAAATAATCTTGAGATACAAGATGAGGTTAAAGAGATTTCAAAAAAGGAAAAACTTATTACCAAAATAGAGGTATTGAATAGTAAATATGATAAATATATTAAACTCGCAGATGTCATAAATAAGTATAAAATATTCAAGATGAACAAGAAAAAATATGGGGAACTGACACAAGAATATCAGAATGTAAAGGAAAACTTTAAAATTAAAAAGAATGAAAATTTATCTTTTCAGACTCTATTAGACCTATATAAAAAGGCGGAGAAATTATCGTTGGAGAATCTTTTATTTAACATTAATGAATATACAAGAAACTTTTTAGAGCAATTTTTTTCGGAGAATTTAAATATTTATTTGAAATGCAAGGATTTCAAAATAATGACACAAATACAATACAAGGGATATGACTATGATAGTATTAGGGATCTCTCTGGAGGAGAATTTGACAGATGTGTATTGGCCAGTGTTTGTGGACTCAATGCATTTTTGAATTCACCTATATTAATCTTGGATGAGGCTCTATCTTCTTTGGATATGGAGACTAATACAAGGCTGATGCAATGTTTAAAGAAAATAGCAGAAAATAAACTTGTTATTGTGTGTGCGCATAATACAATAGAGGGGATTTTTACAAATGTAAAAACATTATAAAAAAATTCTTTGTTAGATATATTGGTGAAAAATTAAAGGAAAAAATATGCTTATAATGCCAAAAAAAGTTGTTCTGGATAACTTATACAATTTATTAAAATGTTGAATTTATTTAATGAATGATCTAAAACTGATTCTTCAGTATTTGAAATTAACAGAATATAACGTCGGACACATGGATCCTCCATTTGATTACTCTGATATTCCCGAGGTAATTGATTTTGGATTAAAGACTGGTTATCTGGTTGAGATGAGTTTTGACGACCTTGCTAATACTCTTCATAAGGTTTATGGAAAAAACAATAAGGAATTATTGTATAAATACAAAGAATCATTTATTGATGGAGAAAAAATCATCGATTATAAAGTCAATTCAAATGGACATAATTGGCTTCTTATCACCAATTATGCACGTATTTTCAAAGGTGGAGGAGGACATATTCCTCCTGAAATAAAAGAATTTAATTACTGGGTCCTTCCAAAACATATTAAACTTTCCATAAGTAATTCACAAACATTAATACACAAACAGTATGATAATGCAAATGCAATTGCAGAAGACATATATAGACTTTGGGGAGGAGTCTGGAAGGAAGAAGCTTTAAAGGTGTCCAAAAAAATGAGCAAGAAATTGAAGAAAGAAGATGAAAGAAAACAATGGGACAAGTCCGTTGATGAATTGCTTGCAAACTTGCTTGACTGCACAGAGGAGATTGAAGACTTAAAGGCCAAAAATATAAAGTTGGCTGCTGAAAATAGAGGGCTAAGAGATGTGAATGCAAACTTGCTTGACTGCATAGAGGAGAATGATGCCTTAAAGGCCAAAATTATAAAGTTGGCTGCTGAAAATAGAGGGCTAAGAGATGTGAATTCAAAATTACAATCAAACATTATACAAATAAAATCAATGATTCGCACTGGTTTATCGTTGACTAAATAAATACCTTTATTTTACATAGATAAAATATGTAAAAATATTACCTCCACTCCATATGAAGAAAATATCGTATTAATCCATATCAGTTCTTTTACCTGTTCGTCCATTATTTTAAAAACAATTTGGATATTTGTGACTTTTTTTTTTTTAAAAAAGAAAATGTTAAAAGATAATATTTTAATTAATTAAATGAATGACGATCAATATACCCGCTATAAAAGATTAAAAAATGAAAATATAAAATGTCTGATTTCAATCGCTGATAAAAAGGGTAATTTTCATTTTTTATTGGATGGGTCACAAGGGGTTCATTACAAGGTTTCAATTTCACAAAGTGGAAAGATAAACTGTAGTTGTCCAGATTTTATACACAATGCGAAAAAATTTGAATGCGTGTGTAAGCATTGCTTGTGCGTAATATTGGATGAATTAAGGCTATTTGATATTCATCATACCTTTTTCAGCCGATGTTTCTTTACAAAGGATGAAATTGAAAGTGTTAACAATGCATTTAAACATTTAAAGACTATACCATAAAATAATGGAATTTATAAAAATTGAGGATAAATACTATTTAAACGGAGGGCACCGACGGGAAATTAGCAGAAAAAGTTTTATTGATATATGTCGAGTTGTCGTTAGAGAAATCTCACCCGTCAAACCCGATAATATTAATAGCGTCTCCAAACTCTTAAAAATTATTGAATATGAAACAGTTCCAGATTCATCAGATGATGAATCCGATAAAAAGCCTCCTAAAAAGGCTGTAAAACCTGAATCTGAAAAGGTTCAAAAAATCATAGTACGAAAGCCTCCACCAAAAGCACCAATTGATAGCGACGATAGTGATGAAACAGATGATGAATAAAATAATATAAAATTATTTTATTCTTTGACCAACAATAGCTCTTTCTTTTATCTTGTTTAACAGCATTTATCATTTCTTAATTCCTCACTTGCGACTTTAACCTTGCTTAACGTCAAAGAACATCTATTGACCACATACTTTGGGTTTTTTGTTTTATGGCTGCCTGGCAGCCAATATTTCTTTATTATTTTGTAATTCCTCGCTTGCATATTCCAGAGAACTCCCATCTTGTTTAACAGCCTCCAATACTATCTTTTTATCATTTCGTAATTCCTTGCTTGCATATTCCAGAGAACTCCCATCTTGTTTAACAGCCTCCAATACTATCTTTTCATCATTTCGTAATTCCTTGTTTGCAAATTGCATAGCATGCCCATTTTGTTTTACAGATGCCAAGACTATCTTTCTATTATTTTGTAATTTCTCGCTTGCAAATTGCAGAGCGCCCCCATCTTGTTTAACAGCCTCCAAGACTATTTTTTTATTATTTCGTAATTCCTTGTTTGCAGATCTCAGCGCACTCCCATCTTGTTTAACAGCCGCCAAAACTATACCTTTATTATTTCGTAATTCCTTGCTTGCAGATCCCAGCGCACTCCCATCTTGTTTAACAGCCGCCAAAACTATATCTTTATTATTTCGTAATTCCTTGCTTGCATATTCCAAAACATATCCAGTATGTTTTATGGCCGCCAATACTATATCTTTATCACTTTGTAATGCCTTGCTTGCATATTGTAGAGAATATCCATTTTGTTTTATGGCCGCAAAGACTATATCTGTATCACGTTGTAATGCCTTGCTTGCGAATTGCAGAACAAGTCCATATTGTTCAACGACTGTCAAGATTATTTCTTTATTATTTTTTAATTCCTTGCCAGCATATTTCAGAACATACCAATCTTGTTTAATGGCTGTTGAGACTATATCTTTATCATTTTGTAATGTCTCACTTGCAAATTCCAAAGCATGCCCGTCCTGTTCAACAGCCACCAAGACTATATCTGTATCATTTTGTAATTCTTCGCTTGCAAATTTCAAAGCAGACCCGTTCTGTTCAACAGCCGCCAATACTATCTTTCTATAATTTTGTAATTCTTCGCTTGCAAATTCCAGAGCAAGCCCGTCCTGTTCAACTGCCACCAAGACTATATCTTTATCATTTTGTAATTCCTCGCTTATATATTCCAGAGCAAGCCCGTCCTGTTCAACTGCCGCCAAGACTATTTCTCTTTCATCCCATAATTTCTCGCCTACATATACCAGAGCACTCCCATTTTGTTTAACAGCCTCCAATACTATTTCTCTATCATTTCGTAATTCCTCGCTTGTATATTCCAGATCACTCCCATTTTGTTTAACAATCTCCAATACTATCTCTTTATCGCTTACATATTTCAGAGCCCGTATATGTTGTTTAACGGCCTCTAATTCTACTTCTCTTGTCCTCTCATTTTTTGGCACAAAAAATAGGTTAAAATTTTTATCCTTTGATTCCTCCCATAGTTTTTTAATAAATTTATATTCCTCATCTGTTTTATCTTTAGCCTTTAATAAATCTGGAAATCTCGTTTGAAATAACCAATCCAACTTTACAGGCTTGTCGTTTTCATCCATAAAACTTTCAGTTTTTATATGTATTTGATATTTTTCCTTGTCATGTGCCGGGTTTTTTGGAATTAAAATATACAATGGCCCTTCTTTGTTATAACGTTCAAACATATTACGCCCTGGTACCGCTGTGCACCACTTTGTATCATCTCCAAACTTGCATGCAGCATTTCTATTCAATGGATGATATATATAAAGTGTATCATTGTCTACTAATTTTTCATACTCTTTTGTTTCCACTTCGTACTTTATCTCAAATTCCTTTAATTCATCTTTAAATCCACCCAAATAATTCTCTAAACCTGCTATTTGTATCTCTTTATCCTCCATTTCTCCTTTTTTATTTCGTTTTTTAACAATCTTTTCACAACCTACAATTCCACAGAATTGTTCAATTTTCGATAATGTTTTATTTTTCTTTAAATATTCATATTTTCTTAGGGCAATGGATGTCCTGGAGGCTATATCTTCAAATTTCTTAATTCCACCGCGTAAATAACCTATAATAATCCACTCTAAATATTTCTGTTTAGCAGTAGGATCAGCCTCTATAAATTCCTGTGGCAAAGAAGTGACATTTTTGGGAGCGGAATCATCTTTTTCAAATCTTTTTAATAGTTTACCTTTATGTATTTTCCAAGCCTCCACAGGGGTCATTGTTCCAACGTTATATGATTCTATTATTTTATTCAGGTTTTCAATTGTATGAGCATTAAAATAGTTGCCCAAGAGAATAATATCAGAAATATTAAGGGTGTACATAATTAATATAATAAAATATATTAATTATAAAATATTCACGTTCAGGTATGGACCGTTAATCCATTGTTGTAAAATATAGTCTTTTGATGTGTAAACATTTTAACCTTTAAACCACCGTGCCATTTTATTTTATTTAACTACCGCAAATATATCCTTATAATTTTAAAATTTTTTTCCTGCATATTGCAGAGCATATGCATTTTGTTTTATGGCCGCCAAGACTATATCTTTATTATTTCGTAATTTCTCGCTTGCATATTTCAGCGCAAGCCCGTTTTGGTTAACAGCCAACAAGACTATATCTTTATCATTTTGTAATGTTTTACTTGTAAATTTCAGAGCAGGCCCGCTCTGTTCAACTGCCACCAAGACTATATCTTTATCATTTTTAATTTTTTCGCTTGCAAATTCCAAAGCATATCCATCTTGTTTAACAGCCTCCAAAACTATATATTTATTTTTTTTTAATTCTTCGCTTGCAAATTGTAGAGCATATCCTGCTTGTTTTACGGCCACCAAGACTATATCTTTATCATTTTTAATTTTTTCGCTTGCAAATTCCAAAGCATATCCATTTTGTTTAACAGCCTCCAAAACTATATATTTATTATTTTTTAATTTTTCGCTTGCAAATTGTAGAGCATATCCTTCTTGTTTTATGGCCGCCAAGACTATATCTTTATCATTTTTAAATTCTTCGTTTGCAAATTGCAGAGCATATCCTTCTTGTTCTACGGCCTTCAATACCATTTCCCTTGTTTGTTCATCTTCTGGAACAAATAATAGGTTAAAATTTTTATCTTTTGATTCCACGTTTAATTTTTTTATAAATTTATATTCCTTACTTGTTTTATCTTTAGCCTTTAATAAATCTGAAAATCTCGTTTGAAATAACCAGCCCACCTTTACAGGTTTATCTTTTTCATCCATAAAGTTTTTAGTTTTTATATGTATTGCATATTTCTCAGATAAATATTGTTTTTTTTTGGGAATAAACATATACAATGGTCCATCTTTATTATATTCTTCAAACATATTACCCTTATCAGCAGATACACACCATTTTGTACTCTGTCCATACTGGCGAGAGGCCTGTTCAGTCAATGGATGAACTATTAATACCTCATCATTATCCACTAATTTCTCATACTCTTTTGTTTCCACTTTATACTCTATCTCAAACGTCTTTAATTCATCTGTAAATCCACCCAAATAATCCTCTAAACCTGGTATTTGTTGTTTATTTATTACAGTATCTCCGTGTTTATTTATTTTTTCTATTAATTTTGTACATTCCACAATTCCACAAAATTTATCAATTGATGTCAATTTTAAATGTTTACCCTTTAAAAAATTATATTTTTGCAGGGCTATACCCGTTCTTGAGGCTATATCTACAAATTTCTTAATCCCACCACGTAAATAACTGAGAATAATCCAATTTAAATATGTTTTTTCAATAGTAGGATCAGCCTCTATAAACTCTTGAGGTAAAGAGGAGGCGTGTTTTGGAGCGGAATCATCTTTTTCAAATCTTTCATTCAGGTTAATTTTATATTTTTCCCAAGCCTTATCAGGGGTCATTGTTCCAACGTTATATGATTCTATTATTTTATTCAGGTTTTCAATTGTATGAGCATTAAAATAGTTGCCCAAAAGAATAATATCAGAAATATTAAGGGTGTTCATAATTAATATAACAAATTATATTAATTTTAAAATATTAGTGTTCAGGTATAGACCGTTAATCCATTGTTGTAAAATATAGTCTTTGATGCGTAATATCCCACGTAAGCCCATATTCCGTGAAAAAGATAAAATAAATCATGTAGTAAAAGCATTGTATTGTCTTCAACATCCTTAATAGTGAGTTTTGGAACCTTTGTTTTCCAAGAACCGCTGGCAAGTTCCTCAAGTATTATTTGATGTGCCGTTTGTCCAAAACTTAATATTTGTTTTGAACCTCTTTCACCTCTTTCTCTTTCAAATAGACTAAAAGGTTTTCCCAATCATTGGGAATTTCAGGACAAAGTAAATTATTTGTACACCAAATGTGAAGATTTTTGGAGAGTTTGGAAAAAGAAAATGGAATGGAAGAGATTTTATTATTATAGAAAAACAATGTTTTAAGATTGAAAAGATTTCCAATTGAATCAGGAAGAGAATAAATATAATTGTTGATGCAACAAAGTTCCTTCAATTCTTTCAAAAGCCCAATATTAGATGGAAGAGATGTCAACTTGTTATAATTGCATTTGAGGATTTTCAAGTTTTTCAGATGACAAATAGAAGAAGGAAGTTGTTCGAGATCACAATTACAACAATCTAACTTTTCCAAGGCTTGAAGAAGACAAAGGTTGGAAGGGAGAGATTTCAACTCGTTAAAACTGCAATTGAGGATTTTCAAGTTTTTCAGATGACAGACGGGGCCAATGTCTTTGAGTTCACAAAAGGAACAATCAAGAAATGTCAATTTGTCCAACACATTAATTTTTGAAAAAATAAGAGGACCATCTTTATTGCGGTTCAATGAAAAGTGTTGTAAATTTACAAGAGAATCAACCATTGAACAAAAATTATTCGCAATCCCATTTTTTCTATGTTCATAAGACACCAACTCGGCCAATTCTTCTTTTGAAAGAGAAGAAAGATCACCCTTGAAATGTTTCATGTTTTTTGTGATTCCTACACAACAGTTTTGAAAAATCAATTTTTCACGTTGATAAGACTTTTTTTCCGAAAAATTGGAAAAAGTCAAAGGGAAAGGAGAAACCATCTCTGAAATTTTTTTAACTCCTTTTTGTGGCAGATTTCAAATATTTTTAAAAATTCATCGCCTGCATATCCCGTTAGCCATAACATAAGACTCCACTACAATGTTTAGACAAAGAATTTTATTCTAAAATTGCAGAGGTAAGCCAAATTACAACAGAATCCTTATATACAAAAGAACCATACTCAACAAAATCTTTTTCATTTGATGGAATGTCATAAACTTTCAATTCCCAATGATACTCTTGTGATTTTTAACATAATATAACTCCAAGAAAAGTTTTAAAAAGACGTGGTTTAATGTGTTCTAAAATACTATGTGTATTCCATTACAATGAAAATCTTATACATTTTTATTTTGACAATTATTATTTTTTAAAATCAATATAAATTTTATTTGTATTGATTATGCTACACATTGGGTTTGTACTTTGACCACATCTAAACTTGTCGGGACTACAAATGGGTCTTTTTCAGAATTCAAATCAACGTATCATACACCTTTCCATTGAACCTTTTTCAAATAACACGACAGAGCCTTAGGACTGTCAAAAGTTCTACACAAATAGGACAATCTTTGATTGTACATGTCATGACAAAATGTATATTTTTAACACTTGCGAAATAAAGGCCTTTGTCATCAGAGTGAATAGCATTTAAAACTGTGTTGAATGCAGTCTGACAAATAGAACATTTTGTTGCGTCATGTTTTGGATTTAAATTGTCATGACATAATTTTTCACAGGTTGAACATTGTTCAACGACGCATTTTGTAATATGATTTAGACTGCGCAAAATTGAACAGATAAAACACCCATTGTCATCGCAATCCAATACATGAACAGGTCTTTTTGGTCTCGTCAAACAAATAGAACATTTTTCGTTGTCACAAGAAATAGACATATGTCTCCATGGTTCTCTTCGTGGATCAACCATTTTCGTAAATGAACTATCTGTGTTCTTTTTATATTCGATAGACGTTTGCATTGGTTAAAACCAATGCAAACGAATTTTAAAATATCAGTTTTCTGCAAGAAAAAAAAGTTGTAAATATGTATTTACAACTCTAATGTTTGAAATTTATTTACGTCGACCACTGTTTCTTTATGTTCTTTTCTTTGCTGCTTTCACATATTTGAGCCTCTCTTCCACCGCTTTCTCTTTCAAATAAATTAAAAGGTTTGTCCAACCATCTTGAGGGATTTCAGGAAGAAGAGGATTGTCGCAATACCAGATGTTGAGATATGGAGAAAGATTGGAAAGAGAAAATGGAAAGGAAGAGAGATGGTTGTTGTCGCAATGAAATGTCTTGAGATTGGAAAGATTTCCAAGAGAAAAAGGAAGAGATTCAAGTTGATTGTCTTGGATATAAAAAAATTCTAACTTTTGAAGAAGTCCAATATCAGAAGGAAGAGATTTCAACTTATTGTGACTGACATCAAGGAATTTTAAGTTTTTCAATTCACAGAGAGAAGAAGGAAGTTCTTGGAGATCACAAATGGAACAACAAAACTCTTTCAAGTTTTGAAGAAGTCCAAAGTCAGAAGGAATAGATTTCAAATTATTGCAACCGCAACCAAGGTATTTCAAGTTTTTAAATTCGCAGAGAGAAGAAGGAAGTTCTTGGAGATCACAATAGTAACAACTTAGCTTTTTCAATTTCAAAAGAACAGAAATCTTCGAAAGAAGAAAAGCACCATATCTATTTGACTTTAAGGGATAACCTGAAATATTAAGATTTATCAAAATCTCTTGAGAATCTGAAATATCAAGGTATCTCAATGTCTTTTGAGAATCTAACTTAAAAACAAAAATCTCTGCCTCTTTATTGCACAAAGGATTGTGAACTGGTTTGGAATATTCGGTAGACGTTTGCATTGGTTAAAACCAACGCAAACGAATTTTTAAAATATCAGTTTTCTGCAAGAAAAAAAGTTGTAAATTTATATTTACAACTCTAATGTTTGAAATTTATTTACTTCGACCACTGTTTCTTTATGTTCTTTTCTTTGTTGCTTTCACACGTGTGTTTTAAAACTCTTCTACTGCTTTCTCTTTCAAATAAATTAAAAGGTTTGTCCAACAATCTTGAGGGATTTCAGGAAGAAGAGGATTGTCGGAATACCGGATGTTGAGATTTGGAGAAAGATGACAAATAGAAAATGGAAGGGAAGAGAGATTGTTGTTGTGACAATAAAATCTCTTGAGATTTGAAAGATTTCCAAGAGAAAAAGGAAGAGAAGAAAGCTGATTGTGGCTGCAATCAAACTCTTTCAAGTTTTGAAGAAGACCAATGTCAGAAGGGAGCGATTTTAACCCATTGAATCTGCAATCAAGGATTTTCAAGTTTTTCAATTCACAGAGAGAAGAAGGAAGTCCTTGGAAATCACAACCCCAACAATCAATCCTTTCCAAGGATTGTAAAAGTCCAAGGTTTACAGGAAAAGATTTTAAATGATTCAAACTGCAATCAAGGATTTTTAGGTTTTTAAGATAACAGAGAGAAGGAAGTTCTTGGAGATCACAATGATAACAATTCAACTCTTCCAATGCTTGTAAAAATCCAAGGTCAAAAGGAAGAAATGTCAAATCGTAATTCCTACAACAATTTAGAATTTTCAAGTTTTTCAGATGACAGAGAGAAGGAAGTTCTTTGAGATCACAATTAGAACAATAAAACTCTTCCAAGTTTTGAAGACAAAGGTCAGAAGGAAGAGCTTTCAACTTATTCCCACAGCAATTTAAGATTTTCAAGTTTTTCAGATGACAGAGAGAATCAAGTTTTCTAAGACCACAAAAGGAACAATCAAAAAATTCCAACGTGCTCAGAACAGAAATCTTCGAAATAAAAAGACGTCCATATTTATTGTGTCTCCAACGAGAACCCAAAAGAGTAAGTGTTCTCAAATTAATAAGCATGTTTGCTTTTGAACAAAAGGCCTCTGCCATCTCAAATGTTCCATAAACTGGGAACGTATAAGACTTCAATTCAGCCAATTCCTCTTTTGAAAGGTAAACAAGATTACCTTTAAAATGTTTCATATTTTTAGATTCCTACAATTAGGTTCCAAGAAATTCAATTTTGACTATTACAGTGATTTGAATTGGAACATGCGTTATTTTTGTTTCACATCAAGGAATTTTTGAATTTTATTTCCGCAATTTTTTCTCGCAGTCGTTGAACCTCTTTGTTCAACCGTACACACTGTTCAATCATTGAGATAATCTCAACATCACACTGATACTCATGAGATTCCATGAAAAGATTTTCATAAAATCTGATATACAAGTTTTTTGAAGGTTCTCTGTCAATTTTCTTCCAACAGTTTAGCAAATCACAATATGTTTCAACTGCTTCAGTCAAAACAGTAAACAACTCCTTTACATCAGCGATAAACATTTCTCGTTTTGTTGTGTCAATAGGTTTGTGAGCAGGTTTGGAACATTCGGAACAATCCTTTTTATTGCACATCAAAGTGTGAACAGGTTCGGAATTAAAAGTAGACATTGTTTGTGATTTCAAATCAGCGGTTCCTATAAAATCAATTTTTTGGCCATTATGCTGGTCTTGGAGCCAAAGTCCTACACGCCAAAGGATCAGCACATTGATTTAAACATTTGGGACATGTTTTGTTGCATTCAGACTTAAAAATTTTCTCAGTTTCTTCCAAGTCGTTGGGTAATTTGAGGGGAAAAAATTACCGTATGCGTAGAAAAATAAATTTTTATCAAGTTTGGATAGAGCCTTTGGAAGTTCATATAGGCAACAGCATGTAATGTCCAATAATGACAAATTGAGATTGCCAAGTTTATCAGGAATCTCAAAAAGGGTATCATTGTATGCGATATGTAGAATTTTCAGCTTGCAGTCTTCTTCCAGTTCTAATTCTTCAATCTGGTTATGGTTGCAGATTAAATATTCCAGTCTGCGAGGAATACAAAGCCTATTCAATTTGTTTTTACTACAATTCAAGAATTTTAATTCTTTAAATTCTGACAAACACTCTAAACTCGTAATGCTATTGTCACTGCAATCAATCGTTGTAAGGTTGTTTAGACAAATAGGCAACTGATAAAGTCCACATCCAATGCACAACAATTCTTTCAGACATTTCAAAAGTTTGATTTGTTCCAGAGAAATGTTATTTCTTGATACATTTAACATTTTTAATTTTGAACATTTAAACAAGCCATCAAGAGACTCTATTGCATTAAATGAACAATTCAATCTCTTTAAATTTGGATATTTCTCAAAGGCCTTTAAGGTTTTCAGATGACCTCTTGAGATGGGCCATTGGCCGGAACAATCAATGTATTCAAGATTCATTGTGTGAATTTTGGGATTCACACAATGTAAAGTCAATTTCTTTCTGAAACGTAAAGCCTTAATCTTTCTCCCATTCATCAGCCTCTTCTTCGTCTTCCTCAGCCTTTTCGTCT
>Ga0209431_10000091_pt1 | contig 63913 bp, 53 predicted proteins | sample RifCSP13_3_FD_184021 | JGI IMG/M metagenome (GOLD analysis project Ga0209431, IMG submission 184021) | Soil microbial communities from Rifle, Colorado - Rifle CSP2_sed 13_3 (SPAdes) (version 2) | ecosystem: Environmental > Terrestrial > Deep subsurface > Rock core/Sediment | place: Rifle... | reverse complement strand
TGGTGTTGATCGCGCACGCGATCATCCGTCATCGCCTCATGGATCTGCGGTTGGTGGTGCACCGCAGCCTCACGCTGACCATCGCTATCCTCGTCTCCCTCCTGCCGGTCGCGCTGCTCCTCGCGGCGCTGTGGCCGCGGCTCTCGGCGCAGCTGGACGCCGATGATCTCGCCGCGCTGCTTGCGGCGGTCGTCGGCGTGAGCCTGCTGATTCCCGTGACGCGCGATGCGGCGGGGCGCCTTCTCGATCGCTACGTCTACCGCACGCACGTGAACTACCAGCGCACCGTGCGCCAGGCGAGCGCGGAGCTCACCCGGGTGCTCGACCTGAAGATTCTCCTCCCGTTCCTCTGCCGGACGCTCGCGGGCGCCACGAGCTCCGAGGGTGCCGCCGTGTATCTTCGGCACGACGACGAGCTGCGGCGGGCCATCGGCGGGCAGCGGCACGAGCGCGGGCTCTTCGAGACACCCGACACCTCACCGAAGGTGCTTCTCCAGGCACTCGTCGCGACGAAGGACCTGATCCTCTCCGACGAGATCCCACGCGAGCGGCCGACGCCGGAGCGCGAGCTGCTCTACGCCGAGCTGACGCGGCTCGACTGGGCCCTCGTGCTTCCGCTCCTCTCCGAGGACAGCGTCATCGGCGCCATCGTGGTCGGCCCGAAGCTCTCAGGCGACCCGTTCTATCCGCAGGATCTCGACCTGCTGATGACACTCGCGAACCAGGCGGGTATCGCGGTCAGGAACGGACAGCTCTACGCCCAGGTCGTCCTCGCCAACGAGCACCTCAACAACATCGTGTCCACGATCGAGAGCGGCGTCGTCGCGGTCGACGCCCTCGGGCGGGTCACGCTCTTCAATCGCGCCGCCGGAGCACTCACCGGCCTGTCGTTCGAGGCGCTCCGGTACCACCCGCTGAGTGCCCTGCCCGCCTGTCTCGGCGATCCGCTGCGGCAGAGCCTCACCGACGACCGGCGGTACACGCAGCCCGAGGTCGAGCTCGCCGGCAGTGGCGTGACGCGGCCGATCATGTGCACGACATCCCCGCTCCACGATCAGGACGGCGCGGTGCTCGGCGCGGTGGCGGTCTTCAGCGATCTCACGCCCCTGAAAGAGCTCGAGATCGAACGGCGGCGCGCGGAACGCCTGACCTACTTCGAGGTGCTGGCCGCCGGGATCGCGCACGAGATCAAGAATCCTCTGGTGGCGATCAAGACATTCGCACAGCTCGTGCCCCGCCGCCTGGCGGATGGGCAGTTCATCGACGAGTTCGGGCGCATCGCCATCCGCGAGATCGCGCGGATGGAGCGCCTGCTCGAGCGGCTGCGCACCCTCGCGCGCCCGGCGCAGCGGCCCCGGCACCCGCTCGACCTGCGCGCTCCGGTCGCGGACGCCATCGAGACGCTGCGCCCGTCGTTCACCGAGAAGAACATCGTCCTCTCGGTCGCGATCGGCGCGGCGCCCTTGCTCGTCCTCGGCGACCACGCCGAGCTCGAGCAGCTCTTCCTGAACCTGCTGATGAACGCCCACGAGGCGACGCCGCCGCAGGGCATGGTGCGAATCGAGTTGGCGGCTGGCGCCGATCGGGTTACCGTCGCAGTGGTGGACACCGGCGCCGGTATTCCGCCCGATTTCCTCGAGCGGGTCTTCGACCCCTTCTTCACGACCAAGAAGCAGGGCTCCGGTCTCGGGCTCGCGATCTGCGCGTCGATCGCCCAGGCGCACGGCGCCCGGCTCAAGGCGATCAACCGCCCCGCGGGCGGCGCCGTGTTCACGCTGGAGTTCCCCCTCGTGCCCGCCCCCGCGCCGGTGCCGGTGTGAACGCCGTCCTGCTGGTCACCCCCGACGACGCGCTCCGGACCCGCATCCTCGCCGGCCTCGACGATTACTCGGTCTTCGTCGCGCAGGGTGACGCGGACGCCTTCAAGACGCTCCGCCTGATCGACATCGACCTGGTCATCCGGGACACCGTGGCCCTGCCGCGCACCCTCGGCGCCTTCGCCGCGCGGGTCCAGGAGATCACGTCCGGTGCCGTGGTCATCGCCATCGGCCCCCTGGAGGACGATGAGGACCCCGCCGACTTCCGGCTCGCCGCCGGCTTCCAGCGGCGCGAGCTCGACGGCGTGCTGCGGCACGCGGGCGACAAGCTCCGGCTGGTGCGCGAGCTCGCCACGCTTCGCGCCGGTCCGACCGCCGAGCCGCAGGCGGCGCCGGCCGGCGCCGACGAGGGGTGGGACAGCGCCGCGCTCGGCCGCGTCCTCAAGGAGTTCACGCGCGCGTTCGCGGCCGGCTTCGACCTGCCACGAGCGCTCGAGATGTTCCTCGACGCGATCGGCGAGCTGGTGCGGCCCACCCGGATCGCGCTGCTGCTGCCCGATCCCGACGAGCGCGAGTACCGGGTGGCGACGCACCGCGGGCTCGCGCCGCAGATCGTGGAATCGGTGCGCCTGTCGGCGAGCGCCGGGCTCGCCCGCTGGCTCGCCGCGCAGGCGCGGCCCGCGCGGATCCACGACCTCACCGACCAGGAGATCGTCCGGGAGCTGAAGCTCCTGCAGGGCGTCCTGGCGGTGCCCCTGCTGGCGTACGGTGAGCTGGTCGCGATCCTCGTCGTGGGCCAGCCGGTCTTCGGCTCGACCTACGGTCGACGCGACACCGAAACCCTCTTCGACCTCGCCGCCCACCTCGCCACGGCGATCCGCGACATCACGCTCCACCACCAGCTCACGCGCGAGAAGGAGTTCACCGAGCGGATTCTCGACCACATGTCGAGCGGCGTGATCACGATCGGCCGCGACCAGCGGGTCGGCACCCTGAACCGCCGGGCCGAGGAGATCCTGGGCCTCGCCGCGCGCGACGTGATCGGGCAGGATCTCCGCGTCCTGCCCTCCCCCCTGGGCGACATGCTCTACGACTCGCTGCGCTCCGGGCGCACGATGACCCGCACGGAGCTGCAGCTGGCCCTGCGCGGGCTCTGGCTCGAGATCTCGACGTACCCGGTGCGCGGCGACGAGCCGCTCCCGCTCGGCGCCGTGCTCGTGTTGGAGGACCTCACCGCGCAGAAGGAGCTGCTCGCGCAGAAGCGGCAGGCGGAGCAGACGCAGCTCCTCACGCGCGTCGTCGCGCGGATCGCCGACGAGATCAAGAACCCGCTCGTCTCGATCAACACGTTCATCGAGCTGATCGGCGAGCGCTACGACGACCCCGACTTCCGCAAGCACTTCTCCTCCGTGGTCCGCCGCGACGTCCGGCGGCTCGTGGACGTCTTCGAGAAACTTGCGGGTCTCGTCACCGAGGGTGAGCTAAACTTCACCACCGTGGACGTCCACACGATCGTCGAGGACGTCGTGACGGCGATCGAGCTGTCCGACGAGGGGCTCGGCAAGCCCCTGCAGGTCGAGGTCGCGCGCGAGCCGGCGCCGCAGCCCGTCAGGGGAGACGTCACGCAGCTCCGCCGGGCGATCTCGTACCTCATCTGGTACCTCACGCACAACTCGCCGCCGGAGCAGGCGCGCATCTCGATCTCCGTCGCGCGCCACGCCGAGAGCGACGGCAGCGAGAGCGTGTGGGTCCTGATCGGCTCGCGCACGGCGAGCGTCACGCCGGACAAGCTGCAGCGCGTCTTCGACCCGGTGGAGATGGTCCAGGAGAGCCTGATCGACGTGGGCCCCGCGGTGAGCCAGCGCCTCGTGGAGGCCGTCGGCGGGCACCTCCGCCTCCGTCACGGCCGCAACGAGCTCGCCTTCCTCCTCTCCCTGCCGCCGGCCGCCGTATGAGCACCGTCGCGCCGCCGGTCACGCATCCGCGCATCCTCGTGGTCGACGACGAGCTCGGTCCGCGCGAGTCGCTCCGGATGCTGCTCAAGCCGGTCTACCAGATCCAGACCGCGGAGAACGGGCGCGCGGCGCTGGAGCTGCTGCCGCGCTTCCGGCCCGACGTCGTCATCATGGACATCAAGATGCCCGAGATGGACGGACTCGAGCTGCTCCGCCAGGTCAAGCGCGTCGAGCCGTCCATCGAGGTGGTCATGATCACGGCCTACGCCTCCCTCGAGACGGTGAAGCTCGCGCTCACCCACGGGGCGTTCGAGTACCTGATCAAGCCGTTCTCGCGGCAGGACATGGAGGACGTCGTCCGCCGGGCCGTCCTGCGCCGCCAGACGGACCTCGGCGCGCGCAGCCAGGTCGCCAGGCTCGTCGAGGAGATGCGGCAGCTCTCCACGAAGACCCGCGATCTCGAGGAAGCCGCGCGTCGCGAGGCGGCCGAGCAGTCGCTCCGGGTCACCCAGCTCTCGCTCCTGCGCGAGATCTCCCGCACGATCATCGGCCAGCTCGACACGCGGACGCTGACGGCGGCGGTCACGGAGCAGCTCCGCACGGCGCTCGGATACGATCGCGTGGAGATCACGCCCGAGGCGCCCCAGCGACCGGGCGACGTGGGCGACACGCTGATGGCGTGCGCGATCCGCGACGCCCAGGGCCCGCTCGGCTACCTCGTGGTGGACAACCGCGCGAGCGGGCGGGGGATCGACCCACGCGAGCGCGAGCTGCTCGAGATGCTCTCCGAGTACCTCGCGATCGCGCTCCGGAACTCGCGCCTCTACGGCGAGATCGCCGACACGAAGCGCTCGCTCGAGCACCTCATCGCCTCGGCCGGCGACGCGATCATCTCGGTCACCGCGGCCGACCGCGTGGACGGCTGGAACCCGGCGGCCGAGCGCATCTTCGGCCTCGCGAAGGACGAGGCGCTCGGGCGCCCGGTGATCGACTTCCTGCCCGCGGCCGAGTACGCCGGCGCCAGGGCCTGGCTCACCGAGGGCCAGTCCCTGCACCAGTTCGAGACGGCACCCCGGGGCGCGCACCCGCGCCCGGCGGCGCTCGCGGTCACGCTCTCCGCGCTGCGCGGCCGCGGCGGCAGCCTGGACGGCCTGATCGCGATCGTGCGCGACATCACGGCCCAGCGGGAGCTCGAGAGCCAGCTCCACCAGTCCGAGAAGCTCACCGCGCTCGGCCAGCTCGCGGGCGGCATCGCGCACGACTTCAACAACCTGCTCCAGGCGATCCTCGGCTACGCGCAGCTCATGAAGCAGAACCCGCACGACCCGGCGTTCCTCGACCGCTCGCTCCGGGTCGTCGAGTCCGCGGCGGTCGACGGCGCCGAGACGGTGCGCCGCATCCAGCAGTTCGCCCGGCTGCGTCCCGACGAGCAGTTCGTGTCGGTGGACGTCAACCAGATCGTGCAGGATGCGGTCGCGATCACCCGACCGCGCTGGGAGGAGAAGATCGCCCACGACAGCCGGCCGCTCGACCTGCGGCTCGAGCTCGGCACGGTCGAGCGGATCAACGGCCGGCCGGCGGCGCTGACCGAGCTGATGACCAACCTGGTCCTGAACGCGCTCGACGCGATGCCCGACGGCGGCACGCTGGCGATCACGACGGGCCAGGAGCCCGGGCGCAGCGTCAGCGTCGCGGTCGCCGACAGCGGCATCGGCATGCCGGAGTCCGTGCGGCAGCGGGTGTTCGAGCCCTTCTTCTCCACGAAGGGGGAGGCCGGCTCGGGCCTCGGGCTCGCGATGGCCTACTCGATCGTGCGGCGGCACGGCGGCGAGATCCGCGTGGAGAGCGAGGTCGGGCGCGGCACCACGTTCACGCTCACGTTCCCGGTGGCGCGCGAGCCCGGCGAGTCCCGGGCGGCCGCGGGCCGGCCGGGCGAGCACCGCGCCGCGCAGATCCTGCTCGTGGACGACGAGCCCAAGGTCCTCGCCACGCTGACCGAGCTGCTGCGGAGCGTGGGCCACGCCGTGACCGCCAGCCCGAGCGGCGCCTCGGCGCTCGAGGCCTACGCCCCCGGCCGGTTCGACGTCGTGATGACCAACCTCGGCATGGCGGGCATGAACGGCTGGGAGTTCGCCGAGCGGCTGCGCGCCGTGGACCGGCGGGTCCCGCTGCTGCTCATCACCGGCTGGGGGCTCCGCGACGAGGACCACGACCGCCTCGCCGCGCTCGGTATCCGCCGCTGCCTGTTCAAGCCCGTGCAGCCCGCCGATCTCGACGCCGCGATCCAGGAAGCCCTCGGCTAGACCGGCGCCCGGCCCGCCGTCAGGCGCGCTTCATCGGGCGGCCGCAGCAGATCTTCTGCGCCATCGCGACCTTGCCGCACTTCGGGCAGCGGAACCCTGCCATCGCACCCTCCTCAGAGCCGCTCGACGATCGTCGCGATGCCCTGGCCGAAGCCGATGCACATCGTCTGCAGTCCGTAGCGTCCGCCGGTCCGCTCGAGCTCGTGGAGGAGCGTCGTCATGAGCTTGGCGCCGGAGCAGCCGAGCGGGTGCCCGAGGGCGATCGCGCCGCCGTTGACGTTGACCCGGGCCATGTCGGGATGGAGCTCGCGCTCCCACGCGAGCACGACCGAGGCGAACGCCTCGTTGATCTCGAAGCGGTCGATGTCGTCGAGCCGGAGCCCGGCTTTCTTGAGCACCCGCTGGGTGGCCGGGATCGGCCCCGTGAGCATGAGCACCGGGTCCACGCCCGCGAGCGCGGTGGCGACCACCCGGGCGCGCGGCCGCAGCCCGAGCGCCTTCGCCTTCTCGGGCGACACGAACATGAGCGCGGCGGCGCCGTCGGAGATCTGCGAGGAGTTGGCCGCGGTGATCACGCCGTCGGGCTTGAACGACGGCGCCAGCGCCGCCATCTTCTCGCGGTTCACGGGCACGCGCACACCCTCGTCCGTGTCGAAGACCGACCCGTCCGGCAGCGTCAGCGGCACGATCTCCCGCGTGAAGCGCCCCTCGGCGATCGCCCGCCCGGCCTTCTCGTGGCTCTGCGCGGCGAACTCGTCGAGCTCCGCGCGCTTGAGGCCCCACTGCGCGGCGACGAGCTCGGCGGAGATGCCCTGCGGGACGATGTCGAACCGCTCCTGGAGGCGGGGCGAGAGCGGGCCCTCGCCCGGCCCCATCGCGTTCGAGCCCATCGGCACCCGAGTCATGTGCTCGACGCCGCCCGCGAGCACGCACTCGTACTGGCCCGACATGACGCCCATCGCCGCGAAGTTCGCGGCCTGCTGGCCGGAGCCGCACATGCGGTCGAGGGTCGTGCCGCAGACGTCGAGCGGGAACCCCGCGATGAGCGCCGCGTTGCGCGCGATGTTGAAGCCCTGCTCGCCGAGCTGGTCGACGCAGCCGAGGACGACGTCCTCGACCTCGGAGGGGTCGACCTTCACGCGCTCCACGAGCTCGCGCAGCACGTGGGCGGCGAGGTCGTCGGGACGGGCGCCCGCGAGCTTGCCCCCCTTGCGTCCCACGGCGCTTCGAACGGCTCCGACGATGACGGCGTCTCGCATGGCGACCTCCCTGGGGCTGGTTCGCGTACCCGGACTGAACGCGCGTTCATTCTATCGGCTGGCCCACCCGCCGCGCAAGGTGCGTCCCTCACCGGCGCGGCGCGCCGCCCGCCAGCAGCGCGAGCGCGGCGAGCACGCACGCGGCGCCGCCCACGTGCGCCCAGGCGAACGGCTCGCCGAGCAGGACGTAGGCGAGCGCGAGGGCGCTCACGGGCAGCACGCCCGTGAACACGGCGGCGGTGCCCGCCTCCACGCGGGCCACGCCGTGCGCCCACAGCAGGAACGCGACGACCGTCACGGCCACGCCGTAGTAGGCGAGCGCGAGCCAGTCGCGGGCGCCGAGAGCGCCGAAGTCGAACCCGCGCGCCTCCCAGAGCGCGAACGGCGCGAACATCGCGAGCCCGAGCACGCTGATCCCGGTGGCCACCACGAGCGGGCTCTGCCGCTGCGACACGACCCGGCTGCACACGAGGAAGACGGCCTCCCCGAGCACCGCGCCGAACACGAGCACGTCCCCGAGCACGGGCGCCGGCCCGCGCGCGCCTGGCGGCCCCGCCGTGGCGACGTTGAGCGTGAGGACGCCGAGCACCGCCAGCACGACCGCGGCCGTCCGCCGCGCCGTCCAGCGCTCCCGCAGCACGAGCGCGGCGAGCGCCGCCGCCACGGCCGGCGTCGTGCTGGTGACGATGCCGCCCTCGGCCGCGCTGGTCAGCCGCAGGCCGAAGAGCAGGAGCACGTTGAACGCGAAGATGCCGGTGAGCGCCTGGAGCACCAGGACCGCGAGGTCGCGCGCGCCGAGCCGCGGCAGCCGGCGCTCGAGGGCGACGACGAGCCCGAGCAGGATGACCGACGCGAGGGCGAAGCGGAGCCCGCCGATCAGGAACACCGGCACGCGGGCGACGAGCACCTTGCCGACGACGACCGAGCTGCCGACGATCGCCATCGCCGCGGCCAGCTCGAGGCAGGCGCGGAGGTGGGTCAGGTCGCGCGCTTGACCTGGTCGGCGAGCTTGCAGAAGGCGCAGAGCGTGCCCGTGGTCACCTGCCCGCAGCGCGCGCACTCCCGCAGCTCCACCGCCTCGGCCCGCTCGAACGCGGCCCGCGCCCGGTCGAGGTACCCGAAGAGGAAGTTGTGCTTGGCGCCGGGCGAGGCGTCCTCCATCCGGCTCAGGATCTGCTTGTGGGCGATCGAGGTGGCGCCCTCGGCGAACGGGCACTCCTCCACGATGTAGTCGATCCGCCGGAGGAAGGCGTACGCCGCGGTCTCGCGCTCGGAGAGCCGGTAGAGGGGCTTCACCCGGCGCACGAGCTTCGGGTGGGTGGAGGCGAGCGCCGGCGACTGCCGCGCCAGTGCCTCGGTCTGCCAGTGCAGGACCGAGCCGAAGAGCGTCGCCGCCTCGTCGTCTCTGTTGTGGCCGGTCGCCACGACCGGGAAGCCGTGCTCGAGCGCGACGCGGTTCAGCAGGTAGCGCTTGGAGAGGCCGCAGCCCGAGCACGGCGGGCGGCGCGTCACCCGCTGGATGACCGGCACGGGGGCGCCGACCTCGTCCGCGACCGGGCGCACGAGGAGCGGCACGCCGCGGGTGGCCGCGAAGCGCTCGCACTTCGCGCGCGACTCGACCGAGTAGTCGAAGATGCCGAGGTCGAGGTAGAGGCCGGTGGTCCGGTAGCCCTCCTCGAGCAGGACGTCCCAGAGCGCGAGCGAGTCCTTGCCGCCGGAGACCGCGACCAGCACGTGCTCGTCGGGGCCGAACATGCGCCAGCGGCGGATCGCCTCGCGGATCTGGTTGCGGAAGAACTCGAGGAAGTCGGGCGTGCAGAAGGCCGCGTTGTGCCGCCGGAGCTCGAGGACGGCCGCGCCGCCGCACTTCCGGCACTTCACGGACACGCCCTCCCCCGGCCCCCTGTCCGATCGCTCGCCTCGGCGGTCGACCCGCCTCGGCTCCCCCGGCCACCCGACATCACGGGGCGGAGCTCGATCGTGTCGCCGTCGCCGACGACCTGGTCGGCGGTGATGAGGTCGTCGCCCCGGATCACGAGCACCGTCTCGGGCACGATGTCGAGCTCCCGCAGGATGTCCTTCACGCGCCGGTTGCCGGCCACCTCCACCTCGCGCCGCGGGTTGCGCAGGACGACTCGCATGGTCAGGCCTCCTTCAGCACCTCGGCGCGGACCGCCTGCAGCTCGTTCGGAAACTCCTTGCGCGGGATGGACCGCCGACGCCCCGAGTATACTCTCCCCGCATGTGCCCGGACGACCCGCCGGCCGACGCTCGCCGCCACGCCCTCGCGCGGGCGCCGTGGCGCCGGCTCGCCACGCGCCCGGTCTACGCGAACCGCTGGATCCGCGTGCGCGAGGACGAGGTCGCGCTGCCCGACGGCCGCACGACGGTCTACGGCGTCGTGCAGTGCGGCGGCTGCGTCGGCGTCCTGCCCTTCCTCGACGCCGACACGGTGGTGCTCGTGGGCCAGTATCGCTACGTCGCCGACGGCTTCTACTGGGAGATGCCGACCGGCGGCGTCAAGGCGGGCGAAGCGCTCGAGGCGGCGGTGCAGCGCGAGCTCGGCGAGGAGGCCGGCTACCGCGCCGACCGGCTCACGAAGCTGTGCGCCTATCACACCTCGAAGAGCGTCGTGGACGAGACCGCGCACCTGTATGTGGCCGAGGGCCTCCGCGCGGCCGAGCGCCGCGCGGATCCCACCGAGTTCATCGAGGTGCGCGCCTTCCCGTTCGCCGAGGTCGTGCGGATGGTCGAGCGGGACGAGATCAAGGACTCGATGACGATCATCGCCGTGCTCCACGCCGCGCGCCGCCGCGCGGGCTAGCGCGACGCCAGCACCGTGGGGCCGGTCGGCGCGGCCGCGTCGCCCTCGGGCTCGAGGGTGACCGCGAAGCCCGTCACCGGCCGGCCGGCCGGGTCCGGCGCCAGGCGGAGCGTGGCGCGCCCCGCGTCGCCCACCCGGAGGACACCCGCCGGGCGCGGCGCGCCAGCGCCGAGCGCCCACAGCGCGTAGGCGCGGCCCGCGGGCGGGCGCGGCAGCGCCGCGACGAGCAGGTGGCCGCCCCGCGCGGCGTTCCAGACGGCCCGGCCCGTCGCGCCGGCGCCTGGCCCGCGGCCGCGCAGCGGCACCACCTCGGTCCGCGGGTCGCGCAGGAGCTCGACCGCCTCGCGGGCGGCCGCCGCCGCCTCGGCGAGCGCGGCGACGTCGCGCTCGAGTCGGTGGCGCAGAGCGGCGGTCTCGCGCGCCATCAGCCCGAGCCGCGCCTCGTAGCGCCCCGCCACGAACGCGCCCGCGAGCGCGGCGCCCGCGACCACGGCCGCGACCGTTCCCGCCGCCCAGCGGAGACGGCTCGCCCGCCCCGCGCCGGGCCGCCCGTCGGATGGAGAGCCGCTCACGCGGCCACTCTTACACGACTGCTAGACTGGGCGCCATGGTGGAGGGCGACCGCGCGCGACTCCTCGCAGAGTTCCCGCAGCACCGCGGCGTGATCGAGCGGCTCACGCGATGAGCAACCTCTTCGCCGACCTCCCCGGGCGGCTCGAGGCCGAGCGCGTCGACGTGCTGCTGGCGACCGACGGCCTGCGCCTCGAGCGCATCGTCTCGACCGGGCAGGCGACGCCGCCCGGAGAGTGGTGCGACCAGGCGACGCGGGAGTGGGTGGTCGTGCTGCGCGGCAGCGCCGGGCTCCGCTTCGCGGACGAGCCCGAGCCGCGCGCGCTCCGGGCCGGCGATCACGTGCTGATCGCCGCGCACCGGCGCCACCGCGTGGAGTGGACCGACGCCCGCGAGCCGACCGTCTGGCTCGCGGTCCACTTCTGACGGCGTCAGGCCCGCCGCGGCGGCTCGCCGAACACCGACGGCCGCTGCAGCAGCGTCTCGGGCGGCTTCACGGTGACGCTCAGCTCGTAGGGCGCCGCGGCGTGGGGATCCGGGTTGAACACCGCGATCCACGCGCCGAAGTGCTCCCGCCCGAGCCCGGGCAGGCTCACGCCCGCGAGCTCGAGCTTGCGCGGCTCGCGGCTCACCACGAGGCCTGTCCGGAGCACCACGTACCACCCCTGGTCGGACGGCATGCCGCCCCGCGTGAGCCGGAACTCCAGGTCGCGGGACGACCTGAGCAGCTCGCCGCGCTTGACGTAGACGAGGCGCGTGGTGAGCGGCTGCACCGTCAGCGTGAAGAGCCGCTCGACGCTCCGCTCCTCCTCGTCGGTGAGGCGGCGCCGCACCTCGCGCGCGTCGCCGACCGCGCGGCCCGGGCGCGTGATCACGACCGTCGCGTCCTCGTGCTCGACGACGCCCGCGTCGGCCCAGAGGCCCGGGTTCGGCACCGCGGCGACCATGACGTCGCGCAGGAACGTCGCGTACGTCTCCCGCAGGCGCCCCTCGGTCACGAGCACCTCGTAGAGCCTGGCCCCGAGCGCCGCGGGCGTCGGCGCGCCGTCCACGCCGGCGAGCGCACGCTCGACCGCGGCGGCGAGGAACGTGGGCAGCAGGTTCTCCACGTGCTCGAGGAGCAGCAGGTAGCCCGCGGCCAGGAGCCCGTCGCCCTGGTCGGCGCTCTCGCGGATCGGCACGCTGAGCAGGTGCGGGTGCTTGGCGAGCAGCGTGCGCAGGACGTGGGCCCAGGCGATCCCGGACGCCTTCCACTCGATCCAGGCCTCGTGCGCCGTCGTCCACCAGCGGACCCCCGCCGCGCGCGGGTCGACCGGGGGCGCGGGCGGCCGCTGCACGAGCGACGCGCGCGCCCCCGAGGGCGGGGCGGCGGGCTCGGGCGGCGCCGGCGCCGACGTCGCGCGCGGGGCCGCGGCGCCGGCCGACAGCCGCCCGCGCGCGGCGACGCTCACGAGCTGACGCCCGAAGGCGCTGGCAACCGCGGCCTCGAGCTCGGACCAGCGGCGGTCCTCGAGGCTCTCCCGGTCGGCCACGAGCGCGAGCAGGTCCACGAACGGCTGCAGCGCGGTCGTGAGCCGTTGCGCGCTCAGGGGGTGCGCCTCGGTGACCGCGCGCGAGAGCGCCAGCCGGAGGTCGGTGGCCTTCGCCTGGCACTCGAGCAGCGGCCGGAACGTCGGGTCGTCGAGGTGGCTGATGCCGAGCACGCGCGTCAGCGCGGCGATGGCCTCGCGGATCACGTCGATCTCTGCCTGCGTCTCCGTGCCCCGGGCGTCGGAGGACGCCGCACCGCCGAGCGCCCGCCGCTCCGGACGTGCCCAGCGCACCTCGCTCAGCCGCTGCGGCTCCTGGAACCCCTTGAGGTCGCGGAGTCCGCGATCGACGTACTCGACGCCCTCCAGGCGGCCGGCGACCTGCCGCGTGGGCTCGGAGACGAAGATCTCGCCCGGGCCCGCGGCCGCGCAGATGCGCGCCGCCAGGTTCACCATGCTCCCGAAGTAGTCGCCGCCCTCCTCGATCGGCTCCCCGGTGTTGATGCCGATCCCGACGGCGATCCGGGCGCCCGTCTCGCTCTGGCTCCGCTCGCCGATGGCCCGCTGGATGGCGATCGCGCACAGGATGGCGCCGCGCGCCGTCGAGAAGGAGACCATGAAGCTGTCGCCCTGGGTCTTCACGACGGTGCCGCCCAGGGCCTCGATCTGCTTGCGCACGATGGCGTTGTGCTCGCGGAGCACGCGGTACGCGGCCTCGTCGCCGTACTGCTCCGTGTACTCGGTGAAGCCGCGGATGTCGCTGAAGAGGATGGTGACGGTACCGCTGTACGGCACCGACGCCGTCGGCGCCGACTCGGCGCTCCCGGGGCTCGCCTCCCTCCGGGGCTCGGGGTCCATGTGGCAGCTATGATACGACCCCGGGCCGGCTAGCCGAAGCGGCAGGCGCGACGCCTCCCCGGCGCCCGGCGCGTCCGGCACCAGGCGCGCCCCCGCGCGCACGAGCCCGTAGCCCACCGGCTACCGGCGGACGACGCGCCGCGCCTTGAGCTCGAACCGCGGGAGGCTCCGCGGCGGGACGGCGCGCGCCTCGAGCCGGATGCCGAGGCCGGCGCGCAGGGCCTCGCGGACGGCGCGGACGACGGCCTCGTCGCCGGCCTCGAGGAGCACGCACACCTCGTCGAGCTCGCCGTCGCGGGAGACCTCGATCTGGAACTCGTCCACCGCGGCGAAGCGCCGCACGATCCCCTCGATCGCCGCGGGGAACACGTTGACGCCGCGGACGATCAGCATGTCGTCGAGCCGCCCGAGGATCCCGCCCTCGAGCCGGACGAAGGCGCGGCCGCACGCGCACGGCGCCTCGCTCAGGCGCACGCGGTCGCCCGTGCGGTAGCGGACCGCCGGCGAGCACCACCGGCCGAGGTTCGTCAGCACCAGCTCGCCCTCGCGCGCGGGCACGCCCGTCGCGGGGTCGATCACCTCGGCGACGAACTCCGCCTCGTTGACGTGCAGCCCCGCCTGCGCGCTGCACTCGTAGGCGTAGGCGCCCATCTCCGTCATGCCGGCATGGTCGAAGGCCCGCGCGCCCCAGCCGGTCTCGAGGCGCGCGCGCACGGCGGGGATGCCCGCCCCCGGCTCGCCCGCGTGGATGGTGGCGTGCACGGTCGACTTCCGGAGGTCCACGCCGCGCTCCTGGGCGACCTCGAGCAGGTGGAGCGCGTACGACGGCGTGCAGACGAGCACGGTCGCCCCGAGCGCCTCCATCATCGCCAGGCGCGTCGGCGAGTCCTGGCCGCCGCCGGGGATGGCGAGCGCCCCCAGCGCGCGCGCCCCCTCGAAGCCGCCCCAGAAGCCGACGAAGAGGCCGAACGAGAACGGGAAGTACACGCGGTCCGCGGGCGTCACGTCCGCCGCCGCGAGGACCATCGCCCAGCAGCGCGCCCACCAGTCCCACGCCGCCTGCGTGTCGAGCCAGCGGATCGGCGCGCCCGTGGTCCCGGAGGTCTGGTGCACGCGCACGTAGCGCTCGAGCGGGTACGTGAGGTTGGTGCCGAACGGCGGGTGGGCCGCCTGGTCCGCGACGAACTCGCTCTTCCGCGTGAACGGCAGGCGGCGGAAGTCGTCCCAGCCCGCGAGGTCCTCGACGGCGCGCACGCCGGCGGCGCGCCACTTCGCGGCGAGGAACGGGTTCGACGCGAGCAGCTCGCGCGCCATGGCGGTGAAGCGCCGCCACTGGTGCTCGCGGAGCCGCTCGGGCGGCAGCGCCTCGACGGCCGGGTCGTGCACGGCGGGGGCCCTCAGGCGCGGAGCTTGAACCGCTGGATCTTCCCCGTGGCCGTCTTGGGCAGCTCGCCGACGAACTCGATCCAGCGCGGGTACTTGTACGGGGCGATCTTGTCCTTCACGAAGGCCTTGAGCTCGTCGGCCAGCTCGTCGGACGCCTTCCAGGGCTCCTTGAGCACGACGAACGCCTTCGGCTTGACGAGCCGGTCGGTGTCCTCCTTGCCGACCACCGCGGACTCGAGCACCGCCGGGTGGCGCACCAGCGTGCCCTCCACCTCGACGGGCGAGACCCAGATGCCGCCGACCTTCAGCATGTCGTCGGAGCGCCCGCAGTACCAGAAGTAGCCGTCCTCGTCCTGGTAGTACTTGTCGCCCGTCTGGATCCAGGGACCGAAGAGCGTCTCCTTGGTCTTCTCGTGCTTGTTCCAGTAGTACGCCATGATCGAGTCGCCCTTGACGCGGAGGTTCCCGATCTCCCCCTGCGGCACGGGCCGGCCCTCGTCGTCCACGATGCTCGCCTCGTAGCCCGGCACCGGCAGGCCCGAGGAGCCCGGCCGGCTCTCGCCCGGCCGGTTCGAGAGGAAGATGTGCAGGATCTCGGTCGTGCCGATCCCGTCGATGATCTCGACGCCGAAGCGCTCCCGCCAGCGCGTGTAGATCTCCTCGGGCAGCGCCTCGCCCGCGGACACGCAGAGGCGGAGCGAGGAGGTGTCGAAGCGCGCCGCCGCCTCCTTCACCGCGAGCATCGCGGCGTAGAGCGTCGGCACGCCGAAGAAGATCGTCGGCCGGTAGCGCGCGATCACCTCGAAGACCGGCTCGGGCATGGGCCGGTGCGGGTAGAGCACGCTCTGCGCGCCGACGGCCATCGGGAAGTAGCCGGCGTTGCCGAGGCCGTAGGCGAAGAAGAGCTTGGCCGCGGAGAAGACGCGGTCCGTCGGTCGCAGGCCGAGCACCCGCTTGGCGTAGGTGTCGGCGCAGACGACCATGTCGTGCTGCAGGTGCACGGCGCCCTTCGGGAAGCCGGTGGAGCCGGACGAGTAGAGCCAGAAGGCCGCGTCGTCCCGCGAGGTCGGCGCGGCCTCGAGCGACGCCGCGGCGCGGCCGAGGCGCTCCTCCCAGGACAGGAACTGCCCGGGGCTGCCCCCGGCGATGAGCACGTGCCTCAGGTACGTCGCCTCCACGAGCGCGGGCGCGGCCTCCGCGAGCAGCGGCGCCGACACGACGGCCACCTTCGCGCGGCTGTCGTTCAGGAAGTAGAGGTAGTCGGCGCTCCGCATCATCGTGTTGACCGGGACCGGCACGGCGCCGATCTTGAGCGCGCCCCAGAACGTCCCGAGGAACTCGGGCGCGTCCAGGCAGATCAGGAGGACGCGGTCCTCCATGCCGACGCCGAGCTCGCGGAGCGCGTTGCCGCTGCGGTTGGCGAGCTCCTGGACGTCGGCGTAGGTCAGCGTGCGCTCCTCGTAGTGGAACGCGGGCGCGCCGCCCCGCCCCTCGGCCACGTGGCGGTCCACGAAGTGGGTCACGACGTTGAACTGCTGGGGCAGGACGTCGGCGGCGTTCATCGGCGCGCTCGCTTTCTGGGCTGCACCCGCGGGCGGGCGGCGGACCGCCGCGGACGGCGCACCGCCATGGCCTCGATCTCGACCCGGAGCTCGGGCCGCACGAGGCGGCTCACCACGAGCAGCGTGTTCGGCGGGTAGGCCCCGTCGGGGAAGTAGCCCGGGAAGGCCTCCTGCCGGGCCCGCATGAACCCCGGGATGTCGTCCGCGCTCACCAGGAAGGTCTGGAGTCGCACGACGTCGCCCCAGTCGCAGCCGGCGGCCGCCAGGACCGCGTGGACGTTCTCGAGCGCCTGCCGGGTCTGGGCGCCGACGTCGCCGCCCGCGACCTGCCCACCCGCGCCGACGCCCACCTGGCCGGCCACGACCACCAGCTCCCCCGCCGGCGCCGCCATCCCGTGCGAGTACATCCCGAGCGGCGCCCCGAAGCTCTTCGGCTTGATCACCCTGGGCATCGTTGCCTCCTCGGTCGAGGGCTCCGGCACTGCGTCAGGCCAGGCGGACGTACTCGAAGTCGGTCGGCTGGCCGTTGATCCCGCGGGCCGGCGGCGCGATCCAGTTGGCGAACTTCCCGCGCTCCGTCACCGGTTGCATCAGGCTCCCGACGTAGGCCGCGTCCGCCTCGGAGGGCAGCCACTCGTGCTTCTTCGCGTCCCACTCAGCCTCGCTCAGCACGCGGCCGTCGGGGGATACGCGGACCTCGGCGAAGGCGCCGATGGCCCGGTGGAAAGCCCGGTGCGGGAGCTTCAGCTCGACGTCGATGCCGGCCTTGCGGATGATCTGGTTCCAGCGCGCCACGCCGCGCGCGCAGTCCTCGACGTAGTCGTCGCGCAGCCGCTCGTTCAGCGAAGGCAGCGCGGGTTCCTCGCGCGTGACGATCCGCTCGCCGTCGAGCTCGGCCACGGGATACGTCGCCGTCTTCAGCCGGTGGTCGTCGGTCTTCTTCGTCTCCTCGAACCGGCCCTTGAGCCCCATCGTGTAGAAGTTGGCGGCATTGGTCGAGATCTCGGAGCCGAAGAGGTCGACCGACACCGAGAAGTGGAAGTTGAGGTACCTCTGCAGCGTGGGCAGGTCGATCCCCCCGTGCGGGCGCACGTCGTCGGTCTTGTGCTCGCGCATCAGCTCGCACGTGCGCTGGACGATCCGGCCGATGCCGGTCTCGCCCACGAACATGTGGTGCGCCTCCTCGGTGAGCATGAAGCGGCACGTGCGCGAGAGCGGGTCGAAGCCGCTCTCGGCGAGGCTCGCGAGCTGGTACTTGCCGTCGCGGTCGGTGAAGTACGTGAACATGAAGAAGCTGAGCCAGTCGGGCGTCTTCTCGTTGAAGGCGCCGAGGATGCGCGGCCTGTCGCGATCGCCCGAGCGCCGCTGCAGCAGCGCCTCCGACTCCTCGCGCCCGTCGCGCCCGAAGTACGCGTCGAGCAGGTAGACCATCGCCCAGAGGTGGCGGCCCTCCTCGACGTTGACCTGGAAGATGTTGCGCAGGTCGTACAGGGACGGGCACGTGCGCCCGAGGTGGCGCTGCTGCTCGACCGAGGCCGGCTCGGTGTCGCCCTGCGTGACGATCAGCCGGCGCAGCACGCCGCGGTGCTCGCCGGGGATCTCCTGCCACGCGGGACGCCCCTTGTGGTCGCCGAAGCCGATCGTGCGCCCCGGCTCCGGCTCGGCGAGGAAGATCCCCCAGCGGTACTCGGGCATCGTCACGAACCCGAACTGCGCCCAGCCCTGCGCGTCCACGCTGGTCGCGGTGCGCAGGTAGACCTCCCTGGCCTGGAAGCCAACGGGCCCCATGTCCGTCCACCACTCGAGGAACTTCGGCTGCCACTCCTCGAGCGCCCGCTGCAGGCGCCGGTTCTCGGCCAGGTTGACGTTGTTCGGGATCCGCTCCAGGTAGTCGATACCCGCCATCACACCCTCCTGCGGTCGAACTCGCTGCGCTCGCCGCTGCCGTACACCTGGAGGGCGCCCTTCGGGCCGACCGCGTTGGGGCGCTGGAAGATCCAGTTCTGCCACGCCGACAGCCGCGCGAAGATCTTGCTCTCGAGGGTCTCGGGCCCGCCGAACCGGAGCGATGCCTCCATCCCGGTCAGCGCGTCGGGCGAGAAGGCCGCGCGCTCCTCGAGCGCGAGGCGAACCTCGTCGTCCCAGTCGATGTCGTCGGGCGTGAACGTGACGAGGCCCGCCTCCGCGGCCGCCGCCGCGTCCAGGTCCTCGCCGATCCGGGCGCGGAGCTTGTCCGTGCGGCCGGGCTCGGCCAGGAACCGGCTCGCGAGGCGCGTGAGGCCGTTCACCATCGGGTACGGGCCGAAGTTCATCCCGGTGAGCCGCACCGCCGCCGGCGGCCGCGCGTCGCCCTGCCGCCCGCCGGTGAGCATGTACGAGCGGTCCGCGGCCAGGACGAGCTCGAGCAGCGTGCCCGTGAAGCACGAGCCCGGCTCGACGAGCGCGAAGACCGAGCGCGACGAGACGTCGAGCCGCTTGAGCGTGCGCCGGAGGTAGAGACGGATCTCGCGCACGAGCCAGTCGCCGCCGTGGGCGGCGAGCGCGCCGTCGTGCGCCTCGACCAGGTCGGCGCGGCCGGCGGTCCTGACGACCCAGATCCCGATCTCCGGCTCGTTGGTCCGCAAGTGCAGGATCAGGTCGTCGAGCTCGCGGGCGAGCGCGAGCGGCCAGAACGCGACGCCGAGCGCGTGGAGCGCCGCGAGGTCCGCGGGGGGCGGCACCTCCGGCCCCCGCACCGTGATCTCGGCCACGGCGCGGCCGCGGTCGATCCGGCACGCGAGCGTGCCGTAGCGGACCTCGTCGCCCGCGAGCGTCCGTGCGAGCGGCGCGAGCGCGATACCCCGCGCGCCGGCCGGCCGATCGGTCCGCGCGGCGAACTCGCGCGCCCGCTGGCGCACGAGCTCGTCCAGGCGCGAGCGCGGCACGACCTCGTCCACCAGCCCCCACTCGACGGCGCGCTGGCCCTTGACGCCCTCCTCGGTCGTGCAGAAGAAGTCGGCGCGGTCGCGGCGCACGCGGCGCTTGTCCACGAGCCGGGTGAGCCCGCCGGTGCCCGGAAGGACCGCGAGCAGCGGCACCTCGGGGAGCGACACCGCCGTGTTGGCGTCGTCGGCCATGACGATCCAGTCGGTCGCGAGCGCCAGCTCGTAGCCGCCGCCCGCGCACGGGCCGTTGACGGCCGTCAGGTAGACCTGCCTCGACTCGGCCGTCGCCTCCTCGATCGCGTTGCGCGTCTCGTTGGTGAACTTGCAGAAGTTCACCTTCCAGCCGTGCGCGGACTGCGAGAGCATGCGGATGTTGGCGCCCGCGCAGAAGATGCGCTCCTTGCCCGAGGTCACGACGACCGCGCCGACCCCGGGGTGCTCGAACCGGAGCCGCTGCACGGCGTCGTAGAGCTCGATGTCCACGCCGAGGTCGTAGGAGTTCAGCTTGAGCTCGTACCCGGGCCGGAGCCCGCCGTCCTCCTTGACGTCCAGCGTGAGCCGGGCCACCGGCGGGTCGACGGCGAGCCGCCAGTGCTTGTAGCGCGACGGCTCCGTCCGGAACTCCACCTGCACGCGTTCGCTCTCGTCCGCCATGGCCCTATCCCAGAATGACCCAGAGCGCCTGGGCCGGCTTCGATCCGAGGTTTTCCCAGCCGTGCGGCGTGCCGCCGTCGAGCAGCGCGCTGTCGCCCGCCTCGAGCACGTGGCGGTCGCCATTGTAGTGGAGGCCCACCCGGCCCGCGAGCACGTAGAAGAGCTTCATCTGCCCCGGCCTGATCACGACCTTCTCGGTCGTGACGCCGCGCGAGCGCGGGCCGAGGGTCGAGACGACCGCGCGGATCTTGCCCTGGAAGAGCCCCGCCCCCAGCACGGCCCACCGCTCGGAGGAGCCGTCGAACGAGACCACGGGGTAGTCCTTCGCGCGCGACACGACGATGCTGCCCGCGGGCTGGCCGTCGAAGAGCGTCGCGATCGGCACGCCGAGGGCCGCCGCGACCCGGCCGAGCGTGTGCAGCGACGGCGTCAGGCGCCCCGACTCGATCTGCGACACCATGCTCGGCGTGAGGCCCGCCTTCTCGGCGAGCTGGCGCTGCTGGAGCCCCCGCTCGCCGCGCAGGGCCTTGATGCGCGCGCCGAGCGCCGTCACGCGATCGCCTCCACCGCGCGCCCCGCGTCGCCGAGGCCGCCGAGGGCGCGCAGGGCCCGCGCCACGAACACGCGCGTGACCTTCTTGCGGTACGGGTGGGTGAAGTCCGTGTTGTCGAGCGGCTTCGACGGCCCGGCCGCCAGCTCGGCGACCGCCGCGATCAGCTCGGGCGTCAGGCGCCGGCCGACGAGCGCCGCCGCGGCCTTCTCGGCCAGCCGCGGCCGCGAGGCGACGGCGCCCAGGACGATGCGCGCGTCGCGCACGACGGCGCCCTCGAGCCGGGCCGCCACCGCCACGCCCAGCACCGGGAAGTCGAACGAGCCGCGCCGGCGCAGCTTCAGGTACGCGGAGCGCCAGCCGTCCACCGGCGGCAGCAGGATGTCGGTCACGATCTCGTCACGCCGCTTGGCGAGATACTCGATGCCGTCGTCATGGTAGAGCGCCGCGAGCGGCACGGTGCGCTCGCCGCCGCCGCCCACCAGCCGCACCGCGGCGCCGAGGCTCACGAGCGCGGGCGCGGTGTCCGACGACGACACGGCCCAGCAGCGCGGGCTGCCGGGCGCGACCAGGCAGACGTCGCCGTCCTTCTTCATGCAGAAGCCGATCGCGCGCCGCCACTCGAAGGACTGGTTGTAGTAGTTGCAGCGCGTGTCCACGCACACGTTGCCGCCGAGCGTCCCCATGTTGCGGAGCTGCGGCGAGGAGACGAGCCCCGCGGCCGTGGCGAGCGCCGGATAGTGCGTGACGATCTCGCGGTGCGCCGCCACGGCGGCGAGCGTCGTGCCCGCGCCGAGCGTCAGGCCCTCGCGCGCCGAGCCGCGGACCCCCGCGAGCTCCCGGATCCCACGCAGGCCGACGAGGACCTTCGGCTCGAACTGGCGGCGCTTCATGTTCGGGTAGAGGTCGGTGCCGCCCGCGACGAGCATCGCGTCGGCCCCGTGCTCGGCGAGCGCGGCGGCGGCCTCGGCGAGCGTCCGCGCCGCGACGTAGGTGAACGGCGGCAGGCGCATCATGCCAGGCGCTCCGCCTGGAACGGCCGCACGACGACGGCGTCGGCCGGCTGGCCGAACGCCGACTCGACGACGACCGGCTCCTTGAAGGCGAACAGCGGAAGCTTCTCGGGCCCCACGCGCGCGGGCTTGCCCCGGCGCCGCGCCTCGAGGGCCCGGAGGATCTTGTCGGGCGTGATCGGCACCTCGTCGATCCGCACGCCGACCGCGTGGTACACGGCGTTCGCGATGGCGGGCATGATCGGCAGGAGCGGCCCCTGCCCCGCCTCCTTGGCGCCGAACGGGCCCTCGGGGTCGTCCGTCTCGACGAGGATGGTGTGGATGTCGGGCGTCTCGAGCGTGGTCGGGCTCTTGTAGTCGAGCATCGAGGGCGTCTTGTGGAGGCCCTTGCGGAACACCTGCTCCTCCATCAGCGCCTCGCCGATCCCCATGTAGACGGAGCCCTCGACCTGGCCCTCGACGAGCAGCGGGTTGAGCGCGCGCCCCACGTCGTGGGCGATCCAGACGTCGTGCAGCTCGATCTCGCCTGTCTCCTCGTCCACGCTCAGGTCCACGACGCTCGCCGTGTACGAGTAGCAGGGCGACGGCCCCACGCCGCCGCCCTTGTACTTGCCCGCCCGCCGGGGCGGCGCGTAGGAGCCCGGGAAGGCGAGCACGCCGTGCATCGCCTCGCCGAGCTCGACCGCCTGCGCGAAGGGGACGGCCGTGTCCCAGTCCTCCGGCACGCCGACCCTGCCGCCCCGCGCGACGAGCGCTCCGGGCGCGACCTCGAGCTTCTTGGCGACGGCCTCGAAGATCGCGCCGCGCAGCCGCTCGGCCGCCTGGATCGTCGCCATGCCGCACATGAGCGTGACGCGCGAGGAGTACGAGCCGAGGTCCACCGGCGTGAGCGTCGTGTCGGCCGGGTGCACGTGCACGTCCTTCAACGCGATCCCGAGGACCTCGGCGGCGAAGGAGGCGAGGATCGAGTCCGAGCCCTGGCCGATGTCGGTCGCGCCGCACAGGAGCGCGACCGCCCCGCTCCGGTCGGCGCGCAGGACGACGCCCGAGTGCGGCATCGCGTTCCAGTAGATGGCCGTGCCGGCGCCCGTCATGTAGGCGGAGCAGGCGAGCCCCACGCCGCGCTTTTTTTCGGAGGGGGCCTCGCCGGCCCGCCAGCCACGCCACTTGGTCCGCCAGCCCGAGGCCTCGACGACCCGGTCGATGCACTCGGCGAGGCCGGTCGTCGTCACGGTGAGGTGGTTGGCGGTCTTCGTGAACGGCTCGGTCACGATGCGGCGGCGCATCGCGGCCGGGTCGAGCCCGAGCTGCTCGGCCGCTCGGTCGAGCTGGACCTCGAGCGCGAAGCGCGGCTGCGGGGTGCCGTGGCCGCGCTTGGGCCCGCACGGCGGCTTGTTGGTGAAGATGCGCGCGCCCTCGAACTTGTACACGGGCATCTTGTAGCTCACCGGGTTGATGACGCCCGTGTAGAAGGTCGAGGCCACGCCGTACGAGCCGTAGGCGCCGCCGTCGAGCCACGTCTTGATGTGGCAGCCGGTGATGTCGCCCTGGCGGGTGAAGCCCGTCTTGAGCCACATCAGCACGGGGTGGCGGCCGCGGTGGACGTAGAAGACCTCCTCGCGCGTGAGCGCGATCTTGACCGGCCGGCCGGTGAGGCGCGAGAGGTGGCAGGCCGCGATCTCGTGGGCGAAGGGATCGAGCTTGCCGCCGAAGCCGCCGCCGACCGGCGCGGCGACCACGCGGACGTGGGCGGCCGGCACGTCGAGGATCTTGGCGAGCAGCCGGTGGACGTAGTGCGGCGTCTGGGTCGAGGACCAGAGCGTCAGCTTGCCGTCGGGGCCCCAGTGCGCCACGGCCGCGTGCTGCTCCAGCGGCAGGTGCGTGCTGCCCTCGTAGTAGAAGGTGTCCTCGCGGACCAGGTCGGCGCGGGCGAACGCCGCCTCGACGTCGCCGAACTGGAGCGCCACGCTCTTGTGCACGTTGGGCCCGTCGCCGTACTCGTGGATGCGCACCTCGGGGTGCGCGAGCGACTCCTCGATGGACATCAGCGCCGGGAGCGGCTCCCACGCGACGTCGATCAGCCGGCACGCCTGCTCGGCCGTCTCCTCGTCCACCGCCGCCACCGCGGCGACCGCGTCGCCGACCATCCGCACCTTCTCCGTGCAGAGCGCCTCCTCGTCCTGCGAGACCGGCAGGATGCCGAACCGGACGCGCGGCAGGTCGGCCCCGGTGATGACGGCGAGCACCCCGGGCAGGGCGCGGGCCCGCGTCGTGTCGATGCCGCGGATCCGCGCGTGGGCGTGCGAGGAGCGCAGCAGCTTGGCGTGGGCCATGCGCGGCAGGACCAGGTCGTCGGCGTAGCGGGTCTCGCCGGTCACCTTCGCCCAGGCGTCGAGCTTCGGCAGCGGCTGGCCGATGACCGAGAACTCGTGCTTGCCCCCGGCGCTCAGCGTCCGGCTCCGGCCCGGGCGCCGCGCGACAGGCGGAGCGCCGCGAGCTCGACGGCGTCGAGGATCTTCGTGTAGCCCGTGCAGCGGCAGAGGTTGCCGGCGAGCGCCTCCCGGATCCGGTCGCGCGGCGGCAGGGCCTCGGCGGCGAGCAGGGCCTGGGCGGTGAGCAGCACGCCCGGCGTGCAGTACCCGCACTGGGCGGCCCCCAGCTCGGCGAACGCCTGCTGGAGCGGGTGCAGGCGCCCGCCCTCGGCCAGCCCCTCTACCGTGGTGATGCGCCGCCCCTCGAGCTCGACCGGCAGGGCGAGGCACGAGAGGACGGGCTCGCCGTCCACGAGGACGGTGCAGGTGCCGCACTCGCCGAGCTCGCAGCCGTGCTTCGTCCCGGTCAGCCCGAGGTCCTCGCGCAGCACCTCGAGCAGGGTCTTGTGGACCGGCACCAGCAGCTCGTGCGGCTGGTCGTTGACGCTCAGGGCGATGCGTGCCTTCATCCGCGGCTCCACCGTCTGGGGGTTCATCCCGGCTGAATCAGGCTTCAAAAATACTGAATTTCGTGGAAGGCTGTCAAGCGGGGAGGACGGGCGCGGCGGCGGCGGCCGCCCCCGCGCCCGCCGGAGAGCTACCCCGAAATCGGGTGCGGCGTCGTAACATAGCGCCATGCCGTACGTCCGGACCGACGACCGGGTGCGCCTCTACTACGAGGAGCACGGCCGGGGGACGCCGCTCGTGTTGGCCTACGGGATCGGCGGCAACGTCGGGATGTGGGACGTCAACGTCGCCGGCCTCGCCGCCCGGCACCGCCTGGTCCTCTGGGAGCCGCGGGGCCACGCTCGCTCGGACAGCCCGGCCGACCCCGCCCGGTACTCGTTCGGCCGCTGGGCGCTCGACCTCAAGGCCGTGCTCGACCACCTCGGGCTGCGCCGGGCGCACCTGGGCGGGCTCTCGCTCGGCGCGGGCATCGCCACGCGCTTCGCCCTCCGCTTCCCGTCCCGGGTGCGCTCGCTGGTCGTCACCAACTCCTCCTCGGCCGCGGGCCTGCCGCTCTCCTGGGAGAACGTGGTGATGCGCGCCCGGTCCATCGAGATCACCCTCACGCAAGGCATGGACGCGATGGCCGAGTACGCGATGCAGGCGAACCCGAACGTCGCCGAGCGGCTCGCCCTCGACCCCGCGGCGAAGGCGGAGTTCTACGCCGAGTACCGGCAGCTCGCGCCCATCGGCTACGCGAACTCGCTGCGCGCGCTCCTCGCCATGGACCACATCACCGGCGAGCTCGGGCGCCTGCGCATGCCGGTGCTCCTGCTCGGCGGCGACCGCGACCCCTCGCTCGGGCCCATGCGGGTGATGCGCCGGAGGATCCGCGGCGCGAAGCTCGTGGTCCTCTCCCCCGCCAGCCACTTCGCCAACCGGGACCAGCCCGAGGCGTGGAACCGCGCGGTGCTGGCCTTCCTGGCCCGGTGCGATCGGGCCTCGCGCGCCTAGCCGTGGACCGCCCGCGCGTCCTCGTCGTCGACGACGACCCCGACATCCGGGGGCTGCTGGCCGACGCCCTCGCCCAGTGGGGCTACGAGATCGTCCCGGCGGCGGACGGCGTCGAGGCGGTCGCGCTCGTCCAGCACCGTCTCTTCGACGCGGCGCTCGTGGACATCTGGATGCCCGGCATGGACGGGCTCCAGCTCCTCGAGCAGATCAAGCACCACGACCCGACGATCGAGGTCGTGATGATGACCGGCGACCCCATGGTCACGACGGCCGTGCAGGCGCTGAAGTCGGGCGCGTACGACTACCTCGTCAAGCCGCTGAACCTCGACGAGCTGCAGCACCTGATGAGCCAGGTGGTCGAGAAGCGGTTCCTCTCCCGCGAGCTGAGCGCGCTCCGCCGGGAGCTCGGTGAGCAGCTCACCGTCAAGGAGCTCGTGGGCGCCTCGCCGGCGATGCTGCAGATCAAGGACGTCATCGCGCGCGTCGCGGACTCGGACTCGCCGGTGCTGATCGAGGGCGAGAGCGGCACGGGCAAGGAGCTCGTCGCCGCGGCGATCCACCGGGCGTCGTCCCGGGCCAGGAAGCCGTTCGTGCCGGTCAACTGCAGCGCGATCCCCGACGAGCTCATGGAGTCCGAGTTCTTCGGCCACGTGCGCGGCGCCTTCTCCGGCGCGGTGGCGGACGCGCTCGGCCTCGTCCGCTCCGCCCACGGGGGCTCGCTGTTCCTCGACGAGGTGGCCGAGCTGACGCCGGCGCTCCAGGCCAAGCTCTTGCGCGTGCTGCAGGAGAAGGAGATCCGGCCGGTCGGCTCGACCAAGACGCACTCGGTGGACATCCGCGTCATCGCCGCCACCAACCGGGACCTGGAGGCCGCCATCGCGCACGGCGACTTCCGCCAGGATCTCTTCTACCGGCTCAACGTCGTGCGCGTCACGATGCCGCCGCTCCGGGAGCGCCTCGGCGAGATCCCGGCGCTGGTCACCTGCTTCATCCGGCAGCTCAACGAGCGCTTTCACCGCGACGTGACGGGCATCACCCGCGAGGCGCTGGCCCGGCTCATGGCCTACGACTTCCCCGGCAACGTGCGCGAGCTGGAGAACTTCCTCGAGCGCGCGTACGCCTTCGGCGCGCGCGGCGAGATCACGCTCGCCGACCTCCCGGCGCTCGGGCCCGGGAGCCCGGCGGCGGCCACCGCCGCGGCGCCGCCGGAGGAGCCCATCCCCACGCTCGACGAGGCCGAGCACGCGCTCATCGTCCGGGCGCTCGCGCGGTTCCGGAACAACAAGGACGAGACCGCCCGCGCCCTGGGCCTGACCATCCGCACGCTCTACCGCCGCCTCAAGCGGTACCGGATCACCTAGGCCGGTCAGTCCCGTCTGTCAGTTCTGACGAGCCCGCGCCGCCGCTCCCCCGCGAGGGCGGCCCCCGCATGGCCGTAATCCCGCGTTCGCCAAGGCAATTTGCTCGCCGTCCGCATCCTGGCACCGAAGCTGCTCTACGGGTTCGTACGATGGAGACGCCGAGCCGGGAGGAGCACGTGAATCTCAGAAGCCAGCACCTCGTCGTGGCCGCCATCCTGCTGGCGTGCCTGACGGTGGCGGCGGCGGGCGCGGTGGTTCCCGAAGGGCTTGCCCTGCTCCTCGTGACCGTCGCCTGCGTGCTCACGCTCGGGTTGCTCACGACCGCCCCGGCACGGCGCCCGGTCCGCGGCGCGCTCGACCACGAGCGCCCCGGTCGGGGGTCCACGCGGTGACGGCCGGGCTGCTCGGTGCGCCCCAGGTGGACCGCCTCCGGACGCTGGCCCGGCTCAGCCGGGTCCTGTCCTCGTCCCTCGACGGGGACGGGATCCTGCGCGAGATCGCGCTGGCCGCGGTCGAGCTGACCGAGGCCAAGATCGTCTCGCTCTGGGTGGCCGACGAGGAGAGCCGGACCCTCGCCCTGCACGCCTTCTCGGACGACACGATCGGCGCGGATCTCCCGACACGGACGCTGCGCTACGCCGAGGGCGGCGTCGGCTGGGTCGCCGTCCACCGCCGCCCCCTCGAGATCGAGGAGCTCTCGAGCGACCGGCGGGTCGTGGAGCACGACTGGTTCCGCGCCCATGACCTCCGCGCCGCGTACGCGATGCCGATCGTCCACGAGGACACGCTCCTCGGTGTCCTGGCGATGTTCGGCGAGCGCCCGTTCCGCTTCACGGGCGAGGACCGTGACCTCCTGGACGCCTTCGTGGCGCAGGCCGCGGTGGCGATCAAGAACGCCCGGCTGTTCGCCGCGAGCGAGGCGCGGCGGCGCGAGGCCGAGGCCCTCGCGGAGGTCGGGCGCCTGTTCGTCCAGTCGCTCGACCCGGAGGACGTCGCGCAGCGCATCGCGGAGAGCCTCCGGGCGCTGCTCGGCGCCTCGGCGGCCGTCGTCTGCCGCCTCGATCCCGAGTCCCGGGCCCTCGCCGTCCGCGCCCGCTCGGGGCACGCGCTGCCGCTCGAGGAGGCGTTTCCCGAGGGGACCGGCGTGATGGGCCTCGCCGTGCGCGAGGGCGGGCCGGTCGCCACGCCGAACATCCTGGCCGATCCCCGCATCACGCTGCCCCCCGCCCTGCGCGCGCAGGTCGAGCGCCGGGGCTACCGCTCGGTCCTCGCGGTGCCGCTCCTCTTCAAGGGCACGGTGATCGGCGCGATCTCCATCGGCGACGCGGAGGGCCGCCGCTTCGGCGCCGACGAGGTCCGGCTCGCGCAGACGTTCGCCGACCAGGCCGCGATCGCGCTCGAGAACGCGCGCCTGCACCGGGAGACCGAGCGCGAGCGTGAGAAGGCCGAGGAGCTCGCGCTCGCCGCCCAGAGCCTGACCGGCACCCTCGAGGTGTCCTCCGTGGTCCGGCACGTCGTCGAGCGCGTGCGCGACCTCTTCGGGGTTACCGCGGCCGGCCTGCGCCTGCTCCAGCCGGACGGCTCCCTCGTCGTGACCGCGTACGAAGGCGACTCGGACGGCCGGTTCCACCCCGGACACACCCTGCCGCCCGGCATCGGGGTCGCCGGACGCGCCGTCGCCCTCGGGCAGCCGGTCCAGTGCCGTGACGTCCTCGCGGCGCCGGGCGTCGAGCTGAACGAGGACCTGCGCCAGCGCGTCGTGGAGTCGGGCAACCGCGCGATCCTGGCCGTGCCGGTGCGCACGAAGGGCAGGACGCTCGGCGCCCTGACGATCTCGGACCGCAGCGCGCGGACCTTTTCCGACAGCGAGATCGCGCGCCTGCAGACCTTCGCCGGCCAGGCGGCGCTCGCCCTCGAGAACGCGCGCCTGTTCGAGGACGCCGAGCGGCGGCGGCGGGAGGCGGAGGTCGGCGCCGAGCTCAGCCGCCAGATCAACGCCTCGCTCGAGCTCGACACGATCCTCGAGCTCCTGGCCGAGCGCGCCCGCGAGCTGGCCCAGGCCGACGGCGCGACCATCATGCTCCGCGAGCCGGGCGGCGAGGCGGCGACACCGCGCCACCGCGCGGGCACGCCGCTCGGCGACGCCCGCCACCTCCGCGTCGAGCCGGGCCGGGGCGCCGGGGGCCGGGTCCTCGTCACGGGCTGCCCCTTCCGGACCGAGAACCACGCGACCGACCCGCGGATCACCGACGACTACCGCGGCCTGGCGCGCGCCAGCGGCCACGTGGCGCAGATGGTGGTGCCGATCCTGGGCGACGAGCGGGTCGAGGGGCTCCTGTACGTGGACCGGCAGCAGGCGCGCCCGTTCACCGACCGCGACGAGGCGATGCTCGTCGGCCTCGCCGAGCACGCCGCGATCGCGATCCGCAACGGCCAGCTCCTGCAGACCCTCCGGACCCACCAGGCGCGGCTCGAGGGGTTGCTCGACGTGAGTCACGAGCTGTCCAAGATCCAGGCCGTGCAGTCGGCCCTCGCGGCGGTCGCCGAGGCGTGCGGCCGGGTCCTCGGGTCCGAGTCCGTCGGCGTCCGGCTCGTCGACGGCGACGAGCTGGTCCTGGCCGGCACCTGGGGCGACGCGGGCGAGCTGATGTCGACGCCGCGCCTCCGGATGGGCGAGAGTCTGAGCGGGATCGTCGCGGCGACCGGCGCGCCGCTGCTGCTGAACGACGTGGCCACCGATCCCCGGCTGCTCGCGGCTCACCGCGCGCAGGTCCTCAGGCTCGGCCACCGGGCGTGGCTCGGCGTTCCCGTCAAGATGGGCGACCGCGTGATCGGCGTGCTCAGCATCGGGACGCGCCGGGAGCGGGGGTTCTCGAAGGAGGACCAGGCGATCGCGACGGCCCTGGCCTCGCAGGCGGCGACGGCGCTCGAGAACGCGCGGCTCTTCCACGAGCTCGAGCAGGCCTACACGACGGTGTCCCAGACCAAGGAAGAGCTGCTGCAGTCCCAGAAGATGGAGGCGATCGGGCGGCTCGCGGGCGGCATGGCCCACGACTTCAACAACCTGCTGACGATCGTGCACGGCCGCTGCGAAATCTTGAAGAAGCGCCTGGCGCCCGCGGACGGCTCGCAGCGGGACGTCGAGATCATCCGCCAGACGACGCGCCGGGCGGCGGCGCTGATCAGCCAGCTCCTGGCGTTCAGCCGCAAGCAGGTCCTGCAGCCCAGGATCCTCGGCCTGAACGCGCTCGTGCAGGACTCCGCCACGCTGTTCCGCCGGCTCCTCGGCGAGGACGTCGACCTCGTGCTCGTCACGGACGCGGAGCACGACCGTGTGACGGCCGACCCGACCCAGCTCGAGCAGGTCCTGATGAACCTGGCCGTCAACGCGCGCGACGCGATGCCGCGCGGCGGGCGGCTCACGATCGACACGGCCATCGTCGCGCTGGACGAGGCGTTCGCCCGCCAGCACCCCGGCGCGGTGCCGGGCGCGCACGTGGCGCTCTCGGTCAGCGACACCGGCGTCGGGATGAGCGACGAGGTGCAGGCCCGGATCTTCGAGCCGTTCTTCACGACCAAGGAGCCGGGCCGGGGCACGGGCCTCGGCCTGTCCACGGTGTACGGTATCGTCAGGCAGCACAACGGGTATCTCACGGTGGCGAGCGCGCCTGGAGCGGGCACGACCTTCACGATCTACCTGCCGCGGGCGGAGGGAGCCGAGGACATGGCCACGCAGGAGCGGAGCGAGCCGACGGCGCCACGCGGCTCCGAGACGGTCCTGCTCGTCGAGGACGAGGACGAGGTCCGTGAGCTGGCGCGCGAGATCCTCGAGATGAACGGCTACACGGTGCTCGAGGCCGCCGACGGCGCGGGGGCGCTGGCCGTCCTCCGGGAGCACCTCGAGCCGATCGACCTCCTGCTCACCGACGTCGTGATGCCCGGCGGGATGAGCGGGCGCGACCTGGCCCGGCAGGTCGCCGGGCTCTCGCCCCGGACGCGGGTGGTCTACATGTCGGGCTACACCGACGACGCCCTCGGCCACCACGGCGTGCTCGACCCCGACATCGTCCTCCTGCCGAAGCCGTTCACGCCGGAGGCGCTCCTCGGCGCCCTGCGCCGCGTGCTCGACGGCCCGGCGACGCCCGGCGCAGGGGCGTGACGCGCGGGATCGCCGTCAGCCCTCCTCCAGGCTGGTGTCCCAGGCGTAGCGGGTCCACGGGCTCTGCGGGTCCTCGAGGAGCCTCCGGTACGCCTCCTCGTAGAGGCGCCCGCTCGCCCGCGTCTCGCGAAGCGACCAGAACCGGCGCCCGATGAGGTAGTTCTCGCCGAGCTCGCGCCACGAGCCGAAGGCGCGCTGCAGCCGGCGCGCCGCCGGCATGATGCGCGCCCACGCCTCCTCCTCGCTCAGGTAGCCGACCAGGGCGCCCCAGCGGCAGAGCGCGACGTAGCGCGCGTAGTCCCAGCCGAGCAGGCTCTTCGCCCCGAGCCGGCCGTACCAGCGGGTGACGACCTCGACCTTCTGCGTGGCCTCGTCGTCGTAGCCGCGGCTCGCGAGGAGCGCCTTGATCTCGTCGTCGCCGAGCCGCGCGAGCTCGGCGCCCAGCCGCTCGAACTCCCGGCGGTGCCCCTCGGCGGCGAGCCACTCGAGCGTCTGCAGCAGGTCCTCGCGGCTCCGGACACCCCACCACTCGACCAGGTTCTCGCGCCACTCGCGGGCGCGCTCCTCGGTCCGCGGGCCGCCGGCCAGGAGGTCGTGCCGCTCCCGGTTCCGCTCCGTGAGCAGCGCCGAGGTCCCGAGCGCCCAGGCCCGCGCCGGCGCGAGCGCGGGCGCCGGCGGCGCGCTCGCCACCGCCGGCGCGGGCGCCACGGGCGCGGCGGCGCGCGGCGCGGGCTCCTCCCGCGAGCACGCGGCGAGCGCGGCGCAGACCGCGAGCGCCGCCGCGAGCCGCGTCGCCCGCCGCCGGGCGCGCGCCGTCCCGGCGGAGCTCACCCGCGCTTCTTGCGCGGCCGCGCGTGGGCGGCGAGCCCGCGCTCCCAGAGGTACTCGCGCTCGCCGAGCCGCTTGCCGACCCAGCGGCCGAGGACGAAGAACGCGTCGCTCAGGCGGTTGACGTAGCGCAGCGGCCACTCGCCGATCGGCTCGACGCGCGAGAGCGCGAGGATCTCGCGCTCGGCGCGGCGGCACACGGTGCGCGCCTGGTGCAGGAAGCCGTGGACGCGTCCGCCGCCGGGCAGGATGAACGACTTGAGCGGTACCAGGTCCTTCTGGCAGCGGTCCATCAGCGCCTCGAGCGCGCGCACCTCGCCCTCGCCGACGCGGAACATTCCCGCGTACGCCGCGTCGGGCGGCGTCGCCAGCTCGCCGCCGAGGTCGAAAAGCTGGTTCTGGATCGTGCGCAGCACGCCGTCGAGCCAGCGGTGGTGCGGGCCCTTCGCGAGCCGCTCGGCGTTGAAGACGCGCGCGAGGCCGACGACGGCGTTGAGCTCGTCCAGCGTGCCGTAGGCGACGATGCGCGGCGAGTCCTTCGGGACACGCTGGCCGCCGACCAGCGCGGTCTCGCCGCGGTCGCCGGTGCGCGTGTAGACGCGGGTGATGCTGATCGTCATGCGCCGGCCCCCCTCCCCTGTGTGCGGTATTCTACTCGACGTGACGAAACGACCGCGCGCCGTGCTCGCGACCGCCTGCGGCGCGCACTTCGTCCACGACGGCTTCTCCGACGTGCTCTACGTCCTCCTGCCGGTCTGGGCGGGCGAGTTCGGCCTGACGTTCGCGCAGGTGGGCTTCATGCGGACCGTGTACTCGGGCGGCATGGCCCTCTTCCAGGTCCCCGCCGGGCTGCTCGCCGAGCGCCGGGGCGAGCGGCGGCTGCTCGCCGCGGGCACGGCGGTGACGGCGGGCGCCTTCATCGTCGCGGGGACGGCGGGCGGCTTCGCCGCGCTGCTGCTCGTGCTCCTGGCCGCCGGGCTCGGCTCGGGCGTCCAGCACCCGCTCTCGTCGTCGCTCGTGTCGAAGGCCTACGAGACCGGGCCCCGGCGGGCGGCGCTCGGGACCTACAACTTCTCCGGCGACCTCGGCAAGGTCGCGGTGCCGGCGGCGGTGGCCCTCGGCGCGGCGGCGGTCGGCTGGCGGACCGCCGCGGCGGCCTACGGCGCGCTCGGCCTCCTCGCCGCGCTCCTGATCCTCGTGGTCCTCGCGCGGCTCGGCGCGGGCACGCCCTCGGCGGCCGAGCGCGCCGCGGCCGGCGGCGCGGGCTGGGGCATCCGGGACCCGCGCGGCTTCCGGGCGCTGGCCGCCGTCGGCATGCTCGACAACGGCACACGGACGGCGCTGCTCACCTTCCTGCCGTTCGTGCTGCTCGCGAAGGGGACGACGGTCGCGGGCGTGGGAACGGCGCTCGCGCTCGTCTTCGCGGGCGGCGCCGTCGGCAAGTTCGTCTGCGGGCTCCTCGCCGAGCGGGTCGGCGTGATCCGCACGGTCGTGCTCACCGAGGCGGCGACCTCGCTCGGCATCCTGGCGGTGGTCGCGGCGCCGCTGCCAGTCGCGCTCGCGCTCCTGCTGCCGCTCGGGATCGCGCTCAACGGGACGTCCTCCGTGCTCTACGCCACGGTCGCGGACCTCGTGACCGTGGACCGCCGCTCGCGCGCCTACGGCCTCTACTACACGCTCGCGATCGGCGCCTCGGCGCTCGCCCCGTCCGTGTTCGGCGTGCTCGGCGACGCGGTCGGCCCGGCGGCGACGCTCGTCGTGATCGGCCTCGTCGTGCTGGTGACGATCCCGCTCTGCCTGGCCCTGCGCGCCGCGGTCGCCGCGCCCGCGCGCGTGTGAGCCGCGGGGGCGGGAGCAGCAGGCGCTCCCCCCAACGTCACGTCAGGCGAGCGCGAGCTCGAGGAAGAGCGCGCCCGGCTCGGGGTTCACCGTGTACGGGGGGATCTCGACGAAGCCGAGCGCGCGGTAGAGCGCGATCGCCTCGCGCATGAACGGCAGCGTGTCCAGGCGCATGCGCGCGTAGCCGAGCCCGCGCGCCTCGGCGACGATCGCCTCGACGAGCCGGCGGCCGAGCCCCTTGCCCCGCGCCTCCGCGCGCACGTAGAGCCGCTTCATCTCGCCGACGCCCGGCTCGAGGCGCCGCAGGGCGACGCAGCCGACGGGCCGCGGCCCGTCGAGGGCCAGCAGCAGGACCCCCGAGGGCGGCGCGTAGGCGCCGGGCAGGCCCGCGACCTCCGCGGGGAACCCCTGGAAGCCAAGGTCGATGCCGAGCGCGGCCTGGTACTCGCGGAAGAGCCCGCGCGCCTGCTCGACCTGCTCGGGCCCGGCCGCGCGGACGATCGCGATCACGTCACGCGGGCTAGAGGTCCCCGAGGCCCAGCTCCTGCCAGCGCGCGCGCACGCGCGCCTCGTCCTCGGGCGCCGGCCGCACCGTGCGCGGGAAGCGCTCGCCCCCCCACTCCGGCCGCCGGGCGAACCGCCACGAGCGCGTGGCGTCGATCAGCACCCGGTTCCAGAGGCCGGTGCCGAGCTGCGCGACGTTGCGGTCCTCGAGCGGCGTGCTCGGGTCGATCGGCGAGCCGAAGATGCCCGGGAAGATCACGAGCCCGTCCTCGCCCGCGTTCACGCGGTGGGCGAAGGCCCAGTCCACCTGCTCGTAGGACGAGGGGTCGATGTCCTCCTCGACGACCGTCACGTGCTTGTAGCGGTACTGGGCGGCGCTGTTTCCCCAGAGCGCGGCGGCGATCTGCTTGGGCTGGCCCTGGTAGGCCTTCTTGATCTGGACGACGATGTTCACGCCGTTCGTGATCGGCGGGACGAAGACGTCGAGGACGCCCGGGATCCCCGCCTGCGTGAGGATGTTCCAGGCGATCGCCGCGCGCTGCACCGAGGACATCACGCTGTTCTCGCTGTACGAGCCGGGCAGCGTGCCCTCGAGGCTGCCGCGGAAGACCGGGTCGCGCCGGTGCGTGATGCAGGAGATCCGCATCGTGGGCCGGGGCGTCGGGAGGTCGGACACGTAGCCCGTGAACTCGCCGAACGGCCCCTCGGTCTCGTACGTCGCCGGGTCGTCGCTGATGAACCCCTCGACCACGATCTCGGCGCTCGCCGGGACCTCGAGGTCCACCGTCTCGCAGCGCACCAGCTCGGCCGGCTCGCCGCGATAGGCGCCCATCACGTCCCACTCGCAGACGCCCGCGGGAATCGGCGAGCCCGCCAGGAACGGCATGATCGGGTCCCAGCCGATCACACACGCGACGGGCATCGGCTCGCCGCGCTCGGCGTACTTCAGGAAGTGCGCGCCCCAGTGCTGCCCGCCCTTGATCAGCAGGAACGGCGTCGTGTCCCGCTGGCCGATCATCCCGCGGTAGATGCCGACGTTCATCACGCGCGTTTCGGGGTCCCGCGTGACGATCCCGGAGAACGTGTGGATGTAGCGCCCGCCCTCGAGGTAGTGCCACCTGGGGACGGGGAACTCGGTCTGGTCGATCTGCGCGCCGCGCAGGACCACGTCCTTCACGGGCCCCGCGGCCACGAGCCGGGGCGGGAGCGTCTCGCGGTTCTTCTGCATCACGTGCCGGACCAGGTCCGCGTTCGACGCGTCCCGCGGAAACCCGAGCGCGAGCGCCAGGCGCGCGCGGCTGCCGAGCGCGCTCGTCAGGAGCTTCGTGCAGCGCCCGGCCGTGTACCCGGTGATCCGCTCGAAGAGGAGCGCGGGGCCCTTCCGCTCGAGCGCTCGGCGCGTGACCGCGCCGAGCTCGCGGTCCCAGTCGACCTCGGCGGTGATCCGCCGGAGCTCCCCTTCCTTGTCGAGGCGCCGCATCCATTCGCGCATGTCCATGAAGCCCATGAGCTCACGTCCTCCCTGCCCGCACGGCCGGCGCCGAGATCGTATCACTCCCCGCCGGGCGCCCGGGCAGAGGCCGCGGGGCGGCGAGCGCCCTGCACCAGCCACACGGCCGCGCCGCAGGCGACGCCGAGGACGTCCGCGAGCGTGCCCGGGAAGATGAGCAGGGCCGCGCCCGTCAGCAGCGCCACGCGCTCCCAGAGCCGCGCGGGGCCGCGGAGGTAGCCGATCAACCCGGCGCCGAGCATCACGATCCCGAGCGCCGCCGCCGCCGTCCGCAGCGCAATGTGCGGCACGCCCGAGCCGAGCAGCAGCAGCGCGGGGTCGTAGGCGAAGCTGAACGGGATGATGAAGCCCGAGAGCGCCAGCATCATCGCGAGCCACTGGGTGCGCCAGACGTCGGCGCCCGCGATCGACGAGGTCGCGTAGGTCGAGATCGCGGTCGGCGGCGTGAGGTCGGCGAGGATCCCGAAGTAGAAGACGAACATGTGGGCCGCGAGCACGGGGACGCCGAGCTGCACCAGCGCCGGCGCGGCCATGATCGAGGTGATGATGTACGTCGCCGAGGTCGGCAGCCCCGTGCCGAGCACGAGCGCCGCGACCATCGTGAGCAGCAGCGTCACGAGCAGGCTCCCCTGCGCGACGCCGACGATGCCGCTCGCGAGCTTGAGGCCGAGTCCCGTGATCGACACGACGCCGACCACGATGCCCACGGTCGCGCAGGCGAGCGCCACCGGCATCGCGTTCTGCGCGCCGTCCACCAGCACGGTCAGGATCTTCGCGGGTCCGATCCGCGTCTCGCGCCGTACCCAGCTCGCGACCACCGCGACCACGAGGGCCCAGAAGCCGGCGAAGAGCGGCGAGGCGCCGGCGACGAGGTACCAGAGGAGGACGGCCGGGCCCGCGAGCAGATGGAAGTCGCGCCGCAGCACCGCCAGGGGCCGCGGCAGGTCGGCGCGCGAGAACACGGGCAGGCCCTGCCGCGCCGCCTCGAAGTGGACCATCGTGCCGACCGCGATGAAGTAGAGCACGCCCGGGATCGCCGCGGAGACGACCACCGACCAGTACGGCAGGCCGAGCGTCTCGGCCATGATGAACGCGGCGGCGCCCATGACCGGCGGAATGAGCTGCCCGCCCATCGAGGCCGTCGCCTCCACGCCGGCGGCGAACTCCGGCCGGTACCCGGCACGGATCATCAGCGGGATCGTGAACGAGCCCGTCGTCACCGCGTTGGCGATCGCGCTGCCGTTCACGGTGCCGAAGAGCCCGCTCGAGATGACCGCGACCTTGCCCGCGCCGCCGCGCGTGCCGCCCGCGAGCGCGAGCGCGATGTCGGTGAAGAACCGGAGCAGGCCCCCGTGCATCATCACCGCGCCGAAGACGACGAAGAGGAAGATGTACGTCGCGGACACCAGCGTCGGGATGCCGAACACGCCCTCGACCGTCAGCATCTGGAGGTCGACGAACTTGAGCGCCAGGACGCCGCCGTGCGAGAGGAAGCCCGGCAGCCAGGGCCCCGCGAACGCGTAGGCGACGAACACGAGCGCCAGCACGACCAGCGCGCTGCCGATGTGCCGGCGCGAGACCTCGAGCAGCAGCAGCATGAACAGGATCGACACCGCGACGTCGAGCGTCCGCGGGTCGTCCACCATCGCCATGCGCGTGACGATGAGGCGGTTCCACGCCACGAAGTGGGCGCCGCAGGCGAGCGCGGCCAGCGCCCCGAGGCCGTCGAGCGCGCGCCGCCGGGCCGGGAGCGGCGCGGCCGAGGCGGGCGTCAGGAAGCCGAGCGCGGTCGCGAACGCGACGTGGACCGGCAGCTGGATCATCAGGTCGAACATGCCCTGCTTCGCGGTGTAGAGCTGGAAGAGCGACCAGACGATCGCCAGCCACGCGCGCGGCGAGCGGAGGTCAGGCACGGCGGATGGCCTCCCAGAGGCGCTCCGGGGTCAGGGGCAGCCGCGGGAGCGTGACGCCGAGGGGCGCGAGCGCGTCCTCCACCGCGTTGGCGATGGCGGCGAGCGAGGGGATCGCGCCGCCCTCGCCCACCCCCTTGGCGCCGAGCGCGGTGCGTGGCGTCGGCGACTCGAGCGCCGCGACGCGGAACGGCGGCACGTCCAGGGCCGTCGGCTTCAGGTAGTCCAGGAACGTCGTCGTGAGCAGCTGGCCCTCGTCGTCGTACACGAACTCCTCGAGCAGCGTCGCGCCGATCCCGTGGGCCGTCGAGCCGTGGACCATCCCCTCGACCAGCAGCGGGTTGATCTCGCGCCCGCAGTCGTGGGCGATCGCGTACGCGAGGAAGCGGAGCGCGCCGGTCGCGCGGTCCAGCTCCACCGCCACGACGTGCGCCGAGTTCGAGAACGTGAGCTGGACCCCGACGCGCCGGGCCGCGTCGGGCCGGGTCGCCGCGGGGTGGACGTAGTAGTACCGCGCCTCGAGTCCGCCGGCCGCGCCGGGCGGGAGCGCGAGCAGGTCCCGGTAGGCCACGCTCGCCACCTGGGCGAGCGTCACGCGCCGGTCCGGCGCGCCGCGGACGGCGGCCGCGCCGTCGCGGAGCTCGAGGTCGGCCGGCGCCGCCTCGAGCAGGTGCGCCGCGAGCGCCAGGATCTTGTCGCGCACCGCGCGCGCCGCGCCGACGATCGCACCGGTGTCGGTGCCCGAGAACTTGTTCGAGAAGCTGCCGGAGGAGAACATCCACGGGTTCTCGTGCGAGTCGAACCACGGGCTCACGACGACGTCCGGCGGCGTGACGCCGAGCTCGTCGGCGACGATCTGCGCGACCACGGTCGGGTAGCCCTGGCCGCTCGCGACGTTGCCGGTCGCCACGCGCACGCTGCCGTCGAGCTCGACGCGCACGAGCGCGGCCTCGCCCACGCCCGAGGTGCCGCCCGTGCCGGTCGCGAGCATGTAGGACGACAGGTTCGAGGTGCCCGGCTCGATGGCCGCGGCGATGCCGATGCCCAGCAGGCGCCCCTCGCGCCGCGCCGCGGCCTGCGCCGCGCGCAGCCCCTCGTAGTCGGCGAGCGCGAGCGCGCGACGCAGCGTCTCGGGGAAGTCGCCGCTGTCGTACGAGGCGCCCACCGGCGTCTCCCACGGGAGCTCCGAGGGCTGGATGAAGTTCGCCAGGCGGAGGTCCGCGGGGTCGCGCCCGAGCCGGCGCGCCGCGAGGTCCACCAGGCGCTCGATCGCGAAGCACATCGCCGGCTTGCCGATGCCGCGGTTGGCGCCCGACGGACACTTGGTGGTCAGCACCGAGTACGCCTCGAAGCGGACGGCGCCGATCCGGTAGCAGTTCACGATGTTGCCGAGCTTCAGCAGGCTGTGCAGCGTCGGGTTCTGGAGGTTCGCGCCCTCGTCCACGACGTCGCGGAGCGCGATCGCCAGGAAGCGCCCGTCGCCGTCGAGCGCGAGCGCCGCCTCCATCACGCCGTTCGCCGCGTGCGCGAGCGCCGCGAGGTTCTCGCGGCGGTCCTCCACGTACTTCACGGGCCGGCCGGTCGCGCGCGCGAGCAGCGCCGCCAGGATCAGGTACGGCGCCTTCCGCTTGTTGCCGAAGCCGCCGCCGATGTCGAGCGCGAGCAGCCGCAGCCGGTTCTGCGGGACGCCGAGCGCCGCCGCCACCACGCCGCTCGTGAGGCCGGGGCGCTGGTCGTTGCTCCAGATCGTGACGAGGCCGGTCCCGGGCTCGACCTGGGCGATCACGCCGAACGTCTCGAGCGCGGTCGAGACGTAGCGATGGATCGTGAAGCGCTCGCGGACCACGTGGCGCGCGGCCGCGAAGGCGCCGTCCACGTCGCCGTAGACGAACGTGTCGTGCCAGAGCACGTTGCTCCCCATCTCCTCGAAGAGCACGGGCGCGTCGGGCGCGAGCGCGCGCTCGGGATCCACCACCGCGGGCAGCCGCTCGTACTCCGCGCGGATCAGCTCGACGGCGTCCTCCGCCGTCGCGCGGTCGCACGCGGCGACCGCCGCGAGGGGCTCGCCGACGTAGCGCACGCGGCCGACCGCGAGCGGGTAGGTCCGCGGCGGGTTCGGGATCGGGATGAGCGGGCGGAGCGGCGGCATCGCGCGCGCGACGTCCTCGCCGGTGAGCACGGCGGCCACGCCCGGCAGGGCGGCCGCGGCGCTCGCGTCGAGGCGCTGGATGCGCGCGTGGGCATGGGGGCTCCGCAGCATCGCGACGTGGAGCAGCCCCGGCAGCGCGAGGTCGTCGATGTACGTCGCGCGGCCCCGGAGGAAGCGCGGGTCCTCGAGACGCTTGAGCGGCCGGCCGACCCACCCGGTGGGCGCCGCGTGGTCGCTCACGCGCGCGCCTCCCGCGCGCGCGCGGCCGCCCAGCGCACGGCGCGCACGATGTTCTCGTAGCCGGTGCACATGCAGAGGTTGCCCGCGAGCGCCGCGCGGATCTCGGCCTCGCTCGGATCGGGCACGCGCGCGAGCAGGTCCACCGCCGTGAGGACCATGCCCGGCGTGCAGAACCCGCACTGGAGCCCGTGGCACTCCCAGAACCCCTGCTGCACCGGGTGGAGGTCCTCGGCCGGCGCGAGCCCCTCGATCGTCGTGACCCGGGCGCCGGCGGCCTGGACCGCGAGGAGGAGGCAGCTCCGCACGGGCTCGCCGTCGAGCAGCACGGTGCACGCGCCGCAGACACCGTGCTCGCACCCGGCGTGCGTGCCGGTGAGCCCCCACTCCCCGCGCAGGCAGTCGAGCAGGCTCAGGCGCGCGTCCACCGTCGCCGTGCGCGGCGCGCCGTTGACGCTCACGCTGATCGCGTGACGCGTCATCGGCCGCCCGGCGGCGCGAAGCCGAAGAGCGCGCGGGCGGTGGCGCCGAGGATGGCGTGCTCCGCGGGCGCGCCGAGCCCCGCGCCGCGGACCGAGCCGACCGGGTCGGGATCGCCGACGTCGAAGGGGTAGTCGCTCCCGAGCAGGAGCCGCCCGGCGCCCGCGACCTCGGCGAGGTAGCGCAGCGGCGGCGCCCAGTGCGTGATCGTGTCGTAGTAGAACCAGCCGAGCGCGTCGAGCGGCGCGCGCCCCGGCCCCTGCGCGAGCCGGTGCCCGCGCTCGAGCCGGCCGGCCTGGTACGGGAAGAAGCCCCCGCCGTGGACGAGGATCACGGCCAGCTCGGGGAAGCGGTCGGCCACGCCGTCGAGGACGAGCGAGGCCGCCGCGAGCGTCGTGTCGAACGGGTAGCCGAGGAGCTGGAGCAGGCCGTGCGCGCCGAGGCGGTCCTCGCCCGCGACGTGCCACGGGTGGAGGATCACCGGCGTGCGCGTGGCGACCGCGGCGGCCCAGAAGGGCTCGAGCCCGGCGGCGCCGAGCGGCGCGCCGCGCACGTTGGTCCCGATCTGGACGCCGCAGAGCCCGAGCGCACCGACGGCGTGCTCGAGCTCGGCCGCGGCCGCCGCCGGATCCTGCAGCGGCACCGTGGCCACGCCCCCGAAGGCCCCCGAGCCGTCCTCGGCGAGGGCCTCGGCGAGCGCCGTGTTGAGGAGCCGGCTCCAGCGCCCGCCCACCTCGGGCGGGAGCCCGTAGCCCACGACGTCCATCCAGGGCGCGACGAGCTGCTGCCCGACGCCCGCCGCCGCCATCCCGCGCCGCCGCTCGCCGAGCTCGACGAGCCTGGGCGCGAGCGGGCGCGTCCACCCCGCGCCCGGGAACGCGAGGCGGTGGCGCCCGTCGGCGAGCGTCTCGACGCCGACGCCGTACGCGTCCGGGCGCCTCCGCGCCTCCTCGAGCGCCCGGGGAGGCACGAAGTGCGCGTGGACGTCGAGCGGCGACCCGGGAGCGGCGGCTATTTCATCCACCCCTTCTCGCGGTACGCGCGCTCGGCGCCCGGGTGGAGCGGCAGGCCGACGTTCTCGGGCGTCCAGGCGGTCTTCGGGTCGAACTCGGTGAGGCCGGCGTGGCCGCGCACGAGCGCGTCCTTGTTCTCGATGATCGTCCTGGTCACGGTGTACGCGATCGGCTCCGGCAGGTCCTTGTTCGTGATCAGCACGGTCGGGAAGCCCACCGTGGCCACCGGCTGCGTCTGGCGCTTGAACGTCTCCGCCCGCAGCGTCTGCGGCGTGTAGCCGAGGGTGCCGAGCCCCTTGACGCGCTCGGCGTCGACCGGCAGGAACTTGACCTCGGAGAACGTGGAGATCTCGGTGATGGACGGGTGCTTGGGCGTGATGACCGCGATGAGCAGGTCGCCGTGGCCGTCCTTCATGCCGTCCACGATGACCTTGTAGCCGACGTGCGTGGCCGAGCCGCCCAGGCTCTTGAGGTCGGCGTAGCCGAGCCCGTACTCGCGCAGGAGCTGCCGCGCGCCGAGCTCGCCGAGCGAGCCGACCGGGAGCGTGTAGAGCTTGACCGGCACCTTGCGGGCCTTGATGTCCGCGAGCGAGTTGATGTCGAGCTTCTTCGCGGCGATCGCGACGAGGTAGTAGGTGTCGAGGCCGCCCACGAGGCCGCGCAGGTTCTCGAGCTTCGTGTCGTACGCCTCCTTGCCCTCGGCGGCCCAGCGGTTCGTGACCGTGAACGAGAGCCCGAGCGGCGTCTCGTTCTTGGCGACGAGCTTGGCGTTGCCGACGCCGCCGGAGAAGGGCTTCACGTCGACGTTCGAGCCCGCGGGCAGGGTCTGACGCAGGAGGTTGGCCATCGTCGCGCCGTAGACGTACCAGGCGGTGCCCTGGCCGAGCGTCGAGAACGCCAGGTTCACGGGTTGCTGCGCCGAGGCGATCAGCGCGCCGGCGCCGAGAACCGACAGGAGCGCCATCACAGCCGTCCAGATGCGTAGAGGTCTCATCGTCACGCCTCCTTTGTCTTGCGTGTCAGACCAGGGCCAGCTTCGCGCCGTGGGTCTGCCCCTCGTCGAGCGGGCCGAGCTCGCGGCCGGTCGTGCGAAGCGTGGCCGCGTAGGGCGACGGCCCCCGCTGGCGGAGCCATTCGTTGAGCGACGCCGCCCCGGCGCCCTTCGGGGCGACGAGCTCCAGGGCGTGCGGACCGACCTCGAAGCGCACGCCGGCGGCGTCGAGCTCGTGCCGCTCGACCTCGCGCCCCGGCTGGCCGAGGACGCCGGCGTACCAGCGGCGCGCCGGCGCCGCGTCCTCGACCGCGACCGTCAGCGTGCCGACGCCGGTCACCCCGTTGGCGTGCGTCGTCTCCCGCGGGATGCGCTCCGCGCGCGGCGTCTCGTCCTGGATGAGGAACGGCGCCACGCCCCGGTGGGGCGGACGCGGGATCGAGAGCACCCACGCGAGCTGGAAGCCGTCCGGGCGCTTGCGGGAGAGCGGCGCCGGGTCGTCGATCGCGACGCCGGCCCGCCGGAGCGCCGCGGTGTCCGCGAGGAGGTCGTCGGTCTGCATGCAGAAGTCGACGAGCCCGCCACCCCGCTGGAGCGGCCCCCACCACTTGTGCTCCGCGGTCTTCTCGTAGAACGCGATCAGCTCGATGTACGAGCCGTCCGCGAACGCGATGAGCTGGTTGTGCGTCCCGACCGGGTGCCGCCCGCCGGGGACGACGCTGAAGCCCAGGGCCGCGTAGCTCTTCGCGGCGGCGGCGAGGTCGGGCACGACGACGACGAGGTGGTCGATCCCCCTGAGCATCTATCGCCCTCCGAGCGCCGGCACGACCTCGCCGAGGAAGCGCGTGAACTGGCCGAGCTGGTCCCACGAGGCGAGCCGGAGCGCCATGTGCCCGACGCCGGCCGCGAAGTAGGCGCGGAGCTCGTCCACGCACCGCTGCGGGCCGCCGGCGATGGTCCACTGCTCGACGAACCCGGGCGTGAACCTGGCCGTGTAGTAGGCGTCGAGGAACGCGCGGCTCTCCTCGAGGGCCTTCGCGCGGTCCTCGTTGATGTTGATGTTGTGGTAGAGGGCGCTGCCGAGCGCGGCCGGGTCGCGGCCCTCCTCGCGGGCCATCGCGCGGATCCGGGCGAACTGGGCGCGGAACTCGTCGGGCGAGAGCTTGTTCGTCATCCAGCCGTCGGCGTGGCGCGCGACCCGCCGCAAGGAGCGCTCGACGACGGCCGCGGCGGCGGAGGCGCCGCCCTTCCACGTGAGGCCGGTCGGGTTGGAGGCGATCCAGATCGGACACGGGTGCTGTGCCGGGCTCGGCTGGAGCGTGACGCCCTCGAACCGGTAGAAGCGGCCCGCGTGGGAGGCGTTCTTCTCGTGGAAGAGCTTCCGGAGGATCACGACGCCCTCCTCGAGGCGCGCGACCCGCTCGCTCGCCGCGACGCCCATCACGCCGTGCTCGAGCGCCTGCGCCGCGCTCTGCTCGTTCGGGCCGCCCAGGCAGACGGCGAGCCACGCGCGCCCGCTCGAGAGCACGTCGAGGCTCGCCCACTGGTGCGCGAGCATCACCGGGTGGCGGTGGACGAACGTCGCCATGCAGCCGACGCCCAGGCGCACCCGCGAGGTCACGGCGGCCAGCGCCGAGAGCAGCGTGACCGACTCGAGGCGCGGCTTGGCGAGCAGGCTGTCCCCGACCCAGACGGCGTCGAACGCGCCCGAGCGCTCGCCCTCGATCGCGAGCCCGAGGAGGTCCGACACCTTGAGCGCGCCGAGCACGACCGCGCGGTTGGCCAGGATCAGCCCGAAGGAGTGGGCCACGGCGCTACCTCCCTGTGTACCCCGGGGGACGCTTCTCGAGGAAGGCCGTCACGCCCTCCGCGTAGTCGTGCGTCGAGCGGAGCCACGCGTAGGCCTTGCGCTCGAGCTCGAGCGCGGTCTCGAGCGGCGCGTCGGCGCCGCGGTCCAGCACGAGCTTCAGCGTCCGGAGCGCGAGCGCGGGGCGCTCGGCGAGCTCCGCCGCGAGCGCGTCGACGGCCGTGTCCAGCCCGGCGTCGGCGACCGCCTGCGTGATCAGCCCCCACGCCTCGGCCTGCTCCGCCGAAATCCGCCGGCCCGTCATCATGAACAGCTTCGCGCGCGTCATGCCCATCAGGCGCAGGGCCCGCTGGGTGCCGCCGCTGCCGGGGATCATCCCGAGCCGGACCTCGGGGAAGGCGAACTCGGAGCGCCGGGTCGCGACGCGGAAGTCGCACGCCACCGCCAGCTCGAGCCCGGCGCCCATCGCGAACCCGTCGATCGCGGCGATCACCGGCTTCCGGCACCGCTCGGCGGAGGTCAGCGTGTCGCCCCACCGCTCGAGGTCCGCCGGCGCGAGCGTGAGGAACTCGGCCACGTCGCCGCCGGCGCTGAACGCCTTGCCGCCGGCGCCGCGGACGACGACCACGCGCACGGCGTCGTCGGCCTCGAGTCCCCCGAAGATGCCCGGGAACTCGTTGCGCATCGCCACGGTCATCGTGTTCATCTTCGCCTGGCGGTCGATCCAGAGCGTCGCGACGGCGCCCTTCCTCTCCACGCGCAGAAACTCGCTCATGAGCGGACCTCCGTGTACCGGCCGTCGCGGAGCAGCCGTCGCAGGATCTTGCCCGAGGCCGTCTTGGGGATCTCCCGGACGAACACGAAGCGGCGCGGGCGCTTGAAGCTCGCGAGGTCGCCGCTCTCGCGGCAATGCCGGTCGAGCGCCTCGGCGGCGAGCCCGGCCGCGCGCGGGACGACGAAGGCGACGACGCGCTCGCCCCACTTCTCGTCGGGCTCGCCGATCACCGCGACGTCCGCGACCTGGGGGTGCCGCGCGAGGACGTCCTCGACCTCGACCGGGTGGATGTTCTCGCCGCCGCTGATGATCATGTCGTCGACGCGGCCCGCCACCCAGAGGTCGCCCTCGGCGTCCCGGGAGCCCATGTCGCCGGTGAAGTACCAGCCCTCGCGCAGCGCCTTCGCGTCCGCGTCGGGCCGGTTCCAGTAACCCGCGAACGCCTCGTCGGAGGCGAGGCTCGCGATGATCTCGCCCGGGGTCCCGGGCGGCACGACCTCGGCGGGCCCGACGCGGCGCTCGGGGCTCGCCACCACGACGCGCAGCTCGCCGTGCACGCCCGCGCGGCCCGCGCAGCCGGGCTTCCCACGGACGTCGGGGCAGATCGAGAACGTGTAGATCTCGGTCGAGCCGTAGTGGTTCACGAACACGTCGGGGCGGAACGCCTTGGCGCACGCCTCGGTGAGCGGCACGAGCATGGGCGCGCCCGCGTAGGCGAGCTTGCGCACCGAGCCCACGTCGGTCCGGGCGAGCTCCGGCGCGTGGACGAGCTCCCAGAAGAGCGTCGGGATGAGGTAGAGGGCGGTCAGCCGCTCGGCGGCGACGAGCGCGAGCGCGCCGGCGGCGGACCAGTCGGCCTGGCAGACGAAGCAGCCGTTGACGGCCGCCATGCTCGTGAGCGAGTGGATCCCCATCGTGTGGTAGAGCGGCATGACGCCGAGCGTCCGCTCGCCCCAGGTGTACCCGCACTGGACGACGTGGGCGAGCGCGCCCGCGTAGTGGTTCCGGTGCGTGCGCGGGACGCCCTTGGGCCGGCCGGTCGTCCCCGAGGTGTAGAGGATGAGGGAGAGGTCACTCTCCGCGGGGGGCGCGAGGGCGCCCGCGGCCCCACGCGCGGCCAGCTCGTCGAAGGCGAGCGCGCCCGGCGGCGGGCGGTCGCCCGCGTACACGAGGCGCGCCGCGGTGCCGCGCGCGGCCTCGAGGACGGCCGGCGCCGTGGCGTCCTCGAAGAGCACCACCCGCGCGCCGGAGTCCTCCAGGACGTACTGCATCTCGCCGGCCGCCAGGCGGAAGTTCGCGGGCGTCGGCACGCCCCCCAGGTGCTGGAGCGCCCAGTACGCGACGACGTGCTCGAGCCGGTTCTTGAGCGCGAGCACGACGCGGTCGCGCCGGCCGACCCCGAGGCGCGCCAGGCCCGCGGCCACCGCCGCGGCGCGCCCGGCGAGCTCGGCGTACGTGAGCCGCCGGGCGCCGTCCGCCACGGCCTCGGCCTCGGGTCGCCGGAGCGCCGCGCGGGCGAGGAGGTCGCGGAGGGTCACGGGACCAGCAGGACCTTGCCCTTGTTCCGCCGGTCGAGGACGTGCTGGACCGCGGCGCGCGCCTCCCGGAGCGGAAAGGTCCGGTCGATCACCGGCTTGAGGCGGCCGGCGACCATGTAGTCGAGGATCGTCCGGAGCTCGAGGATCGAGCCCAGGTTGGTCCCGAGGATCCGGAGGTTCTTCGAGTAGACGTGCCGCAGGTCGACGCGTCCCCAGTGCGTGTCGTGCGAGCCGATCGTCACGAGCTTTCCGAGGCGGGTGAGCGCCTGGATGGACCGCTCGAACGTGGCGCCGCCGATGTGCTCGACGACCACGTCCACGCCGCGCTTGCCCGTCCACGTCTTCGTCTCCTCGACGAAGTCCTGCGTCCGGTAGTTCACGACGTGCTCGGCGCCGAGCGCCTTCGCGAACTCGATCTTGTCGTCGGAGCCGACCGTCGTGATGACGCGGGCGCCGCAGAGGCGCGCGATCTGGATCGCCGCGCTGCCCACGCCGCTGCCCGCCGCCTGCACGAGCACGGTCTGGCCGGGGCGGAGGTCCGCCTGCGCCACGAGCCCGTGCCACGAGGTGAGCATCGCGAGCGGCACGGCGGCGCCCGCCTCGAAGGGGATCGCGTCGGGCAGCGGCAGGATGTTGGCCGCCGGCGCCCGGACGAGCTCGGCGTAGCCGCCGTCCCGGTGGGCGCCGAGGTAGCCGTACCGGACGCACACGGTGCGCTCCCCGCGCAGGCAGTACTCGCACGTGCCGCACGCGAAGCCCGGGAAGACGATCACGCGCGCGCCCGTCGCGAGCCCCCGCACCTGGGCGCCCGTCGCCTCGACGGTGCCGGTCACCTCGCAGCCGTTGACGTGCGGGAGCCCCTCCGGCGGCGGGAACCGGCCGTCCAGCAGCAGCAGGTCCACGCCGTTCAGCCCGCACGCGCGGACGCGCACCAGCACCTCGTCCGGCGCCGGGACCGGGTCGCGGTAGTCGTCGTAGAGGAGCTTCTCGGCCCCCCCGTGCTCCTTGAAGAACGCCGCCCTCAAAACGGCACCTCCGTGCGCTCGTCCTTCACGCGCCGGGCCTTGTGGTCGAAGCGCGGCAGCGTCCCGGGCTCGCCGACCTCCACCGTCACGCGGATCCCGAGGCCCGTGCGCAGATCGTCGGCGAGCCGGGCGCCGAGCTTCTCGCGCTCGGCGCTCGAGAGCGTCGGCGACGGGTCGATGCGAACCAGGATGTCGTCGAGCCCCTCGTGGCGCCGGAAGACGATCTGGAACTCGTCCACGTCCGCGTGCGGCCGCACGAGCTCCTCGATGCGCCGCGGGTAGACGATGATGCCGCGGACCTTCTTCATGTCGTCGAGCCGCGCGAGCACGCCGCCCTCGAACGCGAGCAGCGTCCGCCCGCACGGGCACTTCCGGTCGGCGACCTGGACGAGGTCGCGCGTGCGATAGCGGACGAGCGGCATCGCCTTCCGGTAGAGGCTCGTGAAGACCAGCTCGCCCCGCCCCCCGGGGCCGACCGGCCGGTCCTGCTCGTCGAGCACCTCGGGGTAGCAGTAGTCCTCGTGGACGTGCGTGAGCCCGGCGCGGGCGTCGCACTCGAAGCCCCACGCGGCGATCTCGGTGAGCCCGGGCAGGTCGTACGCCCGGGCGCCGAACGCGGCCTCGATCCGCGCCTTGGTCGCCGGGATCGAGGCCCCGGGCTCGCCCGTGTGCCACGTGATCCGCACCTGCGTCTGCCTGGCGAGGTCGATGCCCTTCTTGGCCGCCGCCTCGGCGAGGAACAGCGCGTAGGACGGCGTGCAGCCGAGCACCGTGATCGGATAGGTCAGGAGCGCGTCGAGCCGCTGGTCGGTCGAGAGGCCGCCCGCCGGGAACACGCAACACCCCAGGTCCTGCGCGGCGTAGAAGCCCGACCAGTAGCCGATCCACGGCCCGTACGAGAACGCGGCCATGACCATGTCGGCGCGGCGCACGCCGAACGCGTGGAGCGAGCGCGCGTAGGAGTGGTAGAAGCCGTGCCAGTCCGCGGCAGTGTCGAGGACCGCGAGCGGGCGGCCCGTCGTCGCGGAGGTCATGTGCACGCGCAGCACGTCCTCGAAGGGCACCGCGAGCAGGTCGCCCCAGAGCGGCTTCGCCGCCTGGTTGTCCTTCAGCTCGTCCTTGGTCGTGAACGGGAGCGCGCGGAGGTCCGCGAGCGTGCGGATGCGCTCGGGCCGGACGCCCGCCGCGCGGAACTTGCGCCGGTAGAACGGGCTCGCCGACGCCGCGTGCCGCACCTGCTCGCGCAGCTTCCGCGTCTGCAGCCGCGTGAGCTCCGCGCGCGACGCGCGCTCGATCCGGGGCTCGAGGTAGCGGGAGGCCATGGCGCGCTCAGGACTTCAGGAGCTGGGTCATCTTGTCGAAGAACTGGTCGGCCATCATCCGGGACACGCCGCCGAGCATCCGCTGGCCCACGCCCGCGATGAGGCCGCCCACCTGGACGTCCGCGCTGTAGGCGATGCGCGTGCCGCCCTCGATCTCGGACAGCGTGATCAGCGTGTCGGCCTTCACGAAGCCCGGACCCCCGCTGCCCTCCGCGGCCAGCCGGTAGGACTCGGGCGGCTTCTTCTCCGCGAGGCGGACCTTGCCCTCGAACGTGCCCTTCACCGCCGCGACGCCGACCTTCAGCGTCGCCTTGAACTCGTCGTTGCCGAGCGCCTCGAGCTTCTCGCAGCCCGGGATCGCCTTCTTGAGCTGCGCCGGGTCGAGGAAGGCGTCCCAGACCTTCTTCCGCGGCGCAGGGACGTCGTGCGAGCCTTCGATCTTCATGGGAGCTCTCCTTTGGCGGCGCCTAGTCTACAGCAACTTGCGGATCGCGGCGTCCATGCGGGCGAGCCCCTCGCGGATGAGCGCGTCGCTCGTCGCGTACGAGAGCCGCACGTGGGCGTCGGAGCCGAAGTCGAGCCCCGGCACGACGGCGACGCGGGCCTCCTCGAGGAGGAAGGCGGCGACGTCGAGCGAGCCGGCGAGGCGCGTCGTGGTCTCCCGGCCCTTCCAGGTGCGCCCGAAGAGGCCCGAGACGTTCGCGAAGGCGTAGAAGGCGCCCTTCGGCATCACGCAGGCGACGCCGGGGAGCGCGTTGAGCCCGCCGACGATCAGGTGCCGCCGCCGGTCGAACTCCCCGGCCATCTTCGCGACCTCGTCCTGGGGGCCGGAGAGCGCCTCGACCGCCGCCCACTGGGCGATCGACGTCGGGTTCGACGTCACCTGGCTCTGGACGTCGGTCATCGCGCGCACGAGCGCGCGCGGCCCACCGCAGTAGCCGATCCGCCAGCCCGTCATCGCGTACGCCTTCGAGCACGTGTTGATGACGAGCGTGCGCGCCTTCACCTCGGGCCCGAGCGAGGCGACCGAGACGTGGCGCCCCTCGAACGTGAGCGCCTCGTAGCACTCGTCGGACACGAGCGTGAGGTCCCGCTCGACGGCGAGGCGCGCGACCGCGGCGAGCGCCTCGCGCGAGAAGACGGCGCCCGTCGGGTTGTTCGGGCTGTTGAGGATGATGACCCGCGTGCGCGGCGTCACCGCGGCGCGCACCCGGTCCGGGTCGAGGTCGAAGCCCGTGCGCTCCTGCGTCTCGACCGGCACGGGGACGCCGCCGACCAGCCGCGCCTGCTCGGGATAGGAGACCCAGAACGGGCTCGGCACGAGCATCTCGTCGCCGGGGTTCAGCAGCGCAACGACCATGTTGTAGAGCGTGTGCTTGGCGCCGCACGAGACGAGAACCTCGTCCGGGGCGTAGTCGAGGCCCTGGTCGCGCTTGAACTTCGCGCAGACGGCCGCGCGCAGCTCGGCGATGCCGCCGACCTCGGTGTACTTCGTCTGCCCGCGGCGCATCGCCTCGACCGCCGCCGCCTTGATCCGCTCGGGGGTGTCGAAGTCGGGCTCGCCGGCGCCGAAGGAGATCACGTCCACGCCCTGCGCGCGCAGCGCCTTGGCCTTGGCCTGCACGGCGAGCGTCGATGAGGGGGCAAGGGTCTTCAGTCGCTCAGCCAGCACGCTCGCGCTCCTTCGGCGGTCGCCCGCCGCGTTACCGGGGTGGGAACTTCTCCGCGAGCCGCTTCTCGACGATCGGCGGCACGAGCCCGGCGACCGAGGTCCCGAAGCTGGCGACCTCCTTGATCAGCCGCGAGGAGATGTACGTGTACTTCTCGTGCGGCATGAGGAAGACGGTCTCGACGGTGTTCTTGAGCTTGCGGTTCATCAGCGCCATCTGGAACTCGTACTCGAAGTCCGAGACCGCGCGGATGCCGCGCACGATGCAGTCGGCGCGCTCGCGGGCCACCAGGTCGATCAGGAGCCCGTCGAACGACACGATGCGGAAGTTGTTGAGGCCCGCGGTCGCCTCGTCGATCATCTCGAGGCGCTCCTTGACGGTGAACAGGGGCTCCTTCGAGGGGTTGGCCACCACCGCCACGATCAGCTCGTCGAAGATCCTGAGGCTCCGCTGGATGACGTCCACGTGGCCGTTGTGGACGGGGTCGAACATCCCCGGGTAGACCGCGCGCTTCGCCATGCGCCAAACCTACTCTCGGGCTCGAAAGAAAGTCAAGGTCGTCTCACCGAAGCGACGCGTCCGAAACGCTTTCAATCCGCCTATTTCCGCGCTGGGGGGGCGTTTGGTCGGGTGCTGGGCCACGACGAGGCCGCCCGGCGCGAGGAGCGCGCCCCGCCCGAGGTCCTCGAGGGTGGCCCGGGTGAGGTCCGCCTCGTACGGCGGGTCGAGGAAGACGATGTCGAACCGCACGCCCTCCCGCTCGAGGAGCGCCTGCGCGCGCGCGACGTCGAGGCGGAGCACCCGCGCCTGCGCCGCGACGCCGAGCGCCCGGACGTTCGCCTCGAGCGCGGCGGCGGCGCGCGGGTCCCGCTCGACGAACGTCGCGTGCGCGGCCCCGCGCGAGAGCGCCTCGAGGCCGACGCCGCCCGCGCCCGCGAAGAGGTCGAGCACGCGGGCCTCCCCGAGGTACGGGCCGAGCGCGTCCAGGAGCGCGATCCGCACCTGGTCGGCGGTCGGGCGGGTCGTGCGCCCGCGCGGGACCTCGAGCCGGCGGCCCTTGAGGGCTCCGGCGATCACGCGCATGGGGGGAGCGCTCCGCCGCCCGGCGGGGGCCGCATCATCCCGCGGAGGCCAGGGCGAGCTTGCCGCGCCAGCGCGCGAGCAGCTCCGCGCGCAGCGCGCGGTGCCCGGGATCGCGCAGTTCGGGATCCTTCCCGACGATCGCCAGCGCCTCCCGCCGGGCCTCCTCGAGCAGCGCGGCGTCGCGCAGGAGGTCGGCCACGCGGAACTCGGGCAGCCCCGACTGGCGGGTGCCGAAGAACTCGCCCGGCCCGCGCAGCGCCAGATCCACCTCGGCGATCCTGAAGCCGTCGTGCGTCGCGACCATCCCCTCGATCCGGCGCCGGGCGTCCTCGGTGAGGCGCCCCGCCGTGAGCAGGATGCAGTACGACTTCCACGGGCCGCGCCCCACGCGCCCGCGCAGCTGGTGGAGCTGCGAGAGGCCGAACCGCTCGGCGTGCTCGACCAGCATGACCGAGGCGTTCGGCACGTCGATGCCGACCTCGATCACGGTGGTCGAGACGAGGACGTGGATCTCGCCCGCCTTGAAGCGCCGCATGATCGCGTCCTTGTCCTCGACGCCGAGCCGGCCGTGCAGCAGGCCGACCGTGAGGTGCGGGAAGACCTCCCCGGCGAGCCGGCGGGCCATGTCGGTCGCCGCCTTGAGGTCGAGCGCCTCGGACTCCTCCACGAGCGGGCAGACCACGTAGGCCTGGCGGCCGGCCGCGACCTGCTCGCCGATGAACCTGTAGATCGCGCGCCGCCTGGCCTCGGTCCGCGCCGCCGTGACGACGGGGCGCCGGCCGGGCGGCAGCTCGTCGATGACGGAGACGTCGAGGTCGCCGTAGAGCGTCAGCGCCAGCGTGCGGGGGATCGGGGTCGCGGTCATCACGAGCAGGTCGGGGTGCTCGCCCTTGCCGCGCAGCCGGGCGCGCTGCTCGACGCCGAAGCGGTGCTGCTCGTCCACGACCGCCAGGCCGAGCCGCCGGAACGCGACGCCCTCCTGCACGAGCGCGTGCGTGCCGACGGCGCAGCCCACCTCGCCCGCGGCGAGCGCCGCGCGCGCCGCCGCGCGCTCGCGGGGCTTGAGCGCGGACGTGAGCAGGCTCACGCGGACGCCGAGCGGCTCGATCAGGTCGCGGAAGGTCACGACGTGCTGCTCGGCCAGGATCTCGGTCGGCGCCATCACCGCGGCCTGGTAGCCCGCCTCGACGGCCGTGAGCACCGCGAGCGCCGCGACGACGGTCTTGCCCGACCCGACGTCGCCCTGCAGGAGCCGGTGCATCGGGTGCGGCGCCGCCATGTCGCGCCGGATCTCCTCCCACACGCGCTCCTGCGCGGCGGTGAGCCGGTACGGGAGCCGCGCCCGCAGGCGGCCGACGAGGTCGCCGCGCGGGTCGAGCGAGAGCCCGCGCGCGCGGGTGGTGCGCGCCCGGAGGATCGCGAGGCCGAGCTGCAGCAGCAGGAAGTCGTCGAAGGCGAGGCGCCGGCGGGCCGCCGCGAGCGCCTCCTCGGTCCCGGGGAAGTGCCCGTCGGCGAGCGCCTGGGCGAGGCCGACGAGCCGCCGGCGCGCGCGCGCGGCGTCGGGCAGGACCTCGGCGACCTGGCTGGCGAACTGGTCCACGATGCGCCACATGAGCGCGCGCAGCGCGCGCTGCCCGAGCCCCTCGGTGAGCGAGTAGACGGGCACGAGGCGGCCCGTGTGCAGGCGCTCGTCCTCGCCGCTCTCGACGATCTCCCAGTCCGGCTGCTGGAGCACGATCGCGCCCCGGTAGCGCGCGACCCGGCCGTGGAGGACGAGGCGCTGGCCGCGCTCGAGCGCGCGGGCCAGGTAGCGCCAGCCGAACCAGCTCGCCGTGGCGTGGCCGCTCGCGTCCCGCAGCATGACCGTGAAGGGCTGGCGCGTGCGCCCGGGCGGCGGCGGCGAGAGGCCGACGATCGTGCCCGAGCAGGTCGCCGTCTGGCCCGGCTGGAGCGCGCGGAGCGGCGTGAGCCGCGTGCGGTCCTCGTGGCGCAGCGGCAGGAAGAACAGGGCGTCCTCGACGGTGCGCAGGCCCTTCTTCTCTAGCAGGGCGGCGCGCCGGGGGCCGACGCCGCGGAGGAACTGGAGCGGCGTCGCGAGCCCCGGCGGCGGGGCGGCCGTTTGCCTCACGCGCTCCCTTGTGCTATACGTTGCGTTCGTCCCCGTCGTTCGGAACCCGGCTCCCGAGGAGTGGTCATGGCCCAGCGGTGCGATGTCTGCGGGAAGCATCCGTCGGTCGGCAACACGATCAGCCACGCGCACAAGCTGACGCGGCGCCGCTGGCTGCCGAACCTGGTCTCGATGCGCGCGCTGGTCGCCGGGCGAGCCCGGCGCGTGCGCGTGTGCACCCGCTGCCTCAAGGCGGGCAAGGTCACGAAAGTCATTTAAACACAAACGGGAGGGGGCAAGGCCCCCTCCCGAGTGGTCACTCGGTGGGAGGCCGCCACCCCCCACCGTGGTACGACGCGACCCTACTTCTTCTTCTTCTTCTTCGTCGCCTTCTTCTTCGCCATCGAGGGTTTCACCTCCTCTCGTCGGGAATTTGCTGCGCCCACGTCGGGCCACTTACTTCTTCTTTTTCGGCTTGGCCGCCTTCTTCTTCGCCACGGTTCGCGTCACCCCCCCTCCTGACACCGTGCTCAGTAGCCCATCGCCTCGCGGCGGAGGTGCTCGGCCTGCTCGCGCCCGCGGCGCTCGTGGTGGACGAGGTCCGCGTACAGCTGCGGCAGGCTCGCCACCTTGAGGCCGCCCTTCTCGAGGACGCCGTAGAACACGCCGGGGTCGTACGGCGCCAGGAAGTGCACGTTGCCGTCGGCCGCGGCGACGGGCCGGAGGCCGAGCGCGGCGGCGACCGGCGCGGGGTCGCCCTCGAGGTAGCAGTGGACCGCCGCGAGCCGCGTGTGCGGCGCCACGAGCGCCTGCCCGGCGGAGAGCGTGAACGCGTAGCGGCGCCCCGCGGCGCCGGCCGCGCGCCCGACCTCGGCCATGAACCGGCGCGTCACGCGCTCGGGCGCCAGGAACGAGGCCACGTCGTTCGCCCGCCAGGTGTAGGACTCGCACCAGCTCTCGAGCAGGTCCGCGGCCTTGGCCAGGCGGATCCGCTGGCTGTCGTCGCGCTCCACCCAGGCCAGCTCCTCGAGCCGCTTGACGACGTTGTGGGCGTGGCCCAGGCTCACCTCGGCCGCCTTCGCGAGCTCCTCGAGGCGCCAGGCGCGCCCCGGCTCGGCGAGCAGCACGCGCACCACGCGCGTGGCCCGCGGCGCGAACAGCGAGCGCAGCGGCCGGGTCGAGGGCCGGACGTTGCGCTTGCCCTCCTTCTCGATCAGCACGTTGTCGAAGGCCAGGTAGCAGTTGCCCGAGAGGTCGATGAACCCGAGGTTGTTGCCCTTGAGGATCCGGGCGCTCTGGGGCCCGATGTAGACGGCCGCGGCCACGGGGTGGGCCCCCGGCAGCTCGCGCCGGACCTCGCCGAGCCGCGTCACGGCCGCCCGGATCTGCCTCGGCTGCCCCAGCGAGCTCACCTCAACGACCAACGCGTGCTCCTGCTCGCCCAGGCGGAACTTGACCAGCAAGTCGGCCGTCTGCGAGCCGATCTTGGCGTCGGCGCTCTCTTCCCAGCCTTTGGCCTTCGGGAGCAGCTCCCTGAGCCGCTGGGCCACCTGTCGCCGAATCTCCACGGATCTCAACATGTTTCTCTGACTCCAGGGCTTTCAGCATCTGCTGAAACCATACGAACTAGTGAAAACCCCTGTCAAGAGAAAACTTACGCCGAGAACTAGAACAGTCGAAGGGTTGGACCTGACAGGACAGCCTCAGCGAGCCGCGCGGACCAGGGCCTCGAGGCGCAGGCGCAGGCGGCGGTGGCCGTCGAGCAGGCGCGTGTAGCGGCCTTCGCTGCCGCCGCCCTTGGCGCGCAGGAGCGCGACGAGCGCCCGGCGCTCGCGCGCCGGCCACGCGGCGAGGTCCGGCACGAGCGCGGCGACGAGCGCGAGCCCGTCGAAGGCCCGGCGCTCCCGGGACGACCAGCCGGCGCGGCGCCGCACGCCGAGCGCCCGGGCGACGCGCGCCGCGCACGCGCGCGCGGCGCGGGCGCGGTCGCCGCCGAACTCGCGCGCGACCATGCGCGCCACGAGCGCCGCCACGTCGGTGGCGCGCGCCCGCGTCTCCGGCTCGGGATGACCGCCCGGGAGCGTCAGGTAGATCTCGGCGCCCGCCAGGCGCCGGAGCGCCGGGATCGGCGAGCGGTACGCCCGGGCGGCGGCGAGCTTCGCCTGCTCCTCGGCCAGCACCCGGAGGACGTCGGGGTCGCGGGGCCGGAAGCCGAGCCGGTGATAGAAGTAGAACGACCCGGACTGCAGGGCCTCGGCGCTCTCGTGGCCGAGCTGGTAGCGGTCCACGACGATCGTGCGCATGCGGAAGATCCGGCGGTACACGCGGAGGAGCTGTGTGGCGAGGTACGCGGACTCGCCCTGGCGGAACGAGGCGAAGATGTTGATGGCGAAGTCGAGCGTGCCGAACAGCTCCCAGCCGCCCCCGTAGGCCACCGGCACGCCGTTCTTCAGCGCGAGGAAGCCGTAGTAGCCCTCGAGGGGCAGGCGGAACCCCGGCTGGATGCCGAACAGCGCGATCCGGAGACCGCGGTCGAGGTCCGCCACCAGGACGTCGTCCAGGTTCGGGTGCGAGAAAGCGTGGAGCTCGCGCTGGCGCGTCGCCATCGCGACGCGGGCCGTCTCGAGCAGCGACCCGGCCAGCGGCCGCGGCGCGCGCCGGAGCGACGGCAGCGGCCCGGCGAGCGCCTCCGCGAGGGGGGCGGCGCGGCGCTCGAGCCCGGCGCCGTGGAAGAACACGCGCGCCGGCGGCGTCCGCGCCAGCGTGCGGGAGGCGCCGGCGCCGCGGGGCGTCCAGCGGATCGGCAGCGCGAGGTTCTCGAAGAGCCAGTCCCGCGCGCCCGAAGGGAGCCCGGTGCGCTCGAACAGCTCGAGCACCAGCTCGAGGTCCGTCATCCGCCGGCCGCCCTTCGCGACGGCGAGCCAGGCGCGCCAGCCGATCCCGCCCTCGCTGAAGGCGTCGCCCTCGGCGGGGCTCGCCAGGAGGGAGAGCGTCTCGTCGAGCCGGTCGGCCTCGTCGAACCTCGCCCAGGCGATCTCGGCGTCCGCACGGAAGCGGCGCGCCAGCCAGCGCGCCATCGGGTAGCCGAACGGGTAGTCGAGCGCGGCGCCGGCGACGCCGGAGTCGTACAGGCGCGCCCGCGCGCCGGCGCCGAGCCGGGCGACGCGGGCGGCGAAGCCCGCGAGCGCCCGGTCCACGCGCGCGAGCACCTCGGGGGCGTCGGGATAGGCCTGCAGGAAGCAGAGCGCCTCGTGGAAGCGGAGCAGCGGGCCCGCGGCGCCGAGCCGCGTGCGCTCGAGGGCGTCGAGGAGGGAGAGCTTCTCGGCGCGGTCGCCGAGGCCGTAGCGGGCCGCGACCGCGGCGAGGGCGTCGACCAGCCGGCGGCCCGCGGTCATCTAGTGTTGCGTCCACGAACTCGTGTCACGTGAACTCATGTCAACGGTCGCCGTGCAACCGACCGCCGGGCGCGGGCGGTAGGGGTCGACAGGACCCGTTCCCGCCACGTGGGCGGCGGGCCCCAAGCGCCGGGATGGAGCCACGCCGCAACGGGCCAAGCGGACGCGTGCCGCGTGGTCCTGTCGACCCCGACCGCCCGCGCCCGGCGGCCCGGGCTCGACATGACTTCGAGAACGGCCCACTAGGGGTCGGAGTCCTCGATCTGCTCCATCGTCTCGTCGTCGAGGCCGAAGTAGTGGCCGAGCTCGTGCACCACCGTGTCGCGCACGATCTCCGCCATCTCCTCCTCGTCCGCCGCGTCCTCCTCGATCGGCCCCTGGTAGATCGTGATCGTGTCGGGCAGGACGTTGCCGTAGGCGGAGTCGCGCTCGGTCAGGTTCACGCCGCGGTAGAGGCCGTAGAGCGTGTCGGGCGGCTCGATCCCCAGATCGGCCAGCGTCTCGTCGTCGGGCCAGTCCTCGACGACGACGGCGACGTTGGCGATGCGCTCGCGGAAGGCCCGCGGCAGGCGCCGCAGCGCGCGCTCCACCAGCGCCTCGAACGGCTTCCGCCTCATCGCCGGCGGGCGCGCCCGGCGGGCCCGGGCATCGGCCTAGAGCCCCCGGACGCGCTCGACGTTCATCACGTCCCGGACCTCGCGGATGGCGCCGATGATGTCCTGGAGCTGGCCGAGGTCGGCGACCTCGATGACGAAGTGGTTGATCCCCCGCCGGTCCTCGGTGACCGTGACCTCCGCCTTCGTGATGTTGCCGTTGCGCGAGGAGATCGCGCCGGTGATCTCCGTGAGGAGCCCCGGGCGGTCCCGGCCGATGTAGACGGCGATCCGCACCGGCCGCTTGCCGGGCTCCTCCACGTCCCACTCGACGTTGATCAGGCGCTCGCGGTCGAGCACGCTCTTGGCGACCGTCAGGCACTCCCGCGCGTGCACCGTGAGGCCGCGCCCGCGCGTGATGAAGCCCACGATCTGGTCGCCGGGCAGCGGGTTGCAGCACTTCGCGAAGCGCACGAGCAGGTCGTCCACGCCGCGGATGCGGACCCCCTGCTCCGGCCGCGCGCGCGCCGCCCCCGAGGGCCGCGGCTTCTCCGGGGCCGCGAGCGTCGCGTTGGGCGCGAGCTTGTTCAGGAGCTGGTGGACCGAGCTCTTGCCGTAGCCGACCGCGGCGAGGAGGTCGTCGGGCCCCGGGTACCCGAGGTCGGCGGCGATCTTCTTGAGCTCCTCGCCGGCGAGCAGCGCGGTCGGGTTCAGGTGGTACTTCTTCGCCTCGCGCTCGAACAGCTCGCGGCCCAGCTCGATCGAGCGCGCGCGCTCCTCGACCTTGAGCCACTGGTTGATCTTCGCGCGCGCCCGGTTGGACTTGACGATCTTCAGCCAGTCGCGGCTCGGGTGCTGGTTCGGGGAGGTGACGATCTCGACGATGTCGCCCTGCTGGAGCGTGTAGCGGAGCGGCACCAGCTTGCCGTTCACCTTGGCGCCCACGCAATGCTCGCCGACCTTGGTGTGGACGGCGTACGCGAAGTCGATCGGTGTGGCGCTCTCGGGGAGGGCCTTGACGTCGCCCTTCGGCGTGAAGACGTACACCTCGTCCGGGAACAGGTCCACGCGCACCGAGTCCATGAACTCGCGCGGGTCCTTCGTGTCCTGCTGCGTCTCGAGGAGCTGGCGCAGCCAGAGGAGCGACTCGTCGAGCTTGTCCTTGCCGCTCCTCTTCTCCTTGTAGAGCCAGTGGGCCGCGATGCCCTCCTCGGCGATGCGGTGCATCTCTCGCGTCCGGATCTGGATCTCGACCGGGTCGCCCTTGGGCCCGATGACCGTCGTGTGGAGCGACTGGTACATGTTGACCTTGGGCATCGCGATGAAGTCCTTGAAGCGGCCGGGCACGGGCTTCCAGAGCGAGTGGATCACGCCGAGCGCGCCGTAGCAGTCGCGCACGGAGGTCGTGACGACGCGGACGGCCGTGAGGTCGTAGATCTCGTCGAACTCGCGCCCCTGGTCGTGCATCTTCTTCCAGATCGAGAAGAAGTGCTTGGGGCGCCCGCGGATCTTGGCCTCGATGCCGACCTCGGAGAGCTTGCGCTCGATGATCGCGATGGCCTGGTTGATGTCGGCCTCGCGCTCGAGCCGGCGCTTGGCCACCCGCTTCTGGAGGTCGACGTACGCCTCGGGCTGGAGCGTCCGGAGCGCGAGGTCCTCGAGCTCCGCCTTCACCTTGGCCATGCCGAGGCGGTGGGCCAGCGGCGCGTAGATGTCCAGGGTCTCCTGCGCGATCTTCCTGGCCCTGTCCGGCGGCAGGTAGTCGAGCGTGCGCATGTTGTGCAGGCGGTCGGCGAGCTTGATCATGAGCACGCGCAGGTCGCGCGCCATCGCGACGAGCATCTTGCGGAAGTTCTCGGCCTGCCGCTCCTCGCGCGAGGAGAAGGCGAGCTTGCCGATCTTCGTCACGCCGTCCACCAGCTCGGCGATCTCGTCCCCGAACTCGCGCTCGAGGTCGGCCTTCTTCGCCTTGGTGTCCTCGAGGACGTCGTGCAGGAGGCCGGCCGTCACGGTCGTGACGTCCATCTTGAAGTCCACGAGCAGGTGGGCGACCTCGAGGGGGTGGGAGAGGTACGGCTCGCCCGACGCGCGCTGCTGGCCCTTGTGCGAGGCGGCCGAGAAGTCGTAGGCGCGCGTCAGCAGGGCCAGGTCAGCGCCCGGCTGGTACTTCGGAATCTCCTCCAGGAGCGTCTGTAGTTGGGTCACGTGGCGAAAACCCTTGATTAAACATATGAGTTTACGCGCACTTCAGGCTTTCGCCACGGCTTTTTTGCCCCGCCGCAGCCGCCCCTCCACGTAGCCGGTCCAGTCCACGACGATGGCCGCGGCGATGTAGATGGTCGAGTACGTGCCCGTGATCACGCCGACGAAGAGCACGAACGCGAAGTCCTCGAGCGTCTTGCCCCCGAAGAAGAGCAGCACGGCCGCCGAGAAGAACGTCGTGAGCGCCGTCAGCACGGTGCGGGAGAGCGTCTGGTTGACCGCGTCGTTCATCTGCTCGGCGAAGGTCTTGCCCTTCGGGATGAACTTGCCGCGGTTCTCGCGGAGCCGGTCGTAGGCGACGATCGTGTCGTTCACGGAGTACCCGATGACCGTGAGCAGCCCCGCGAGCACCGGGAGCGAGAACTCCCGGCTCGTGAGGCTGAGGGCGCCGAGACAGACGAGCACGTCGTGGAAGACCGCGACGATCGCGGCGACGCCGCCCTTGAGGTCGAAGCGGACGGCGATGTAGAGCAGGATGCCCACGAGCCCCGCGATCACCGCGTAGACCGCCTGGAGCTGGAGGTCGTGGCCCACCTGCGGGCCGACGAACTCGACCCGGCGGATCTCGAACTTCCCGAGCGCCGGGTCCCCGGCCAGGGCGCCCTGGACGCGCCGGGCGATCTCCTCGGAGCCGAGCTCCTTGAGCGGCAGGCGGATGATGTACTCGTGCTCGTCGCCGAAGCGCTGGATGATCGAGTCCCCGAGCTTGATCTGCGTGAGCCCCGCGCGGATCTGCGCGACCGTGGGCGCGCCGTCGAAGCGCACCTGGATCAGGGTGCCCCCGGTGAAGTCGATGTCGTACCGGAGCCCGCCCCCGGCGACCAGCGAGACGAGGCTCAGCAGCGTGAACGCGGCCGAGGCGAGGTACGCCCATTTCCGCCGGCCGATGAAGTTCCAGTTGGGGGTGCGGAACAGCTCGATCATATGGAGACCGCCTCGACCTTGCGCCGGCCCATGTAGACGAGGTCGAAGAGCAGCCGCGTGAAGAAGTAGGCCGTGAACAGGCTCGCGGCGAGGCCGACGAACAGCGAGACGGCGAAGCCCTTCACGGGCCCGGTGCCGAAGTTGTAGAGGATCGCCGCGGTGACCATGACGGTCAGGTGCGTGTCGATGATGGTCCGCAGCGCGCGCGCGAAGCCGGCGTCGATCGCCGAGCGCGGCGTCTTGCCCACGCGCAGCTCCTCGCGGATCCGCTCGAAGATGAGGACGTTCGTGTCCACGGCCATGCCGATCGTCAGCGCGACGCCCGCCAGGCCCGGCAGCGTGAGCGTGGCGCCGAACGCGGCCATCGCCGCGAAGAGCAGGTAGAGGTTCAGGCCGAGCGCGACGTCGGCGATGAGGCCGGAGAGGCGGTAGTAGCCGAGCATGAACACGAACACGACGGCGGCCGACGCCACGATCGCGATGAGCCCCTGCCGGATCGAGTCGGCGCCGAGGGAGGGCCCGACGGTCCGCTCCTCGAGGATCGTGACCGGCGCCGGCAGGGCGCCGGCCCGCAGGACGATCGCGAGGTCGCGCGCCTCCTCCACCGTGAACTGCCCGGTGATGACCGCCCGGCCGCCCGGGATGCGCTCGTTGATGCGCGGCGCGGAGTAGACGCTGCCGTCGAGGACGATCGCCAGGTGGCGGCCCACGTTCTGCTCCGTCACCTCGCCGAAGATCCGGGTCCCCGTCGCGTTGAACTCGATCGAGACCTGCCAGTTGCCCGCCGAGTTCGGGTCGGCCTGGACCTCGGCGCGGGTCAGCTCGGCGCCGGTCAGGAGCGTCCGCTTCTGCACGACGTACGGGATCTTGCGCTCGGTCTTGGTCTCCTTGTCCACGCGCCGCTGGTAGAGGACCTCCGACGTCTCGGGGAGCTGACCCGCCAGCGCCTGCTCGACCGGCGTCCGCTCGTCGAGCAGCTTGAACTCGAGGAGCGCGGTCCTGCCGATGAGCGCCTTGGCGCGGTCCACGTCCTGGACGCCGGGGAGCTGGATCAGGATCCGGTCCGTTCCCGTGCGGGTGATGGTCGGCTCGGCGACGCCGAACTGGTCCACGCGGTTGCGGATCGTCTCCAGCCCCTGCCGGACGGCGTCGTCGCGCAGCTGGGCGACCAGGCGCTCGCTCATCACGAGCTTGAAGCGGGCGGCGGCCTGGTCCTCGTCCCGGCGCTCGAAGCGGCCGAACTCCGCGGCGACCGTGAGGGCGTCGTTCCAGCCCTGCGGGCCCGCCAGCTCGACCGCGATCGTCCGGTCCCCCTCGCGCACCACCCGCGTCACCGCGATGCCCTTGCGCTCGAGCGCGGTCTTGAGGTCCTCGGCGGCGCGCTCGGTCTGCGTGACGACGTGCTTCTCGGTCTCGACGCCGAGCACCAGGTGGATGCCCCCCTGCAGGTCGAGGCCCAGGTTGATCGTCTGCTTCGGCGGGTACAGGTACCAGGCGGCGCCGAGCACGACGACGGCGACCAGCGCCAGGCGGGCCCAGAGACGTCTAGGCATTCTTCTCGCCCTGCGCCTCCAGCACCCGTCCGATGGACGCCCGGTCGAACTCGAGCCGCACCTGGTCGGCCACGCGCAGCACGACCCTGTGCTCGTCGAGGCTGGCGACCGTGCCGTGGAGCCCGCTCGAGGTGACGACGCGGTCGCCCTTCTTCAGCGCGGCGAGCATCCGCTCGCGCTGGCGCTTCTGGGTCTGCTGCGGCCGGATCAGCAGGAAGTAGAAGACGGCGAAGATCGCGGCGAAGAACAGCAGCTGCGTCATGATCGCGCCGGACCCGCCGCCTCCGCCCGGCGGCGAGGAGGCGGCGTACGCGAGATCAGCGGCCCAAGCGGCGTCCATGGAGCATCACCCTCCGAAGTTATCGATCGCGCGAGGCGTCCAGGGATGATACTGCATATCGCGAGAAAAACCGAGCCTTGAATGCCCCGAAGGCGCCCTCGACGATCGCCGTCCGCATCGCGCGCGCGAGCCCGACGAAGAAGTGCACGTTGTGGAGCGACAGCAGGCGGTACGCGAGCAGCTCGTCCGACATGAAGAGGTGCCGGAGGTACGCGCGCGAGAAGCGGCGGCAGCCGTAGCAGCCGCACGCCGGGTCGAGCGGGGCGGGATCGCGCGCGAGGCGCGCGTGCTTGATCGCCACGGGGCCGTCCCAGGTGAAGCACTGGCCGTTGCGCGCGTTGCGCGTCGGCAGCACGCAGTCGAACATGTCCACGCCGCGCGCCACCGCCTCGACGAGGTCCTCCGGCTTGCCGACGCCCATCAGGTAGCGGGGCCGGTCCGCGGGCAGGAGCCCCGCGACGAGGCCGGCGAGGTCGTACAGCGCGGCCTTGGGCTCGCCGACCGCCAGGCCGCCGATCGCGTAGCCGTCGAAGCCGAGGGCGACCGTCTCGGCCGCCGCGCGCCGGCGGAGGGCCTCGTGGCTCCCGCCCTGGACGATCCCGAAGAGCGCCTGCCCCGCGGCGCCGCGCGCCCGGTGCGCGGCCTGCGAGCGCGCGGCCCACGCGAGCGTGAGCGCGAGCGAGCGCTCGGCCTCGGCGGGCGTGGCCGGGTAGCCGAGGCACTCGTCGAGCGGATGGATGACGTCGGCGCCGAGCGCGTGCTGCACCTCGATCGCGCGCTCGGGCGAGAGGAAGTGGGTGGCGCCGTCCACGGGCGAGCGGAACGCGACGCCGTCCGGGCTGATCTTCCTGAGCTTCGCCAGGCTCCAGACCTGGAAGCCGCCCGAGTCGGTCAGGAGCGCGCCGTCCCAGCCCATGAAGCGGTGCAGGCCGCCCAGCTCGCGGATCAGCTCGTGGCCGGGCCGCAGGAGCAGGTGGTAGGTGTTGCCGAGCACGATCTGCGCGCCGGCCGCGCGGAGGTCGTCGGGCGAGAGGCTCTTCACCGCCCCGCGCGTGCCGACCGGCATGAACACGGGCGTCTCGACGGCGCCGTGGGGCGTCACGAGGCGCCCGCAGCGCGCGGCGCCGTCCGTCGCGAGGAGCCTAAACAACGAGCGTGGCGTCGCCGTAGGAGTAGAAGCGGTAGCCCGCGCCGACCGCGTGCCGGTACGCCTTCACGATCAGCTCCCGCCCCGCGAACGCGCAGACCAGCACGAGGAGCGACGAGCGCGGCAGGTGGAAGTTGGTCAGGAGGACGTCCACCGCGCGGAAGCGGTGGCCGGGCGCGATGTAGAGCGTGGCCTCGCCGGCGAGCGGGGCGACGCGGCCGTCCGCGGCCGCCGCGCTCTCGAGGGCGCGCGTGG
>Ga0209431_10000086_pt1 | contig 65335 bp, 71 predicted proteins | sample RifCSP13_3_FD_184021 | JGI IMG/M metagenome (GOLD analysis project Ga0209431, IMG submission 184021) | Soil microbial communities from Rifle, Colorado - Rifle CSP2_sed 13_3 (SPAdes) (version 2) | ecosystem: Environmental > Terrestrial > Deep subsurface > Rock core/Sediment | place: Rifle... | reverse complement strand
ATCTGATTGGAGTAAAATTTAAAGACGGAAGCTTAAGATCAAAAGTCGTCGACAAACAATGACCAAACTTCAAAAAAGTCTCAATTTCACTCAGGCCCTGACAAGACTCGAAGAAATAGTCGAGAAGCTCGAAAGCCCGGACCTTGATCTTGAAGAAGGTTTAAAACTGCTGGAAGAGGGTGTCGCCCTGCATAAACTTTGCAAAAATAAATTGACTGCGGCAAACACTAAAATTTCCGATATCCTTAAAGATGGAAATACCAAAGACGGGGAGGTGAACTAAAATAGCAGACAAAAAAGTGGGCGAAATTACCCACTACTACGATAAGATCGGTGTAGCCGTTGTTAAGCTTGCCGGCGGAGATTTAAAAGTTGGAGACAAGGTAAAACTAACAGACACGACGGGAGAGGAATTTGAGCAGGAGATAAAATCCATGCAGATTGAACACGCCAAGATTGAAATAGCCAAAAAAGGAGACGAGTTTGGGCTTAAAGTCAATAAATCTGTAAAGGATAAAAGCGCAGTTGTTAAAGCATGATTCACGTTTTGCACGGGGAAAATACCGATGATTCCGAAAGGTATTTAAAAAGCCTCCTGGTAAATTACAAAGACATCCCCAAGGTTCAGCTGACTGATAAGGATAGAATTGAACTATTTCAAGAAGCGGTGTATGCAGAAGACCTTTTTGAGACAGAGAAGCTTGTAATATGCCGAAACTGGCTCTCTTCCAAAAAAATCAAATTAAACTCACTTTCTGAGATTCCCCAAAACCGCACTGTCATTTTTCTTGAAGATACAAAGCTTGCGCTGGGGCAAGCTGCTAAAAATCCGTCTGATTTGCTTATAAAAGAATTCAAGTTGCAATCAACCATCTTTTGGTTTTTAGATTCTCTTTCACCCGATTTTTCCAAAAGCGCCAGGTACCTGCCGCAGATTGAGACCGATAAAAAAAATATTCTGGTTTGGAACCTGCTTTTTAGGGTATCTTTGTTAATTGCGGTTAAGTATCAGGCGCGAAAAGAAAAATCGCAGGATTTTTTTGAAAGGAATATTCAGGATTGGCAGTGGGACAAAATTCAAAGGCAGGCAGACCTTTTCAGTCTAAATACACTTATCGGATTTTATCGTGGACTCTTACGTCTTGATTACGCAACGAAAAACGGTACTTCCGCAATGGATGAGAAATCTCTGGTTGCGATTCTACTGTTGAAGTACCTCCCTGCGTAGATGTTAAAATTGGTTTAAACCTTCTCAAATCTGCCCATTTCCTTACTTTAAATTGGCAGATTAAAGGCAATATGCAGAATTTAGTCTGGTTTTCTGAAGTTGATAAAGATGACGGAGCACTGGTTGGCGGCAAAGGGGCAAACTTAGGGGAGCTTACCAAAATCAAGATACCAATTCCCGGCGGGTTTATCGTTACATCGAATGCTTATTTTGATAATTTATCAAAATCCGGAGCACTTGACCGGATTAAGGGTATTTTGTACGGTCTTAACGTCGACGACCCTATGCTTCTTGAGTTAAAAGCCAGTGCCTGCCAGGAAGAAATAAAAAAAATTCGACCCGACAAGGGTTTCGAAAAGTCGATTTACAAATTCTACGATGAGCTTTCGAAAAAAACAAATGTGAGAGTGGCCGTACGCTCATCCGCAACAGCAGAAGATCTGCCCGAAGCATCATTTGCAGGTCAGCAGTCAACATTTCTTAATGTTCTCGGACACGAAGAACTCAAAGAGGCAATTTTGGGTGCCTGGGCATCGCTGTTTGAAGCGAGGGCCATTTTTTACCGAGTCCAGAAAAATTTCGATCATTTTAAGGTGGGTATTGCTGTACCCGTTCAAAAGATGGTTCAGTCGGAAATCTCGGGAATCATGTTCACGATAGACCCTGTCACAAATGACAAGAAAAAAGTAATTATCGAGGCAATCTTCGGCCTTGGCGAATTAATTGTGGGAGGGCAGGTAACACCGGATCATTATGAGGTGGAAAAAGAAACTTTTAAGATCCTTTCAAAAAATATAGTTTCCCAGGAAAAGTTTATGACATTATCGGGCAGGACTAACAAAATAGTACCGGTTTCTGCGGCTCACAGAGAGGACCAGAAGCTTGCAGATGAAAAAATTATAGAACTTGCCAAAATCGGAGTGCAGATTGAAAAGCATTATTTTTTCCCTCAGGACATGGAGTGGGCTCTTGAAGATAATAAACTTTATATAGTTCAGACGCGGCCCGTTACAACAATTAAAGCAACCGATCAAAAACTGGAGGCGAAAAAATCGGATCAAATTACCAAAAAACCTATTCTTTCAGGCTCCCCTGCCTCACCGGTTATAGGCTGCGGTAAAGTGGTTATTTTAAAAAGCGCCAAAGAGTTGTCACGCATTAAACAAGGCGATGTTTTGGTAACCGAAATGACAAATCCCGATTTTGTACCCGCGATGAAAAAAGCAAGCGCCATAGTAACCGACCGCGGCGGCCGGACTTCACATGCGGCAATTGTCTCACGGGAACTGGGTATTGCCTGCGTTGTGGGAACGCAAAACGCTACAAAAATCCTGAAAGAAGGTATGGTAATTACGGTTGACGGTGCCAAGGGTTTGATTTACGAAGGAGATGTTTCGCCAGCCAAAAAAAATATCAAACAGCAAGAGCCGCAAGTTTTCGCCAAACACCATAAAACAGCAACTCATCTGTATGTAAACCTGGCGGAACCCGAGCTTGCAGCCAAAATCGCTTCTCAAAACGTCGACGGCGTGGGTCTTTTGCGGGCCGAATTTATGCTGGCGCAAATAGGTACCCATCCTAAAAAATTCATCGAAGAAAAAAAAGGGGAGGAATTCACGGATAAGCTGGCAGAAGAACTTTCATACTTCGGCAAAGCGTTTGGCAGAAGACCCGTAATTTACAGGGCAAGCGACTTAAAATCAAACGAGTATAAAAACCTAAAAGGCGGAGACAGATATGAACCTTTGGAGTCAAATCCCATGCTGGGATATAGAGGTGCTTTTCGGTACATTAAGGATCCCGACGTTTTTAAACTCGAACTAGAAGCTATTTTAAAAACACGCCAAAAATACAAGAATTTACACCTGATGATTCCCTTTGTCCGGAGCCCGAAGGAGCTTTCGACAGTGAGGGAACTTGTCGAAAAAGTCGGACTCTTTGAAGACAAAACTTTCAAATTTTGGATGATGGTTGAGATTCCGACCAACGTTATCGAGCTTCAGGAATTCATCAAGGTTGGCATTGATGGCGTTTCAATCGGATCCAATGATCTTACAATGCTAATTCTCGGTACGGATAGGGATAACGAAGAAGTAGCAGGCGAGTTCAACGAACTTGACCCTTCAGTTTTGTGGGCACTTGAAAAAACCGTAAGAGGAGCGCACGATGCAAAAATCAGCTGTTCAATTTGTGGCCAGGCACCGTCTATTTATCCAGAGCTGACGCAAAAACTTGTCCAGTGGGGAATAACGTCAATCTCAGTCAATCCCGACGCGATTGAGGCAACAAGGGAAATAATCTACCAGTCCGAAGAAAAACATTTAAATAGGAAAACATAAGACCTATGGCCAAAATTAAAAAAATCATCTCCCGTGAGATTTTAGACAGCAGAGGTGACCCGACAATCGAGGCAACGGTAATTCTTGACGACGATTCATTCGGTGTATTTTCAACTCCTTCGGGTCTTTCTACGGGCAAACATGAAGCTGTGGAATTAAGAGATAAAGACCCCGAAAGATACTCAGGCAAAGGAGTTCTCAAGGCACTTGGGAAAATTTATTCTGTGATCTCTCCGCTTATCTTAGGCAAAGACGCGGCTGATCAAAGAGCCATAGACAATCTGATCATTGCCGCTGATAAAACCAAAGACAAATCCAATTTAGGCGCAAATACGACGCTTGCAATTTCCGGTGCGGTCGCCAAAGCACAGGCACAATCGCAAAAAATCGAACTCTGGCAATATTTAAATGAGATTTCGCAAATCAAACTCGGACGTTTTGAGATACCGACTCCGATGTTTAACATTATAAATGGCGGGCTGCACGGGTCCGGCAATGTAGACTTTCAGGAGTTTTTACTGGTGCCGAAAAAGTCCGCATCGTATTCAGACAATCTGCGTGCAGGAGCTGAAATCTATTACCACCTGAAACAGACAATAGCATCCCACAGCGGCATAGTTCTGGTGGGAGACGAGGGGGGTTATTCGCCGTCACTGTACTCCAATGTAGACGCTCTGAAGTTGATCGCTGAGGCAATTGACACCGCTCATTACCAATTGGGTTTAGACGTCTTTCTGAGTCTTGACGTTGCTGCTACCGAGCTTAAAAAAGAAGGCTCTTACAAAATAAAGGACAGACCTATTCCTTTAAGCGAGGACGAATTTGTAGAATTTTTCGCTTCATTAAACAGTGAATATCATTTACTTTCAATCGAAGATCCTCTGGCAGAAGACGATTGGGATGACTGGAGAAAACTGACAGAAAAAATCGGCAAAGAAACGATTATTGTGGGCGACGATTTGATTACTACAAATTTGGAAAGACTTAAAAAAGCAAAGGCAGAAAAAGCCTGCAACGGGGTTATTATTAAACCGAATCAGGCGGGAACAATTTCGGAAACAATTAATGTCGTAAGGTACGCGAAAGAAGCGGGTTTCAAAATCGTAGTTTCGCACCGTTCGGGTGAAACAAACGACGATTTTATCGCCGATTTTGCCGTTGCAATCGGTGCCGATTATGCAAAGCTTGGTGCCCCTGCAAGAGGGGAAAGAGTTGCCAAATACAACAGACTTTTGGAGATTGAACATGAACTTTCAAAAATTTCTTAAATGTTAAGGCTTCCAAAAAAGCCCAAACCCTTAGTAATTTTGATTCTGGACGGTTGGGGTGTCGCTCAGGACAGCGTCGGAAACGCAATAACCCGTGCTAATCTTACAAATTTCAACGAGCTCTGGTACTCCTATCCGCACGCAACTTTAACGTCAGCCGGACAGTCAGTGGGCTTGCCCGAAGGTCAGGTGGGCAATAGTGAAGTCGGTCATTTGAACCTCGGAGCAGGAAGAATAGTTTTTCAGGATCTCTTGAGAATAAACATGTCGATTGCCGACGGCACGTTCTTTGAAAACGCCGCATTTAAGACAGCAGTTGAGCATATTTCAAAATACGGCTCTAAACTCCATCTTCTGAGTCTTGTAGGTTTGGGTTCGGTTCATAGCGACAGCGAGCACCTGTATGCACTTCTATCGTTTCTTGCAAAGCAAGGAGTTGCCCAGTCAAGAGTCAAGCTTCACCTGTTTACAGACGGCAGAGACAGTCCACCGACGTCCGCAAGGTTTTATATTAACGAGATTAAGTCAAAAATTGCCTCAACCGGTGTCGGTCAAATTGCCACAATCTGCGGTCGATATTATGCAATGGACAGGGATAACAGATGGGAAAGAACTGAAAAAGCCTATCAGGCAATTTGCGGCCAAGGTACAAATATTGAAAAAGACCCGCAAGAAGCCGTAGAAAAATCATACCGGGAAGGCAAAACCGATGAATTCATCGAACCGGTAATTATAGTTGATGAATCACAGGTTCCGGTGGGTCCTGTTTCTGATTCAGACGCTGTCATTTTTTTAAATTATCGGCCTGACAGAACAAGACAGCTTACAAAGGCTTTTGTTCTTGATGATTTGACACGGCAAAAAACATCGTCCGATGAAAAAATTTCCACCTTCCAAAGAGGCAAAAAAAAGGACAATCTTTATTTTGTGACAATGACACAATATGAAAAAGACTTACCGGTAAGCAAAATCGCATACGAACCAGAGGTAGTAGAAATGCCTATTACCCGGATTTTTTCGGAACTCGGTGCACGCCAGCTGCATATAGCAGAGACCGAAAAGTATGCCCACGTTACCTATTTTTTTAACGGCGGCAGAGAACAACCTTTCCCTAAAGAAGAAAGAATTTTAATAGATTCTCCGAAGGTTGCCTCCTATGACCTTAAACCCGAAATGTCCACACCTCTTATTGCTCAGACTTTAATTTCAAAAATCAACTCTAACGTTTATGATTTTATCGTCTGTAATTTTGCAAATGCCGATATGGTCGCCCATACAGGAAAATTAGACGCTACAATTAAAGCCGTCCAAGTAATCGACAAGCATCTAGGCGAAATAACCAGGATAGTATTTGGAAAAGGAGGTGGTTTGATTATAACTTCGGATCACGGAAATGCAGAAGAGATGATTAATTTACGAACGGGTGAGATTGATACTGAACACAATATAAATCCTTCTCCCGTTATTTTCGCGTTTCAGGAACTGCGCGGTCAAAATACCCAATTTCCGCAGGGGTTATTGGCAGACTTTGCTCCCAGCGTGCTTTCTTTATTGCAGATTCCCAAACCGCAGCAAATGACCGGCCGCAGTTTACTTTGAATGAAAAAGCAGTGTGAATTCGCCTTTCGGAGCAATTTCGGAGAAGTGTTTTATAGCCTCCGTGACTTTTTCCCTGCGAATTTCTTCATGAAGTTTTGTTAATTCCCTGCAAATAACTATGTCTATATCACCAAAAACTTCATTAATACTTTTTAGTGTCACCAGCAACCTGTATGGACTTTCATAAAAAATTATAGTTGCCGTTATGTAATTGGATGTTTTTTTTAGATTTTTCAAAATGTTGGTTCTTTTACCTTCTTTTTTGGGTAAATATCCGAAGAATATAAATTTATCCGTAGGCAGACCGGAAACAGTCAGCGCATAAATTAATGCCGTTGGTCCGGGGATTGCAACTACTTTAACGCCGCTTTTAGCTGCCGCGCGGACAAGCAGAAATCCGGGGTCCGAAATTAAAGGCGTTCCGGCATCGGAAATGATGCCGACTTTTTTACCGTCTTTGAGAAGGTTGATAATTGAATCTGTTTTAGACTTTTCTGTGTATTCATTAAAAGAAATCATTTTTACGCCTATATCAAAATTTTTCAGTAGTTTCCCGCTTACACGGGTATCCTCAACAAGCAGAATATCGAGATTTTTTAACGTATCTACTGCTCTTTTTGTGATATCGCCTAGATTGCCGATTGGGGTTGAAATGACGTACAGGATACCTTGCATTTTCCAAACATTCTTACCTTATGCAAAATAAATGTCAACTTGTTTCGGGAATTTTTTAAATTAGTACCGGCGAATCACACCAACACAGCGGCCCTGGATAGTTACGTTCGTGGCGTAAATCGGCCTCATTGTAGCATTTGCAGGCATCAAGCGAACTCTATCTTTTTCCTTAAAAAACCGCTTTAGGGTGACAACCCCGTTTTCGATCATGGCAACCACAATGTCGCCGTCATTTGCCCTGTTTGTTTCCTCTACTATGACAAAGTCTCCGTCTAAAATGCCATCCTCTATCATCGAATCGCCCCTTACCTGCAAAACATAGGATTTTTGGGCCGGACTGATCATATTTGGTGAGACCATAAATTTGGCGCTTGGGTCTGTGTACGGCTCAATCGGTGATCCGGCTGCGATAAAACCTAAAAGCGGAAGCTCGACGCCTTTTACGATTTCACTGATTTTTCTGTCTATGATCTCAATGCCCCTGGATAACCCTGACTGCTTTTTAATCAGTCCCTTTTTCTCCAGTGTCTGCAAGTGTTCATGAACCGTAGCAAGGGATTTTAATTTGAATTTTTTGGCGATTTCAACTAAAGTAGGAGCTTGGCCGAATTTTTCAATGTAGCTGTTCAAAAAATCCAGTATTTGTCTTTGCCGTTTATAAACAACCGGAATCATGGCTTAACAATACCAAATAAAACCCGAATATGTCAATACCTATATTCGTGTTTTGCGCAACAAGTCGCTAAAAACCCGAAGTTGTCAAGTGGGTGAAGCACTAAACGGCAGTCTCAGCTGAGGATTAAAATATCTTTTAAAAACTGCAACAGCATTATGTCCACCAAAACCAGCAGCAGCCGCGACTACAACATTCGCTTTAACATCTCTCGCTTTCTGGACAATATCAAACCTTTTGAACTCTTCTTTTAACTTGTCTATGTTGATCGTAGGTGGGATAACATTTTGTCTTAGAATCGAAGTAGCCACAAGGCTAGTAAGGGCGCCTGCTGCGCCGAGTTGATGATTCAGCATCGACTTTGGAGCAGTAATTGCTACCTGATAAGCATGTTTCCCCAGTGCTTGTACAAGGGCTTTCATTTCAGACAACTCATTTATTTCAGTTGACGTTCCATGGGCAACATAAACATCTACATCCGTAACTTTTAAACGTGCTACTTCTAAAGCACGAAGGATTGCTTTTGCGAGCCCATTATGGTCCGGTACAGTTTCATGATTAGCATCATTGTTCCAAGCAAAACCCGCCAGTTCCGCCTTGATATCAGCACCTCGTGAAAGGGCAATTTTTTCATTTTCCAAAACGACAATTCCCGCACCTTCAGAGGGTACAAAACCCTCGCTCTCTTCATCAAAAGGACGACTGGCGGCTTGTGGTCTTTTTGTAAAATTCTTAGGCAGAGCCCTTATATTTGCAAATCCGCCCATTATTACATCAGAAATAGTCCCTTCTGTTGCGCCAGATATCATTCCATCCATTTCGCCTTTTGCCACATATTCCGCGGATTGCGCTATGTTCGTCAAGCCAGTTGCACATGCAGTTATAGTTGTCCCAGACCTGCCCCGGAATCCAAAAGCCAGATTTATAACAGTTCCGACTCTCTCGGGTAAAATTTTAAAAACCGCTTCAGCAGGTATTCTTCTTGGGCCTTCTGATTTAACCGATTCAGCCGCCCGGCGATACTCTTCAACTCCACCGGTTCCCGTTCCAACATAAACACCCCACTGGTCGGGATCAATTTTTACTTCGGGATCACTATTAGTACAAAGAAGGCCGGCATCTGAGAGTGCGCCTCTCGCAGCAATGTAGCTGAATTGTGCTGCCCTCGAAGTGCGTTGCTTTATTTTTGTTTCACTACGAGAAAAAAAATTATCAGGGTTGAAATAAACTATTGGGGAAGCAACGCGCCCTCTGAATCTATCATCAAATAGAGTAATAGCTGTATTAACACCTTTAACTAAATTCCCCCAAGTTTCTCTCCAGCTAAACCCTAAAGGAGTAATGGCGTCCATTCCTGTAACGACAACCTTTTGTCTACTTTCCCTTTCTTTAATTTCGACAGATTGATCTGAAAACCTTTCACCGGACATAATCAACAATATTAGAACAATTGTCAATCAAAATCTATACTTCAAGTATTCAAATCGGAGTATAATTAAACTTTGTCATGAAATTTGAATTAAAGTCGGATTTTAATCCTACAGGGGACCAGCCGCAGGCGATTGAAAAACTCACAGAGGGAATCAACAGGGGTTTTAGAAATCAGACACTTTTGGGTGTAACGGGTTCCGGAAAAACATTTACTGTAGCAAACGTCATTAAAAACGTCCAGAAACCCACGCTTGTCATTTCCCACAACAAAACATTGGCTGCTCAGCTTTATCAGGAACTGCGTGAATTTTTCTCCAAAAACGCCGTCTGCTATTTCGTCTCTTATTACGATTACTACCAGCCGGAAGCCTACATGCCCGCAACTGACACTTATATAGAAAAAGAAACAGAGGTCAATGAGGAAATTGATAGACTTCGATTGGCCTCTACAACCGCTCTTGCAACCAGAGAAGACGTTATCGTTGTTGCCTCTGTTTCTGCAATTTACAATTTGGGTTCTCCAGAGGAATATCAAGTAGCGCGTCTTCAACTCGAAAACGGCCAAATTTGGCCAAGAAAAGACATATTAACCGCCTTTGCCAAACTTCAATATGAAAGAAATGATATCGACTTCATGCGCGGAACATACAGGGTACGCGGCGAAAATATCGAAATTTACCCCTCTTACGAAAAAAGGGGCCTTAGGATTTCATTTTCCGATGACAGTATTAAAAAACTGGAGTTTATACACCCGATAACTGCTGAAACTTTAGAGAACCTTGAGAACTTAGCAATTTATCCTGCAAAACATTATGTTTCTGCGGAAAAAACACGAACCTTTGCAATAGAAAGCATCAAAAAAGAACTTAAAGAAAGACTGGAGTATCTTGAAAACCAAAACAAAACACTTGAAGCACACAGACTTAGGGAAAGAACAAATTATGATCTGGAGATGATAAATACGCTTGGCTACTGCAAGGGGATAGAAAACTACTCAAGGTATTTTGACGGCAGGAAACCCGGCGAGCCTCCTTTTTCCTTGCTTGCGCACTTTCCCAAAGACTACCTTACGGTAATCGACGAATCCCACATGACCATCCCACAAATCAATGGCATGTATAGGGGTGATCGTGCTAGAAAAGAAATGCTCGTTGATTTTGGGTTTCGCCTGCCGTCTGCATATGATAATCGCCCTTTAAAATTTGAGGAATTTAAAGATCGTGTCAATCAGGTAATTTACACATCGGCAACACCTGCAGAATACGAACTTAAAATTTCAGACCAGGTAGTCGAACAGTTGATTAGGCCGACAGGTTTAATTGACCCTGCGATTGTTATTAAGGCAACTTCTGGCCAGATCGATGATTTAATTTTAGAAATCGAAAAAAGGGTTGCCAAAAAGCAAAGGGTCTTGGTTACAACTTTAACTAAAAGGATGGCAGAAGAGCTTTCCGATTACCTTGAAGAAAAAGGCCTCAAGGTTCATTATCTGCATTCGGAAATTCTGACTTTGGACAGAAGCGATATCTTAGATGATTTAAGGCTGGGGAATTTTGATGTTCTGGTCGGTATCAATCTTTTGCGGGAAGGTCTTGATTTACCGGAGGTCTCACTGGTGACAATTCTGGATGCCGACAAAGAGGGTTTTTTAAGATCCGAAACATCGTTGATCCAGACAATGGGCCGGGCTGCAAGGCACGTTGAGGGTAAAGTCATTTTATACGCAGATGAGAAAACGGGGTCGATTGCGCGGGCGATTGCAGAAGTTAAAAGACGCAGGAAAATCCAGCTTGATTACAATAAAAAACACAATATCACGCCAAAATCAATCGAAAAACCGATACGCAATAAACTAATAGAAAGGGAAAAAGAAGAGGAAAAGCATGTCTTTCATGACCAGATTATCGAAGAGACCGTAAACCGTGCAGTTGAAGGATCGCTTCTTCCCGACGACCGCCGAAAATTTATAAAAGTCTTAACCCGGGAAATGAAAGAAGCTGCAAAAATTCTCGACTTCGAAAAAGCGGCATTCTTAAGAGACCAGATCCAAACAATCAGGTCGGCAATTTAGAAACTCACAAAGATATTTGAATACCCTAGAGTATTTTGATATAATCAGTCGTCATGCCTGCAAGAAACACAGTTGAAGTCGAGAAACGTTTTGCTACAGCAGTTAGCGAGACGGAAAAAATTCTCCAGCGCGTAATTCTAGACCGCTTTGCTGATTTACGTGGTGAAGGATCAATAGCGCCTGTATTTGAACTACCATCGAGCCCAACCACTTGGCGCTCAAGTGATGTAGATGGTAAACTTGCGGATCTTTTGGGCGAGAAAAATGAAAATGGTACAGTCGAAGTCACTGTATTTGACTATGGAGTCAGAATCTTTAATCCTTCTACGTTAAGAGCTTTATTTGTTGATTGCGTACGGCCCTTTCTGAGAATGGATGGTCTAATTAGCACTTCTCCTACTGATGAAGCAGCCAGATCATTTATTGGTAATTGCGCATCGGATACATTTCAGGATCGAACCTCACGTTCTTACCAAATCAAAGAAGAGCAATTTGCTGCCTATAAGAATGCTTACAGTATTCTAAGGCACATATCAGCTTTTCTTCGTAAAAACCCTGCCGCATAACTTCTTAGCGAGAAATAAATATAAGGCCCTTGAAGAAGTATTGTCACAGATGATAAAATTTTTCTTTGACATTCAACATCAAAATGCCGAACAAAATCTCAATTAAGGGCGCTCGAGTCCATAACTTAAAAAATATCAGTGTTGAAATTCCCAAGAACAAACTAGTTGTTTTTACCGGAATTTCGGGTTCAGGAAAGTCTTCGCTTGCCTTTGACACGATTTATGCAGAGGGCCAAAGAAGGTATGTCGAGTCACTGGCCTCCTACGCCCGTCAGTTTTTGGGGGTAATGGACAAACCCGATGTTGATTCAATCGAAGGACTTTCACCGGCAATCTCAATCGACCAGAAATCAACATCTCATAATCCGCGATCAACAGTTGGCACAATTACCGAAATTTATGACTATTTAAGACTTTTATTTGCCAGAGCCGGCCATCCGCATTGTCCTGTCTGCGGCCGTGAAATATCGCATCAAACTCCGGGACAAATCGTTGAAGAAATCCAAAAACTGGCAAAGGCAGAAAAACCGCAAACCAGAATTATTTTGCTTGCGCCGATTGTAAAGGATAGAAAAGGTGAATATCGCGAGCTTTTTGTCGACCTTGCCAAAAAAGGCTTTCGGCAGGTCAGGGTTGACGGCCAGATTAAAGATATTGGTGAGGATTTTGTCTTAATTAAAACCAACAAACATTCAATCGATGCGGTTGTCGATAAATTTACCCTGCCCGCCGACAAGACCAGACTTACAGAATCAACAGAGCAAGGCCTGAATCTCGCAGACGGCAACATTATTGCCGCAGAAATCATGGACAAAAGCTTTGACATTCCGCAATATCCCAAGGAGCTCAAAGAACACTTATATTCGGAAAAATTTACCTGTCCTGTCGACAACATTTCTTTTGCCGAAATTGAGCCGAGAACCTTTTCTTTTAATTCGCCCCACGGGGCTTGTCCAAAATGCGCAGGCCTCGGGTATTTGAGAAAGGTCGATGAAGAGCTGATTGCAAACCCCAATCTTTCAATTCTTGAGGGCGCGATTTTGCCCTGGGCAAGAACAATTGAATCAAATACCTGGTCATGGAGAACTCTGGAAACCGTGGCTTTGGAAAACAAGATTGATCTTAATAAAAGTTTTGGTGATCTTCCCGACAATCATAAAAAAATTATTCTGTACGGAGATAACGAAAACCTGTATTCGGTCAAAGGCCCCAACAGATTTGGCCGAATTGTTTCCTGGGACACGACTTTCGAGGGCGTAATTCCCCAGCTTGAGCGAAGATACCAGGAAACCGAATCCGATTTTGTCCGAGGCGAAATAGAAAAATTTATGCGGATCGACATCTGTGACCAGTGCCAAGGGTCGCGATTAAAACAAGAAGCATTGTCAATTACGGTAGGCGAAAGTACTATTGCCCAAATTTCACAATATTCAATAAACGGTTTTTTTTCATGGCTTAAAAAGCTTAGTACAGAGAACGATGTAACACTTTCGGAAAGGGAAAAACAAATTGCCAAATCGATTTTAAAAGAGCTTTTGTTAAGGGTACAGTTTTTAGTTGATGTCGGCCTCGATTACCTGACTATTTCCAGAAGCGCAAATACCCTTGCTGGCGGAGAAGCGCAGAGAATCCGTCTTGCGTCGCAGATCGGCTCCGGGCTTTCGGGTGTTTTGTATGTTTTGGACGAACCGTCAATAGGTTTGCATCACAGGGATAATAACCGGCTGATTACAACCTTAAAGAAGCTGAGGGATATTCAAAACACGGTCATTGTCGTCGAACACGACAAAGACATGATTTTGGCGTCGGATTACATTTTTGATTTCGGCCCGGGTGCAGGCGAACACGGCGGGAATATTATCGCCCAAGGCACACCTTCTCAAATTGAAAAATCCGCAAAATCGCAAACGGGAAAATATCTTTCGGGCAAAAAAAAGGTAGAAGTAAAGGATGTCAACTTTAAAAGTGCTTTGCAAGATAATCAACAAGGTCAGACCCTGATTGTATATGGTGCGGGTCAGAATAACCTTAAAGAAATTGAGGTTTCTTTTCCTTTAGGCAAGTTTATATGCGTAACCGGAGTCTCAGGCTCAGGAAAATCAACACTTGTCCACGAAATTATTTATAAAGCGGTAGCCAGCCATTTTTTCCGTACAAAGGCAAAAGCCGGCAAGTTTGAAAGAATCGACGGAATCGAAAATCTTGATAAGGTTGTCCTGATAGATCAATCACCGATAGGCAGAACTCCGCGGTCAAACCCGGCAACCTACACCGGAGCGTTTACATATATCAGGGATCTTTTTTCTAAAACAACAGATGCCAGAATCAAAGGCTACAAACCGGGTAGATTTTCTTTTAACGTCAAGGGCGGCAGATGCGAGGCCTGCGAAGGAGAAGGTCAGGTAAAAATCGAGATGCAGTTTTTACCGGACGTTTATGTCGACTGCGAAGTCTGTCAGGGTAAAAGATACAACGAAGAGGCCCTGGAAATTCACTACCGCGGAAAAAACATTGCGGATGTTTTGAAAATGACTGTCGATGAAGCATTGCAGTTTTTCCAAAATGTGTCGACAATCAAAAATAAGCTGGAAACAATCTATGACGTAGGACTTGGATACATCCGGCTCGGACAACCCGCACCGACCCTTTCAGGCGGAGAAGCACAACGGGTGAAATTGGCAACCGAGCTTTCCAAAAAAGCAACCGGCAGGACACTTTATATTCTTGACGAACCGACAACCGGGCTTCACTTTGCCGACATTGAAAGACTGCTGTTAATTTTAAAAAGGCTTGTTTCTACGGGCAATACTGTTATTATCATCGAACACAACATGGATGTTATTAAAAACAGTGACTGGATTATTGACCTTGGGCCGGAAGGCGGTGACGAAGGGGGCAGGCTGGTTGCAGAGGGGACACCCCTTCAAGTATCCAAAGTAAAAACTTCCTACACAGGGCAGTTTTTGGCAAAAAACTTGTAAGATCTAAAATTTCCATAATATACTAACTGTGACAATTAAATGCGTTTACTTGCCCGCGTTATTTTTTGCTTTTTTCTTGCTCCTATATTTTTTGCGATCTTCTTTCTGGCTCTACCTGCCGATATTTTGGCAGACGGCGAGTTTCAGACAGACTACGATGTAAATTATAAAGTTGACGAAGGTGGCAAAACAGAAGTTATCCAAACAATAACGCTTGAGAATAAAACCGCCAATTATTATGCTGACCGCTTCGAGCTAAAAATCGGCTCTATTAAGGTTGAAGACGTCCAGGCCGAAGACGGAATCGGAGCAATCGATCCGCAAGTTAAGTTTGAAGAAAATGTCAGCACTATTGCCCTTAAATTAAACGAGAGAGTCATCGGCCTTGGCAAAAAAGTCACCATCAACCTTACATATTCATCCGCAGAGCTTGCCACCAAATCCGGACAAATCTGGGAGGTTTCGATTCCCAGGCTTGCCAAGAGTCCCGACCTTAACAATTACTCGGCTGAGATGACCGTTCCCATATCTTTCGGCCCGGTTGCTTTTGCTGTTCCCGAGCCCAAAACTCATGCAGAAACTGCCAAAACTCAGATCTTTACCTTTGATAAGGATCAGCTCACGTCATCGGGCATTTCCATGTCATTTGGCCAAAATCAGGTCTTTGAATTTACCCTCGATTATTTTCTGGAAAACAGTAATCTGACGTCCGCAACGGATGAAATTACGCTCCCCCCCGACAATAATTACCAAAAGATAGTTCTTTCCAAAATCGAACCGGCACCAGAAAATATTACAGTCGATGAAGACGGAAATTTTATTGCCAGCTACAGACTTGGCCCAAAATCACAAACCGCTATTGTTGCAAAGGGCTACGTTGAAGTATTTAGTAAACCATTCAGAAACATTGAAACAAAACTAACTGATGACGAGAAAGAAAAATACCTCCAGCCCCAAAGCTATTGGGAAACGGATTCTGCCCAGATTAAAGAAAAAGCCCAGGAATTACAAACACCACAGGAAATATATAAATTTGTGGTTGACTACCTCAAGTACAGTGACGAAAGGTTAAACCTTGCCAAAATTGAACGTCTTGGTGCACTGGCTGCCATGAATAAGCCGAATAATGCCGTCTGTATGGAGTTCACGGACCTTTTTATCGCCATTTCCAGAGCAGCAGGTATCCCCGCCAAAGAAATCGTCGGTTTTGCTTATACACAAAATACACGCCTTAGGCCTCTTTCCTTCACTGCCCAAGGAGACTTGTTACATGCCTGGCCTGCTTACTGGGATGATGAAAAAGGATGGATTCAGGTTGACCCCACATGGGGTTCAACTTCGGGAGGTTTGGACTTTTTTAATAAAATGGATTTTAACCATGTGACCCTGGCCCAAAGAGGCCTTTCTTCAACACTGCCTTATCCCGCGGGCTCCTTTAAAAAACAGGCGGATGAAGATAAAAAAACAGTCGATATTACTTTTGCCACAGAGCTCCCTTATAAAACTACAACACCCGAACTTTCACTTTCCGCACCGCAATTTGCAGTTTCCGGAATTCCGCTAAAATTAAAGGCCGAAGTCAAAAACATCGGCTCGACTTCACTTATAGATCAGGTACTGACTCTTGAAAGCAGTGCTTTTGAGGTAAAGTCACAAAACCCAATTCCTGTAAAAATTCTGCCGCCCTACTCTAAATTACAAAAGACCTACGTACTCAATAGCCCAAAGCTGTTAGAGGAAAGAAGCGACAATGTAATTTTAAGTTTTGCCGAATCGCAGATCTCAAAACCAATTTTTGTAAAACCGTTTTTCCTATTCTTTATTTCCCTTACTGCGATCCTAAGTTTAATAATTACAATTAGCCTTGTGATAATCTCGTTTTTAATCTACAAAAAATTTCTTGCAAGGTCCAAAAGGTAGACATTTCCTGTAAAATTAATTTCTGTGAATTTGAAAAAGGAAATTGCCAGGCTTCCCGGCTCTCCGGGTGTCTATATTTTTTTAGACGTGGGCGGAAAAATCATATATGTTGGTAAATCGAAATCAATAAAAAAACGCGTCTCATCATATTTTCAAAATAAAAACCTCGGCGAAAAAACCAACCTTCTTGTTAAAAAAATTTCCAACATTAAATATATAAAGGTGGAGTCGGAATTTGAAGCCTTGCTCTTGGAAGCAGAGTTAATTCGCAAAAATCAACCGTTTTTTAATTTTCAGGCCAGAGACGACAAAAACCCGCTTTACATTAAAATTACCAAAGAAAAAATTCCTCTGGTTTCTTTAGTCAGAAAACCTCAAATTTCATACAGTGATTTTGTCAAAGGGCCGTTTCCATCGGCAAAAGTGATGCGGAACCTCCTCAAAACCGTCCGCAGAATCTTTCCCTACTGCCATCACAAAAATCTCAAAAAACCCTGTCTTTACGTTCATCTCGGATTATGTCCTTTCCCCCATGCTTCAGAAGAGAATAAAATTCATTACCTCAAAAATATCAAAGCTATTAAAAAACTGCTGTCCGGCAAATCGAAATTCTTGTTAAAGTCACTTATTGCCGATATGCAGAAATTGGCAAGTTTGGAAAAATTCGAAGAGGCCCAAAATATCAAAAAACAAATTGCGAAAATCGAATATATGCTTTCCGAGTTTCGGGATCCTGTGGAGTTTCTTACTCAACCGACTCTGGTTGATGATCTTTCCGCCGCGCGACTTCAAAGTCTTAAAGCTGTACTTAACCTTCCAAAAATTCCCAAAAGAATCGAGTGTTTTGACATCTCCAACACAGCAGGCAAGGAGGCAACCGGCTCCATGGCTGTTTTTGAAAACGGCCAGAGTCAAAAAAGCCAGTACCGGAAATTCCGGATTAAATTTAAGACCACGCCTGACGATTATCAAATGATAAGGGAAATCTTGTCGCGTAGATTTAAAAACAGCTGGCCAAAACCCAATCTGATCGTAATTGACGGCGGCAAAGGCCAGTTAAACGTTGCACTGTCTGTTCTTAAAAAGGGCAGTATCGAAATTCCTGTAATTGCCATTGCTAAAAAGTTTGAAGAAATTTACCTTGCCGAAAAACCGCTGCCGCTTCGGCTTGAAAAACAAAACCTTGCACGTCAATTGATACAGGCGACAAGAGATGAGGCTCACAGGTTCGCACTTTCTTACCACCGGCTGCTGCGCTCCAGAAAACTGTATAATCGCTTGCAGAAAACTCCGAATTAGTTGCAAATTTAGCTGGGGAGAATACGAAAAGTGATTACATACTCCGAACATTGTAGAAAAACTTAGGAGTTTTGTGCACCGCCCTTCTAAACTTAAGAACAACACCGAGGCCTTTCAGACCTCGGAAGTTTATGAAAAGATAGCATAATTTTTGCAAAAATTGATATGATTTTAATATGCGCCATTATTTGAAAGCACTGGTTATCGCAGCAACCACGCTTTACATTGCCCAAATGGCGGTACCTACAATCTCCGTCGGCACAGGTGTCAAAAATTACGCACTGGTTGTTGGCGCGATATTTTTAATAGCCCAAATCATTAACCCGATTTTTTCTCTGGTTCTTTTGCCGATTAATCATTTGACCTTTGGCCTGGTAATGTTTGTTTTAAACATTGCACTCTTTTTTGGTTTAATTAATTTTTTACCCGGATTTACAGTCGGTTCCTTTGATTTCCCGGGAGCCACAGTAGACGGTATTATTTTGCCTGCTATCAACTTCAACCAAACATCAACTGTCATTCTGGCTGCCTTTGTAATCGCACTTGTCCAGAAAATCCTGCATATTATTTTCGAGTAGCCTACAACTTGCCCAATTTGCAAACAAAAGTTAAGATACCACTTATGTTTCTGTCTTTTTTCAGAAATTATCTGGAGCTGCCGACTAAAAAAAAGCGGATTATCTGTTTGGGCGGGGGAGTGGGAACTGCCCAGATTTTAAAGGGCTTAAGAAGACAGCCTTATGATCTTACTGCTGTTGTCTCAATGGCAGATGACGGAGGTTCTGCGGGTAGGCTAAGACGCGCTTTTTCGGTACCGCCGCCTGGTGATATCGTCAATTGTCTAACGGCACTTTCAGACGAAGAGTCAGTACTTAAGGAACTTTTTGTTTATAGGTTTGCCGGCAAGCGCTACGGCAAAGATACCGACCTTGGCGGTCAGAAACTGGGCAACTTAATTTTCGTGGCTCTTGCCGACATTTACAAAGGTGATCTAAACCGCGCTCTGGAGGAATTTTCAAAAATTATCTCAACAAAGGGCAGGGTTTTGCCCGCTACTTTAGGCGACGTCAATATCTGGGCAAAGACGAAAAAAGGCAAAAAAATCTACGGGGAAGAAAATATTGATCTTGGCAAGTACAACGGCGGTGGGATACTCTCCGAGGTCCACCTAGATCCCCCCAATGTCAAGACCTATCAGCATACACAAGATAGCCTTTTGAAGGCGGATTTGATAATAGCCGGGCCGGGGGACCTGTTTAGCACGGTTTTACCTGTTATTATTGTGCCTAAAATTAAAAACATCTTAAGAAGCGCAAAAGTCCCCAAAATTTTCATTGTGAATATTGCCAATAAACCGTTTGAGACCCCGAATTTTGCCGTATCGGACTATCTTCAGGTTATGAAAAAACACCTTGAAGCGGATGTTTTTGATAAAATTTTGGTCAACGTAAACCAAAAGTACAAAATACCCAAAGGTTTAAAATATAAATATGTTCCGGCAACCCAAAAAAATCTGGAGCGTTATCAAGGACGGATAATAGAGGGTGATTTTGTAGATGAAGATTTTCCTATTTATCATGACGGGCAAAAAGTGGCAAAATTAATGGAGAAAATCATTCCATGAAAATAGCGCTTTTGGTTCTCCAAATCATCGTTTCTGCGGCCCTCATAATAGTAATTCTGATGCAGGCGTCGGGATCGGGCATCGGAACAGCCTTTGGAGGCTCCGAGAGTGTATACCGTTCAAAAAGAGGAGTGGAAAAGCTTTTTGTGTATCTGACAGTTTTCTTGGCTGTTATTTTTTTTATTCTCTCGGTGATCCAAGTGCTAATTTAACTTTTGCATGCTTTCATACAAAGTGCCCGCGAGAAGGTTTAAATTCTGGGTAAGTATTTTTGGTGCTTATATTAGCCGCTACAGAATCTGGATTTTGCTTTTTTTCGTGTTTGTATCGGTGGCTACTTTGGGTTTTAAAACTTTCTGGCAGCGGATATCTCAAACCAATGTACTTTCAATCGGCTATGTCGGCACATATAAGCTTGAGAACATACCCACAAATGTACTTGCACTTGCCACCGACTCCTTAGTTAAAGTCGATAAGTCGGGGAAACCTCAGTCTGCCATGGCTTCTCACTGGACAACAGCAGATGATGGTAAAAAATACATTGTATTCTTAAAAGACAATCTTAAATGGCACGATGATACCCAAGTTGACGCAAAAGACATTTCGCTTGCGGTTTCCGGTGTCTCAATTACGGCCTTGAACAACAAGGCAATCGAGTTTGACTTGAAAACTCCGCTGGTTTCCTTTTTGCAGACTCTGGATAAACCGGTTTTTAAAACAAATTCTTTTTACGGCACGGGTCAATTCAGAATTGTCCATATTTCCAAAGTTGAAGATATAGTAAAAGAAGTTAAATTGACCCCCAAGAACAAAAACCTTCCGAGAGTCGAAATAAAGTTTTATCCAACCCAATCTCAGGCACTGGAAGCCTTAAAAATCGGGGAAGTAAAAGTAGCTACCGTATCAGAGGCATCAGACCTGCAGTCTTGGCCTAATCTGGAAGTGGAAAGAACCCTTGATGAAACAGAAGCACTTACAATTTTTTACAACAACGACGACCCTTTGCTTTCGTCCAAAGAATTGCGCCAGGCTTTAAACTACGCAATAAACAGGCAGGAATTTGACGGTGTTCTTGCCCAAAGTCCGATTTATCCGTCATCGTGGGCCTTTAACCAGACTGTAAAAGGATACGACTATAACAGCGGCAAGGCAAAGGAATTAGTTTCCAAATCCCAGATCGAAAACCCCACTATTACATTAACAGTCGGGCCCGCGCTTGAAGAGATAGCCGACAGAATAAAAAACGACTGGGAAGCAATCAGTGTAAAGGTGGTTATCAAAAAAGAAAAAACCGTGCCTTCTGAATTTCAGGCGCTTTTGGCGATAAACGAACTGCCGCGTGATCCCGATCAGTATGCACTCTGGCACTCAACGCAAAGTACAACAAACATCACCAAATACAAAAACGTCAGGGTCGATAAGCTTCTTGAGGATGCCAGGATCACAAAAGAGGAGGATAAAAGAAAAGATCTGTATTTTGAGTTTCAGAAAGTTTTAACAGAAGATGCGCCTGTTGCCTTTCTTTACTATCCTTACAAATACCGTGTTGTTTACAAAAATGTTAAACCCTTGCTTTCAAAACTCCCGGAATAATGTGGGTTCTTGAAGATGAGTTATTAGAACCAATTATTTTTCAGATACATCAACTTCAACAAGTTTTTCAACTTACTTCAGCTGCATAATAATGAACTGCTTTGCCCTGTCTTTCTGCTCTAACGAGACTTTGTCTAACTAAGTTTCTGAGCTGTATGTCTGGACGGTGGTGCAATTGCGATCTAATTTCTTTTGGCCTAATACCTGGATTTGATCTAATAACTTCGAGAACCATCAAGTATAGTTCTTCTTGGGGCAATTGTTTTGAATGTCCTGACGAATCCTTATGTTTTATTATTGCCTCACTTATATAGTTGCGCCAAGAGATTTTCCGCCAGTTGTTAAGCAACTCTTCATTATCAGCCAAGCTATTCTCTATTGGTTGTATTAATTCCTCAACGATCCTTTTCCCTTCTAAGGTGATTTGTACTTGGGATTGGATCTTACTTGCAACAAAAAATTCATGTTCAACTATATCCTGTTTAATAAATCCAGATAGCACCGCTGAAATGTCTGAAGCCAGAGAGTCTTCGGGTCGCTTGGGATACTTATCTTTAAGATGATTAACCAAGAAGTTACGATCCACTATCTTATATTTAAAAATAAGATCAGCTACCCGACCCGTTAAACTTCTATAGTTTAAAACCTGAACAACTTTGTCTTTTTGCGCTTGCTCCTTAAGTCTATATTTATACAGTCCCTTAATTTCTGGGTCTGCAAATGTATAGATAACAAGTCCAAGTTGTGCAAATAATTCAAGATGTTTGCTAATTGACATTTCATTAATATTCAGCATAAGTACAAGATCTACCCGTCTTTGAGGCAGTGTGTTAAAGCAAAGCTCTTTAAGGATTTTTGTTCGATTAATAACTGATCGAGTTTCACCTCCTCCTTTTGATGTTGGACCAAATATTTTGTAAAGAGAGGGAGCAAAATCTGCTGATTTTTGAATCAGACAAGCAGCAATCGGTTGGCCATATTTTTTGCCAGTGTTTGTTAATCGATAACCCGTTACATATTCAGACGACCCGTAATATACAATATCAGCCTCTGAGACCAAACCGATGGGAATTAGTGTTTTGTCGCAATATGATGCCTGAGTAGATAATGCAGTTTCCCAGACCCGAGAACTCTCGTCAATAAACCTATTGTGCAAATCAGTGATAGTTATTGGGTTGTCCGAGAGACAAAGGAGAGTTAAACATTTGGCTTCAGAATTTCCAATTGCCGAAAAAACAGCTTCAAATCTTTTTTCAGGGTCAGTCGGAAATTCTTCTTCTTTATTGACACGAATGTCTAAAATTTCTCTATCTTGTGCACGTTCTGGAGACATTACGACAGAAATTATATCAGGAATGAATAATCAGAACAACTATAGGGTAACTTGGGTGGCTGAGGGGACTCGAACCCCCGACATCCGGCTCCACAAGCCAGCGCTCTAACCAACTGAGCTACAGCCACCATGAGTACGCCTGGAGGGACTTACTTCGTCGCTTCGCTCCTCAGCATAAACTTCTCATCCCTCCAAACACTTCAACAATCCTAGTGACAGCTTGCACTGAGCTTGCCGAAGTGTACGCCTGGAGGGACTCGAACCCCCAACCGATCGCTTAGAACGCGACTGCTCTATCCGATTGAGCTACAGGCGCAGTGAGCGGGATAGGGGAGTCGAACCCCTCTTTTTCGCTTGGAAAGCGAATGTTGAGCCGATCAACTAATCCCGCCCTAGCAACATATTTTACCAAAAAAGGCACTTAAGGGTTAAATTTCAACTCTGCAATAACCGATTCCGAGAACTCATCTTTACAAATTCAGTTCTGTCACCACTCGAAAATTTCCTAATTAATCCTTATAATTAAAGTATGGAGGCAATTCAATCGTTTGGAGGTATTGCAATAGGTTACTGGTTTTATCACTTGCTTACTCAACCTCTCAAATTCAAAAACAAACTTCCCCAGATTAAGATAAAGGCTTTGGAATTTTTACCTAGTCTCAAAATAAAACTCAAAAACCATATAATCCACATTCACCATTGGATATTTCTTTCCGCAATCTTTGTAGTTTTATTAACAATAACAACCGGTTTTGCTCAGCTTTTAATTTTTAAGAGCTTTTGCGTTGGAGGAATTATTCAGGGCTTCACCTACAGCGACCGATTTAAAATTATCATCAAGAATTAACCTTCGGAGTTAAATTCCAATTCCGCAACAACCGGGAGATGGTCGGAAATAGTAACTTCGGGTACTTCCAGTTTTTTGAGTTTGAAGTGACTGGATGTAAAAATATAATCAATTAAAAAACCCCGGGGCGCGATTTTGTGGACTTTAGGATGGTTAGTCTGCAAAACACCCGAGTTCATCATTAGATTATTGGCAACGGCATTTACTAATCCTGCAGTCCTGCTTTGGGGTGCCGCATTCATATCGCATCCTAAAATAAAAGGTTCTTTTAAATTTTTAAGAAAACCTGCGACTAACTTTGCCTGTCTCAAAGTTTCCTCCGTATCCGTAGGCGGTGCAGTCCACGCCGCATGCCAGGAAATTGCACGTATTTTTTGCCCGTCTAAATCACACTTGACAGAAAGCAAATTTCTGGGAAATTTTACAAAACTCTTAAAGTCATTAAACTTAGCCAAAGTAAAATCCTCAAAAGTTTTTAGAACAAGCGTTTTCGAGCCAGTTATCTGGTACTTAGAAAAAACGGCATTGCCCAAATAGCCGTTTGGCGAATCAACAGGCTTCATTACTTTATCAATAACGCCATTTAAACTCAGCTCCTTTTTGAAATACTCAAAAAGATCAAGATTTTTGTCACACAAGTTCATTTCTCCGGCAGTCACCTCCTGCATAGATATAAAATCCGGATTTTGATCCTTTAAAAAACGCATCAGATCATCCAAGTATTGGCCCTTATAAATATTTATCTGGATGAATTTAAGAACACTCACGCCCATCTTTATATCCTACCTTTTTTGAGACCGTTTTTTGAAATCTTTAAAATTAGAAAAAGTTGTGCTAATAATAGGATAGTGTCAATTATTAAAGCAGAGTGGGGTACAAGTAAATTTCCGCATTATTACGGCGACATTTCAAGGATATTCTTTCTGCTTGCGGGAATTATCATGCTTCTCGGTTTGCCGATTCTAAACCAGACTATTTCAGTTCCCGCTTACATTTCTATTCTCTTTGTCTTATCCGTAGTTTTTATTGCCGGAATCACCAACCCGGCGCAAAGAATGTTAAGTGTTCTTGATTTGATCGTTTCCTTAGTCGGCTTTATCGTATTCGAATACTATTCGGTCAAGGTTTTTGCAGAAGGGAGTATTTACTTTATTTATCTTATTAACCAGGCCATTGCCATACTTTTTTTGCTTGCTTTTTACTTTGCGGTAAAAACGGTCCGCGGTTTTATCGTTCCTGAAAAAAAGCCACCTACTGTCTAAATTTTCCACGCTTGACAACAATATAGACCTTGATCTAAAATTTTCACAGATTGCGGACAAGATCCGCGGTCTTTTTTTAAGGGAAAGATGGGAAAAGAAAGATCGAGACGTACTAAAGATCAAAAATTCGCAAGGGCTAAATTTCTTGTGAAAAAATTCATGCCTGGTCCTGTAGCAATTGATCTAGAAACTCAAGCTAATGAGATTAACATACAAATGCCAGTCACAAGAATTGCTCTTTCAGCTCCATATTTAAACGGGAACGGACATACTAGTTCTAGTGAAACACTTAAACAGTCAAACCCTCAGCAAATACAGGTGGATAGATCTCTCATGGAGATGATTGTTGCAGAACATATGGATTGCTTAGACGATCCTCATGCATTTATTATGCCCCCACTAAGCCCAACAAATATGATGAAAGAAATTCCTGACTTTGACGATTACTCCGAAGACTCATTGCCTTAAATCTCTCATTTTTCCCGCTGATTATTCTCTTAAAGAACACTAATCATATACAATTAAAAAATGACGAAATCATATTTATTCACCAAAGAAGGCTATGGTGGGCTTAAAGACGAATTAGAAAAGCTAATTGCACGCAGACCGCAGGTTGTCGTAAACCTTACAAATGCCCGTGAACAGGGCGACCTTTCGGAAAATGCCGGCTACCACGCGGCCAAAGAAGAACTTGGGCAAATCGACAGCCGGGTTAAGGAAATAAAATATCTATTAAGAGTCGGCAAAATTCAGGAGTCTGCACAAATCGAACAAATCGGCTTCGGTAATACGGTTACGGTACACAACGGTGATGAAGAACTTACGTTCACGGTTGTTGAGGAATTGGAAGCAGACCCTGCAAATGCAAAAATTTCCACCAGTTCTCCAATCGGCAGAGCTTTAATTAACAAAAAGATGGGGGAGAGTGTAGAAGTCGAAACACCCAACGGCAGAATTATCCTCAAAATCCTCAAGATTTCCTAAAACTTGAATAATCTAGAAATAAGTTTCAAAGAAGAAAAAGACAAGAAGTACTCCAAAAGACAAATTAGCAATTGCAACCAGCAGCCAAATTAAAGATAGGGTACTGATTTTTTTCAGGTTTAATACATAAAAAACGGGTACTGACACCAAAAAAAACAGGACAGAAATTATGCTTTTCCCAATCCAGTGATGAGAAAAAGTCTGTGTAAGCCAGCTTTTGAATCCTGCATCCAATTCTCCGCATACGGTCAAAAGAACAATTACAACAATCGTCAAAATAACAGAAAGAATAATTGATGAAAGAACTGATTTTTTATTTCCCATATTATTTTCCAACAGCTCCCGAGACAGCAATCCCGAAAAGCATTATTGCAAGCGCTACCGAAACCGTCGTAAAACAAAGTCCAGCAACTGCAAGAGACAGTTTCTTATCTTTTTTAATGTCGGGTTGACCAAGATAAGTTACTGCAAAAAGGGTCAGCGTTAAAAACGGCAAAACCAGAAAAACGTGTTCTTTGGTCTCCATCAAAACCGAATGTACCCAGGAAAATTCTCCTTTTAAAATAATCGGTTTTACCGATTTGCCGTAGTAGCTTGTATAGTAATAACCGCCCGTGATCCAGGAAGCGACAAAGGACAACAGCGCCAAAGAAGAATTTATCTTAAGCCACTTAAAATCAGCTTCTTTTTTGAAAATAGACAGAAGATAAGCGGTAAGAAAAATTATCCCCAGAGTCCCTAGAAAAATGTGCGCAACAAGAAAAAATATATTCACATCGTTCATGTAATTTATGCTAAATTATGAGTGTATTTGTCATTTGCTTTTCAGATATGTTTTCCTCGCATATTCAAGTAAAAAATATACTAAAACTACAAAAACCCCAAAACCCAGCATGATTGCAAAATAAGAGGCGTGAAGACCCCGCCAGATACCCAAAATCATGGCCGCATACCATGAAGCAGTTGAAATTGCGCTGCCAAGCTTGAGATTAACAAACCGGAAATTCATAAGAAGTGCTATAAAAATAAGAATTAATAAAATTGTCATTTTTGCCAAAAATCGCCCGCTGTAAAAAACATCCGAGCCCAAAAGTTTCATCCGCCACAAAACAAGAAGACCAAGTCCGGAAAATGTCAAAATAATAAGGCCGATCCTAATAACTGTAATGCAGACTTTTAAAATCTCGTGTTCAAAAATGTCGATCTTTTTGTCTTTGGCAAATTTTATGGCAAATATTTCGGCAAAAGTTGAACCGCCAACCCCAAGCGCGGTTCCTAAAACATGCAGCTCTCTTAAAAATACATTCCAATCCATAAACTTGAATTTTCTCAATCCTAATATATGCCTAATTACAAGTGAAATCAATGCAGATATGCAGAAACCCTAATTAAGTCGACCTGTACAAAAGTTCTCCAATCAGAAAAGCTTTGATCAACAAAAAAATGGGGTAGAGCGTAGAAGTCGAAACGCCAAATGGCAAAATTAGCCTCAAAATCCTCAAAATTTCCTAGGCTTTTTTGCCTGCTATTTTAGATTTTTGATCTGTGCAGGTAAGACTGAATCTTTATTTCTTCATTTAATAGCATTTTTCCGGATATTAATTTCATAGCTATTTTATATTGAGTCAAACATGCAACAAATAGCAGTGCAAACAGAATATTGTTAGTTACAGCCCCAAGAGCAAAAACCAGAAGTCTCGAATCCCTTTTAAATTTTAAACCCGGCTGTCGTAATTTTTCCCCAAAAAGTGAATGGAATTTATTGCCCATATAGTCATCAAGCATTAATAAAAACATTATTACAATTGCCATTGGGATTATAAATTCGTTCCCGGTCGCCCTCCAATATCCCCAGCTTAAGCCTGCGATTATCAGTGAATCAACATAACGATCCATAATTGGGTCAAGCCATTCACCCCACTTAGAACTCATAAATTTTAATCTTGCAACTTCACCGTCGTTGCCGTCGATAATAGATAAAAACTGGACAAGCAAACCTCCAATAAATATCCAAGGGTACACGCCTTGCGAAAGCATCACAAAAGCTAATGGGGCAAATAAAGGAATGATTAACGAAATTAAATTGGGGGTAATTGGTGTTTTTACTAAAAATTTTGTTATAAATGCTGAAATTTTCCTATTAAACTTCTTTGAAACAATTCCATCTTCATGCTTGGTAAGACTTTTGAGCAATTTCTTCTGGGCAAATTTAATATCTTTATAAGTATCACAATCTGCCCACAAACGGCCTTTAATATCGAAAGTTCTGAGTTTTTGTTCTGATGCAAGAACCCTCATTCCGTCAGTAAGCGAATTTTTTCCACGCGCTGTAGTATTTTTCAAAACTTCAAAAATATACGGGGAACAAACAAACATACCAGTATCATAAGCGTTATAGTCTTCTAAACTTTTATTGATATCAATTACTTTGCCCTTGCTAATTTTTGCTTTAGTCGTATCTTCAACATCCAAAACCGAGTCGAGGTTTTTATCGACTGCAAGAACACATTCCGTGCTTTTAAGTTGAATCCTTTGAATTCGAACTAGCGTAGCCGGATCGAAAATATGATCACTCATCAAAAGTACAAAATTTTCACTGAAATATTTACGGGCAAGAAGCGCGGAAATCCCGTTTGCTTTTTCCCAATCATTATTTTGAACAAAGGTTATAGATACGCCATACCTGTTGCCTTTGCCTAAAAATTCCTGAATTTCATTACCCTCATAACCCGTAACGATAACAAATTCGCAAATGCCGGCTTCTTTGGCGCCCAAAATTACACGTTCTATAATCTTCAAGCCCAATAGCGGCATGAGAGACTTGTGACGTCCACGTATAACCGGCTGCATTCTGGTACCGTTTCCTGCTGCTATTATTAATGCTTTCATAAATTCCTCCTTTTGAATCTTCGGATAATAAAAAGCTAGGTATCTTAAAATACCCAACTTACAATTCTGGGACAGTCAGTGATTTGAGATTTACTCTATGCTAAAAAGAAAACTGTTTTTGCGGGAGTAAACATTCAATTCTTTTTTTAATTTGTTTGTATAGCGAAAAGCAGTATATTGTAACAGAAATACAATTCTGCATCAACTATAGGTCCAGAGTCGGGAATATTATACGCACTTCGAACAAATCTAGGCATAAATAACATAAACTTTTCCGATATTGAAATACTTTTAAATCAACCTTTGAACAACATAGCAAGCTATTACTGATTTCTATGCTTCTTTTTAAACTTTTTTGCATAACAGGTGTACAATGTAGCCTCAGTCTGTCTAGTAAGGTAAATATGGCAGAACGACCTAATCCAACTTCTGCTCCCGAATCTTCCCCTTTGCATGAACGAGGGGGGTTAACTCCTGAACATTGGCAATTTATTAAACAAAAGTTACCCAGAAAATATAAAATAAAAAAATTCGCCAAAGCGATATTAGATGGCTACTATTGATGAAGAAGATTCCGACCAATATTTAGGAAAAAGGCATTGGAGGGAGTTAGATGATTATTTTTTTCGACATACCATAGGTTTTATTCCAGAATTAACAGTTGGTTATACATCTAGATATAAAACACTAGCAACAAAAATAGGGAGTTTTGCTCGATCAAAAGAAAAAACGACAGAAGTTACTATAGACGATAAACTTGCCGAAGCATTAGAAGAGTCAACTCAAGTTGGCCCAGGTCAAATGAATTTTATAGGAAACTGGTATTGGGGCAGAGAAGAAACAGGATGGTATTGGTCAAGATTAAAAAGAGGTTGGTATCAAAGAGATATTACCGATAGTTGGGAAGAAGTAGATTCATATCCTGGAGTACTGAGTGATCAAGATCCTGGAAGTTCACATACAGCATACTCATATAGACGTAGTTGGTTAGGAAAACATATTTTTGATGTTTCAGCCCTTACAGAAAGATTTCTACTTGATCCTGATACAAATATTAACCAAGTCAAACACAAAAGCCCTGGGGTTCTAGTTAGAATGGCAAAATCTCAACCTGAAGCTGTCGCACAAAGAACTGGTTTAAGGTGGGAAAAGCCAATCCCTCAAGCTACTTAACATTTAATTCTAATTAGCCTATCCCGACAACCTAAAATTCGTATCGAGATTTACTTTTACGTTTCGCCGCTAACAACGGTAAGCTTGCCAAGAAACTGTTTTTTTGTAGTTTTGTTTAAAAGCGAGGTAAGTTTTTTATCAACCTGATCATACGATAAATTAGCAGAAACACCGATTACGCCCGTATTTTTGTTTGTTGGAGAAAGCGGTTGAAAATCTTTAATGTTTAATGTTACAACAATCCTTTCATGATCTGCCGCAAACTGGTGTACTTGTTTGTCTGATAAGCTGACTTGCTTAAAATCTTGGGTAATGTGCTTAATATCAAAACGTCTGTTCAAAAGAGGAAAATACGAACGAACGGGAAATCCTTCATCAAGCAGTAGCTTGTGTTTGTGAAATTTGCGTACCATAGGGAATAGTTTCCACTTTCCGAGCTAACTCATTTATTGCACCACGCAATTTTTTTAAACCCACCCAAGGAAACTGTTTACTTATTTGCTCAATTGTAAATCCATCTTTCAGAAGATAAACAATCCGAGCAATGGGTACACGAGTACCAGTAACAACTGGTGCACCCGACATTATTTTAGGGTTGGATGTAATATATGTTTTCATAGGCATATTATAACACCAACAAGGATGAGGAAGGTCTGGAGCCTTCATACTATGACGACAAATTTAGCAGGATTTTACCTCAAAAATATCTTGTCGGGGAGAGAGGACTTGAACCTCCGGCCTCTGCGTCCCAAACGCAGCGCTCTAGCCAACTGAGCTACTCCCCGTCGCGTGATATATTTTATCAAAAACTTGTAGAAATTACTTTATTTTATTATCAGCGCCGATTGCTTGCGAAATGTTACTGTAACCGTCCCGCTCTAAAAGTTTAACAAGCCCTATGTTAATTTCGCTTATAACCTGAGGGCCCTCATAAATCATTCCGCTTATAAGCGCAACCAAAGACGCTCCCAGCATTATCTTTTTATACGCATCTTGGGCACTAAAAACACCGCCAAGGCCAATAATTACATATTTCCCGTTTGTTTTTTGAAAAATATAAGAAATCAGCTCGTTTGACAAGTTTTCAACTATTTTCCCACTCATTCCGCCCTCAGCCGACAACACTTTGTCTAAAACCTTTCTATTCGTTCTGTTTTTTGTAAGGTTCGTTAAGACAAAACCATGTACACGGTGCCGGGAACACACCATTATAATTTTATCAATCTCACTTTTTGGAAGATCCGGCGAAAGTTTCAGAAATATTGGTTTCTTCGTCGCAATTCTATCAATCTTATCAAGAAGTTTATCCAGTCTCCCAGAGTCGGTAAACGGCAATTCTCCATACGCATTCGGGCAGCTGATATTGATCGTAAAATAGGCACCAATTTCTGTAAATTCCTTAAACGCTTTAATGTAGTCGGCAATCCCCATATCTGTCTCGACAGTATTTGGACTATTTGTCTTGGCAATATTTGTTCCAATTGGAATTTCGAACTTTTTGGACTTTAATTTTTCGGAAATAACCTCGCAGCCGTCATTTTTTAACCCGTACCAAACTAAAAAACCTCTTGATTTTTTTAATCTCCAAAGCCTTGGCTTGGGATTGCCTTCACATGGTTCACCTGTTATTGACCCTACCTCGGCAAATCCGAATCCGACAGAAGGCAATATGTTGATAAGCTGGGCATTTTTATCAAAACCGGCACCAAGGCCTACTGGGTTTTTAAATTTGATTCCTAAGATATCTTGTTCAAGCTTTTTATCTGAATAATTAAATAGAGATGAGGTTATGTTACGTGTTAGAGAAAATATACCTAAAAACTCCCCAAAAAAAACGATTCTGTCATGAACAGTTTCAGGATCAAATTGGAAAAATAGAGGCTGAAGTAAGTTTTTATAAAAAAAACGAAATGCCTTATTTCTTATGAATATTAGTGATTGCGGCACCTAACGAATAATAAAATTAAAAAAGCGAATTAACTATAGCCTAATCCCCGCCTGACCGCCCACGCATCCCTATCGGCTTTCGATGCAGGGACCCTTAAAGGTAAAATCCCCTTCACTTTTGGACACTCATCGCATACGCCTTGATCAAGATAGCGCGCTTTGCATTTAGGAGTGCAAATTGCCCTTCCGCTGCTATTTACAAAAACTTTTGGTACTGTGCAAGGTCTTTCTGGCTTAATTTATTTTGTGCCGAGAGAGGGACTCGAACCCTCACGGCCTTACGGCCACAAGATTTTAAGTCTTGCGCGTCTACCGATTCCGCCACCTCGGCAATATCGGCTTTAATTTTAGCTTATTTACCCATCTTGTATCAATTAAATTTGGTAAGTAAAATAAATAAATTATGGAAGATTTGGACGACATTCACGGAGACGATACTCATATTAATAGCGGAACAGATGCGGAATCGTCACCGGCTGAGGAGGAGAAGGAAACTGTATCCGATGATGATTCGCATGTAGAGTCAGTTGACATAACCGATGCAATGGAAAAAATAGGCAAAGACATTGACCTCGAAAACCCCAAACCTCTAGGCGAAGACTAAGCCAAACACATTTAATTATGATAAAATTACGACTGGCGGGCGCCTGTAGCTCAATGGATAGAGCGTGTGGCTTCGGACCACAAGGTTGGAGGTTCGAGTCCTCTCAGGCGCTCACACGGCCCAGTAGCTCAGCGGTAGAGCAGTTGCCTCTTAAGCAATTGGTCGGGGGTTCGAATCCCTCCTGGGTCACAAAGAGAGAAATCGTGGATTTTGATGGCGGATTTTTCGCGGCACCCCCAAATGCCGCGAGGATTTTGAAGCTATTTTTATACTCAACAGAAAGATTGCGATCAAGTAAAGAATAGTTCGAGCCGACTGTTTTTGAGATGAATCTCAATTCATCATAATTATTTTTCGCGCGCGCGGTTTTATAGCATGCTATCGAGCTTTCTATGATTTCCCTCATAGGTTCGAGCCAACTCGAACCGTCAGACTTAATTTTTGAAGTTTCCTCCTGAATTTTTAACTTTTCTTCAAAAATTTCATTCTTCTTTGTCTTATAAGTATCACAGTCAATCACTCCCTCTAAATATGCGTCGAGGAGCTTATTCAGTTTATCATCCGACTGGGCTATTTTTTCTTCCGCGAGATTTAGAATTCCTTCTGAGTTAGTTCTTTCTTTTTCAAGCTCTGTCTCCGCCCATTTTTCAAATATTTCTTCATAGTCCTTATGAAGGGCGCAATCCCAAATAATTTTTTTGAGTTGCTCTGCAAATTTCTCCTCCGGAACATATTTTTGTGTGCAAGGGTTAGGCTTTTTTGTGCAACGGTAATAAATAAAGGTTTGAGAAGTGCCATTTTGGTATTTCTTAATGTGCTGCTCGCATGTTACGGCAGCTTGACACTCACCGCAACGAGCAATTCCTGTTAGGGCAAAGTTATGGCCTTTTTGTCTTGGCTTTTCAATTCTTGAAACTTCTCTTGCTACCCGCGCAAACAATTCTTTTGAAATAAAAGTCTTGTGAGTCCCTTCATAATATTCACCCGCGTACTTTATGATTCCAACGTAGAATTTATTAGTAAATGTCCTTCTTATCTGATTTAAGTGCAAAGGGCGTCCATTTGCGCGTGTCATCGCAAATTTTGCCATAAAATGCGAGACCTCCGTAAAAGAATGTCCGCCCTCTGCAAAAAACTCGAAGGCTCGCCTTATAATCCTTGAAGTTTCGGGGTTAACATCAATATTTCTTGTCTGCCGGTTATTGATATACCCGTAAGGCGCTTTACCGGGTAATTCCCCTCGACGAAGCTTCTGACGATTCCCACGCTTTACATTCTCGCTCAGGTTGTCAACATAATACTTGGATTGTCCAAAGGCAATACTTAGCATAAACTTTCCTTGTGGAGTATTCTCAAACCAGAAAGAGGGGAATTTTAAATCAAGAAGTTTTCCAGTATCAAGAAGATAGATGATTTTCCCACCGTCTATTGAATTACGAGCCAAACGGTCAGGGTGCCAAGATACTATACCTTGAGCTTCACCTTTTTCGATTCTTTCCAATATAAGTTTGAATTGCTCACGACCCGGAACTTTAGCAGTCCTAGCTTCTGTTATGAAATCAACAAGTTCTAGATTCTCACGCCTTGCAAACTCTTTTAACTCTGCGATCTGAGCCTCAATTGACAGAACCTGTTTGTCTTTTTCGTCTGTTGATTTTCTGCAGTATGCTATGTATTTCATAGTAGTTTCCTTGCTTTACAAAATTTTTGCGTTTTTCTCTATTCTTTTCCGCCGCCTGTCTGTTGAGTATAAAAATAGCTTCAAAATCCTCGCGGCATTTGGGGGTGCCGCGAAAAATCCGCCCTCAAAATCCACGATTTCTCTCTTTGTGAACGTTCTTAACAAAATTCGAACTTCTCTGTCATAGCTCGGCCGCCTTCGGCGTCCTCGCTTTCAAAAACAGTCGGCCCGTTCCGATCCTATCGGCCTAAAAACGCAAAAATTTCATTTCTCTTCCATCAATTGTGACTAGAACAGGGTTGTTACTATTATATCGGAGTGTCCCCTTGGTTAAGTCTAATGTTAGTCCGCCGCAAATATATTTATCATTTTTTTCCTGTGTCGGCGTTAAGGTAGAAACATAGTCTTGTACTTCAGTAAAAAATTTTTGATTTACGCTTAAAATATTATCGTTACCAAATATCCTGAAATATGCATTATTTATTCTGCCTAGGCATTCGTTCATATTAGTTTCAACAGTTGCCCAGTTCAATTCTTTTCCACTGATCTTTTGTTTTGCTTCATGCAGGCTGGTAAATGGTTCGTAAAAACTACCTTCAAAAATCTGGGCGTGAATAAAATCAGATGGAAGATTGTGACGTTTATTTTGATAGTATCGGCTATCAATCTCTGTCTCTATGAGTCCAAAAGCTGGTTTAATGATCTGTAGTATCTGCAGGTAGTAATTATTAAGTTTGAGATCAATATGAGGAAAATCTAATCTATACGCGTTTACAATTAGACAGAGCAGGTTGTAACCTTCTTTTATATCGGCAATTTGACTATGGAATGGTTTGAGAGTTTGTTTTAACAGACCTTCTTCGGAATCGGCTGCTTCCTTGTCATAAGGAATAGTATTCGTATCCATATTTTTATTATAATAATGCTTTAATACATTATATCCAAAAAATGCCTTAGCTTTATACCTGCTCTTTCTCCTTTCTACCTTTCCACCACACAAAACCTGCAACGACCAATAAAACAATACCAAACAAACTATGCGCCATATGATTAACGCCAAGTCCAATTGCCTCGTGATTCAGAGGTAAGGGGTCTCTATGATCAAATATGAAATAAAGGCCTGCCAAAACCAAAACTATAACGATTAAGTTGTTTCATAATTCCACCCCCTTTTCTTATAGGAATTTATCTGCAAACGCTTGAATCTCGCGAAGAGTGGGAAGTATTCCTTTTCCTTTATCGGTTAATGAGTATACAACTGACAGTTTGTCAACTGTCTCTTCTTGTCTTTTGATCATTTTCTCACTTTCGAGTCTTTTAAGTCTGTCTGCAAGAGTCGTAGGATTTATTCCTTCTATAGCCCGTTGTATTTCATTAAACCTCATTTCTTTTTTTGCAAGCGTTCCGACAATACATAAGGTCCAAGCATCGCCAAGCATTTTAATACCGTTATTTAATTCGTCTGAAATATGAGTATTATTATCAGTTGACATACTTTTAAAAGTATAGTACTATAGATTTTATAGCACTATAGAATATATAGTCTATTGTACTATAGTCTAACTCGAAAATAAAATTTACTATGAAAATAACAGTTTTTGGAGCAACAGGCGCGACAGGCAAAAAAGTTGTTGAACAAGCACTTGAGCTTGGATACGAGGTCAAAGCATTTGTCAGAAACCCCGAGAAAATGGATATTATCAATGAAAAACTTACTCTTGTTAAAGGAGACGTTACAAATTCCGAAAATGTTGATCAGGCAATCGATGGTGTTGAAGGAGTAATTGTAGCGCTTGGCGCTTCTCCTGACATGCAATCAGATTTAGTTATGGAACAGGGGACAAAAAATATCATAGATGCTATGAAAAAGCACGGCGTAAAGAGGATTATTGTCCAAAGCTCATATGCCATGAGTGGGTTCCCTGAAAGCGTAGAGTTTATGAGAAGTATGGGGATGGGGGATGAACAGATTGCAATGATGAAACCTGTTTTAGATGATAAAAAAAAACAAACAGAAGCAGTTACAGAAAGTGGGATGGAGTATGTCGTTGTACGGCCATTGATGCTTACTGACACAGATAAAACAGGAAACTATCGCGTAGCAGAAAAGCTTGATGTTAAAGTTGGGGATCAAATCTCCCGGGCAGACGTAGCCGACTTCATGCTTAAATCATTAACAAGCGATGATTGGTTGAATAAAACAGTCACTGTTTCTTACTAAAGGAGAATTAAAAATGACCTGGGATAAAATACCAACAGACGAAATTATAGACAAAACTGCGAAAGCGCTTGAGGGCAATGGTATAAAAACCATCGTTGTTGCAAGTGGAGAAAAAGCAAAAGAAGGAGTCCTCAAACTCATACCCAAAGGATCTGAAGTTATGACTGCGACCTCAACAACAGCCGATCAGATAGGATTGTCAAAAGCAATAGATGAATCAGGTGATTATGCCTCTACTAGGAAGAAAATCATGTCACTTCCCCAATCTGAAATGCGTACTCAGGCCAGGCGCATCAATGCCGCTGTTGATTATGCAGTAGGAAGCGTTCATGCCCTGACAGAGGATGGACACGCAATTATTGCCTCAAATTCCGGCAGTCAGCTTGCAGCCTATGTATTTTCCGCAGCGCACGTTATTTGGGTTGTAGGAGCTCAGAAAATTGTCAAAAACGACGAAGAAGGTTTAAAAAGGATCAGGGAGCATACTCTTCCTCTTGAGAATCAACGTATGCAACAAACTTATGGAATGGATAGTAATATCAGCAAGGTGCTTGTTGTCAATAAAGAGATAATGCCGGATAGAATCACTGTTATTCTGGTAAAAGAAAAACTGGGATTCTAAGATGAAATCGTCAGCGCTTTATCTTGCGGCAGGTTTTTTGTTAGGAAACGGGTTTCCTCATTTTGCATTTGGTGTAGCGGGGCAAATATTCCGCTCACCGTTTGCAAGGCAAACTGAACCGAATATTAATATTGCGTGGGGAATTGGCAACTTTATTGTCGGATCAGCCATTTTATTTTGGTTATCAAGAAAAGAATTTAATCCTAAAATGGTGATGTTTCTCTTGCTTGGTTTTTGGTTGGCAGTAGCTATGTTTGGGTTATTTATAAAAGATTTTATCGTTACATAGACGTACACTTATGAAAATTGCAGTTTTTGGAGCAACAGGTCCTACAGGACAACAATTAGTAAAACAGGCCTTACAGAAAGGTCATAATATTACAGTGCTTGCAAGAAACCCGTCGAAAATAGCAATTGAGAATAAAAATCTCACTGTTATAAAAGGTAATGCATTAAGCTACGAAGACGTTGAGAAAACGGTGAAAGGACAGGATGCTGTTTTAAGCTAACATTACAATCGCCTCCAAAGCCGTTTTCACTGCCTCCTCAATTCCAGACTTCGCACTGGTTGACTCATCTAATTTATAAATCATATTGGGGTCTTTAACAACTTCCTGAAGGGCTTCGGGCGTATTAACCGCAAGAATGCATCCCGATCGTAAACCACGCAACATTGGAAGTAAAAACACGACTGAGCATTCCATTTCTGAACTAACTAGCGGGTACTTCCATGTTTTCATCCGGTCGTCTTGATAAATCTCGCCCCATTTAACAAAATTATTGATATGTTCATAAAAAGCGTCATGGGTCCGATTGATTCCAGTAAAATAGCGCAATTTAAGTTTTTGGGCTGATTCAATCAATGCCTGATATATTTCTGGTGTAGCCACGGCAGGAAACTCTGGTTGGATATATTCTTTGGAGGTTCCTTCAGCGCGAACTGCGGCAAACGGGATAATTAGATCACCAGCTTGAATACCCTTCTGTAATGCGCCACAAGTACCAACACGAATAAAAGTATCTACCCCAATATTGGCTAATTCTTCGATCGCAATCGCCGCGGATGGACAACCAATTCCGGTCGAGGTTGCCGTTATACGAACCCCTTTGTATTCACCGGTTATAGTCAAAAACTCCCGATTAAATACGATCTCTTTTGGATTGTCAAAATGTTTAGCAATAAGTCTTACTCTCGCTGGATCACCCGGGATGATCGCATACCGCGCCACGTCACCTTTTTTACACTTGATATGTGGTTGTAGTGTCATCATGATGTTATTTTACTAAATCCACCATTTCTTTTGAACTAAAGGAATAGTAGGTAATCCAAAGTTTTCTTTCAAGAACTTAGGTATTTGTGTTTTCATTACTAGAAATTCCGAAGCGGCATGAGATACACCGATCAAACTAATATCAACTGTTTTTGCATATTTTTTTAACTTAGCGGTATTTTGCTTTCCCCAATCACTATCGTAATGACTGAAAATTTCTCCTGTAATATATGCCTGGGCACCTTTTTCTTTGGCTGTTTGTGAGTATTCCACCTCATCTCCACCGCCAGCCACGATACCAATCTTTGTTATTCTGTCTACATTTTTTCCGGCGAAATCAATATAGGGAATCCCAAATATTTTTTTCAACCCAACAATCAAATCATCGGCAGAAATAGGATTAATAGTGGCAATTAAGCCAGCATAGCCATTTCCATAAGGTAAAAACTCACTTTCAATTTTTGCTTTTAATGCCTCTATAATAGCTCTATTGGTGCTTATTTTTTTATTATAATCTAAAGGTGCATGGCAACTGTATATTGAGAGGCGTTTTTCAACTACCTTTTGGAGTAATAATGAATTGATAGGTAAAAACCCTCTGCCTAAATTTCCTTTCGGATCACCACACTCCAATGGAATAGGGTGGTGTAAAAAAAGCAAATCCCCTTCTTGTGATTGAGAGATAAATTTTTGGAGAATTTCAATGTGAGGAAAACTTGCAGTGAATACGGCTCTAATCTCATCAGCGCCTTTTATCATTAAACCATTAAATCGTTTTAGAAAGTCTTGTTCAAATATTTTTTTCCATTGGCGAGTCTGTTTATATGCCATCGGAACAAAACGACTCATTGCCGGATCTTTTTCTAATTCTTTAATTTTGAAGAAAGAATCTAATGTATCCGATACGTTAGAGATTGGAATCGTTTTTCTAGATGGATTCATTTTATTTTCCTCTTAAAATCTACGACGATACTTCAATTTTACCAAACTTTTCTCGGGGTGTCACTGGTTATAAATTATGAAATTAACCAACGGGATGGTTAAAATGGGCGAAATTGGCCATCCTCACTTCTGTTTTCTTTTGTGTTATGGCGGCGTCCGCCGCCCCCGCCCCACTTGGAATTGCGCCCATAAAAGGAGGAAAGCACCTTTGTGAGTTCTAAAAAGGTTGAATTAGGAAAGACTTTATTAGGTGCTTTCCGACCCATACTAGCCCTGCGAGAAATTGTCTTGTATTTTTCTAAAAGCGCAGGGCGAGTCATTATGTGTCCACCTCTGAAAGTAGAACAGGAGGGATAAAGTTAAAGAAGGCGGGGGCGAAAAAGTGGACACCCCTCCGACGGCGCTAACTTAGTAGAACTCTTTAGAAGTTGAGCCAAACGAAGTGAGGCGAGGAAGAGACTGTAAAGTGTATTTAAACAGAAACAAAACAATGGCAAACCCGCCCCTAGGCGGGTCTTGCGCCCCTGCCTGCCGGCGGGCAGGCAAAGGAAGGGGTCGCCGCTTCCTCTTATGTTTTGGGTTGGGTGGGACTTTCGTCTCTTTCTAAAAGGGAGTAAAATATATTGTCCGCGTACGGGAAAGGGTGGGACAAGGACAATTAAAATAACGTCCTTTGGATGACAAAAGTCCGAGTTCTAAAGCGCGCGCGAAAAATAATTATTAAGCGAGGACGCCGAAGGCGGCCGAGCTATGACAGAGAAGTTCGAATTTTGTTAAGAACGTTCACATACCCGATAATCAAAAACTCCTTACAGCCCAAAGACCCGCTTCAGAGAACTTGACAACCTATAGTTTTTATAGTAGAATACGCGGCTATGAAAAATACTATAGGTTCCGTATTCGGCAAGGTTTCATCGATTTTTTGCGCACTGCTTATCGTGGCTACCTTTACAGGCAATATTGCCATGGCCGGCAACGACAAAGGCATTGACAATGCAAATGAACATGGAAACGGTAATGCCTACGGCCAGGAAAAAAAGGAAGAAAGAGCCAAGACACCTGATAAACCGGATAATAACCCCTCACAGCATCCTTCGGAAAATGACAGAAATACAGAAAAGGGGAAATCCGGTACTCAGGGCAATTCAAAGTCAAATCCCGACGGGGGAGGTACGGACAAAAGGCAAAATGCAAAAGACGGAGCTTTAGCCGGCACGCAGGGCAGTGGCGACTTTGATAACAATAACGGCTGCGGCAACGATAATGATTTTGAAGATGACAATAACGGCAACTGTGGGGGCAAGACAAAATCCGCAAAGACCCAGAAACCGAAAAATGAAGCTAGTCCTGATCCCGATCCATCACCAAAAGACGAGCATCCTAAAAAGGAAACAATCTGTCATGCCACCGGTTCAGCATCAAATCCTTATGTTGAAATTACCATATCTGAAGACGGTGTCGAAAACGGACACAACAAACACGCAGATGACAAAATTCCGGCTCCCCAAAAAGGTTGTCCGAAACCAAATGCCGGCGGCTCTACAAATCCTGATCCTTCACCCTCACCGACTCCAACCGCTTCTTCGTCGGCAAATAGCGGTGGGAACACTGAGTCATCTTCGAATACGGCTTCCGCAACCTCCACTGTACTCGGTGCAATTTCCAAACTTCCGGAGACAGGACTGAATCTCTTGATGTATGCTTGGATTCTGGCTTTACTGCCAATCGGAGTGAAGATGGCGCTCTATAAGAAAAAACAACTCCTAGTTACTCAAGTTCTGAGTGGTCAATCTTAATTCCGGATTTGGAAAAACCATAGTCTAAAAGCACAATCATTTCACCTCTTCTATCTTCACTTCCCAAAATTACAGCCAAAAGCTTCTTGCCGTCATTCTCGGCATAGGTTACCAAACACCAACGTGCATCCCAAGTAAAACCAGGCTTTATACCTTTAACTCCGGGATAGGTAGTCAGTAAATTGGTATCGTTGTAGAGTTCGTAAGCCTTATGAGTTTTAGTTGGTTCAATTAGATGATAATAAGTGGATGCAATTTTTCGAAAAACCGGATATTTCTCCCACGTGTAACGGGCAATAGTTATCAAATCATAAGCTGTAGAATACTGCACTTTGCCATCTTCATCCAAGCCTGAAGCATTGATAAATTTCGTATCCGAAAGGCCTAAATCTTGAACCGTCTGATTCATCTTTTGAACAAATGCGGCTTCGGATTGAGCGACACTTTCGGCAATAGCAACAGCCGCATCGTTTCCGGAAACCAGCATCGCACCGTATAAAAGCTCTTCTAAGGTCAGTGTTTCTCCTTGTGTTAATCCCATCGCGTTTTCGCCGATTGTGGCGGCCTTTTCGGAAACACTAAATTTATCGGAAAGCTTGGTATTTTCCAAGGCCATCAATACCGTCATGATTTTTACAGTTGATGCAGCGGGAAGTTTTTGAGTGGGATTTTTTGCATAAATAACTTCTCCGGAATCATAATCTACCAAAATCGCTGATTTTGCCGAGACGCTTAAAACATCTGAATTTTTTGAAGTCTTGCTTTTTGGAAACCAGTCGTTTGAGATATTAGACTTCGAAGTGCCGTAAACATCAGGTACAGGAGATTGCGGGGAAACAGTGTCTTTTTTAAAAAACAAAAAACCTAATACGGCAACTAATGCAATTAAAAAGACATATACTACTCTGCCCATATATAGAATTCTAGCAGTTTATTGCCTACTTAGCCAAAATCCAGAGGCTAACTCTTCCACCAGGGCATCTTGGCGTTGGGGTTTGAAAAGAGATTGGCGTCCATTAAGGACATAACTAATCCACCAAGCAAATATACTACCAATCCTTCGGCTGGAGGCACAATTTGCAAACTGCCCGTGACTAAACTTATTAAGTAAACTCCAACAGCAATATTGACAAAGCCCCAAACAACATTAACTATTGCCGACGAATCTTTGCCAAGAGGAGTCATGTGCCGATTTCCAATAATTCCTGAAATTAAATGGGGGAGCGAATTAAAAACAAACATACCTCCCAAAAAATACCAAAGAAGATCCATAACCTCACCTCCTTTCTCTAACTTGAGCATAAGAAGTTAGAAGAAGTAATGTCAAGCTATTTCAAAGTTTCTGCGAGAAGGGTACTGCCTACAGCAACCATTGCGGCAGAAGAAGCATAAGCAGGAAGTCTTTTCCTCAGGAATTTATGTCTTTGTCTTGCGTCGATCGCATTATACATACCCTGAGTCAAAACATAACCTTCAATCAATGATGCGGGAACCTCTGGTTTGACATCCCCAAATGATTCATAAAAAAACACACTTGAAATTCCGAATAATAGAGCTGTCGCAGCGGCAGACAATGCGTATTTTTTATTGTCATCCGTTTCCCTTCTCGCCTGAAGAGTGTATATGGCATTAGCTACAGAAAGCGCTAAAACCGAAGCTACAAGAGCACGGCCATAATCGGTTTCGACAAATTCGTCCAGCTGTTTAAGCAGAGAATTATCTGTTACTTCGATATTTTGCTGAGGATGAGTGTCGACTTGTCCAGCAGAATTCTCTACATTAAAAAAAGCCCCTGCAGGGACCAAAGCAGCAGCTGCAATTGCGTTTCGAGCAACTACAAGCGGTCGAAGTCTTTCAGACATTAGACTTGAATCATAATGTATATTTCAAATTTTTGCAAACCTATAGTAGAATAGTGTCATGGAAAGGCTGCAGGCAGAACCACCTATCCCGCATATTCCCGAATACAAAGGGCGGGTGCTTTTTTTTGAAGATATTCCAATTCACGTCGATAAATCCTCATGGACTTTTGAAGGCGAAAACGGTCAGGAAAAAGAAACACCTGTCTATTCTGTCTGGAATTACAAGCATCACGATGAAATCGCAGACAGAATCGCAAGAGGGGAAGTAGCTCTTTTATACATGTGGGGAACATACGGGGTTGGAAAGGTCATCAATTCCCCCGAATGGCAAAAAGAAAAAGAATCAGAGGTTCTAAGTATGCAACTCAAGAAAGGAAGGCCTAAAGATATGCCCTTTGTCCCTTTTATGTACCCAGAGGATATGATTGATTTCTGGGACATCGATAGGCTCCATCCAAGATACCGTCACCTTCAATGGGCAAACAAAAGAGAAAAGCTTTATGAAGCAGGCCCTGTTCACATTATTGTCCCTGCAAAAGAAAGCAATCCTCACCTAGATCCTTCACTTATTAGATATGCTGACTACTCTACAGCTTTTTATTACATGCCTCACCCAGCACTGGAAAGAATAATCAAAAAAGTTAGAAGGCAAGTCCGTCATGGAGTTTTTACAGGAGGTTCTGCAAACTTTCATCGCGAGCAACCCGCTTTTACTACAGAAGAATTAAGGATAAAAATGGAGCAAAAACCCGAATGGATAGAAAAAGTCGATCTTGTCCTTGCTTGTGAAATAAGTGAAGCTTTCAAAATTTACGAGGGTCAAACACAAATAAGGTTGCCCCAGGTAGAATCAGATGGGATTTCTCAGATTGTCAGAATTGGAGCACGTTCACCTCAGCGATGGTCAGAGTTAACAGGCTACCCTATAAAAGCTGCACCAGAAGGAGTTAAAGAGGCTCCAAGTGTGACTCCTTGTACTCCGGAATCTATCGCTGTAATTGACCGAAGAGTTACGGAAAGCAGAGAAGCGATGAATAAATTTGACAAAGAAGCCAAGAATTTTTTAAAAGCTGCTTAAAGATCCTTCGGAGCACAAATCCCCCCAGCAACTGCACTTGCTGCAACTACTGCAGAACTTGCTAAATAAACTTTGCGATGTTTCCCCATCCTCCCTCTGAAGTTTCTGTCTGTATCTGAAAGCACTACCTCCGTTCTCTCGCTGGAATCCTCAGTCGCCCCCATGCATGCTCCGCAACCTTGAGTAATAACCTTGACTCCTGCTTCCGTAAAAATTTGAATTAAACCCTCCTTCTCAGCCTGCTCTCTGACTAATCTGGAACTTGCCTGAATCTGCAATTCAACACCGCTTGCAACTTTTCTTCCATCTAAAACTCGTGCTGCTTCTCTTAGGTCCTTAATCTTTCCACCGGCACATGATCCAATGTAGAAAAACTGTGCTTCTACACCTTTGACCTCTTCAAGCGGAACAGCATTTTGAGTGTCGCCGGGGAGCGCAACCATACGTCCAACAGTCGAGAGATCTAAAATGAATCGCCTGTAATACCGTGCATCGTTATCTGGATAGACAAGCATTCTTTCAATAATTGCTCGATCTAAGTTATGACGACCCGTCATGTACTCAATCAGCTTTTCATTCGGCTCGATAATTCCGGTATATGCTTGTCCTTCTATCGCCATGTTAGTCAGAACAGCCTGATCATCAAATTCCAGCCTGTTGAGTGCCTCACCCCCAAATTGTAATATCCTGTTTGCTGCAACTAAATCATCCCTAAATTGCTTTCTCGAAATCAGGTGAAGCATTACATCTTTTGAAGTAATACCCGGGTTCAAATTTCCTCTGAGTTCGATTCTTATTGACTCAGGTACAACAAGAGGCGTATCTTCAGTAACTACTGCAGCTGCAAATTCAGATGCCCCTTTTCCCAGAGCTAACGCATTAGCTGCTCCCAAATGACAAGTGTGAGAATCGTTTCCAAGAACTAAGTCGCCGGGGAGAACATGTGATTCCAGCATCACAGTGTGGCAAATCCCTTCCACGCCGTTTTCTTCAACTCTATATTCAGGTATTTGAAACTTCCTCGCGAAAGCTCTTTGAGCATCCCGATGTCTCTTTGTAACCGGATTATCAGGACCCATATGGGCTAAATGATCCTCAAACAACCAGACATTTTTGCTTTTAATTGAAGTATCGCTTCCAAAAGTCTCCTCTAAAACTTGTTGCGAAATAATGGTCTGCAATTCATAGGCGTACTTTTTGTCTGTTTTTACAATAACGGCATCACCAGGTTGGACCGCTTCAACACCCGCGTCGCCTTGCGGTGTTCTGGCGCTTCTGGCAATTATTTTTTCTGCTATGGTCATCTGTCGCATACGTGTCGTGATTTCTGGAATCCTTATCTTTCTCTCTACCCGCGCTTTGGTATATGGCAATAAACCACCGTAGGCAAGAATGTCTCTCGTTACTAAATCGTACTGAGACATTAACTCATTCATTGAAATTGATCCTCTTTCGAATACACCCATCTCTCGGGCTTTTTTGAGAGAAAGTGTGTGAATTCCGTAATTGTGACAATTATCTTCAAAAATTTTTGCCAAATTGTCTCCGACAACAAGTTCAATTCCGGCACCGCGTAAAGCCAGTTGGGCGTGTTCCCGAGAAGAACCGCGCCCTGACGACTCACCTAAAACTAACACTTGTGGATTCTGGGATTGAATTTGACCAGTTTTAATTCCGCCACGGCCTGTTAGAAGATAACGTCCTAAATTTTCCGGGTCAGAGTATCTCATACACCAAATGCTTGGGATAATTTCGTCCGTGGAAACCCACTTGGCTAAAGGCGCATCTTTTGCTTGACCAACTCCAGATTCAGTAACGTAGTGAAGACCTCGACTAATTTTAAATTCGCCTTGATTTTGTGTCTCAGACCCTCTTTCAAGATCCATAAGCTATAGGCCCGAATTATACCATTTAAGTTTGTTTTTAACATTCTAGTTATCTTATAATATACATACAGCCTGTATGAAAGAAGTAATTGGGTATAATTGGGCTAAGTATGAAGCTCCGGATAAATCTGTCAGGGCTCTTCCTAAAAACGTTGATATAGATGACGAAACTCTTCGCGACGGTCTTCAGGGAACTCAAGTAGAAACTCATCCTACTCTGGAAGAGAAAAAGATATATATTAAGGCGGCTTCAGAATTTGCGGATCATTTTGATCTCGGCTTTCCTGGAAGCGAAAATAACCATCAAGGCGAAATCGAAAAGTTAATCAATTACAAATTATCAAGGGGGCTGGATGTTTCTTTAAGTTGTGCGGCAAGAGGCGCAGCCAAAGTCGACGTTGTACCAATTGTCAGATTAAGACAAAAAACGGGTTACCCTTTGGAAGCTGATCTATTTCATGATGTTAGTGAAGAAAGAGCTCTTATTCAAAAATGGAATAGAAGTGACAAAATAGTACAACTTGTGGAGAACATCAAATATTTGAAAGAAAATGATGTTCCGGTCATGATGGTTTTAGAAAGAGCAACTTCTACAGAACCAGCTGAGCTTTTCGAAATCTCCAGAATAGCTAGCGACTTAGGCATTGATAGACTTTGTATTGCCGATACACAGGGAAGAGCTAGTCCTCAAGCAATATCTAATATTATTCGTGCAACACAATATGAAATTGCCAGTAAATATCCAAACATTAAATGGGATTTGCATTCTCATAATGATAGAGGGTTGGGTGTTGTAACCTGCTTGGTAGCCGCGAGTGAGGGAATTGATAGAGTTCATGCGACGAGCTTGTGCGTGGGAGAAAGGGCCGGAAATGTTGATTTAGCCTGCTTACTGGTCAACTTGAATTTGGAAGGTTTCCGTTCAGATAATCTTGAGGGAATAAATGAATTTAGTTCTTTAACCTCAGAGTTACTACACGTACAAATACCAACAAATGCGCCAGTAATTGGGGAAGAAGCCTTTTCAACAGCTTCAGGTGTCCATGCCGATGCGCAATATAAAGAAGAGTCTCACGCTGAAGGATATGTCGGAATCTATTTCGCTTACGACCCTGTAGATGTCGGCCGTCGGCCCAATGTCAGAATTGGGCCTTTTAGCGGAGAATCTAATGTAAGATACTCATTAGACGATCTAGGAATTGATAATCCTTCAGACGAAATGGTAAAAGCTATTCTCGCCGAGGCTAAAAGCGGTCGAGGCTTACTATCTAAAACCAAAATACTAGGAATCGCTACTCAATACCTGAATGGTGTGAAAGAACCTTCATCTTAATCCTCCCGTGCTATACTAAAATTGATGCCTGCAATGGGAGAAATCCCTATATCTGTTGTGCTCATTTTAGCTCCAATTATAGCTTTCGTTTTTTTGGGTTTTTTCATCTTGAGATTCTTCTTAAAAACTCCTTATTCAAAAAGGACTTTTGAAGCCATATGGGATATCGAAAAAGTAGTCCTTGAAACAATCGATTTTGACCATGCAACTCAAAAGGTTGTTAATATCGTACTTACAGAATTAGGTTACCTTAAATATGGCTATCATGTGATCGTATTAACACTTCTTGATCATGAAAGAGGTGAATTGAGAAGAATTGCCATTTCCAATACCGAATCGGCAGACAAGTTTTTAAAAGCTAGTCCAATACCATTTCAGAATATCAGAATACCCTTAAATTCCTTCGAGAATCTTTCAGTAAAAGCAATAAGAGAAAATAAATTACAGGTTACGTCCGAAGTTGCCGACGTTCTAGTTCCAGCTTTACCCCGAGAATGGGTAAAAGATTTCCAGAATCAACTCGGTATTAAAACAACTCTCGTATATCCTGTGACTGCAAGAGAAAAAGTTTTAGGAGCCATAATTTTCAGTCTGAATAAAGACAAATCAAAAATAAAGACTGAGGAGTGGACATTGTTAGAAAGCTTTGTTGGAGCAGTGGGAATTGCACTCGATAACGCCTTGCTATTCAGATCCTTAAACATAACAAGAAATCAACTCGCGCAAGCCAACGCAAGGCTTAAAGAACTGGACAAGTTGAAAGATGACTTTGTCTCGGTTGCTTCGCATGAGCTGAGAACCCCTATGACAGCCATTAAAAGCTACCTGTGGGTAGCAATGAATAAAAAGGGTGCCGAGCTTTCGGAAGACATGAAAAGATACCTCTCGCGGGCCTACATCTCCGTAGAAAGGCTAATCAATCTGGTAAACGACATGCTTAATATCTCCAGAATCGAGTCAGGCAGAATCGCACTCAAACTTTCGGAGGTTAATCTGAATGAATTGGTAAATGAAGTCACAGAAGAAGTGGGTGTCAAAGCACAGGAAAGGGGCATTCGGGTTATCGGGCTAAACAAACAAATACCGAAAGTCATCGCCGACCGCGACAAAATCCACGAAGTTTATCTGAACCTTATTGGAAACTCCTTAAAATTTACTCAAGCCGGCGGAACGATTACCATCGATTTCTACGAAAAGTACCCCTACGTTTTTTGCTCAGTCCGCGATACAGGTGTAGGCATTGCGCCTGAAAATATCTCAAGACTTTTTACTAAATTCGGAAGGTTGGAAAATTCCTACGTGGCTGTTGCCGAATCCGGCGGCACCGGCCTTGGACTTTTCATCACAAAATCAATAGTCAACCTGCACAAAGGCCAAATTACAGCCCAAAGCGAGGGACTTGGCAAAGGATCCACTTTTATCTTTTCCCTGCCGGTTATAGGCACGGACATTGCACAGCAACTTAAAGATGAAGCGCCCAAGGAAACAGACGAGACTAAGGATCTTGAAAAAACATCAGTCAATTTTGTTTGACAAAAGTGAAAATTAGGCATTAAATCGAATTGATATGGAAAAGAAAAAAATATTGCTTGTTGAGGATGATCAATTCGCCAGAGAGCTTTATGAAGAAGTCTTAAAAGACGCGGGCTTTGAGGTAAATTCTGCAGTAGACGGTTTAGACGGTCTTGCAAAAATAAAAATCGGCGGCTACGATTTAATACTTCTTGACGTCATGATGCCAAAAATGGACGGGCTCGATGTTCTGCGCTCTCTTATTAATGAACCTCCAGCAGTAAAAAACGGCCCGATTGTCCTTTTGACAAATTTAACCAATGACCCGGTGATTGACACGGCTTACGGACTAAATGCTAAAGGACATCTTGTCAAATCGGACATCACGCCTGGGGAGCTTGTGGATCACGTCAAAAAATATACTGACGAATCACAACTAACTGAAAGCAGTCCAATTGCCGATTCTTCCTCTAGCTAAGACTTCCAAGCAGTTATATCCTCAATTAAAATTACCGTGCCGGATGCTGTTAAACTTTCTTTTATAACAACTATTGGAGACATATAAAAACGCAGTAGTTTGGAGCCGAATAAAACATCATTCGGGCCGATTTGAATCCTTTGGCGATAGCACTTAATTACATCGCCGGAAAAATCGTAAGCTGAGCCGATTTTTGCACGAATCGCAGTAACTGACCATTCTCCCTCATCACATGGCCCCAAAATTTTATCAACAGCCGGGTTTTTTTTAATTAATTTTTGATAATCATCAACAATCATAAAACCTACCGGCATACTGTCAACTGCAGCTGTAAGTCTGCTTTTTTCCCTTTCTTCAGAAAGCCAGTCACGGCTTAACTGGTCGCGCGCTTTTTGGAGAGCGTCTAATTTTTCTTGAGTCTTGCCATCATCATCTGCCATATCTTAATCATACCCAATTGCAATAGAATCTTACAGCCTTCTTTTGGTAAAATTGGGGATACAACATTGTGGGATCGTCTCTTTCGTCTGCAAAACTAGCGGAGCAAAGCAACGCGTTATTGTAGGACATCCTGCGAAGCAGGATAAAAAAGATTCGATTTAGTACTACACTATTGAGTTCGAATAACTATCGATGCGGGATCGTCTAATGGTAGGACAGCAGCCTTTGCCTGCCCGACATCGCTGGGGCTTGATCTGGGAGATCGTCTAATGGTAGGACAACAGCCTTTGGAGCTGTTTATCTAGGTTCGAATCCTAGTCTCCCAGCTCAGTCCCCAGCAGGCGGGGAGCTGCTTATCTAGGTTCGAATCCTAGTCCCGCAGCTCTTCCTCACTTCGTTCGTCAGAGTCTTCGACCCTGGATTTATAAAAAGCGAGGAAGATCCTGATGAGCTTTAGCGAAGAAGGGCATTTCTTTCATGTCTTACTTCATGTATATCCTTGAATGCTCTGATCATTCTTACTATATTGGTTGCACAAATGACTTACAAAAAAGATTTAAACAACACAACCAATCAAAATGGGGTGCACATTACACAAAGATCAGAAGGCCCGTTATTTTAAAATACTCCGAACAATTTGAAACATTACTTGAAGCAAGGCACCGTGAATCCGAAATAAAAGGATGGAGACGAGAAAAGAAGGAGTCATTGTGGAAGTAATTTCGAAGATCCGCAATGATTATTCATAATCCTTGTCTCGCAGCTTCATTTATATCTCAAGATGATCTTTACTCATATTTAGGCTAATTATTTATATCATTTGCAACATTAATTTATATAGTTAGTTAATTGTCTCGGAAGATTCTAAACTTTTTGTATCCCTGCTTTTTTTCAATGATTCCTCCATTTTTTTAAATGTATCCACAGAAGATGAATCAAGCCTTATAGCTTTTTGCATATACTCTTTGGCTTCCTCTTCTTGGCCGCCAAGGACCAAAACATAACTTAGCATTTCATAAACTGTAACATTATCCGGACTAATTTCTAATATTTTTTTATAAACATTGGCGGCTTCGTCATATTTTTCCTGTTTATAGTAAATAACCGCAATATTTGAATAAGCGCCAATATGATTTGGGAATAGCTCTAAAGCTCGATAGAATAAATCTAGCGCTTCATCCAATTGTCCCTGCTGACCAATAAGTGCCCCTTTAATAACCAGCGCATCGGGATTTTTTGGATTTATAGACAAGGATTTATCAAGATAATACTGCGCTTGTTTATAATTCTTATCCTTAGAATAAGCACCTCCCAAATTTGTCAACGCCCTGTCGTTATTGGAATTCTTCTTGACGGCATCGAGCCAAATACTAACTTTACTAATCCAAACATTATTTCTGGCGAAAGTCATAACACCGTATATCAAAATTAATATCACAAAGACATATGGCCATTTTTTGGCTATTTTGTTTCGCGAAAAATAATAAATAATTAGGGTTATAAATAAACTGAATCCGAAGGTTGGCAAATACAAACGATGTTCAACCATTAAATCTTGTATGGGAATAAAGCTCGATTCAACAGACATCGAAACTAAAAACCATGCAATAGAAAAAGATATAAGCCTGTATTTTCTAAAGGTGATAACTGCCAAAATCACCATAAATGACAAAACTATGATTCCGGCAACAACAGAGGGTTCGAATATGTTATTTATAGGTGATTCGTAATGGTCGATACTTTGGCCTACGAGAATAATCAAAAGCTTAAGATATCTGATTAATATACCAAATTGCGAAATTAGGTAATTCTGACTTGTTATATTCTCTCCGGCAAACGTAACCTTCTTCCCAAAAGCATCGCTTAAGCTTACTAGCTGAAAAATAAATTTGATACAAACAGCGAAAAAAAAGATCCAGAGGGCAATAAACTTTAAATTTATAAACTTCCTAAAATTACTGAAAAAATACAATTCGCAAACAATGAGCATTACGGGAATAGAAAATGCATTTTCTTTACTCCAAAAAGCAAGAAGCATCGAAAAAATTGAGAAAATAAAAAAAGAGAGGCTTTTCTTAATCCGCGCCTTTATAAAAAAATAAACGGAAAGTATGTAAAATAGTGCCGCAAGTGCTGTAAACCTCTGGACAATATAGGTAACAGCCTGTGTTTGAATTGGGTGTGTCAGAAAAATTAAGGCGCAAAACAATGCTATGTATTTTTTATGCGTGGAAATATAGCTTTCTTTAAATCTTGGGGTTTCAAAGATTAACAGTACCAAACGCCACACAAAGAACGTAGTTAAAATGTGAATCAATAAATTTGTGAGGTGGTAAAGCGCTAAGTTCCAACCGGCGATTTTATAGTTCAATAAGAAGGTTAAGTAACCCAAAAACCTTGGTTTTAGGAAAGACCACCATTCAAGCAGTAAATTCAATTTCCTCAAGGCATTATTGCCGTAAACTGTACCAATATCATCAAAAACAAACGGGGCTGTGAATGTATTTGAATATATTAAAAAACCTATTATGCAAACGGCGATGATGAAATATATTTTCTTGGAGGAAATATTATCTAAAAAATCGTCTATCAGCCATCCCATTTCTCTATTTCAAAAATATTGAAATCATTGTACTTGTATTTAATGTTAAATTAAATAGTTTTTTCGATTAAAAAATAATTAAATATTAAATACCAAGACTACAAAGGCAATTATTAACACACTTACGTTTGAAACAAGGACTAAGCCGCGGATTTAGGCCTGCGATTTGCTCAAGACTGTAAAAAGTTATCTAGTCAATAACCACCTGCTTTGATAAAAAGTTCCTACACAGCCCTTCGATAAACTCAGTATCTTTGATCCAAAAGTACCAGCTAAGCTTATAGTTTTATTGACTTTGTTTGTGATTTCTGCTAGACTGTAACTTAATCGGCAGATTAAATCGGTTAAATTTGCTTATTTAAATAAGCAAATAATAAATCTGCTTAACTTTGAACATTTTTTGATTAGACAAGATAAAGATAGTCTACTTGTAAAATAATTACCCATAGTATCTTTTTCTCCTATTCACTAATACAACTTCTTAATTAAGTAGATCTATTAACTCAGACGGCGCCAAAATCAAGCGGTTTCTTGCGGATATAAATAATCCCAATGAATATTCTAAACGAAAACGTTTACATTGACATTGACGGAGTAATCCTGACGAAGGGAGTCGTACCGGCACTGCATCTGGATAAATTTCTCAAGTACGTACTCGATAAATATTCGGTTTTCTGGCTAACCTCGCGCTGTCACGGTGACAGTAAATATACGCTTTCTTACCTTTCGAAATTCTTTCCGGAAGAAACGGTTAATCTGTTTAAGCAAATTAAACCCACTAATTTCCAGGTTGACAAAACCGAGGCTATTGATTTTAACAAAAGATTTTTTTGGCTGGACAATGAAATTTTCGAATCCGAAAAAACTACTTTAATTAAAAACGGCAAATACGATTCATGGATCGAAGTAGACCTTATAAAAGATCCTAACCAGCTGCTGCACCTGATCAGAAATAGGCTTAATTTGTAATATAAATTTTGGGAGGAGGTGAATTATATGATTGAAGAAGAAAAGAAAACAGAAGAAGCTTCCGAAAAACCGGCAGAGGAAAAATCCACAGAAGCTGCCAAGTAAATAAAATTATGGCGGGTTGAAACCAATAATCCGCCATTAGTATTTCTGGAAAACTCTCACGCAGCTCTAAAATCTTCAACTCGTGCCAGCTCTTTCTTTTTTAAAATTTCTCCCATTGATTCCCCAAATAGAATTTGTGTATACTTCGCAGTATGCCAAAACAGACCTTATTGATTGCAGGAGCAATAGCAGTCGTCATTGTCGCAGCAGCCGGATTTTTCTTTCTTAAAAAACCGGCACAGACCCCTCAGGAAAGTACAACTACTCAACCAACTCAACCGGAAGAATCACAAACAAAAGGCTCAATTAAAAACCTCTTGGCTGCGGGCAAAAATCAAACCTGCACAATAAAATACCCGACGGCCGAACAAGTGGGGGAGGGAACTGTTTACGTTTCCGGCAAAAATCTCCGCGGCGATTTTACAATGACCTCTGAAGGAAAAACCATTGACAGTCATATGATTCAGGACGAAACATATATGTATTCATGGTCGTCTCTTTCCCCTCAGGGAGTGAAAATGAAAATCGCAGAGCTTGAAAAAGTACAGGCAAGTACGACTGCGGAATCCGTTGATTTAGACCAGGAAGCCGACGTAAACTGCTCATCGTGGAACGTTGATAACTCAATGTTCACACCGCCTGTGAATGTCAATTTTGTAGAGACTCCGACGACTCCAACACAAACTCAACAGATCGACAAAAGTGTTTGTGATCAGATAACCGACCCTCAAGCCAAAGCCTCCTGTCTTCAATCACTGGGCGGATATTAATAGCTCGAAATTTTAATTGCGCAGCTTGTAGAGATCAGGGACTATAACTTCTCCATGAAATGACTCATCCATATAAGTAACTACTTTTCCTTCGGGTGGCAAGACGTTAACCTGTACCGGGAATATTCCTTCACTTCTGTTTTTGACATTTTGTCTTGCTTCCTCTACATCAGACTGTCCGATGGTACCACGCTCTTGCAATATTGTAGCAACCTCATACATCTCATCTGCTCTACCCGATAAGTCTGCTCTGGCGGCTGCTTTTGCAGTTTCCCAATCGACTCCTAAATAGTCTACGGTAAGAAGTTTATCCCATCCAAAACCTTCATAACCCATCGCTGCAGCTGCGGCTGCGGAGGAGGCTGTCAAATGAACCGGCCGAGTTTCACCTAATGCCTCGCCGCTTGGTATTATTGTTGCGCTGACAATTTTGCCAGCCGCTACAACATGCGCAGCCTCATGTTTTGCAACTGAACATGGTATGGGTCTTTTCGCCTCAAGTCTTTCTACAGTTACAGTCGCACCACTTTCTAGAGTTTTTGTAATGGCAGCGGATGAACCTAATCTTAATCTTTCCATGGTGGGCGATTATATAACTTGAAAACTTCAATTTCAACTTTCCCATATCTTGACATTATTGTTTCCACAAAGTATATAAATAGTGCCTAATCTTATAAGAGCAAGGCTTCAAAACTGGAAGGGCGTCTCGCATGAGGGGCCTTTTCATTGTATAATCCCCGCATAAGATGTTTTTAGTTTTCAATTTTGTAAAAAAATACGCTATTTATCTGGCTTTTCTCCAAGTATGGGCGGCCGTTTTGGGTAGTCTTTATTCTTCGGAAATTAAAGGCCTGACGCCTTGTTTTCTCTGCTGGGTGCAGAGAATTTTTATGTATCCTTTAATTGTCCTCTTTACCGTTGCAATCCTACGAAAGGATAAAAACGTCGCATACTACGTTTTGCCTCTTTCTGTAACGGGTGCTTTTGTCGGCCTTTATCAATACCTTCTGCAAATGACGCCGCTTTCTAAGGTTGAAGCTGCAACCTGCAGCGCAACAGCCCCTTGTTCGGCAATCCAGATAATGTTTTTCGGTTTTATTACAATTCCTTTTCTTTCGATGACTGCATTTATTGTGATTTCCGCATTAATGCTGATAATATTAAAAACAGGCAAATGAGCACCGAGTCCAAGTTTTTTATCGGTATTGGAATTTTTACCGTGATAGTTGTGGTGGCAGGGGTCTTTTTCTTTTCCCGCAGCAAACCCCAGGAAAATACAAATCAAAAAGCCGATGAGTCGGTTTTATATTCGAATACCAAAAATTCCACGGGTGACTCCAATGCACCTGTAAAAATAGTCGAGTTTGCAGATATGCAGTGTCCGGCCTGCCGCAGCGCCCAGCCAATTTTAAAGTCTGTTTTAGAAAAGCACCAAGGCCAAGTCTACTTTGTTTTTAGACATTATCCATTATCAACTCATAAAAACGGACGACCCGCAGCAAAAGCTGTAGAGGCGGCAGCCTTGCAGGGAAAAATTTGGGAAATGGTCGATCTTTTATACACAAAACAGCCTGAATGGTCCGAAAAATCAAACCCTGAAGATTTATTCGCAGGCTACGCTCAAGAACTTGGATTGGATGTTGAGAAATTTAAAACAGATCTTGATGAATCCTACGACATTATCGATCGGGATTTCGCAGACGGCAATAAGCTAGGTGTTTCCTCAACCCCGACATTTTTTATAAACGGAGAGAAAAAACCCGGAGTTGTGCAGGAAGCGGAATTCGAGACATACTTCCAAAACGCACCTAGTACTTCAGAATAACTTTACCGATAATTTTACTGGCCTCGATCAGTCCCACTCTTGACGAAACTTTTCTATTGTCGCCCTCGATAATAAATTTTGCGCCAATAATCTTTACGACCCTTTTTATTAAATTCCTGCCTTTGATCCCAACAACAACCGCTTCTCCAACTTTTGGCTTGAACCAATTAAAAGTAAGCACATGGTCTCCCTCGAAAAAAGCCGGTTCCATACTTTGGTCTAAAACTACGAATCTTGAAAAGGGAAATCGCATATAGTTCGACTCAATGGAGAACTTCCTTAAAAATAGTTCTCTACAAGCTCGAACAGTAAGGCTGTAGATTACTTTGGCAGCACAATTACGCCTTCTGTCGGATATCCGGATTTAACTTTTTGAACTTTTCTTCCTTTGGTTTCCCAAAATATTTCAGCAAACTGCTGAACCATCCCCAAAAGCTCATTTGCTGCCTTAATATCGACATTTTGTCTTGCGGCCGATGCCTGCTTCATTATCCTAAAAACCAGCTGGTGGAGTGTCTTATATTTTTTAATGTGTTCGTCCTTAAAATAATCTCCCCAAATGATTCTTACCTGATGCTTGATAAACTCCGCATGTTCCTCTTTGACTTTCGTTAATCTTGCTATTTGGGAAATAATTCTTTTTCTTTCCTCAAAAGGCAGCTCTGCAGACAATGCCTGAAGCTCACTAATCATGTTTGTCATTCTTAAAACGGTATGCGCGGCCATCTGTGCTTCATGAGGGTCATAAATTCCGCATGGAATATCGCAATGAGCAAATACGGTCTGGGGAGGGAAGAATTTATCAATTAATCTTAGAAGTTTTTTCATTTGGTGCTGCCTATTTTAGAAATTTCAGCACGTAGTTCTTATCAAATGAAAAAGCTCCTGTCAACAAGCTCTTTTTGGAAAGAAGAGCAAAGAAATTATTAAATACAACATACGATGCGCAAATGCCCAAAGCAAATATTCCTCGCTCCAGAGCAACAATCGGAATCAAAGAAATCCAGACAGGAGCCGGCAGATTAAACGCCCAAATCCATACCGCTCCGCCGGCAGCATGAGCTGTGAATGTTGAACCCAAGGCTTTAGCGGCCAGCGACTTTTTCGACAAAGGCCACATTAAAAAAGGGATTAACCAAAAAAGGCTGTAAAACCAGACACTGCGGCCAATAGGATGAAGGTTAAAAATTATGATTGAAAGTGCAGGTACAGCCAAAATTAGCGCATTTTTTTGTTTTTTGGAAGAGAAAGAAAAGAAAACTATAGCAAATAAAATCGGAAAAAGCCTGATTACCGCCCCCTTGTCAATTCCGTTTATCAAAAGATTAACAACCTGCATAGCAAAAACCGCAATTACCCCAAAGCCAGTCCCCAAAAATGCACCGGCTGTCGGTGCAAAAAAGTCAAAGAGGGTAAATTTAACATTTGAACCAACAAGCTGAGTAAAAGGAATTTGAAGGGCAATAAACCCCAAAACAATAAAAAATAGCAAGAACCAGATCTTACTTTTCATGATACTTAATACTTTATCCTTCATACTTGACACTTACCTTCACATTCCAGGAATGAACCCGCCGGCAACTTCAATGTTCGCACCATTTATATAATAAGCATCGTTACTAGTCAAGAATTTCAAAACTTTAACAACGTCGCTGTAATTTGCCGACCGGCCCATTGGAAAATCCTCAGCCTTAAAAATATCGGTTTCCAAAGAGGCGGGAGAGATCATATTTACGTGGATTCCGTATCTTGCCTCTTCCCGTGCCATTATTTTTGTCAGGGAATAAAGTGCATTTTTGGCCATAAAATACGGTGTGGATTTTTCCGTAACAGTCATTGTTTCTGCTCCGACTGATCCGATATTTATAATGTGCCCGGATTTTTGCTTACGCATATTGAGCACGACCGCCCGAGAGCATAAAAAAGCAGAGTAGAGGTTTGACTCGAAAATATCCCTAAATTCGGAATTTGTGGTTTTGGAAAACTCTTTATACAGAAAATTACCGACGTTATTTACCAATATATCAACTTTCCCAAACCTTTTATAAACCTGGAGAAACATTGATCTGACCTGTTTCTCATCTGTTAAATCACCAAAGGCGATAATGGATTTTGGAGATTTTTTTCTGACCAGATTGAGTATTTTTTCCGCGTCACTTTTGCTTTTTCGAAAGTGGATAACGACTGTAAATCCGTCTTCGACCAAAGAAAACGCAATCGCCTTACCTAAACCTTTGGCAGAGCCAGTGACTACTGCAACCTTTTTCATAGTGCAAATTCTACCAGATTTTTACTTTTTGAATATGCTTTGACATCTTGCGGCAATTTCACTATCCTTGAAGCATGAAGAAATCGCTTATCGCACTAGCCATTGGTGCTGCTGTAATTTTACTTGCGGCAGCGGGCTATCTTATTTTCCAGAATCAAAAACTGATAACAAGGCTCTCCCAAACCTCACCCTCACCCTCACCCTCACCCTCTCCGTCGCCTCAAGAAAACATTCAAAAAGTGCAAGAATCACCACAATTAACTCCGTCACCAAAAACAATGACTCTTTCTGAGCTGCAGGAAAATATCGAAGCTTCTGTCAACTCCAAAAATACCCAAGCAATGGCTACATACATGACAAATCCTGTGTCTGTAATTCTGCAGGCGACTGAGTGCTGCGGCGAACAAACGCCAGACGAGGCAGTTGCCCAGCTAAGTTACGTTGAACCTGGTATACCTTTTAACTTTGACCAGAAAAATGAAACAATAAAAAATCTTAAGTCAAAAAATCCGGAGCTTGCCGGCACTTTTGTCGCAATATCACAAAACATGGAGTATTTAATAGCATTCACAGTTAACAACCAGAATAAAATAACTCAGGTAAGATTTGCAGTCTCCTGGAAACTTTTTACCTATTGATTATCTGCCCAGCAACTTTAGTCCACGAATCATCGCCGTTTTCCTCTCTATATTGCCAAAAATGAACGCCCCAAAAACCGATTGATTTGATTTGGTAAGATTTTAAAAATCTGTCGGCGGCGGTAATATCATCGGGCTCAAAAGAAAGCAGAGGGTCTTTGGCTTCTTCGATTTTTTTAATATACGGCTCAGACTGCATTTCCAAAACCCACAAATCATTACCATTTGCTTCAACTGCTTCTTTTATTTTTGAAAAATCAGGAGAAAACACAAACCACGATTGAACAGGCCATACAAAATGGTCCGGCCAAAGAACATGGATCTCGCGGCCTAAAAACTTAGCCGTTATAAAATCCGTGCCCTTGGTTTTGAAAAAGGCATTAACTGCAAAAACATCTCCTTCTTTTAATATTGGGAGAAGCTTTTTCCAGCTTGTATCGTAAAATCCGGTAGCCGCGTGGTTTAAGATAATCGGCCGGCGTTTAGGATCAGACTGGCGCACAGCATCTACCTCTTTTGCGACAAAAAAGGGGTCAATTTTCCACTTATATACGTTCCCGATCAAAGGCTCATTTTCAACTTGCCAATAAATTATATTGTCAAAAGCTGAAAGCTCATCTATGACTTTTCCATCCATTGCCAAAATATCATCGGCAATTTGATGATCAGAATCAATAATCTCACCAAATTTTACCTGATCTTCAATTTCTCTTGGCCAATGATATTCAGGAAAGTAAGGGGTTTTGGCACCGATTGCCGCGATTACGCCAACATTGCGCTTTTGTGCTTCTGCAATTGCAAACTTTAGATTCTCGAAATTTTGGTTGAATTCACCGGTTGCCGGATCAACCATCTGATTCCAGAAAAAGGGAAGTCTAACCCAGTCGAATTCAAATTCCTCAAGCATTTCTACATAATCCTCTCGAGGATTATGACCATACCAGCCAGCTTGCTCAAAACTGTATGAGACGCCGTATAAAGGCCTGTAATCGGTTCTGATTTGACGAACGGGTATCGGGTTCAAAAATGCCGTGATAACAAAAACAAACGTAACAAAAAAAATGAGCAAAAATGCCCGAATAATCATGGAGAAATCTTAACATAGAACCGATTTGAATTGATGATATACTTAAATTGAAAACAAACTTACCAAACGATGAACGAACTGTTCCATAAAATTGCAGCTAAAGTTTCCTACTTTGCGGGATCTCCAATAACCTTTATAGGAGCGATTTTTATTATCGCCGTTTGGGGTCTTTCCGGATCCGCCTTTAATTTTTCCGACACGTGGCAGCTGGTCATCAATACAGGCACCACAATCGTCACCTTCTTGATGGTCTTTTTAATCCAAAACACCCAAAATAGAGACGCTAAGGCATTTCATTTAAAATTAGACGAATTGCTAAAAGGCGTCAAAGGCGCAAGAGCCGGGCTTATCGATATCGAAGAGCTGCCGGATTCGGAACTCGAAAAATTTCACGATGAGTTTAAAAAACTGCACGAACATTATGCCGAAGAGTTGGCAAAACGCAGACAACGAAGGCTCAAAAAAACAAGCGTTTCTGCAAAAACACCCTAGTTTTAAAGCGCAAGCTAAATTTGAGAGATACTTACTGTAGCCCTAAGGCTGCGATAACTTCGTCGGCGGAATTATAAGTACCTTCCGGCAGTTTTCCACCAAATTCCTTTTTATCTTCTTCAGAAAAATCAGAAAGGTTGTCGCATTCCGCAACCAGATCGGCTTTTGTGGCCGGATAAGTTTGATGGGTTTTTAAATGATCGATAGTACCTTGTGCATTTTGCATAAAATCACCTCCTGTCTAATCTTTCGTTGAAGAAACATCATATCACACAATCTGGCTTTTGTAAGACAAATTTTGTGCCGGCACGTAGATCGAAGATGGTGAGCACTCGAACCGCAATATCGAAGATCCTGAACGAAATTGCAGGAGAACTTTTTGGGTTCAGAATCAATTTCGAATGAATCAATAGTAGTATTCATTACGAACCAATTTTTCTCTTTTCTACCCTGATAGTGCCGAATTTTGCCTCTTTTTCTAAGCTAGTATTTTTTCGAACTTGTGTAAGCCATAAATCTTGATTCGACGTATTTTTGTCGGGTTCTATTATCAAATATCTTATATTTTCGCACGGCTTTTGAGGCTGTTGGTATTTTTGGTAATTTTTGATGAAAAAATCGGGAATACCGGGAAAAGTTGTGTATTCGCAAGGTACGTATTTATATTTTTGGGTGCCCCTCCACCAATACAAATATTGATATGGATAATCGTAAACAGATGGTAAATAGCTGTAAACGTAAAAACCCTTTCCTTGACTTTCTTGATATGTCCAGTCGACGGCTGCAAGCTCGTTTACTAAAAGACTAGCGTCATCTGTTGGCCGAAAGTTGTAGGCGTAGTTTTTAACAAAAACCGGAACTTGAAGAAGCATGATAGCCAAATACAGAGGGATTACGTATCTTTTACGAAGGCGGCTTATTACAAGTAGTATTGCTATGAAAAAGAGTGGAGGAAGGTAGACTGTATCCCAAGGGTGCCAACCTGTGTTTGAAGAAAACCAAAAAAAAGTAAATAAAGTTAAAAGAAGAGTCAATATATAGAATTTTTTTATAAAAACGTTTGCTTTTTTTAGCCTGAAAAGAAAGGCTATGGTTGTTATTGCCACAATAATAGAGATAAGGGCGTTTTGGGGAATCAAACCTTCCTGAATAATTGTAATTATTTCTTCTGCAAATTTTTGAAATTGGGTACTTGATATGAAATTGCTTTCAGCTGCTGCGTGTTTTTGAATGGCATTCAATTGGGCAAAACCCGTCAGAATTTCTGAAATTACTCTTGCGGAATGCACTAGTACGAGTGCGAGAATTCCGACTAAAAAGTGTTTTATTGTTAATTTCTTTTTGAGAAGGGACCAGATGCCTACGGTGAGAAACAGTGCAATAAAAGGGGGAAGGCTGGCGATTTCGAAGTGGGAAGGAAGGGCGCTGACGACAGCTGCCAGGATAAAAGCTGTTATGTTGCCTTGAAGTACTTTTGAAAGCAGTAGTATTTCGAAAATGGCGATTGAGACTAACGGAAATGGGCTAAATGCAAAGCGAGTGGTATCGTAATACGGCCAAAAGAATTGAATCGATGCACCTATTACAATTGCAACTTTTGGTGAAACTTTTTTGGCAATTTGCCACATTAATATTGCTGTTGTTGTAGCATTTAGCAAAAAAAGCATAAAAAGCGAGCCGAATGGGTGGAAATTAAAGATAAGTAAACCTATGCTTATGAAATATAGCTATAGGAGGCCATGATAAAATCCTTGGATACTTGTTTCCTGGCCAACTAAAGGGTGTAGGCGAAAAAAGATAATTTCTCTGGCCTTGGTTGCTTCGTTGGCAATATCCATGGTGAAGTAAAAATTATTACCGATGGTAGGGATAATTCTCAGAGCTAGGCCAAGGGCAAGAATTATTAGAGCACCAATCAAAAATTGGTTTTTGTTCATTACAGTATTACTACTGATTTTAAACTGTCTTTTTGTGAAATAGGAAGTAATGGATTTTGCAGTCGGAAACTCGATGTGTAAACATTCCGTCTTGCACTATACGGATGAATTTTCTTACGTGGATTAGTTTGATTACTTTTACAAACGCATTTTGTGCCGGGAGTCCCGCCAAAGGCGGATAAACTCCGTCGTGACTCGCACGACTCAGCACCAAGGCACAATTTTAATGACTAAAGTCACAAAAATTGTGCCGGCACGTAGACGATGTTACTTGTCTTGAACGAAGTCGAAGGAGAACTTTTTGGCTTCAAAATCAATTTATCTAAAGAATTTTGCATCGTTTGATGAATGATGTTAGAACTTATTTTTTCTCTTTGCCCAAAGCTACTACTTTCATGGTAGAGGGATCGAATTTTTCGCAAAGATCTTTAACTTTCTTTACAAAAGTTTGAAATTCTTTCGTTCGCCGCCACCTCTCAATTGTTGCCAAATCTGGCCATGGACCAAAGGAAATGAAACACCTTGGATTATTAATATCCTGAAGAAGGTATGGTGCTCCTGACCCTAGTTTATCTCGAACACTCCAATTTGCAAACGCCTCCCATTCTCTAACAAAGTCTTTCTCTTTTCCTTCTCTGGCTACCCAGATACCTGAGGTAAAAAGTTGATTCAAGTTATACATAAATTATTATACTCCGCCTGAGAATGCTGTCGGATTTTTTTGGGTTTTATACAGAGATTAGCCTACTGTTTTAACCTCAATTACATCTTCTAGTGGAATGTCGACACTGGCATGAGCTTCTCTTACCTTGTCTGCACTCTCCGCTTCGGTTATGCAGTAAGCAAAGCCTTTTTCAAGACTGTAGTAGGCATGGGTTGCATTAAGGCCCATTTTGCTTGCCGCATCTTTATATTTGTGGAATCCGTCTGCTGCTGCCTGATCGGTCATCGCGCCTATATCAGCCGTTTTGTGAACTCCTAAAAACTGTGCCATTTTTGTTTCACCTCCTTACTTGTAGTGAGTATATCATGTGCTGAAAAGCTGAATTCTGAGCTGAAGTGCCGAGAGTCACTTCTCCTTCGATAAACTCAGGATCAGTATAAACTCCGTCGTGCTACGCACGACTCAACACCAAGGCAGAATTTTAGTGACTAAAGTCACAAAAATTCTGCCGGCACGTAGACGATGTTACTTGTCTTGAACGAAGTCGAAGGAGAACTTTTTGGGTTCAAAATCAAAATAACTTTTTATGAAGCGAGTACCTGTTGTCTGATCTCTCGAGGAAACGCATGTGATGTTTCTTGTAAAAACTTCGATGCATCTAGGATTTCTAATAAAAGCAAGTCCCCTTTACTGGAAAAGTGGGAAATTATACTTCCAGATTGTTGGGCGTCGTCAATTTTCCCTTTACCCATAAAGACCATCAGAACGTCATCTTCTTTGTCGTATCGATATTTAATATTCGCCATATCTGCCTTTTCTGCAAATGTAAAAAGTTATGACAATTATATCACCTTTTTCTTCTTTGTGGACGACTCTAAGGATGTAATTCTCATTAAATGACGAAGATGAAATCAGGTTTCCATTATCTCGTGATTGGTACTTGGGGGCTTTAATAACTCTGGATATCTGAGTTTTGGTTACAATAATCCCAAAAACTCTGAAGTCCGAAAACTTTTTAAGTGCGTGGCTGGTATAGGAAACCTTCACGCTCAAAGTATAACATCAGATAACTTTTTGGGTTCAAAATAAAATTATCTAATAGCAATTTTTAAAAAACTATTTATCTTCCGGCTGCGCGTCGAATTCTTTTTGGAACTTTTCCATCCACTGTTTAACCGCTTCTGGCTCCATATTCGCATGTTGTTCTTTCATCGCCTCCATTGCTTCAATATGAACTTTATCTCCTTTAGCCACCATTTCCATTGCATGTTTTTTACTATTCTCTATTATTTCTTCAGGAGATTCACCATGGATAAGTGCATCACATGGTCCATATAACTGTTTACATGTCATTGTTTTCATATAAATCACCTCCTCATGCTATATTTCTCTCTTTTTCGTTTTTAGAGCCTTTTGCTCCATCAGTAGAATAATATCAGAAGTTCTAACCTCCGAGTCTGGATATCAGAAAATCGAGGTCATCGACTCTGATGAGTCTCAGACTCAGAAGAGCTAAAAATGTGTTGTGCCAGGAGTCACTTCATATACATTCAGTATAAACTTTGTCGTCTGGCGACGACTCAACACCAAGGCACAATTTCCGTAACTTTAGTTACAAAAATTGTGCCGGGAGTCGGAGTCGAACCGACATAGCCCGTTTTTCAGACGGGTGCGTTGACCACCTCTGCCATCCCGGCAAGTTTAATCTAAAGCTACTCCGAGCCCTATAAATTTTAACTCAACAGTTCCGGTATTTCTAATTTGATGGACTTGACCTGCAGGAACGATTATTCTGTCTCCCGAAACGATCTTCTCTTTTTCCCCATCAACTTCGATTTCTCCCTTGCCTTCTTCAAAGTAAAAAATTTCATCCATAGTAGGATGCGAATGGGCAACATGGGTAGTTCTTGAAGGAATTTTGCAAAGCTGAAACATCATCAACTTTGAATCCGGATCGGCTTCCTCTTGACGTACCAGCACCTTTTTATAAACTCCCGGATTTTGCGGATCTTCATGACTACCCGGCTCCCAGTCTCTGTCTTTTCTGTTAACTTTTTTCAACATAAGTGGGCACTGAGGGACTCGAACCCCCGACCTCCTCGGTGTAAACGAGGCGCTCTAACCAGCTGAGCTAAGTGCCCAAAAAGTGCGGACGAGAGGACTTCCTTCAACTTCGTTCAGGATAAACTTCTCGTCTTCTCTTTTCGCCTTCATCAATCTCAGAGCATCCTGAGCTTGTCGAAGGGTGCGGACGAGAGGACTCGAACCTCCACATCCTTACGGATACAGCCCCCTCAAGGCTGCGCGTCTACCGGTTCCGCCACGTCCGCATCTGTGCCCTGGGGGAGAGTCGAACTCCCACGCTCTTGCGAACACAAGTTCCTGAAACTTGCCTGTCTACCAATTCCAGCACCAGGGCATGCGCGCTTGCCCCGCATAATGTCCGCATTTGTGCGGGGTCTACCAATTCCAGCACTTCGGCTATCAGGAACCTAAATTTTATCACAAGATTTACTTGTTTGTCGCTTGAGATTTAGGATATAATTTA
>Ga0209431_10000082_pt1 | contig 66931 bp, 57 predicted proteins | sample RifCSP13_3_FD_184021 | JGI IMG/M metagenome (GOLD analysis project Ga0209431, IMG submission 184021) | Soil microbial communities from Rifle, Colorado - Rifle CSP2_sed 13_3 (SPAdes) (version 2) | ecosystem: Environmental > Terrestrial > Deep subsurface > Rock core/Sediment | place: Rifle... | reverse complement strand
GATGGAAGCATATCAATACAAGGCAATCGACGATAAAGGCAGGATACATAACGGCAAGGTTGATGCCGTAAATATCGCCGACCTTGAGGCGCGCCTGGTCAAGATGGGTCTGGACATGATTAATTACAAAGAACTGGGCTCCAGCGCCCAGCGGATTACCGGCGCCGGTGTAACACGCCGGGATTTGATCACCTTCTGTTTCCACCTTGAACAAACCAGCCGCGCCGGTGTCCCCATACTGGAAAGCCTGCAGGACCTCCGTGACAGTACGGAAAACCCGCGGCTGCGTGAAGTTATTGCCTCGATGATTGAATCCATTGAAGGCGGTAAAACACTGTCAGACGCCATGCGCGATTATCCGCGCGTGTTTGATAGGATATTCAGCGCACTGGTACGGGCGGGTGAACAGTCAGGAGAAATTACACAGGTATTTTATAACATAGGTGAAAACCTGAAGTGGCAGGATGAAACAGCCGCGCAAACCAAGAAGTTGCTTATATATCCGGTCGTGGTGGGCAGTGTAGTCATTGCAGTTGTGTTTTTTCTTATGATTTATCTGGTCCCTGAATTACTCACATTCGTAAAAACCATGGGGCAGGAACTGCCGGAGCACACCAAGGCACTGATAGTAGTCTCAAATGTGTTCGTAAATTACTGGTACCTGATTTTAATGTTGCCGGTTTTTTTATTTATAGTGATTATGACAGGTGTCAGGTTGAGCCCTGCATTCCGGTATAATGTCGATGCGCTGAAATTGAAGACACCGATCATCGGGCCGATCCTGAAAAAAATTATCCTTACCCGCCTGACCAGTTTTTTTGCCATGATGTATGCCTCGGGAATAACCATTATCGAATGTATCCGCACCGGCGAGCAGATTGTCGGCAACAAGGTCATAGAAGAGGCGATGCACCAGGTCGGACAACTGATCGCCGAAGGTGATACCCTGAGCAGGAGTTTTGAAAAGACAAGATTATTCCCCCCATTGGTGTTGCGGATGATCAGGGTAGGGGAGAACACAGGCGCATTGGAGGAATCACTGGTCAATATCAGTTATTTCTATACTCGTGATATCAAGGAATCTATCGAAAGAATACAGTCCATGATAGAGCCTGCAATGACTATAGTACTCGGCACAATTATCGGCTGGGTCATGTTTTCCGTGTTAGGACCGATTTATGATCTCATCACTAAAGTCAAGATTTGATAAAACGCCACAGCGTTCTATTTTCCTGAGCGCAGACAAGCTCGAGATATATCATTGGGCAAACGGCAAACTTGGCAGTTCCTATTTGTTTGATGTCTCTGCAGATGGCCAGAAATATTTTGATCGATATCTCAAGGAAACCGGCAGGATAGCCACCTGGTTTCTGATTGATCTTGTTGAAGAAGAATACCGGCAGGATACGATCCCGCATGTCTTTGGAGGTGACAGAAAGGCCGTCATCGACAGGAAAAAGATTCGATTGTTTCGCGAGACGCCCTATTTCTATGCCGATTTACAGGGCCGTGAAGTAGATGGCCGCAAGGATGATTGCGTCCTGTTCATGGGTTTGACCAACCCTGATCTCATTTCTCCCTGGGTAAAACTTCTGTATGAGAACAAGATACCTCTGGCGGGTATTTATTCCATACCACAATTAACGAAACATCTAATCAAATACTTGCCTGACCCGGCAGATCACACGCTGGTTATCAGCCTGCAAAGCATCAGCGGACTCAGGCAGACATTTTTCCACAAGCAGCAGCTTAAAATAAGCCGCCTGGTTGATATGCCACGTTATGGCACCCAGCCCTACGCACCGGTCATCATTGAAGAAGTTGAAATCATACGCCGCTATCTGAACAGCATGCGACTGATCGACGTAGACAAACCACTGCACATTTATTATCTGGCAGATCCAAAACTACTGGGCGAAATCAGAAAATTATCGACACAATCACCGTCAATTGTGAATTATTACCTTGATGTAAACTTTTTCGGTGAACAGAAAGGCACTGTCCGTGGAATAACCACCCCGTTCAGTGATCAACTTTTCAATTACCACTTACTGAAAATCAGGCCGGACAACTATTACGCATTGCCGGAAGAAAAACGCTATTTTCAGATGTTAAGGGCGAGCCGCTTCATGTATACAGCGAGTGTATGCATGATACTGGTTGGCATGATCTGGGGCGGGTTTAATTTCTTGAATGCGGTAGTCAATAAAAAACAGGCGGAGATTGCAGCCAAAAAATCGGAGTTCTACAGTGAGCGATACCAGCTTGCGCGGGAAAAACTGCCTGATACACCTGTTACTCCGGCAGAGCTTCAATTGGTTGTAAATATTGCCGATACTGTGAGCAAACACAAGGCGGACCCTTTTGATGTACTGAAGGTCATCAGCAAGGGGATGGACCAGTTTCCCCTGATTCAGATTGATGAGATCGCCCTGGCTGCCAGTGCCGACCCCAACCGCAAGATCAGCGATGTAGATACAGACAATCCTGGTCAGGGAGTTGTTGGAGTGAGTAATATAGGCACAGTTGATACTGGCTATAATTATTATCAGATAGCAGCTATGAAAGGCCATATCAGCCCTTTCGATGGCAACTACCGGGCAGCACTGGACATGATTAACAGGTTTTCGGAAACATTACGCAGCATACAATCGGTGCATGATGTAAGCATAGTTACACTGCCGCTTGATATCAGCTCAAGTGCCAGTTTGCAGGGTGTTTCGAATGCCGCGCCCGGCACGGCAAATTTTTCTGTGAGACTGGTACTGGGGATACGTAATGAAGGCTGAAAAAATTGACTGGTCAGTACTGCAAGGTGCGATCATAAGCATTTTTATCAGCATCTTGATCAGCGGCACATTGATCGGTGCTACCTGGTATTACAACGAAAATATGCTGATTGAACATAACAGGCAGAAAAACCGGTTCCAGAATATAAGCAACCAGTATCTCGCCATAGATCAAGAGGAGAAACTCATCAGGCAGTATTATCCCGAATTTATCAAACTGCATGATAAGGGCATTATTGGCCAGGAACGCAGGCTCAGCTGGATCGAAACACTGCGAAGAGCAGGCGAATATATGAAACTGCCTGTCTTGAAATATGGAATTGAATCACAGTCCAGGTTCGTTCCTGATTATCCGGTCAATGCGGGCTCTTTCCAGGTTTACAGCAGTACTATGAAACTTAATATCGATTTATTGCATGAGGGCGACCTGAAGAAACTGCTTGATACATTAAGCGCCGAGGCGCCGGGAATATATAATGTATCAAAATGCACGCTCCGGCGATCCGGTGAAATCAGTATTAATAATGCAAACAAGGGTAATATTTCCGCGGAATGTGAACTCAGGTGGCTGAACATCAAAAAACCGAACGGGAGTGAAATTAATCTCTCATCATGAAACGATATAAACATAATCTGTCATTTCAAGCAATTCTCACGGCCATCACGGATGATGTTCTGTCATTTAGAACGAATGTGACGACTGCATGGATGCAGGAGGTAGAGACGCGTCGGGAACGGCGTCCGAGAAATCTTCTCCTTGTCATTTCGAGCGTAGCGAGAAATCTTGCTTTACCAATATTATTTTTAGCCTTTACACCAATTACATTTGCTGCCGACGATCTCGGCCGCCTGTTCACCACCCCACAGCAGCGTCAGACACTGGAAAAACTACGCAGCCAGAAACCGGTTGAAGAAATAAAGATACCGGAATTTACTTTTGCAGAACCAGTGGTTGAAGAACAAAAACCCGTCATCGGCGGCATTACCGTCAATGGCCTGGTGTACCGGAAGGGCGGCAAAAGTACAGCCTGGATCAACAGCGCCAATACCTATGAGGGCAATTTTGGCAACCAGTATATCCAGATCGACGCACAGAACATCAAACCGGAAGATGTCGAGATTCTAATCCCGATCAATGAAACAAAAGTCAAATTAAAAACCGGCCAGACATATGATCCAGAGACAGACCAGATAATTTCGCCGGGATATCAAGATAACTGAACAGCATGACCATTCGGTTCATGCATTTGTTTCAGATTAATATGCCTGATTACAACACAAGTAAATTGGCCGTATGAACCAAAAAAACTTATCCCGAAAACAATCAGGTGCAGTACTGCTTGCCTTCATGCTGATACTGGTAGCGGGTACATCGTATTTACTGCTTAACAGGCTTAATGATTATTCAACCTATGCCCGTGATACAGAAACCCAGATAGCATTACTTGAGGCAAAAAAAGCCTTGCTCTCCTATGCCATGAACTATCCAGAATTGCGAAGCAATGTGGAAAAAGGGCCGGGATTTCTTCCCTGCCCGGATCATGACGATGATGGTAATCCCCAAACAGCATGCACGTTTAATGCAGGTGATGATAAATACACTACTTTCGGACGATTACCATACAGAATATTAGGTCTATCAAATTTAACTGATAGCTCTGGTGAATATTTATGGTATGCAGTATCAAATAATTTCAAAAATACGCAATCCGACGAGACTGTGCTCAATAGTGAGACGCCTGGATTACTTAGTGTAAATAATGCGGACGGTAGTACGGAAACTGACATCGTAGCTGTAATTATTGCTCCGGGTGAACCTCTCGAAGATCAGAATGGCAGAAGAGGTGTTGATGAATCAGCAGCCAAAGCCATGTCTCCAAAGAAATTGTATTTGGTTGCAGATCAATATTTAGAGGGGTCAAATGCAGATTATAATAATACTGTTTTTGAGATTAGTTCTGGAGATGAGTTTAATGATCAAGTCATTACAATTACTCGCCAGGAATTAATGGAAGTTGTAGAGAAACGGGTAATCGGTGAAGTAAAAAAGATTCTGACGGAATATAAAGAAGACCCGGATCATGATGATTCAAATGGGACCGACCCTGACTGCCCAATATTAACACCCAATTGTGATGATATTGCCTATCCTTGGCTAACGCCATTTACTGACCCGAAGGCGGACAGTAGAAGGATTACAGGCACACATAGCGACATTAATGATTCTCCAAGCCTGACTGATGCCAGCAGGGATTTTATTGATATGGGCATTAAAGAAGGTGATGTAGTGCATAACATCACAGATGGTTCGCTGGGTATCGTGGATACGGACCCGAGCACACCGGCAACATTGACTTTTACAGGCCTGCAATTTGGATCAGAAAATGATTTCGATACAGATGATATATACATTATTTACAGGGATATTACAGGCACGGCATCGGGCAATTCAACGGGCCTCAAACTAGTAGATACAGCAACGGATTTTAATGAGCTTGGTATTACTGCGGGTGATATTGTGGATAATACGACAGACATAGGTTCCAGTGGCATGATCGATTCTGTATCAACGAATGAGGTTGTCGTCACGGCGCTTAGTGGTGGTGCTGTTAACAGTTTCAGTCCAGACGATGGTTACCGACTACGTAGTAACACAGGACGAGCAACTGGTGTAAATAACAGTACCAACCTGGTTGATTCCGGTAAGGATTTTACGGTTATGGGAGTCCAGGCGGGAGATCTGGTTATCAACCTTACAGATGGTTCATTTACTACAGTTAGTACAGTTGCTACAGATACACTGACTCTGAACGCCCTGAAAGCAGGAACAGAAAATGACTTCGACATCAATGATTATTATTATTTGCCACGTTATAACACAGATAACATAACCCGTAAGGGCCTGCTTTCATTCCATGAGACCGGCAAGCATTTCAAGACCGCATTTTCCATAGACTGGGACATAACGCCAGCCATCAATACGCCTGGCACCCAGCCTGTGTACGATAATGCTTTGCGTGATTATGCCGGTGGTACGGCGACTGGTATAGATATCACCAACGGTATATGTACCTGGATAGCGGAACAGGTGGTAGATTGTAAGGGGGTTCACGAAGACGAGATTGTCGGCAATGTCACATCGGGATCGAATACTTCGGTGTTAACGGATGCGAATGCCCGGTTTACCCTGTTTGGCGTGAAGCGCGGCGATATCGTACAGAATTACGATGATCAGACGGGCGGCGTCACAATCACGGCGGACGCCGGTACCGGAGGTACCACGCTGGTCGACAGTAACATTGTCAGCAATCTGAACATCATTCCCTACCAGCACGTCATCAATACCGGTTTCGGTTGCGAGTCGGGCGTGCAGGGACTGATCACCGAAATTATTGACAATGATACTGTAACCGTGCGCAGCTTCGAGGGCAATCCTGAAATTATTCTGAATGCAGGCGATGATTATGTGGTGTGTACTACACAAGGCCTCGTTGTCACCAGTGTATTCAGTAATACACTATTGGATACCGCAAGTCTTTCTGCTGCTGCTCCGGACTTCGATGCTTCGGCGAACGAGTTTTATGGCATAATGGTGGCCACCGATTTGATCACCGGCACGGTCACCGACGCCCCGTCTGGTAATCAAATGGAAGATTCGTCTGTTGATTTTATCAATGCCGGGGTCCGGGCAGGCGACGTAGTTGAAAATATAACGGATGGTTCTTTCTGCCGGATCACCGCGGTCACCACGAATACCCTGACCGCGACGCTTTATGGCGGCAGCAGCAACGATTTTCAAATCGGCGATCAATACCAGGTTTTCCACAGTTACATCAAAAAACGCCGTATTGAATTTAATGCAAGATTCGCAGGGACGGAATTTGCGTATATGTTAAACGACCAAAGAAAACGGGACGTGTGTCTGGGATATAACTCGGACTGTAGCGCATTTACGGGGAATGTTACCCTTCCGGGCAGTCCTGCCACTCCCACGGTCATCGTCCGGGATTACGATATAAATGACAATGAAATCACCAGCGCTACGGTCACCATACCGGCGGGTGGTACCAATGGCAGTATCCGGCTGAGCGGGCTGGATTATTACCTGCATGAAGCAAATGATGAATTACCCGAGTGGTTTGCAAAAAATAAATGGCACCAACTGGTTTACGTTTCTTACTCCGGCGGACTGGCGCCAGGCGGCACCAGTTGCGCGCCAGGAACAGACTGCCTGAATTTGTCGGTGGATAGGCCCTGGGGCACCGAGACAAATATTGACATCGAAGCATTGCTGGTCATGAGCGCCGGTGGTCAGCTTGCTGGCCAGGATCGTTCTACAGTCTGCTGTCCGTTTGGAGCCATCTGTCCACCTACACTTAAGACCAGCATGGCATGTTATTTCGAAAATGCGAATGCAATTAATGATCTCGCGTTCGATAAGAGTGAAATTACGGATACATTCAATGATCAAATCAGCGTGATAGTGATAGCCCCATAAACAAAGAATAATAAGACAGATAATGAAAGCTTGTAGAGGATTTACACTTGTCGAACTTGCCATGGTCTTGTTCATTGTTTCACTTTTGTTGGGTGGATTGCTGGTTCCACTGGCAACACAGATTGAAGCCCGTCAGCGCAGTGATGCAGAGGATCAGCTAGAGAAGATACGAGAGGCCTTGATAGGTTTTGCTATTATCAACGGGAGACTGCCCTGTCATTCCACCGAATCTGATCCGGCGAGTATAAATTACGGGGTGGAAGATCCTGCTGCGCCATGTAATCCATCTACAGCAACCGCTGGTTGGACTGGTGACGGTATACTGCCATGGAAAACTCTGGGTCTTAACAACAGTCTTGATCCATGGGGTGTACAGAGAACGGCGACTGCCGATGCATGGACGGGTCACTGGCGTAACCCACTATTTACACTTTCAACTATTCCTAATGATTTATTACGGATTATTGATTCGAATGGCCAGCTTTTAACATCTTGTTGCGATATTACACCCCCAGGTATATCTGAATTCCCTATAGCGATTATTTACTCTACAGGACAAAATCAGACAGTTGACGGACAAAATGCATCATATGAGCCCCTACCAGTGAATAATCCTACCTATCAGGGCGGTGCTGTTTCAACAGGTTTTGATGATATTACAATTTGGTTAACACGCCCCCTGTTATTTAATCGTATGGTGAGCGCCGGTGTATTGCCCTGATTTTAAATGATTCAGAATAGATTTCTCGGTCGCCGTTCCAGACGCGACTCTACCTCCTGCATCCATGCAGTCGTCATATCCACTCGAAATGACAGGTTCGATATTATCGTCTTGTCTAGTTATGTAACTCAAAACACACGTTGCCGTTGAAATTGTATTTCAGGAAAATCGCCGGACATTATCTGGCAGAGTTTATGGCAAGATGGCTTTATTTCTTTTTACGTGCAACTTTCAGAACATCGTTTACCCGTTTAAGTAATTTATCGCTTACAGAATGATTCCGAGCCTCGATCCGACTGATATAACCTTGAGTAACACCGAGACGGCGCGCAAGTTGCGCCTGGTTCAGGCCCGCTTCGATGCGCATCACGCGGATCGGGTTCTTGATATAATCACTCAATACAAACGGGATGAATTCATTATCATTTTGTGTATGACCCGACTTGTCACCGGTGAGGGCAACATAATCGGTGTAAGGCAATACCACAAAACTGGGTTTGCCTTTATCGAATATGATTTGTGGTTTTGTGTTCATTTATAGATCAGTTTACGATGTCCGATAAGAATTATCTGAATGATACGTATTGTATCGTCACGGTTAAAAATAACACGGTAATTGCCCACTCTTAATCGAAACTCGCCCAGTGGGTTATTAACCAACCGTTTGATGTCTAATCCAGGGTTGACTGGATTTATACCTAATATTGCGATTTTTTCAGCAATGTTTTCCTGTACTCTCACAGGCAAGCGGCGCAACTGCTTTTGCGCTTGTTTCGCGATCTCAATCCGATAAGAAGGCATGTGTAATAATATTACATTTTATTACTTTATGCCAGTGATTGAGTATTGGAGTGCAAGTCATGGTTATTCCCGTGAAAACGGGAAGAGTAGCACATGAGTAACATAGACGGAGCCGGGTCTGCCCCGTACTCCGGCACGGGGATACGGAGAACGAAATCCAGTAAACAATCTACCCCCATCCCAGCCTTCCCCCTGCAAGGGGGAAGAGGGGTAAAAATGATCATTCCTTTGCAGGTAAAGGGGATATTGAATTATTGTTTGGGCTAATTGTGTAACTCAAAACACACATTGCCTGTTAAATTTTCATTCAGTCTGAGTGTATAACCTATGGATTCAGCCTGTTTGGCGGCCTGCAGCAACCCTATGCCGAGGCCGTTGTCCGATTTTAATGGTTCCTTGAATAGCAAGGCGGTAATCTTTTCATCAATGGCCCTGCCGGTATCAGTCACCATCAAGCTGATCATGTTGTGATTGACCTGTATTTTTGCCGAGATCCTGATATTAGGCTCATCCTTCCGTTTTGCGATGGCGTTTTCAAACAGGTTTTCTGTGATACTGTTAAACAGGTCAAACGGGATCAACGGATTGTTGTCTATCTCTGCGTTAAACTCAATATTGTAGTCATTGTAGTGTGCGTTTAATTCTCCCCAGAAATCCATCAGATAGATATCTTCCTTGTTGTATTGTTGTGGTGCCTGGAGTTTATCCATGGCCTGCTCGAGGCGCTGGATAAAATAGGGAAATTGTTTTTTCAGGATAAGAATTGACTTTGAATCTGTCTCAGTCGTGTCCGCCTGTAATATGGTTACCATGGAATGCATGGATTGCAGAAGGTTTTTAATATCGTGTGTGATACGGGCGCCGGTCTCGAATATGGCCTGCATATGTACCCGTTTTGACAGTTCACGCTCATTCACCTTGGCTGTATAGAAATATTCAACCAGTTTGATGAGCAGATTGCAGTGTAGCAGCAACGCCCCGCTCACGGGGACACGGGTATAAAGGGTTAAAGGGTAAGTATTGATGCTGAGTTTGATCTCATGTTTGGTCTTGCTTCCATGAATATTGAGTTGATCAGATATGTGCCAAATGACGCCGGATATCCAGGGCAGGGAGGCCAGCTTTTCTATGGCTGCTTCCAGAAAATCTGCCGGAGATTCGTGTTGATCTTTAAGGGTCGATAAATCCGCCAGCCATTGTTCAAAGGGAGTGCCGATATTCAGCAGTGATCTGGACCAGAGCTGGGACAACATACCGAATTCTGTATGTGCAGATAACAACCAGCTGATCAATAGCAGGCAGAAGCCGACCGCGAGGAGGATATAAATCAGGGCGGTGAAATAATCTGCACCACTGTGATACATAATAACCAGACTGCCCAGTGCAAGGATGCCTGCCAGCAGCGAGGCCGTGATGGCATATAACAAATCAACAGACAATTCCGATTTCCTTGTATAAGGAGGTGGAAAGAACAGCAATGCAAATGGGATGAAAATGATGACGTATTTAAGAGGAATTAAAACCGGATTACCGTAAACGACAGTAAACAGGCTGGGTATAGCAATGATTAATAATTCAGAGATGAGGAAAATCATGACCAGGAAAAGGACATACCTTTCTGTGGGGTTGGTAACCACCCGGCCACCGGCAATCCCTATCAGTAAAATCAGCCACGCAAAGATCAACCACCAGTTGACCCAATAGGCAAATGCCAGCATTAGTCCTATGAAAATGATGCCGTTATACCAGGTATATTTTTCTTCACGTTTTTGTACAGGTTGCCAGAGCAGGAAAAACCCGAGATGTATCAGGAGCAGGGCACTGGTAATCGCACTGCCAAAATCAATCAATAGTGAGGCATGCAGGAAACCCAGCATTGCAGCGATTATAAAATAATCCCGCCGGTTAATGATGGATTGCATTAAATTATGCATAGATCAAGGCTATATCTTAAAAAATTTATATTGTATTGGAAAATATCTGATTGAAGTTCAAATTGTTATAGCCTGTTATTCTGGCTAAAATAAGACCACTGGCAATATCAGGCCCTATATTTTTTGAGACGTCATTCTGGTGCATACCAGAATCCAGTATAATCAAGCATCAAGTGACTGGATACTGGTCGCTACGGACATCGTGTCCTCTCGCGACATTTCCCACATCCTGTGGGTCGCATTCGCCAGTATGACGGTTAAAGAGGTTATATCAGAGTTTTCCTGACACATTTAACGCATTCTACTATGAAATATCCTGTAATCACGATTGCTAAATATACTTTCCTCGAAGCGATTAAAAACCGCCTGTTTACCCTCGGTTTGATTGGTATAGTCTGTATATTTGCACTGGGGCAGTTTGCCGGTGAACTTGCCATAACCGAAACCCATCAGGTGCAGGGGAGCCTGGTTGGTTTTGTCATGCGTCTGGCGGCTGTCTTTGTTATCAGTCTGTTTGTAATAACCAGTGTTGTCCGGGAATTCAATGATAAAACAGTGGACATGATCATATCGCTGCCTTTATCCAGATACGTTTATTATCTTGGCAAACTTTCCGGATTTTTTCTTCTGGCGCTGGTTTTTTCACTTCTCCTGAGTTTGCCTCTCCTGCTATATGCTGAATTTACCCAAGTCGCTTTATGGGTTATATCATTGATGTGTGAGTTATTTATCGTTATTGCTTTTTGTCTGCTGTGTCTTTTCACATTCGGAAATATTACGACCGCTTTCTCCGCAGTAGTGGTGTTTTACCTTCTGGCCAGGAGTATCAGTACCATCCAGCTTTTAAGTCGTAGCCCGATACTTGAATCAACAGCCTTGTCACAACAATTTATGAATAAAACCATCGATCTGATTGCGTACGTTTTGCCGGACCTTGCTTTATTTACCCGGACGGAGTGGCTGGTATACGGTTCCGGTAATGCGGGCGATTTACCCGCTATCCTGGTGCAAAGTGTTGTATATATCAGTTTGCTTTCCGGGGCGGCACTGTTCGATCTTTACCGAAAGAATTTTTAAACTATGTATCATTTCTAATGAAGGTGAGAAATACGCAGTTCGATTCCGGTGTTAATTAATTAGCAGAATCTTTCTCAAAATTGATTAATCACTGCAAGCGACCATGATTTAAAAAACTTCGTCATTCTGGTACCCTCCGGGTATAAACTCCTGCCAGAGAAGTGGCACATGGAAGTGCCGTTAACGGAGCGAAGGACGTAATCCAGTCAAAACAATTGCCTACTGGATGCTGGCCGCTACGGACTCCTGTCCTCTTGCGGCATTTCCTACTTCGTGTAGGTCGTTTTCACCAGCACGACGTAATAATGAACTTTTAATTTTGAGATCAGTAATGACGCAAATACTTTTTTCTTCTGTATTGAACAATAAAGAACGTCCTGTGTCAGATGTCCCGCGCATGGTGTTGATTATTCTTGTTGTGGCATTTTTCACGCAGGTCGCATGGCGTGCGGCAATACCCTTGCTTGATCCTGTGTCAAGACCATTGCCTGAACCGTTGTCGACACAACAATTGCGGATTGTCAGTCTGGGTGACCCTGTGGCCCTTGCAAAAATGTTGATGCTCTGGTTACAGGCATTTGATAACCAGCCGGGTATCAGCATACCGTTCCGGGAACTTGACTATAACAAGGTCACAGGCTGGCTGGATAATATTCTGGTGCTGGACAGGAATGGACAATACCCGCTGCTTGCCGCCAGCCGTGTCTATAGCCAGGTGCCGGATGAAACAAGGCAAAGGCAGATGCTTGAATTTGTGTATGAGAAATTTCTAGATGACCCAGACCGCCGCTGGCCTGCACTTGCTCATGCTGTTTATGTGGCCAAGCACAGATTAAATGATTTACCACTGGCACTGCGCTATGCAGAGGCACTGGCCAGGCACGTGGCGGTCGAAAATGTCCCTTACTGGGTAAAGCAGATGCATATTTATGTGCTGGAAGATATGAATGAAATTGAAAGCGCCAAAATATTAATAGGTGGATTGATAGAAAGTGGTGCAATCAAGGATGAGCATGAATTGCGATTTTTGATGCAACGCCTGGAACGGCTTGAAGCAGAAGAAGATTAAGCTGGATTTTCACGGAGGAGGCAAGTTACCCGGAGTAGTGTCATATAACGAAATACCAAAGTAGTAAAATATTATTTATTTATTTATGCGGTGACTCCCTGGTGTTTTCTATGCTGCTATCTTCTGTTGCTCTCGAAACATCAGCAGTATCGTATAATGCTTCTTCGCCATTATTAATCTTTTCAAGCATCACGGTGTAATACTCATCATCAGCGTTCTGTGTAGCCAGTTGATTAAAGATGATCTTCGCTTGATGCCACTGTTTGTTGTAATAAAAGGAGAGGCCCTCATTATGGAGCCCAAGATTTTTCAGTAAATTATTGTCTGCATACTCTTTCAAACATAAAGGTTGATAGATTCTGACACGTTTGCGCTTGCCTTTCGGAGCAACAATATCAAGTTCTCTGAACAGGAGGTCATTGCATTCCTGCATGGTTGATTCACTTACGATAATTGGCACGTGATATTTTTTGCATAAAGTTTCTATGCGTGCGGCAATATTTACAGCATCACCAATGACCGTATAAGTCATACGATATATAGAACCCATATTACCCACTGACATCAGTCCCGTATTAATGCCAAAACCAGCCTTTGGCCCAGGCCAGCCTTGCTTGATGAACCGGGCGGATAATTTTATTATTGCTTTATCCATTTCCATCGCTGTCAGCACAGCTTTTTGGGCATGATCATTTTGTTCATATGGCGCACCCCAGAAGGCCATGATGGAGTCACCGATGAATTTATCTATGGTGCCGTTGTGGTTGAAAATGATTTTTGACAATGTGGTAAAATATTTATTTAACAAACTTACCACCTGTTTGGGGTTAAGTTCTTCAGCAATTTTGGTGAAATCCTGAATATCGCAAAACAATACGGTAAGCACCCTGGCCTCACCATCCAGTGATATCGTTTTATGCCCTTTGCCGATTTTCTCAACAATATGAGGTGGAATATACTGCCCCATTGTTTCAAATATTTTTTGTTTGGCGTGTATCTCGATAAAATAACTTATAAGTATATTGACGATATATAGCATCAGGATCATCAACAGGAAATATTCCGCTGGAATTAATAAATAACTTGTGGCTGCAAAGGAGCTGTGCAAATAAACGGCCAGTATGGCCGTGAAGGTGAGTAAACTGGCCTTGAGTGGATTAAGCACAGGCAGCAGGAAAGACAAAACCAGACCGGCAAAAATTAATAACCAGTAATTAGTTGAGGCAAGCCGGCTGAGCAATACCGGAGTATTCCGGGTTAACTCGCTGTTAACTGAAATCCGCAAGCCGGAAACCAGGTTAAATTCAAGCAGACCGAGGGCGCTGGAAAAAAACAGCATGAAGACAGCAAATATAAGGCCTATCTTCAGGCCATTAATTCTCAATATGTCACGATTAAACATTTACATTCCTTCAGGTTACAATGTTCACGGCAAATCAGATTTTCTTAATTGCAAAGCGATGAATCAAGCAAGGGGAACCCGGAATAAAACTCCCTTTGCCATCATAAAGCCGTTCTGTAATAGCCGTGAATTAACTACCTCACTGTCGCAGACCAAAGTGTCGAAAATCCGTCATAATGTTGATAGATTGTCAAAACGTGGCTGAATTTTCACACGATATCAGAATAATATATCTAATAATCAATAAGATATATTATTGGTATATTATATGCATCATATAAGACAAGTGTCATCCTGAATAATGACAATTATTTAAACAGAGGAAAAATAATGATGATCATGAATACAACCAGAAAACAAGCCGGTTTCACATTGGTGGAAATCGCCATCGTGCTGGTCATTATCGGTCTGCTGCTCGGCGGGATCCTGAAAGGCCAGCAATTAATCAACAGCGCCCGCGTGCGTAACATGGCGGATCAGAATTCCGGCGTGCAGGCGGCCTATTTCGGTTTTATCGACCGTTTCCGCCAGATCCCTGGCGATATGCCCGGCGCAGCAGCCTGTGCTGCAATTGGATCAGTAGTGACCGGGTGTGGTGGAACCCCCGTTGGCGGTAACCAGAATGGCCGTATCGATACCTGGGTCGAAGCAGGTGCCGTCTGGAACCATTTGTCTGCTTCAGGTTTCCTGAATGGCAGTTATACGGGCAGTGGTACAACATCTGCTGCTACCTATATTGCCGGTCCTTTGGCGGCACCGCCGGCGGTGCCGGCCAATGCCTTCCAACAGGCCATCATGCTGGCCTACACCGATGACTATGAGGCAGGCACCGGTACAGCCTCAGTACGGCTCGCGTATGCATTTGGTGCGAGCATACAGCCCTCCATGTTGCGCGAACTGGATGTGAAACTCGATGACGGATCCCCGGTCACCGGTGTCATGCGTCCGACCGTTGAAACGGCCAATACGGGTGAACCCGGCGACGATATGGGTGCCGCATTGATCTGGACCGGCACACCGGCATGCGTTACTGGCGCGGGTACCGCTACCGCCACCTATAATGTGGACAGTGACAACACATCCTGTAATGCAGTGTTTCTGTACTGATAATTTCCTTCTGGATGTGTGAATTGAGTAAGGCCCGGTAACACGGGTCTTTCTTTTTGCAAAGAGTGATATATCCATTAATACGCGCATGAAAGTCCCTTCGATCGCAATAGACAAACTGCATAAAAAGTTTGGCCGGCAGAATGTTCTTAAAGATGTGAGCCTGTCCATAGACGTTGGTGAATATGTCGGTCTGATAGGCATCAATGGCGCAGGCAAAACCACCCTGATTAAATGCCTGCTGGATTTCTGTTCTATCGATGCCGGTTCAGTCAGTATATCCGGTATTGATCACCGGCAGACAAAGGCACGCAAACAGCTTACCTACCTCCCGGAGAAGTTTGTTCCGCCCTATTATCTGACCGGCGAAAATTTCCTGAAGTATATGGCTGACCTGAATGGTGTAGCCTATGATGCCGTGGCTGTTGCAGAGATGTTGAAGATCCTTGATCTTGATTTGTCCGCACTGACCAAGCCAGTGCGCCAGTATTCCAAGGGTATGGGCCAGAAACTTGGATTGGCGGCTTGCCTGTTAAGTAATAAGGCATTGATGGTGTTTGATGAGCCGACGAGTGGTCTTGATCCCAGGGCCAGGGCATTGTTAAAACGCCGTCTGCTGGAATTAAAACAACAAGGCAAGACCTTGTTTTACAGCACGCATTTACTGGAAGATGTTGCAGTCTTGTGTGACCGGGTGGTTATATTGCATGACGGATATATATGTTTTTCAGGAACTACCCGGGAATGTTGCAACAGGTATCAGGCGGATAATTTTGAGTCAGCGTATTTGAAGTGTGTCGGGGAATGAGGAGTAGACATTTAATTCGTACCTATAATAAATAAAATAGTAAAGAGCATTGTCATACTGGCGGATGCCAGTATCCAGTCGAAACAAGGAGGTGACCCATGAATCGTCAACCCTGCGTGTATATGCTGGCAAACTACCGTAACGGGACCTTGTATGTCGGCGTCACTTCCAATTTGTCCAAGCGAATCTGGGAACATAAAGCTAAAGTAGTGAAAGGATTTACACAGAAATATGGTGTGAATAAATTGGTCTGGTATGAGGTGCATGAAACCATGGAATCTGCCCTACAACGGGAAAAGGCCATCAAGTTCTGGAAAAGATACTGGAAGTTAAAAACTATAGAGGCGATGAACCCTGATTGGCATGATTTGTATGAAGAGTTAGTTTGACTGGATACTGGCATGCGCCAGTATGACGGACTCTTTATCCCAGGCTTTGGTATCCTGTTCGCCTCTGTTCCTGCTCACGGCTAGATTCCCCGAATTTTTGTACTTCCTGTACACCTTCGGTCGAAATGACAGTTCTTTGTCATTTCGATGGAGCGAAGCGACTGAGAAATCTTGTTTTAATGGTTTAACTACAGATTTCACGCTGCACTTGAAATGACGTTAAAAATAAAAGGCTTCCTAAATTATCTCCTCATGTCCTTTGCTCGATCCCGTTGAAAACTTGATTAACTTTTCAATCGTCAATCCCTGCACCAGTATGGAAAAGATCACGACAAAGTAAGTAATGGTCAGTATGACTTCACGCTCGGGACTTGCCGGTAAAGAAAGAGCAAGTGCTACTGATATGCCTCCACGCAATCCGCCCCATGTCAGGATTTTAACAGCGTGCGGGCTGAATACCCTGTACTTGCGCATAACAGTGATGGGTACACCCACACTGATAAATCTTCCCAACAGGACAATGAAAACAGCAATAAATCCAGCGACCGATGTTTTCAGATCGAACTGGATAATCAGGACCTCCAGACCAATCAATACAAACAATATTGCATTAAGAATTTCATCAATGAGTTCCCAGAAGGTGTCCAGGTGTTCACGGGTGATATCGCTCATCGCCAGTAACCTGCCCTGATTGCCGATCATGAGTCCTGCAACGACAACTGCAACCGGCCCGGAAACATGGATGGCAGTTGCCAGGGCATAACCTCCAGTTACCAGCGCCAGGGTCAGGAGTATTTCTACCTGGTAATTATCAACCCGCCTGAGCATCCAGTAACTGATTCCACCCAGTATCAGTCCATAGGCTGCCCCACCTACTGCTTCTTCCAGAAACAGGGTAGCGACAGAACCGAAAGTAATGTCCTGACCGCTGATAGCGATACCGGCGATGAGGATAAAGACCACAACACCTATACCATCATTGAACAGGGATTCACCTGTTATCTTGGTTTCCAAAGATTTGGGTGCACCTGCACTGCGTAATAAGGACATGACGGCAATCGGATCGGTTGGCGAAATCAATGCACCGAATAACAGGCAGTAGATGTAGGATATTTCTATACCAAGTATTCCCAGCGTCAACCAGGTCAGGGTGCCTATGATGAAGGTCGAGACCACGATGCCGAAGGTGGCCAGAGAACCTATCAACCATTTTTGTCTGGCCAGGTCTTCAAGGTTGACATGAAGGGCGCCGGCAAATAACAAGTAGCTCAACATGCCATGCATCAGGGTGTTATCAAAATCAATACTATTGAGGATATGTTCGGCCTGTAGGGTGAAGTCAAGGCCGGAATATTTAAGCAGGATAATGCTTGCCGAAAATATCAGACTGATCAGCATCACTCCGATGGTGGCCGGTAACCGCAGATAACAGAAGTTCAGATAACTGAATATTGCCGTGATGGTGATTAATATGGCAATGATATCGAATAGGCTCATGCTGGTTACCCGTTATTGTTATGTTATTATCTGGCTGGATATTTTAATTTTATAGAGTGCTATAATTCGCGCAAGTCTACCAAGTTATACTATAAATCATATGAAAAGACGTTTGATATTCCTGATCTTATTGTTGGCAAGTCTGCCGGCCCATGCGCGCATGTATCAATGGACTGATCCCGAAACAGGCACGACCCAACTTTCAGGCAAACCACCTGCGTGGTACAGGGGTCCGGAAAGCGGGCCTCGGGTTATAGTTTTTGAGAAAGGTAGGGTCATTGATGATACCAGTATCAATATCTCTGATTCGTCGCGGGAAGAATTACGCAGACAAGCACTGGCTAAAGCAGTCGAAGATAAGGAAAAGGCCAGACAAATGGCACTACAGGCAGAACAACTTAAATTAAAGATGGGTGCGCAGTTACAGGAAGAACCGCTTGAACCTGCTGCGGGCGATGAAAAAATTGCAATGCCGGATAATGCCCGTCCGGCACCAGCCCCGGAACAATCAGATGTGCCGGATTATAAAGAGCTTAATGAAGATAATCTGCGCGCACTCATTTCTGAATGGGAACAGCAGAAAACACAGCAGTCCAAAGAGAAAATTGGTGTTGATGCATCGTCTCAGGAATGACAAATTGCTGTCATTTCGAATAAGCATAGCGACTGAGAAATCTTGCTTTTACGCAAACTTATGATCCCTCGCACGCGCTCGGGATGACACTGGCATGTTAAATGGTTTCCGCCACGCTGCACTCGTGGCTAAAGGCTGCTGCAATGACAGTCGATTGAAGTTTCCCCGGTGTCAATTAAATACACCTTTGAGTATCTCTATAAATGATTTTTGTCTGGTTTCTTCACTCAACTGCTGCAATGACAGTAATGTAGCATTACGAGGATTAATTTTTAAACCTATATCAATATAGGTCTGTGTTTTATTGTAGTCATTTGACGCAAGTGATTTTTCTGCCAGCAGGGCATAACGGTCCGCAATTTCAAGTATACCACGGCGTGCAATTTCACTTTGCGGGTTGATATCCAGCAAACGTGAAAAATAGTAATACGCGTTGTCTTTGGGTGGATAGGTCAGTTTATATTCCTCAAGACTCTGGCTGCCCAGCCAGATAAGGGCGTTGACTACATCTTCTGAAACCGGTTCGGGATTCTCTGTAGCCGCTGATGGACTCATTGTGAAATTCTCACTTACTGTGGTTTCCACAGAAACGGCATCAAGATTCACAGCCGGGCGCTTAAGTTTAATGTCAACATACTGCAAGGCAACGAAGAAGATCGACGATATGACAAGCAACACCATCAGGATTATAAAAACACGCTTATTTTTGCTGACAGGTATGCCTGGTGAAATTGTAATATCAAAATCAAGCGTTCTCAGAGAGGGTTGAAGTTTTTTCTGCAACCCATTGATGTATTCAATCATCTCACCGACATTTGCAAAACGATCATGTGGAGATTTGGCCATCATCAGGTTGAGCAGAGGCTGACACTCCTTAACGTCTTCCGGTAACAATGGAATCGGGGCATTCCTGTGTTGATTGACAACATCAAATAATGTTTCCGATTTAAAGGGCTTTTCTCCTGTAAGCATTTCGTAAAAAATACAGCCTAGACTGTAAATATCTGTTCTAACGTCAATTTTTTTACCATCGGCCTGTTCCGGACTGACATAGTTCGGGCTGCCCAGGAACACCCCGGTCGATGTGAGGTCGAGTTCATTATCAACTTGTTTGGCGATCCCGAAATCAGTGAGTAATGGTGTACCGTCATCACGGAACAGGATGTTTGCAGGCTTCACATCCCGATGAATGACGCCATGTTCGTGCGCAGTTTCAAGACCCTTGCCGATGTTGATCAGGATATCCAGAGCTTCTTCCGGAGACATGGGAATACCCATACGTGCCTTGAGATCTCCGCCCTTGATATATTCCATTGAAATATATAAGGCGTTATTATCAGTAACACCAATATCATATATGGTAATGATGTTTGGATGATGCAATGAGGCAACAATGCGGCCTTCAGCAAGGAAACGTTCAGTCTGACTTGAGTTCCCATTCTCGCCGGAGATCTCGAGTACTTTTAGAACAACCGGTCTGGAAAGGGATGTTTGTGTGGCGAGGTAAACCGTCGCCATGCCCCCTTTGGCTATACTTTTGTCGATTTGATAACCGGGTATTTCCATAAATTGGATTTTATGCCGTCAAATTATTTATGTTCAGAAACAAGAGAATACTGTTTATTTTAATTATTGGATACCAATTATACGGTTGTCATACCGTGAATACTGGTGACAATAATACTGCACCCGTGATAAATCTGATAAGTAATAATCATGATATTACTCACGTCATAAAATCAGGGTTTGTCACTCGCCCTGAATATTCCAACTTTTCTATATGTTACGGGCATACCTGCCAATATTATGCTGTACTTGCCCTGACCGATGATGAATGGCACAAGATCAGGCCGATATTTAATTTAACTGCTGATTCTGCCGAACAGTAACGTGAGCAAATCCGTGAAGCCATTGCCATGCTTGAAACCATGGCCGGTGCGATGACCGGCACTTCTAATGACAAGGCCGGGAGTTTTGCAGGAATGGGTGAGGAAGGCCAGATGGATTGTGTAGACGAAGCAACCAACACATCATCATATCTGACCATGCTCCAAACTGATAATTTGTTGAAATGGCATACCGTAGATCATCGCGTCAGCCGCGGCATTGGCAGCTTTCAGGCACCGCATTTTACGGCAGTAATCCGTGAAAAAGGGAGAGGAAAATATTTTGCCGTTGGCTCCTGGTTTCTGGATAATGGGGAGCCTCCATTTGTAGTGCCTTTGCCAGTATGGGAAAAAGGCTGGAGGCCGGACGACCCGTTTTAGAAGGTCCGTAGAGAACTCGCTCACTGATAAATAAGCACATACTGAATAATACAAGGAAAACAGAAATGCCATCGGCTAGATCCACAGAAAGACGCAATGCAGCCAGGCAGCAGATTGAACATATGTTGGCAGAACGCCAGCAATTGTTTGCGTTGTTGCTGCAGGCCTCAAATCTGGATGCTGGCAGTATGGAGTCCCAGGATGAAGAATTGCTTGTAGAATTTTGCGAAATGCTGGTTGATTATATTGCAGCAGGCCATTTCGGGTTATATGAAAGGATCGCAAAAGGCAGGGAAAGGCGTCAGGACGTTGCCAGTATTGCAAAAAATATTTATCCGCAGATTGAACAGTCCACACAACAGGCTCTGGCTTTCAGCGAAAAATATAGCGCAGGTAATAAAAACAATCACACGAACCTGACCAATGATTTATCAAGTCTTGGGATGATACTGGCAGTCCGCATTGATCTGGAAGATCAATTAATCGCAAGGATACTTGGTTAATAGCTTAAATAATTAATTATTCCGATGATGAGTGACATAACGGCCTTCCACAAACTCATCAAAATATTCTGCAAGCATGGGATTGTTGACCGGGGTTTGTGAATCATCTATATCAAGGTTGCGTTCAGCCACATAGGTTTCATAGGAAGCATTATGCACCAGAACGGTATACCAGGGTTTGTCCACCGGCGGCCGGGTCAGGGCGATCTGGTTATACCATTCTTCAGTGCCCTGATAGCCCGGATCGACATCTACTATAACACCACGGTAGTTGAACAAGTTGTGCACCACCAACTGCCCGACCGTGAATTTTGCCTTGAATACCCGCATGCTTGACCCTGATTACATCATCTGCTCCTTTGGTTATCATAGCAGATTAATATTACCGACTTGGGCCAAATAGTGAATTCTGATTTTACCAGACGCGATTTATCTGTGGTCTGGCATCCCTGTACACAGATGAAGGATCACGAAACCTTGCCGCTGATACCGGTACGCAAGGGCTCGGGTATTTGGATAGAAGATATGGACGGCAACCGTTATATCGATGCTATCAGCTCCTGGTGGGTAAATATCTTTGGGCACTGCCATCCGCAAATCAATGCAGCTATTAAATCGCAACTGGATCAACTGGAACATGTCATCTTTGCCGGATTTACCCATGAACCGGCTGTGAATCTATCGGAAAAACTTATCGGTATAACACCACCAGGTCTCAGCCGCTGTTTTTATGCTGATAACGGTTCTTCCGCAGTGGAAGTCGCATTAAAAATGAGTTTTCATTATTGGCGCAACCGGGGGCAGCATAATAAAACAAGGTTTATCAGTCTGGAAAACAGTTATCACGGTGAGACTATCGGTGCTTTATCAGTTGGCAACGTACCTCTTTATAAAGAAACCTATGCGCCGTTATTACTGGATACAATCTTTGCAAAGTCTCCCGATTGCTTTGATCGTGTACCTGGAGTCAGCTGGGAAGCGCATTCAAGAGAACGTTTTGCCAGCATGGAGGCCATACTGAAGCAGCATGCCGATGAAGTTTGTGCCGTGATAGTGGAACCCCTGGTGCAATGTGCGGGCAATATGCGCATGTATCATCCGGTGTATCTGTCTTTGTTAAGGGCAGCCTGCGATAAATATGATGTGCACCTGATCGCGGATGAGATTGCAGTTGGTTTTGGCAGGAGCGGAACCATGTTTGCCTGTGAACAAGCCAACATATCCCCCGACTTTATGTGTTTGTCCAAGGGACTGACAGGGGGTTACATGCCTTTTTCAGTCACGCTCACAACTGATAAAATCTATCAGGCATTCTATGATGATTATGAAAACCTGACGGCGTTTCTGCATTCGCACAGTTTTACCGGCAATCCTCTGGGTTGCAGTGCGGCCCTGGCTACATTGGACATCTTTGCCACGCAACCGGTACTTGAAAATAACCAGGTATTATCAAAATGCATGCATGATTTGACTGCTGACCTTGTTGATCATCCGCATGTCGCCGAAGTCCGGCAACGGGGCATGATCCTCGCTATAGAAATGATCAAGGATAAAAAATCCCGCACACCGTTTCCGTGGCAGGAACGCCGTGGCCTGACAGTATATCAATATGCGCTCACTCAAGGTGTATTGTTGCGGCCAATTGGAAATGTGGTTTATCTGATGCCTCCTTATGTAATTACACCGGATGAGATCGCAAAAGTAGTTGAAGTTGCCAAAACGGGGATAGCAAGGGCAACACAATAGATTTATGCGTATACCAAGAATCTATCTTGAACAGGCGCTTGCAGAAAATACAAACTGCCTGTTGTCAGATGATGCCGCACATCATGTGAGCAGGGTACTGCGCATGAAGTCAGGGCAATCAATAAGCCTGTTCAATAGCCGGGGCGGATATTTCGATGCCATCATTACCAGGATAGATAAACGCAATGTGGAAGTTGCAACAGGCGATCATCATCCTGATGAATGTGAATCACCATTGGCCATTACCCTGGTGCAGGGAATCTCGCGTGGTGAACGTATGGATTATACTTTGCAAAAGGCCGTTGAACTGGGCGTGCAGCACATTATCCCGGTGTTGTGTGAATATACCAACGTCAAACTGGATGATGAGAAAAAACAAAAACGGCATGAACACTGGCGGAAGATTATTATCAATGCCTGCGAACAATGTGGCCGCAACCGGATCCCGTCCCTGGCGCTTACACAGGAACTGGATGGATGGCTTGACATTGACACCAATGAATTAAAGTTAATTCTGCACCCGGGCACCTCCGTGCAATTATGTCAGTTGGAAAATAAACACAGCAAGGTGGCTCTGCTGGCCGGACCGGAGGGTGGATTCAGTGATATTGAGGTGGCCCATGCAATGAAGCATGGTTATCAGCCGATTACTTTAGGTCCACGCATTCTGCGAACTGAAACGGCAGCACTGGCCGCAATAACTGCCTGCCAGGTATTATGGGGTGATCTTAAATAACAGAAATGCGGTAGAATAAACGTTTTAATCAAATCACTGAATTGGGTGTCATTTCGACCAAAGGGAGAAATCCTTGTCTCGACCGTAGGGAGAGATCTATGTAAGATCCCTCACTTCGTTCGGGACGCCTACGGCGGATTTCTCGCTACGCTCGAAATGACAAGCCAGACTAAATCAAAAATAGCCCGACTATAACAAAATCAAATCATGCCGATGCAATCCGTACCTCATCTCACGACCGCCCAGATAGGCCCCATGCTCATGGTTGAAAGCCATTTGCAGGAGCACCTTGCAGATATCGAATCCTGGTTTCGTAACCAGTGGCGGAGTATCAAGGAACCCTTTTATGCCTCAGTCGATATACGCAATGCCGGTTTCAAGATCGCACCGGTCGACACCAATCTGTTCCCGGCAGGATTTAATAACCTCAATCCTGCCTTTGAAGCCTTGTGCATACAGGCTGTGCAGTTGGCTATAGAAAGGATGAATACCCGGATCGATCGCATATTAATCATTCCGGAGAACCATACCCGTAACCTGTTTTATATGGAAAGTCTGGGTGTTCTGAAGGAGATCATCGAGAAGGCCGGATTTGAAGTCAGACTGGGATCCATGTTCCCTGATTTGACGGAACCTAAGGAGGCTACTCTCGAATCAGGCCGCAGTCTTTTACTGGAGCCTTTGCTCAAGGAAGGTAACAGGATCGGTGTTGATGGTTTTATTCCGGAACTGGTCATTTTGAATAATGATCTTTCATCAGGCCGTCCGGCACTACTGGAAGGTTTGGACCAGCGTCTTACACCACCACTCAATATGGGCTGGTCAAATCGTTTGAAGTCCATGCATTTCGGACAATATAAAATGGTAGCGGAAGAATTTGCAAAACATATTGATCTCGATCCATGGTTGATTGATCCCTTGTTTCGCAACTGTGGCGAGATTGATTTTATGAAGCGGGAAGGGGAGACGTGTTTGTCCAGAAATGTTACGGCCCTGCTGGAGAATATCCAGAAGAAATATGATGAATATAGTATCAAAAGTGAGCCGTATGTTATGGTCAAGGCCGACGCCGGGACTTACGGCATGGGCATCATGACGGTAAAAAGTCCTGACGAAATCAGTGTTCTGAACCGTAAACAACGCACACGCATGGCTACAGTCAAGGAGGGACAGAAGGTAACCAAGGTGTTGATACAGGAAGGTGTTTATACTCATGAGACCTGGGGCGAACCGCCAGCGGTGGCAGAGCCCGTGGTGTATCTGATTGGCCATAGTGTGGTGGGCGGCTTTTATCGTGTGCATTCTGCACGGGGCGTAAATGAAAATCTGAATTCACCGGGCATGCGTTTTGAGCCACTCGCATTTGAAGATTGCTGTATCTCCCCGGAGAAAAGCCTGTCCCCTGATGCGCATCCGAATCGTTTTTATGCCTATGGGGTGATTGCAAGACTGGCGATGCTGGCGGCAGCGAGGGAAATGGCCGCTTAAAAACTATTACGCTCGGCCATACGTCGTTAAAAACCGGCTTGAAATGCGGGGCCGGGAAGCGGCATACTAATTTGTAAACTCGGCTTTGGCATCCTGCGTCGCTCTACCGCCTACATCCATATAGGCGTCCGCTTTCGATCCGGTTTTTGCCTCGTCTGGCCTTCGCTCATGACGTTTTCAAATAATCGTTAAAAAATTATTTTCCTGATTTCAATACGCTCCGTAATTGACCCAGATTACGGCGGCTGACTTGCAGTGAAACAGGCACCCCCACAAGCGTTACGACAGAGGTGCCATCATTATTCTTCCTGAGTGTATCAATATATTCACGCGCTATCAGGGCATTGCGGTGTATCCTCACGAACCGGTCCTTGAATTCTTCTTCAAGCGCAATCAGTGATTCATCCAGCAATAGTTCACCACTGGACCAACCGGCAATGACATATTTCTGATCTGCCTTGAAATAGCGTATATCCTTGACTGAGACCAGTTTGAGTTGACCGTTGATGGTTGCACTGAGATGACCACGGGATTGCAATGTTTTATCAGTTTTTCGCAATTCAGCGATATGGCCACGTTGTAAAATTCTGGCACGTTGCAATGCCTGATCGAGGCGGATTTTGCGTATTGGTTTGAGTAAATAATCCACTGCCTGTGTTTCAAACGCCTGCAGGGCATGGTCCTGATAGGCGGTAGTAAAAATTACTGCCGGTGCAAATTCCAGTGAAGTGAGATGGTGTGCAACTTCCAGTCCATCCATGACCGGCATGCGGATATCAAGTAACACCACATCCGGATGTTCATTGGATATTTTATCCAGTGCGGCCAGCCCGTGTTCAGCCTCGGAGATTTCGTGATCAGCAGCCAGTTCATTGATCAGGCCAATCAGTCTTTCTCTGGCAAGTTTTTCATCATCAACGATCAGTATTTTCATTTTTCCAGGGCAGCGTAATTTCTGCGTGATAGCGGTCATCTGAAACGTAGGTTTCCAGTTTGCCATGATTACCGAAAAAGGCCTTGATACGTTGCTGGATATTTTCCTGCGCCAATTTGTTTCCATCATGATGTTCAGGATAAGCATCCATCGGTAATGGATTATCAATGTCTATCGTAATGTGATTGCCGGTTTTTTTACCAGTGATGTGGATGGTGCCACCACCAGCGAGTGTTTCGATACCGTGATAGATAGCGTTTTCAATCAAGGGTTGCAGGGTCAGTGCGGGCAGTTGCACATTACCGGGCAGTGAATCCAGGTCCCAGATCACCCGTAATCTTTCACCCAGCCGGTGCATCTCGATACGCAGGTAGCGTTTGCATAATGCAAGTTCATCGTCCAATCTTGATAATGATTGGGCATCTTTCAAACTGACGCGGAAAAGGTCGGAGAGATCTTCGATAGCTTCTTCTGCCAGTCGTGGTTCCTTGCGGGTCAGGCTGGCAATGGTATTCATGCAATTAAAAAGGAAATGTGGCCGGATTCTGGATTGCAGGGCCTCTATACGCGCAGCTGCCTCTGACTCAATATTCCTGTGTCTTTGGTGCTGGACATAGAAATAGCGCAGGGCCAGGGCGCTGACAATCGCGCTGATCCCCATACAGCGGGTTAAAAAAATACCATGTGTCTGCGTCAGTAAGTCGGCAACAGCCAGTGAATTTTGCAATATCCACCAGGTGATCTCGGTGATAATAAAAGAGACCAGCAGCATCAGTAAATAACTGGTTGAAGCCGCCTGATAATCCGGCAAACGATTGAGCCAGGGGCGGGAGACGCACAATACTGCTATACAGGACAGCGCGACCCACTGGATGAATAGTGATTTCAACGCCAGAGAAAATGCGCCGTTCTGGATATTACCAGCTTCGGCCAGTGTCAGTACCAGCGCCAATAGTTCTCCGATCAACACGACCACAAATAGCATACGTACCCCGCAAAAATCGGGCAGAAATGAACTATTGGCGGGAGTTTCCGGTTTCATGGTTATGGTCAAAAAAGGAAATTTTTTGTTTGTCCCTTACGGTATAATGATGTCATTACACATATTTGCACAGTCAAGCATGAATCTGATATGACGTCAAAATCCAGCAAGAAGAAACCCCCTAAAAAGCTCTGGGGTGGCCGGTTCTCTGTCGCGACCCATGCCTTCGTCGAGCAATTCACCCAGTCTGTCTCCTATGACCAGCGGTTGTATCATTGTGACATTATGGGCTCAATTGCTCACGCCCGCATGCTGGTGCATGTGAGGGTGTTGACAAAAAATGAAGGTGAAAAGATTGTTAAGGGTCTGCAAGCCATTGAGTCAGAAATCGGACAAGGCCGGTTCAAGTGGGATACTGCCCAGGAAGATGTACATATGAATATTGAATCTGCACTGATCGCACGCATCGGTGAAGTGGGCAAGAAGCTGCATACCGGACGTTCACGCAATGATCAGGTAGCGACGGATATCCGTCTTTATTTGCGGGCCGAGGTGGATCTGATTCGTCAACTGTTAACAGCCGTCATGACTGCCATGCTGGATCTGGCAGAACGCGAAATAGATACCATCATGCCCGGATACACCCATTTACAGACGGCTCAGCCGATTACATTTGGTCATCATGTCATGGCGTGGTTTGAGATGATGTACCGGGACAGCTTGCGTCTGGAAGATTGCCGGAATCGTATTGATGTTTTACCGTTGGGTGCAGGCGCACTGGCGGGGACCAGTTATCCGATAGATCGGGAATACACGGCAAAATTACTTGGCTTCGGTGCGATTGCTGAAAATTCGTTGGATGCAGTGAGCGATCGGGATTTTGCTATTGAATTCTGTAATTGCGCAGCATTGATCATGATGCATTTATCACGTTGTTCGGAAGAACTGGTCCTGTGGTTATCACAGCAATTTGCCTTCATTGAACTGGATGATGCATGGTGCACGGGTTCTTCCATCATGCCACAGAAAAAAAATCCGGATATTCCGGAATTGGTTCGTGGCAAAACCGGACGAGTGTATGGTCATCTGATGGCCTTGTTGACACTCATGAAGGCCCAGCCATTGGCCTATAATCGTGATAATCAGGAAGATAAATTGTCCCTGTTTGATACTGTTGATACGGTCAAGGGATGTTTACAGGCCTATATCGGCATGATTCCATCCATCACGGTCAGGGCGGACAACATGCGCACGGCGGCCCAACGCGGATATGCCACAGCAACCGATCTGGCGGATTATCTGGTCCGCAAGCAAGTCCCGTTCCGGGATGCCCATGCTATTTCCGGTGAGGCCGTGCAGTATGCCATTGCCCGGAACAAGGATCTGTCTGAATTAACACTGCGGGAATTGCAGCAATTCAGTAAAAAAATTGCAAAAGACGTTTTTGCCTGTCTAACTCTGGAAGGCTCAATCGCAGCGCGTGCACATATCGGTGGTACTGCGCCGGTCCAGATCAGAAAAGCCATCAAGCGCGGACGGCAACGCCTGAAAAAGTTACAGAGAAATGAGGAAGCAAGTGAATGACTAAATTGATTAAATTATTGCTGGGTTTGACCCTGGTATTAATAGTCACCGTTATCGTCGTAGTGGCTGGTGCGCTGATGTATTTTGATCCGAACCAGCACAAGGATTTTATTATCTCCAAGGTTGAAAAGGCGACGGGCCGGTCCTTCGCTGTCACTGGTGAAATCGATCTGACTTTTTATCCGTGGTTGGGCCTGGAAGCCGACGGAATCACGCTGGGCAATGCCAACGGTTTTGGTGATGAACCTTTTCTCCATGCAGACATGGTGGCGTTTCGTATAAAGACCATGCCCTTGTTTAAAAAACAGTATGAACTGGATACGCTCAGATTGCATGGGCTTGATGTCAATCTTGCAAAAAACGAACAGGGTATTACTAACTGGGATGATCTTGCCAGCGACAAACCCGGCAAAAAACGGGACCCCTTACAGTTTGCAGCAGTAGTACTGGGCGGTATAGATGTCAAGGATGCACAGATCACCTGGCAGGACAAGACGACAGATCAGAAGATCAAGATCACAGATCTTGGTGTGACTACGGGTGAGCTGATATATGGCGCCCCGGTTAGTCTCAAAGTTGCACTTAAGGCAGAAGCCAGCAAACCGGCAGTGAAGAGTGATCTGAAACTGGATGGTGTGTTGAACTATAATCTGGATACCGGGATATATTCCTTCAAGCCCATCGATCTCACGGCGAAGTTGACTGGCAAAGGCGTTCCTGGTGGCTCTGCTGATCTTGTATTCAAAGCCGCTGTTGAATCCAACCTGAAGAATGACACTGTCCAGGTCGATGATCTGAGTTTGGATGTACTGGGTACCAGTATCAAGGGTACGCTGACTGCAAACCGGGTCAGTTCCGGTCAACCGGATACCAGTGCGCAACTCACGGTCAAGAGTGATGATTTGACCCGGATGCTCAGTCTTCTCGACCCCGTATCTGCAACCGAACTGGCGCGTCTGCATGATCGCTCAGTCGATATCAAACTGAATCTGTCCGCAAATCCGGGACAGGGGAATGTGCAGGTGTCGCAATTCGACGCAAAATTGCTGGGCGCGAATATTCAGGGGCAGGTGGATGCCAGTAATCTCCAAAGTAATGCTCCTTCAGCCAAGGGTATGTTAAAGGCGACGGGGCCGGATCTGCCTGCCTTGATGCAGGTTATTGGCCAGTTTGAGGGGGGCAAGGAACCGAAGCTCAAGGACTATGGCCAGCGTTTGTCCAAAGTGGCTGAAAAATCTTTTGATGTCTCCGCAGAATTTGATACGGATCTCGAGAGCGGGAATGTGCATGTCCCTACCTTTGCGGTCAAGGCACTCGGTATTACTGCAAACGGGCAACTGGCTGCAAAAGGGATGAATACCAGTGCTGGCAAGGTGGAAGGCAAATTGTCATTGCACGGGGAAAAACTGGCCACTGTGTTGACGGCCTTTAATCAGAAGGCGCTCGGTGAAGTCTTGCAGGTGATTAATATCGATGCAGGAGTCAGTGGCTCAGGGAAAGAGATCATACTGAAACCCCTGGCAGTCAAAGCCACATTTGCGGGCAAACAGATCCCGAATTCCCCGGCGGATGTCACACTGAATGCAGACACCAGAATGAATCTTGAAAAAGAAACATTGGCAGTGAACAACATGAAGCTACAGGGACTGGGACTGAATGTTGCTGGCGATATCAATGCGGTTAAATTCCTGGGCGGGAAACCGGCAGTGAATGCCAAACTGGATGCAAAAGGCAATGATCTTGCGCTGGCATTCAAGCTGGCCGGTATTGAACCTCTCGCCACGCAACTGGCCGGTCTTCAGGACCGATCATTTGATATCAAGACCGGTCTCGATGCGGATCTTGAGAAAGGAAATATCAAAATCTCCAGTCTGGATGCCAAAATGCTCGGTGCCACCATCAATGGCCAGATCGATGCCGCCAATATTCAATCCAAAGCGCCATCAGCCAAGGGCAAGCTAAAGGCAAGCGGGCCGGACCTGCCGGCATTGATGCAGGTGATCGGCCAGTTTGAAACCGGCAAGGAACCGAAACTCAGGGATTACGGTCAGCGTCTGGCCAAAGTGCCTGACCGCGCGTTTGATATCTCCGCTGATTTTGATGCTGATCTGGATAAGGGGAATATCAATATACCCATTCTGGCAGCAAAGACCTTGGGTGTCAGTGTTAATGGTCAGTTAGATGCCAAAAACATGAATGCAAACAATGCCAGTATCGACGGGAAGCTTTTGCTTAAGGGTGAAAAGCTGGCCGGAGTGCTGAGCGCATTTGGTCAGGCCGGCCTAGGCGAAGTAATGCAGGTCATCATGATAGATGCCGGTATCAAGGGGGCCGGGGGTGATTTTGTTCTCAGTCCGTTGCAGGTCAAGGCCACCTTCGCCGGTAAGCAGATTCCGAATTCACCCGTCGATATGAATTTCAGCGCCAATGCGCGTGCCAATCTGGATAAACAGACTCTGGCAATTGAAAATATTTCTCTGCAGGGGTTGGGACTGAATGTCAAAAGTAACGTAAATGCCAGCCAGATATTGGACAAGCCGGTGTTTGGCGGAGATTTGTCAGTCTTGGAATTCAATTTGCGCCAGGTTGCGCAACAGTTGAACCAGACTCTCCCGAAAACTGCCGATAAAAATGTATTTAATAAAGTTGCATTACAGGCAGGTTTCACAGGCAGCACAGACAGTTTCAGTCTGAAAGATTTGAAATTGCAACTGGACGAGACTCAATTGCAGGGAAATTTGTCCATCGCAAAATTTACCCAGCCGGACATTCAATTTGGAATAGGTATCGATTCTATAAATGCCGACCGGTATCTTCCTCCCGTTGCCAAGGGCAAGCCGGTTACCCCCGAGAGTGCTGCCGGGGCTGCCGCAACGGAATTACCCCTGGATACGTTGCGTTCTCTCAGGCTCAACGGTGAACTGCTTATCGGGCAATTGATTTTGTCCAACGCAAAAATGAAAAACGTGAAACTGGCTATCAAGGCCAGAGACGGGGATATCCGTCTGGAGCCCGTTGCTGCCGAACTCTATCAGGGCAAATATCAGGGCACGGTTGCCATGGATGCCAAAGGTAAAGTACCCAATATTGTAATCAATACGCAATTGACTGGCGTGCAACTGGATCCCTTGCTCAAGGATTACCTGCAGCAACCGGAAAGCCCACTGGTGGGGATCGCGGACATATCGTTTAACCAGTTGACTGCCAGCGGCAGTGATGCAACCCGGATCAAACGCAGTATGATGGGTAAAGGAAAATTCAGTGTCAAAGATGGCATCTTGCGAGGGGTTGATGTCAACAAGACGCTTGAACAGGTTGAAATCATGATTGAGAGCAAACGTTTTGGTAATGTTAACTCGGAAGGAGAAACAAAATTTGAGCAACTCAGTGGGACGCTGGATATCAACCAGGGAATTGTGCACAACAAGGATATGTTAATGACGGCAACTGGTTTTACGCTAACAGGACAAGGCATGCTGGCAAATCTGAACGATGAAACCATCAAATATGATATGAAAGTCAATGTTGTTGAAACCAGCGCAACCCATGGTGAACAACGCTACAACATTGGTGGTTATGAGATACCTGTGAAATGCCGTGGCCAGTTAGGCAAACCGGATTGTAAACCGGATCTGGGAGATATTGCCAAGGTTCTGTTGCAAAAGGGCGGGGAAGAAAAGCTGAGAGGTTTGCTGGAAAAATCACTGGGCATAGAATCAGCCACACCGGCTGAAACGACTCCTGCAGAATCAACGGTACAGGAACAACCGGTTACCACAGAACAAACGACAACACAGGAACAGTCGGCCACAATCACAGAACAACCAGTAACGGCTGAGCAAACAACCAAGAAAAAGAAGAAAAAGTCGACAGAAGATCAGCTGAAAGAAGGTCTTGAAGACGCGCTCAAGGGTTTGTTTGATTGAAAATGTTTGCTGTAGTTGCATTACTGCAGTTGTGTCTGATTGGAAATGTATATGCCGGGAAAATACGCCATGCCTCTGTACAATACAGCGAAGGTGTTTTCTCAGTGGAATTTGATGCGTTGGTATCTGCAGAGCAGCCAGAGATATACACTTTACTGACTGATTATGATCATTTTTTCCGTCTCAATGATATCATTGTTGAAAGTGCAGTGATCAATAAACAAAGTGATCTGGTAAAGAAATACCGCCTGTTGTTACAGGCATGCATTCTGTTTTTCTGTCGTGATGTGGTCTTGATAGAAGATGTGCAGGAGAATGGAAGAGATGAAGTGATAGCAGTAGTTGACCCTGTGCTGAGTAATTTCAGTTCTGGACGAAGCATTTGGAAAATATTGCCGGCAGGTGCTGGACAAACCAGTATCATGTTACGAAGAAAACTGGAACCATCGTTCTGGATTCCACCGCTGATTGGTCCCTGGGTGATGAAAAACAAAATGCTGCAGGAATTATCCGTGATGTTGACTCGATTGGAACAATATGCCAGTGATCAGTCAGGCACCTGATTTTTCAGAACAGGTGTTAAACTGGTTTAACCGGCATGGCCGGCGCGATCTCCCCTGGCAAAAAGATCTTACCCATTACCGTGTTTGGGTCTCCGAGGTCATGTTACAACAAACACAGGTCAATACAGTTATTCCGTATTTCAATAATTTCATGGGTCGCTTTGTCAACATCAAGACATTGGCCGAAGCAGATCTGGATGAAGTACTGTATTACTGGACGGGACTTGGCTATTATGCGCGGGCCAGAAACCTGCATCACACGGCACGGATAATCATGGAAGAACACAAGGGCCTTTTTCCGTCGACTGTTGATCAATTAATGTCACTGCCGGGGATAGGCCGGTCAACAGCCGGGGCAATACTTGCACTGGCATGTAACCAGCGCCATCCTGTACTGGACGGCAATGTGAAACGGGTATTGACGAGGTATCACGGGATCGAAGGCTGGCCGGGTCAGTCTGCAGTAGAACGGGAATTATGGGAATTAGCCATGCAACATACACCGGAGAAAAATGTTGCAGACTATACCCAGGCTATGATGGATCTCGGTGCAACCGTATGTCTACGCAGACATCCCCGTTGCGAGATATGTCCGGTTAGCAAGGACTGCTTCGCAAATAATTATTCACGGCAACATGGATTACCTCAGATAAAACCAAAAAACAAAATGCCTGTAAGAAAAACAATTTTTGCAATCCTGGAGAATTATCAGGGTAAAATATTACTGGAACATCGTCCTCCTGCAGGGATATGGGGCGGGCTTTGGGCATTTCCGGAATGTTTTCATGAAGATGATATTCAGTCCTGGGTAGAAACAAAATTTGGTTATTCAATAAACAAGCTGGAATATAAAGCTCCGATACGTCATACCTTCAGTCACTTTCACCTGGACATCATGCCTGTGCATGCAAGCGTCAAAACACGCAATAGCAAAATCAATGGTGAAGATCGTTATTGCTGGTATGAACCCTGGGGTAAAAAATATCTGGGCATGGCAACACCAGTAAAAAAACTGTTGCAGGAAATAACGCTTAACCTTGTGAGTAAATAAAAAAAATGGCCAGAACCGTACAGTGTGTAAAATTGAATAAAGAGGCAGAGGGACTTAAATTTGCCCCCTATCCGGGCGAGCTCGGCAGGCGTATCTTTGAAAATGTGTCCCAGGAGGCCTGGAAGATGTGGCTGGCTCACCAGACCATGTTAATTAATGAATACCGTCTGACCCCGATCGAGCCCAAGGCCAGAAAGTTCCTGGAGGAAGAAATGGAAAAGTTTTTCTTCGGCCAGGGTTCGGAAAAGCCCAAAGAATATATTGCCCCAAAGGAGTAACTGATAACTTGACGGAACGGCAATAGCCCGGTTTAATACGCGCTCTGTTTATCCCTGCCGGGAAGTCCGCAAGTATTACAAGGGCCGTTTCTTATAACTTTTCACTTGTAACTTGTTACTGGTTTTCTAAATGGCTAGGTAGCTCAGTTGGGCAAACCGGATAGAGAAATTTGTCCAGTGGACATTTTTCCGGCTGACAATTTCGCCGGGAGCGAAATTGGGAAACCGCAGGTTTCCCGTAGGGCGAACACCACGGATGGTGTGAGTCAACGCCTTGTCAGAGGATGACAAGGCCGGTGGTTATCGAAGTCGGAAAAATTGCGCCATGAATGATGAATGGCATGTAAAATTTCATATTATGGCTAGGTAGCTCAGTTGGTAGAGCAGGGGACTGAAAATCCCTGTGTCGGTGGTTCGATTCCGCCCCTGGCCACCATTAACTACAGTCACAAGTCACAAGCGAAAAGTAACAAGTTAACTGAAAGTCCGGGCTATTCGGACAAATAAGGCCTCCAATCAAAATTTTTATCACCGATTACCAGAAAATCTGGATTCAGCAGGGATTCTCTTGTGTTATAGCGCAACGGCTTCAATCCTTCATCTGTTACCATGCCGCCAGCTTCCTCAACAATGCATTGTGCAGCAGCGGTGTCCCATTCGGAAGTCGGTCCGAAACGTGGATAGATGTCCACAATCCCTTCTGCAACCATGCAGAATTTGAGAGAACTGCCGATGGCAAATATTTCAATATCGCCCAGCCTTTTAAAGAAGGCCTGTTGCCTCTCGCTGCCATGGGAACGGCTGCCGGCAACTGTGAAATGTCCGGTATTTGTAGTTCTTGTTTGTATTTGCTGTAGCTGTTCATTATTTAATTGTTTATAAGCGCCATTACCCTTGCTGGCAATATAGGTCACGCCGGTCACAGGCACATGTACCACACCAAGCACAGGCCGATGATCTTCAATCAGGGCTATATTGACCGTAAATTCACCATTGCGTTTGATGAACTCGCGGGTGCCATCCAGCGGATCTACAAGCCAGTAATATCGCCATTTTTGTCTGGTATCAAACGGTAAAGCAGCAGACTCCTCGGAAAGCACTGGAATATCCGGCGTGAGTGATGCCAGTCTGTCGCAAATGGCCTGGTGGGATGCCAGATCCGCTGCAGTCAGCGGAGAGTTGTCACCTTTGTGTTCAATGGCAAAATCAGATTCATAATTTTCCAGGATCCGGCTGGCCGCTTCTTTGGCGATATTACTGATTTTTATCGTTAATTCGGTTAGGGATGGCAGGTTAGAATATGGTTTGTTCATCTAATATATTTTACGGTAATCAGCTCAACAAATGAAATCGGACATCACAGGAATTGATATACTATTTATATGATTAACTGGAACGATGTTGACACTGTATTACTTGATATGGACGGCACATTGCTCGATCTGTATTTTGATAATTATTTCTGGCAGGAATATTTGCCTAAGCACTGGGGAGAAAAACATGGTCTGGATGTGGAAACTGCCAAACGCGAATTGGTTCCCAGATTCAAGAGCAGGGAAGGCACTCTTTCATGGTATTGCCTGGATTTCTGGTCGGACGAGTTGAATATTGATGTTTTAAAACTGAAAGCAGACATTGAACATCTGATACAGCTTCGCCCGTCTGCACTTGAGTTTCTGGAATCGCTCGTATCCCGGGACAAGATACCAGTGATGGTCACGAATGCCCATCAGGATCTGATTACAATGAAACTTGAAAAGACTGGGATTGGGAAATATTTTCGTGAGGTGATCAGCTCGCATCGGCTGGGCGCGCCAAAAGAAGAAGGGGAGTTCTGGCATAAATTAAATCAGGGTATGAATTTTACCCCAACCAGGACAATATTGATTGATGATAACCTGATGGTACTCAGGACGGCCCGTTCATACGGGATTTCAAATCTGTTCAGCATTGCCCGCCCGGATAGTCAGGCGCCGGTACGTGATACGGAAGAATTCATGGCTATCCATGATTTCAGGGATGTACTATAAATTATTTTCTGCAGGTAAAGATAAAATCCCAGATCTGATGTTCCAGTTTATGGCCTCTTGTCTCAAATTTTGTCAATGGCCGCCAGTGTGGACGGGGGGCAAACTGGCCATGACCTGACAGGTTTATTAATTCCTTGTTTTCGGCAAATACTTCAAGGATGTGTTCTGCGTAATCTTGCCAGTCAGTTGCGATAAAGACACGAGCGTGCGATTTCAGACAGGGTTTTAATAAATTGAGTAAAGGTTGACTGATAAGGCGCCGTTTATGGTGGCGTTTTTTGGGCCAGGGATCAGGAAAGAAAATGTATACCATATCCAGGCTGTTCACCGGGATCTGATATTGTAATAACTCGATAACATCGTGATTGCTGATACGGACATTCGTTAATCCATTTGCCACGATTTGCCTGAGCAGACTTCCGATGCCGGGCCGGTGCACTTCCACTGCCAGATAATCATTTTCCGGATGATTTGTGGCTAGCATAATTGTTGTGTCGCCCATACCGGTCCCTATATCGAGGATTTTCGGGGCAGACCGGTGAAAGATTTTATCAAGTTCGATCTCCGCATGACTGAATTCAATACCGAATTGATCCCAGTAATGCTCAATCGCGTGACGTTGACTCTCCGTAATACGGCCCTCACGCCGCACAAAACTGCGGATATGGTTAGCTGTATTGTTCACAGTCGAATTCTGATAATCCGGCCCGGCGAGTTATTGATCAGAAAAATTGCCCATCAATCGGTGAAGTAGCACTGGCGTAAGCCCGGCGTGGCATACGTCCGGCAAGATAGGCCTCACGGCCTGCCTCTATGGCCTTTTTCATGGCGGAAGCCATCAGCGCCGGATTTTTTGCTTCTGCGATGGCTGTATTCATAAGCACGCCATCACAACCGAGCTCCATGGCAATGGTCGCATCAGAGGCCGTTCCCACACCGGCATCCACGAGGATGGGCACCTTGGCATTTTCAACAATGGTACGGATATTATAAGGATTGCGTATACCGAGGCCTGAGCCTATCGGCGCAGCCAGTGGCATGACAGCGATGCAACCCATTTCTTCAAAACGTTTGGCCATGACCGGATCATCCGTGGTGTAAACCATGACCTCAAAGCCATCAGCTATTAATATTTCTGCGGCCTTGAGCGTTGCAGTAATGTCCGGATAGAGTGTTTTTTGATCGCCAAGCACTTCAAGTTTTACCAAAGTATGGCCATCCAGCAATTCGCGGGCGAGTTGACATGTCCTGATGGCACTGTTTACATCATAACAACCCGCTGTATTGGGTAATATGGTGTACTTGTCCGGTGAAATCACATCCAGCAGACTGGGTTCATCCTTGTTCTGGCCGATATTGGTACGGCGTATGGCAACTGTTACTATCTCTGCTCCACTCGCTTCAATTGCTTTGCCGGTTTCCTCAAGATCCTTGTATTTGCCCGTACCAACCAGCAGGCGTGAGGAATATGCTTTTCCGCCTATAAGTAATTTTTCGGCCATGGAATTTGTGAGTTCACTCATGTGAAATTGTCAGTCATAAATTATGTGGTGATGTATATTTTATACTAACCACCACCTATGGCATGCACAATCTCGATAATATCGCCGGAATTGAGAATGTGTGACTGAAACAAGCTGCGGGGGACAATCTGATGGTTGACTTCCACAGCCAGACGGCCAGAGAGATTCAGATCATCGAGCAAATCCTGAATGGTCAAGATATTGTCTATGCTGAGGGGATTGCCATTTAATTGTATATGCATAAATCTTGACTGTAATGTGCGGCAGTGCCACGGATCCTAGATTTTAATTTGCATCCCTTCCTTGGCAAGGTGACATTTCAGTGAAGAATTATTTTCTTTGATAATTTTTTCAGCGTGCTGATAGATAACATTAATGGCCTCGTCATCATAATTAGGATCATGGTGATAGAGATAAAGCTCCTTTACTCCGGCATCAATGGCCATATTGATGGTATCTATATAGCATGAGTGGCCCCAACCACGTTTTTTCTCATAATCTTCAGGAGTATATTGTGCATCATGAATAAGAATATCGGCGTTTTCTATGAGATCGAGTTCTGACTGGTGTTCCTCCTGGATCATATCGTCGTATAATATTTGTTCTTCCTCGTTTAATTCTCCGCGGCGCTGGCGGACTGATTTTTCTATAAAATTACATTCATTGTCAGAAATGTAGATTATAGTTTTTCCATTCACCCTCATGCGGTATCCATAGGTTGACCCAGGGTGGTGTACGTTACTGTATTCTATAGAGATTGGCCCATGCCGGAGTTTGTCTCTGTGAGGTGGAATATAGTGTATATTTGCGAGCCAGGATTCCGTGCCGACAGGGAAATAGGGTGCGCGCATCTGTGCCGAGACATGTTTTTTTATCTCGTCATCATCATCACCTGGGCCAAAAAAGCTGACCTTCCAGTCCGGAGAAAAGGCGGGCACAAAAAAAGGCAGACCACAGACGTGATCCCAATGGTAATGAGTCAGGATAATCAATAGTTCACGTATGTCCTTCTGCCGTATCAACTCGTTGCCAAAAGGAATAATGCCTGTGCCTGCATCGCAGATCAGTATATGGTCATCTACCCGGATTTCCACGCAAGACGTATTACCTCCCACATTCAGATGGGAGGCAAATGGCGCAGCATGGGACCCACGCACGCCCCAGAAACGGAGGTAAGCATTACTCATTTTTTAATCAGCCGGATTTTGTTTTCGCTTTAGTATATTTTACTATGACATCCGTAATTGTCTGCATCGGCATTGGTTTGGGTATGAAATCGAGCACCCCCAGTTCATTTGCTGCAAGCCGATCCTGTGCATAATCTTTTGAGCTTACCATAATAACAGAAGTATTCTTATGTAGAGGAAGTTTTCTTAGATCATTCAGTAATGTAAGGCCATTTTTGTCGGGAAGAATAATGCTCAAAATGAGCAGATCAGGCTTTGCATTATTGAGATAGGCCCACGAGTCAGCGGCCGAATCAAAGATCAAGAGCTCTATGCCCAGGTCCCTTGTGCTGCGCTCAAATAATTTTTTTATCGCCGGACTGTTGTCAACGACAACCACAGTCGGCCATTCGATTCCCATGATGCACAAGCCTATCGTCAATTCTGACCGGGAGATTAGCTCCAAGCCAGATAAAAAGTCAATATTAATCTATTGATTTAATTGGCTTTTTAAATATTATAAGTATTTTTATGGTGACGCTGATTGAGATGTTATTGCCTGTCACAAATGCAGTCTACACCAATTTAAAATGCTCCCAAATAGCCAGCATCAGGGATTTATATTCTCGGGATAATAAATTGGTCAAGGGCAGGGTATTGGAGCGGGTGATGGGAATCGAACCCACATTATCAGCTTGGGAAGCTGATGTTCTACCACTGAACTACACCCGCTAAAAAATACAAACGATTCCCATCACAGGTGATGGGCTTATTCCGTACCTCCATGTACTCCACCCTTAGGGCCAGTGTCGCTACGCTCCCCTGTTCAAAATCGCTCCCGGCGATTTTGTCGAACCCACATTATCAGCTTGGGAAGCTGATGTTCTACCACTGAACTACACCCGCTAAAAAATACAAACGATTCCCATCACAGGTGATGGGCTTATTCCGTACATCCATGTACTCCACCCTTAGGGCCAGTGTCGCTACGCTCCCCTGTTCAAAATCGCTCCCGGCGATTTTGTCGAACCCACATTATCAGCTTGGGAAGCTGATGTTCTACCACTGAACTACACCCGCGATGGTTGATGAATTCTACATGCCTTCCCTGGCGCTCATTAAGGCTTTGTTTCACACCGGCCTCGCCGTCCGCTGGCGAGGCGCTCAGCGGATAAAAGACACGTTAAGTGTCTTTTATTTGATCCGCTTCGCCCAATTATAAATCATCAAGCTTGAGCTTCAGGAGTATGAAATCCAGATTGTTGGTAAGCAGGCGATCCCGGGCCTCCTGCAGTTTTGCAGGATCTTTGTATGGCCCTACACGTACACGATGCCTGATATCACGTCCATTGATGACAACACGCTGGATATCGGCACTGACGCCCAGTAAAGCAAGCCTGGCTTTTACCTCATCCGCAGCTTCATATTGCTCAAATGAACCCACCTGCAGGATATAGACGCCGGAATCATCAGCGGCGATAGGCTCAGATTTTTTATTTTCTTCGGCCTCCCATTCCGAAACGTTAACTTCCATATTGGGTAGTATCTGATAAAACTCGAACTGGGGTTCGGTTATTCCTGTTTCTTCAATACTGTCGGCATCCGGAATTACGGGTTTTTTAATATTTTGAATCACCAGTTCCGGTGATTGATCTATCAGGATTTCTGTCTGATGTTCTTTCAGATAAACAATAAACGCAACAAATAACCCAATAACAAGCCCGGTTATAAATGGCATAACCGGCTGTAATTGTGTTGTTACAGTTTTTCCGTTCTTTTTACGGTTGATATTTTTATAGTCTCTGGTCATCAGACCACCATTATTACATTGCTTCAGGAGAGGAAACACCCAGGAGAAAGAGGCCATTCTGTATCACCTGCTGTATTGCAGAAACAAGACTGACACGTGCATTACGTAATTTCTCGTCCTCAACCAGTATCTGGCAGGCATTGTAATAAGTATGAAACTCATATGCGAGATCGCGCAGATAATAACCAATCTGGTGTGGCTCATAATTGTCGGCAGCTGTAAGAACAGTTTCGGGATAAGCAGAAAGCCTGGCGAGCAATTTGTGTTCATGCGTTTCTTCCAGCATGACAAGTTCTGCCACATCTGTTACCAATGAGAAACGAAAACCTTTCTCCTGCATCTGGCGTTTAATGCTACATATACGTGCGTGTGCATATTGTATGTAATAGACAGGGTTGTCTTGCGACTGGGATTTCGCCAGTTCCAGATCAAAATCCAGATGCTGATCACTTTTCCGCGTGACGTAAAAAAACCGTGAGGCATCCTTGCCGACTTCATCACGTAACTCCCGCAAGGTAACAAACTGGCCGGAGCGGGTAGACATCTGGACCTTATGACTCCCACGATACAGGGAAGCAAACTGTACTAGCAGTATATCCAGTTTCTGCGTGTCTATTTTGAGAGCCGAAAGTGCTGCCTTGATCCTGGCCATATATCCATGATGATCTGCGCCCCAGATATCAATCGCTCTGTCATAGCCCCGATCGAATTTTGATTTGTGATAGGCAATATCCGAGGCAAAATAGGTCAGTTGTCCGTTATCACGGATGACAACACGGTCCTTTTCATCGCCAAATTCCGTAGAGCGAAACCATAAAGCACCGTCTGCTTCATACAGGTGGCCATTCTTTTTCAATGTACCTATACAGGCATGAACATCATCGCTGGCAAGCAGTCCCCGTTCTGAAAACCAGCTATTGAAAACAACCCCGAATTCATCAAGGTCATTATTAATATCAGCAAGAATTTCGTTCAGTCCGGCATCAAATACATATTCATAGTTAGCATGACCCAGTGCACGCTTGATATATTCAATCAGGCTATCAAGTTGTTTTTCGCAATCTGTCTCATTATTGAGTAATGCATCAAGCCCGATGGTGTCTGTTTTTAACGATTCTATTTTCTCGTCATATATCTTGCCGGCAATGGATTTGACATAGTCTCCCTGATAGGCCTTTCCCGGAAGACGGATATCAACCCCGCATTTTTCAAGATATCGCAGATAGACACTCACAGCGAGAATGTCCATCTGCCGGCCGGCATCATTAATGTAGTATTCCCGGTCAACCTTGTATCCGATCGCCTCAAGTAGATTGGCTGTCGCCGCGCCATAGGCCGCACCACGGCCATGTCCGATATGTAAAGGTCCGGTTGGATTGGCGGACACAAACTCGATCAGTATTGATTTACCTTCGCCATGTCCGGAGCGTCCATACGTATCGCCGGAGGTTAGTATTGTATTAATGACCTGGAGATGGGCATGTCTGGTCAGGAAAAAATTGATAAAACCCGGCCCGGCAATTTCAATCTTCTCAATAAAATCTGTAGCGGGTATGTTTTCAACAATTTTTTCAGCAATTTTACGAGGAGTTAGATTTATCTGTGTGGACATCACCAATGCAGTATTTGCCGAAAAATCGCCATGCTTTTCATCACGCGGCTTCTCGATCTTGGTGGCGTCATTATCATTCAGTGCCAGCTTTTCTTTTTCACCAAGCCGGTTCAGTGATTGCCTGATCAGATCATGTAAAACCTGTTTCAAAGATTTCCCCTAAAAAAAGTTGCACATTGTAACCTGCTCCGGTAATGAGGAGAAGATAAGCAATATATAATGTAAGGATTTATTACTTTGAGATGCTGTTGGTCGTGAAGCACTTTATTTAACCACTGTCAGGCCGAGACTTTCCCAATCCTGCATGCCGCCACGATACCATTTCAGTTTGCTGGCTGGATAACCGAATACCAGCAGTGAGCGGATATTGGAAGGGGATTGCCCACACCAAAGGCCGTTGCAAAACAGGATTAATGTTTTTGCCCCGGAAAAATCCCAGAGACCTTCGCTTGTTCTTACCCCGAACCTCTCCTTGAAAATATCACTGATAGTGAATGGATCTGCGCCAGCACCCGGATTCAGAGCGGTCCAGGGGATATTGACAGATCCGGGTATTGTCCCTTTCTCAACCCAGTCCTGTGTGCGGGAGTCGACAACCAGTATTGAACTATCTCCTGCATTGATGCGTTTCAGGTAGTCCAGTAATTCAAGTTCCCCTATGGTTTCCACACCTTCTGCGATAGTTACAGGTTGAATACAGAATGGAGGGCACTTTCTGGATGTTTTTGCGTAAGCCGGGTTGATAATATTATCGGGATTCTGGTTTCGCATAATGGTTACATTTGTACCATTATGAACAACTTTAACTGAATCTATGTCTTCGGTTATGGCAACATCAACCGCCTGAGTGTCCAATGGACACAATAAGACCAGGAGAAAGTAAAACATAAATTCCCCCCTGTAATTTTTACACATAGTTTTGTTCCTCATGTTTCCCGCTTGTACTATCAGCAAGCAGAATAAATTCAAGAAGATAATCTTACAACATATCCTGTGGATCAATGTCCAGAGACCATCTGACCTTACGTCCGCTGGGCAGGTTTTCAAGGGAAATTATCCAGGGTTTTAGAATATTTCTGAGATGCTTCCGGTTAAGCATTTGCAGCAGCAATTGCATACGGTAATTTCCAGCCCGTTTTTCTATGGGGGCAATTATCGGCCCGAATATCTGCAACTGTGTGTTTATTGCTGGCAACAGATCACGGGCATCATGCAAAAAATGATTAATTTTATGCTGTTGATTTGCCTCTGCCCGTAACAACACCTGATAACAGAATGGTGGCAGCATGGTTTGCTTGCGTTCATCCAGTATCAACTTTGAGATTTTTTCATAATCATGCCCAGCCAGTGTTTTCAGTAAAGGGTGATCCGGGTGATGGGTCTGTATGATGACAGTGCCTGGTTTATCTGCGCGACCGGCACGCCCACTGACCTGCATGATGATCTGCGCCATACGTTCTCCCGCACGAAAATCGGCGCTGTATAGACCCTGATCCGCATCAATTATGCTTGCCAGAGTCACTTTCGGGAAATGGTGTCCTTTGGCCAGCATCTGGGTCCCAATCAGGATATCGATGTTTCCTTTCTCTGCATTTACCAGCATGGACTGGATAGCCCCCTTGCGCCGTGTTGAATCCCGATCTATTCGCATTATATTTGCGTGCGGGAAGTTGTTCTCCAGTGTTTCGGTAAGGCGTTGTGTACCATGCCCTATTTCGATAATATTTTGATTTGAACATTCAGGACAGTTTTTTATCATCTTTTCCTGATGCTGGCAGTGGTGGCAATATAATTTATTAATGTGTTTATGGTAAGTCATTTGAACATTGCACCGTGGGCATTTCGCTATCCAGCCACACTGATGGCACATCATTACCGGGGCGTAACCACGCCGGTTCAGGAAAAGTAATACCTGCTGCTTCTTCTCAAGATGCTGACGGATGATCTCAAGCAATGGCGTGGATAATGCGCCATCCATAGTACAGCTGCGAATGTCGAGAATATTAATTTCTGGTAAAAGTGCATTGCCGGCGCGTTTTGTAAGTTTTATTTCCTGATAACGTCTATTTACGACATTCTGTATTGATTCGAGCGAAGGTGTGGCGGAGCCCAGAACTATCGGAATTTTATTTTGATGCGCCCTGAACAAGGCCAGATCGCGGGCCGAATACCTGAACCCTTCCTGTTGTTTGTAGGAAAGATCATGTTCCTCATCAATAATTATGATGCCCAGTTGCTTGAATGGCGTCCAGATTGCTGAACGGGTGCCGATAACAATATTAATATCGCCGTCTCTGGCGCCGAGCCATGTTTCCAGACGTTCCCTGTCAGTAAGCCCCGAATGTAACAAACCTGTTTTTATATTCAGTCTGGATTTAACGCGCTCAATAAATTGTGGAGTCAATGCAATTTCAGGTAGCAATACCAGGGCCTGAAGACCATGGTTTAAATGTTCCCTGATGGCATACAGATAAACTTCTGTTTTTCCACTACCGGTTATTCCATTGAGCAGAAAGGCCTGATAATTGTTTCCTGCAGAGATAATGGTCGAGACAGCATGCTTCTGTTCAGCATTGAGCTGGATAGTGTCCCCATACAGGGCAAGATGCCTGTCGTCTGATACTTCATGGGGAAAAGCCTCAATCCATCCTTGTTCAGACAGGGAATAGAGTGGTTTCCGCCAGTTTTTGAAATTCTTGCGGATAGTTTCCTCCGATACGCCATCAGGATTTGATCGGATTAGCTTGAAGATTGCTGTTTTAAGTGGCGCATTAACAAATACATCATCAGGCTTGTTTCCTTCGCCGGACTTTAATTTCCAGTAATGTCCGTGTTTTTTTAACACAGGAGAACCATTGCTTAATAATTTCGGCAACGTCCCCAGCAAAACCTCACCTGCCGGGTGCTGGTAGTAATCGCTGGCCCATATCAAAAACCGTAAATGATGTTGTTCAAATATGGCCTTGCTATCAAGCACTTCAATAGCGTATTTGAGCTTGTGTGGTTCAACTTCACTATCACCGGCAATTTCCACCAATAATCCGATCTTTTCTTTTGATTTACCAAAAGGCACCCGCAGCCGCTGGCCGGGAACCAGTTGTTCCGGCCGACAGCCATTTGGTGGCAAATAATCGAACAGACGGCGCAGCGGCGTATTGATCGCTATGCGGAGTATCAGGGGTTTAGAAGGCATGCACAGTTAATAATGTGGCGATTGGATCAATACAAATTAATTTAAGGAATTATCAAAATACATGCTGCCGGGACACTGATTCACTGTTTTGCAATACCGGTATAATATTGCAGGTCAAAAAATATCCTGAATGCTGGAGGTTTCCCCGTCATGTTTGCCCGTGCCTGAAATACTATCGGTAATTTCCTTCGGAGTGTATTTTGAACTGAAAACCTCGAAGATGGCGTTGGTACTTTCTGGTGGAGCAAGTTTGCCGGTTTGTGGATCTATCCTTGCAAATACCAGTCCCGGCGGACGATCCAGTATGCTTTCCGGCATATTCTCAAGTGCTGTGCGCATGTAATCTATCCATATGGGCAAGGCGGCCCGGGATCCGGTTTCCGCGCTACCCAAGGGCAGGAATTTGTCAAATCCAACCCATGACACAGCAATCAACTGTGAGTTAAATCCGGAAAACCATGCATCACGCTGGTCGTTGGTTGTGCCGGTTTTGCCGGATATATCCTTGCGGTTGAGTTCCAGTGCGCGGCGTGCAGTACCATGCAAAACAACATCACGCATGATGGAATTCATGATCCACACATTTTCGGAATCAACAACCTGCTTTGCATAGTGGATCTGGCCGGGTTCAGGTGATGACATATTCCCGGTATTGTCTGCGAAGCTGCCACCTCCTGTTGCAGGTTCGCACTGCGGGCAGGCAACCGCAGGATTCGCCTCAAACAGGGTTTCGCCAGCTTCAGTATAAATACGCCTGATAAAATAGGGGTCGATCAGATAACCACCGTTTGCAAATACACAAAATGCGCGTGAAAGTTCCCATGGTGTTACCGTGCCACTGCCCAGAGCGAGTGAAAGATTTTTAGGCAGCCGTTCGATATCAAAGCCGAAACGGGCGATGTAGTCCATAGCAAACGGGATCCCAATGGAATGTAACAGCCGGATGGAAACCAGGTTCCGTGAGTGAGTCAATGCTTCCCTGAGCCGGGTCGGGCCATAGGTCTGACGGCTGTAATTTTCCGGACGCCACACGTCTTCTATTCCGGGGTCTTCAAAAACAACAGGTGCATCATTAATAAGGGAGGCTGCAGTATAGCCCGCATCAAGTGCAGATGAATAAATAAATGGTTTGAATGCAGAACCTGGTTGCCTGGTTGCCTGGATGATACGGTTAAACTTACTGCGCTGGAAATCGAAACCACCTGCCATAGCAAGCGTTGCTCCATCAGATGGACGCATGGAAACAAGACCGCCTTCAACATCCGGTATTTGAGCAAGCTTCCAGGCACCTGTGGCATTTTTACTCAAGCGTACAATGTCTCCTGCCTGCACAACTTCCGCAGCGTTCTTGGGGGCTGCTCCACGGTAATTCTCGGAAATATAGCGGCGCGCCCATGACAGACCCGGCCATTCAATTTTTATCAAACCAGTATTAACAAGATAAGCAGTGGCAGTTTGATCCTTTACACTCACTATCAATGCAGGATAAAGATTGCCCAGGAAAGGAAAGCTTTGCAGTAAACTTTTCCATGTCTCTTCATTCATATCACTGCCAAGGTCGTAATGATGTTCCGGTCCACGATATCCATGGCGTTCATCATAATCCAGTAAACCAACGCGTAACGCATCGTTTGCAGCAACCTGATTGCGATCTTTAATTGTCGTGACCACTCTCAGACCTGATGTATAAGTGTCATCACCATATTTTTCTATAAGATCCTGTCGCACCATTTCTGCAACATACGGCGCCACAAGTTCAACCGCAGGGCTATGCAGTCTGGCTGTTACTGGTGCATTGATAACAGACTGATACTCTTCGGGACTGATATAACCTTCATTCACCATGCGCTGCAAAACATAGTTGCGGCGTTCTAAAGCCCGCGTGGGGTTAGTGACAGGATTTGTTGTTGATGGCGCTTTAGGGAGTCCTGCCAGCATGGCGTATTGCGGCAAAGTGAGTTCGTCGAGAGGCAGGCCATAATAAACCTGGGCGGCAGCGGCGACACCATATGCACGTTGTCCCAGGTATATTTTGTTTAAATACAATGAAAGTATGTCGTCTTTGGATAATTCCTTCTCAATTTTAAAGGCGAGAAATATTTCATTAAGCTTGCGCAGGTAGGTCTTTTCCCTGGTCAGGAAAAAGTTGCGGGCTACCTGCATGGTAATGGTGCTGCCGCCCTGTGTTTTTTCACCGGTTTTTATTAAGTGTAATGAAGCGCGCAATATTCCCTGCCAGTCAACACCGGGGTGTTGATAGAAGCGGTTATCTTCCGCTGCCAGTATGGCCTTGATCATGGTATCAGGGACCTGGTCCAGTGAAACCGGGATTCGGCGTTGTTCTCCAAACTCGGCAATTAATGAATGATCTTCACTGTAAACACGCAACGGCACCTGCATTCTGACGTCCTTTAACGTCTCTATTTCAGGTAATTGGGGGATCACATACCAGGCCAAACCGGCAGCACCGGTGATACCCAGGGTGAAAAAAATCAATAAGAGATTAAAGGTAAAACGCAACATATTGTGTGGTGTACCGTAAAATTATCCAACATCTATTGTTTTCAGATGATAATTGTATTTTTTACTTATTTACATTAGATAACTGTAAAAACTATTTGTTTTTTAAATTTGTGTTGGCTATAGTTGGCATAATAAGTTAATGTTGTAGTATATGTATGATATATAAGTCACGACGTTAAAAGGAAAAAATAGTGTTCCTGTTAAAGAAAAAAACTACACCAGTATTGGGGATCGATATTAGCGCAACCGCAATTAAGTTGCTGGAATTAAGCCGCAGCGGAAGTAAATATCGTGTTGAAAGTTACGCCGTTGAGCCACTTCCTGCAAATTCTGTTGTGGACAAGAATATATCCGATGCTGATGCTGTTGGCGAGGCCATAGGCAGGGCTGTCAAAAAATCCGGTTCACGTACCAAGGATGCTGCCGTAGCTGTTGCCGGGTCGGCTGTAATTACCAAAATTATCACTATGCCAGCCAATCTGTCCGATGCAGATATGGAAAACCAGATAAAACTGGAAGCAGACCAATATATCCCGTTCTCACTGGATGAAGTCAGTCTTGATTTTGAAGTTATCGGGCCTGCTGAAAATAATATTGACCAAGTTGATGTCCTGCTTGCAGCTTCACGCAGTGAAAATGTCGATATGCGGGTAGCTGCCCTTGAAGTAGGGAGCATGAAAGCAAAGATAGTCGATGTTGAAGCTTTCGCCCTGGAAAATACTGTGAGCATGATGGCAAGAGATTTATTTGGTGGCGGAGAAGGGCTGACGATTGCCATTGCCGATGTCGGTTCATCAGTCACCACATTCAGTGTGCTCGAAAATCTGAAGATCATTTATTCCAGGGAACAGCATTTTGGCGGAGCACAACTTACTGAGGAAATTCAAAGACGATATGGACTCTCATATGAAGAAGCCGGGATGGCCAAGAAACTGGGTAAACAGGGTGGATTGCCAGACAATTATGAACTAGAAGTATTGAATCCATTCAAGCAATCCATGGCACAACAAATAAGCCGTGCACAACAATTCTTTTTCTCATCCAGCCAGATCGCGAGTATCGATCACCTGGTCCTGGCGGGAGGTTGTGCATCGATTCCCGGTATACAGGAAGTTGTACAATCAACAGTAGGTGTCCCTACGATTGTTGCTAATCCATTTGCAAATATGTCTGTTTCTTCAAAAGTACCGGCGCAAACCCTGAGTAATGATGCTCCCTCATTAATGGTGGCTTGTGGTTTGGCATTGAGGAGTTTTGGCTGATGTCTAAGATTAATCTTCTTCCCTGGCGTGATGAACTTCGCAAGCAAAGACAGCAGGAATTTTATGTCGTGCTGGGTATTGCGGCACTTGTAGCGGTTGGTATCTGGGGTGTTGTGCATCTCTATCATACACAGTTACTTGAATATCATCAGTCACGTAATCAATATTTAAAACTGGAAATAGACAAGCTTGACAAGAAGATTGCAGAGATCAGGCTATTGCAGAATGAAAAGGAACGTCTTCTGGCCAGGATGCGGGCAATTGAGCAACTGCAGGGGAATCGTCCGTTGATAGTGCGTCTGTTTGATGAGATGGTAAACAGTTTACCCGAAGGCGTGAGTCTGCTGCGTGTGACACAGAAAGGGTCTAGTGTGACAATTAACGGAGTGGCGCAATCGAATGCAAGAGTTTCAAGCTTTATGAGGAATCTGGAAACATCTGAATGGTTAAAAGACCCGCAGCTGGAAATTATTCAGGCAAAAGATGAAGCGGGTCAGCGTATCAGTAATTTTACCTTGCGTTTTACACAGACAGTGCCAACCGTATCAGATGACACGGAGGGCGGCACATGAACTTGGATGAACTGAGAAACCTGGATCCAGAGCATATAGGAGACTGGCCGTTACCGGTAAAGATTGCCCTGGTTTTAATTATCGCTGCGGTAATCCTTTTTGCGGGCTGGCATTATGATATACAGACCCTCAGGGTTACGATAGAAAGCGAAAAAACAAAAGAAGCTGACCAGATTACAAGTCTTGAGTCGAAACAAAGACAGGCAGCCAATCTTGAAGCATTGAAACGTCAGATGCAGGAGATGCAACAGTCTTTCGGTGATATGTTAAGGCAACTGCCGAACAAGACTGAGGTTGCTGGTTTGCTGGTAGATATATCACAAACCGGACTGGCGGCTGGACTGGAATTCGAGTTGTTCAAGCCGTCAAACGAAGTGCCTTCAGAATTCTATGCAGAATTACCGATCCAGATAAGCGTTATAGGCGATTATCACAAGTTTGGTGAATTCATTAGTGGTGTTGCGGCATTACCACGCATAGTCACTACACACGACATCAGTATTGAAAAACGGGGTGCAAAAGGCAAAGAACAGGAAGCAACGCTGGTATTAAAGGCGACCGCCAAGACCTATCGCGCCCTTGATGAAGAGGAAGGAAAATAATGGTTATTGTCAGAACAACATCATACCGGGCGTTATGGCTGGTATTTGTGGTACTTGTTTCAGGGTGCGTATCCACTGACATGAGTGATCTGCAAATGCGGGTTGATGAGATACTGGCCAGACCTGGCGGAAGGCTTGAGCCTCTGCCTGAAATAAAGCCTTATGAGGCCTATGCCTATAAATCTGCACAGGCCGGAGCACGTGATCCGTTTCAATTATTTTACCAAAAATCCCAGGAAGCTATTGCTGATACCAAGGATAGCGGCCTGACTGAAGCCATGGAGAGGGAGATTAAATTCAGAAACCGGGAAGAGCTGGAATCATACGAGCTGGATAGTCTGCGCATGGTAGGCACATTGGAAGACCAAAATACACAATGGGCAATAGTCCGCGATCCTCAAGGTACGGTGCACCGGGTCAGGGTTGGCAACTATCTGGGCAGAAACATAGGCAAGATTCTGAATATTCAAGAAGACAGCATTGAGCTAAGAGAGATTATCAAAAACGTTGATGGGCGCTGGGAAGAACGTCAGGCGGCCCTTGCTTTGGCTGGGGAATAAATCTGATCAGGGGTGGCATATGAATACAAGCAGACCTAATGAAATCATTAATAGAGGTAAATTGGCAATGACTAAATGGCTTGGTCGCATCAGCATAACCATTTGCCTGGTATGCGTGAATGTATATTTTCAGGCACCATCCTATGCAGCAACACTGGATGATATGAGTTATTCATCTTTACCGGGAGACAGAGTACAGATACAACTCAAGTTATCAGAACCTGTGCAGGGTGATCCGCTCAATTTCACAATTGATAATCCAGCCAGGATAGTCGTGGATTTTCCGAATACCAGTCTGAATGTTGCTGAGAAAAACCAGGCTATCGGCATCGGGGCGGCACATAGCGCCTCCATAGTAGAAGCCGCAGGCCGGACACGTGTGGTCCTGAATCTGGTGAAATCGGTTGGATATGATATGTCTGTGCAGGGGGATACCGTCACGTTAACACTGGCCGCAGTAACAGATTCTGCTGTTACAAGCACGGCGCGAGCTTCCAGCACTACCAGGGCCGCAAATTTTGATGCGAAAATAGAGAGTATAGATTTTCGCCGTGGCAGTACGGGAGAAGGCCGTATCATTGTTACCCTTTCTGATCCTTCTGTTGGTGTGAACCTGGGCCAGGAAAGTGGCAAGGTTGTGGTCGATTTTGTCGGAACCAATCTGCCCGAGGAACTTAACAGGCGCCTGGATGTGGTCGATTTTGCGACACCAGTAAAAGAGATCGATACCTCGCTTTCCGTAAATGGCGCACGCATGGTCGTAACGACAACAACGCAGGACTTTGATCATCTGGCCTACCAGTCAGATAATCAACTTACCATTGAATTCAAGCCGCTGAGCAAACAGGAAAAAGAGGCCATACAAAAGCAGAAGTTTGGTTATACCGGTGAGCGGTTATCCCTGAATTTCCAGGATATTGAAGTTCGTGCAGTGTTGCAGTTGATTGCTGATTTTACCGGCCTCAATATGGTCGCCAGCGATACTGTGACCGGCAATGTGACCCTGCGCCTGAAAAATGTACCATGGGACCAGTCACTGGATATCATTTTGAAATCCAAGGGGTTGGGTATGCGCAAGGATGGAAACGTAATACTGGTTGCGCCCCAGGCTGAGATAGCAGCAAGGGAGAAGCTTGAGCTTGAAGCAAGTAAACAGATTGAAGAACTGGCGCCATTATCGACAGAGTTTTTACAAGTTAATTATGCCAAGGCGGATGAACTGGCCAAATTGATAAAGGCCGAGGCAAATAACCTTTTATCCACCAGGGGTAATGTCACAATCGATTCCAGGACCAATACACTGATTATTCAGGATGTTGCTACCAGCCTGGAGAGTATCAGGGCGATGGTGGCGAAACTGGACATACCTGTGCGCCAGGTATTAATTGAATCACGTATTGTCAATGCCGATGAAAGTTTTTCCAAGGACCTCGGCGTGCGGTTTGGATACAGCAAGGCAACCAGGGAAGACCCCCTTACCAATACATTGGGAGGATCAGGGGAACCGGGATTATTTATCGGAGGTGGACAGCCAGGCACTACGGATTTTGGCGGTACCACATCATTTAATAATGGCACAAATGAGAATCTGATGGTGACTTTACCGGTTGCAGGTGCTACCGGATCATTGTCTCTGGCCTACGGCATTATCGGTTCTTATCTGATGCAGCTTGAATTGTCTGCTGCTTTGGCAGAAGGCCGTGGTGAAAACATTGCCAGTCCCAAAGTAATCACCGCCAACCAGCGTGAGGCCGTTATTGAATCCGGTGTGGAAATTCCTTATCAGGAAGCATCGTCCAGTGGTGCAACTTCAGTATCATTCAAGAAGGCCGTGCTGGCACTGAGAGTCACACCGCAAATAACACCTGATGATCGTGTTTTGCTTGATCTTTCTGTGAATCAGGACACCCGTGGGGCACCTGATGTTTTGGGTGTGCCCCCCATCAATACCCGGAGCGTAAGCACACAGGTGCTGGTAGATAATGGCGAGACGGTCGTACTGGGTGGTGTATATTCACAAACAGCAAATAATTCATCAGACAGAATACCGTTCTTCGGAGATTTGCCCTATGTCGGCTTTCTCTTCAAGAGAACTTCCGAAAGCACTACAAAATCCGAACTGCTTATCTTTGTAACACCAAAGATACTGAAGGAAAATCTGCAAATTTAGTCCATTTAACAACCATAACATCAGTTAATACTTTACAGGGTGTGGCCATATTGATGGTCACACCCTTTTCTTTTCTGCAGTTGATCGGTCCCGATTATTGAACCTATCTCAAGATTCCGCGCGGTCGCGACGGCGAGGTTTGCGGTGGCAGGGCAAGGAAGAGTAGTTGGTTGTTCCAAATGAGCGACGAGCGACGCGGCCATGTGCCGCAAACACCCCGTCCCTGCGGGTTGCGCAACAAAAACCTGCACTCTGCGTTAATCGGCTTGGCGATAGCTACGGCTATCACCTGTGCCTCGCGCGCCTTGACCGCGGGCTTTTGGTGCAGCAATGCGGCTCGTGAGGAATCTTGAGATAGGTTCTAGTATCATGCATGACATATTGTTAATTATTAAAGACCAACGCCATAAGCTGACACCAATTGAAAAATCACAACAACATATTTCTTATCGGCCCGATGGGTGCGGGTAAATCGACGATTGGCCGCCGGCTGGCAAAAATACTCAATTTACGGTTTTTTGACAGCGACCAGGCAATAGAAAATCGAACCGGCGTCAGGATTGCGTTAATATTCGATATTGAAGGAGAAGAAGGTTTCCGCAGACGGGAATCCGATGTGATTGAGGAATTGACAGGACAGTCTGATATTGTCCTGGCAACGGGAGGTGGTGTTGTTCTTAATCATGTAAACAGAAAAAATCTCGCTGAAAGGGGTGTGGTTGTATATCTTAGAGCAGGAATCAAGCAACTGTTAAAACGCGCAACCAGAGACAATAAAAGACCCCTGCTGAACACGGACGATCCCCGGAAAAAAATGGAGGAATTACTCAAAACAAGATCTCCCTTGTATGAGGAGATTGCTGATCTCATTGTGGATACAGACCGGCAACCGGTTTCACAGGTTATAGAGGAAATATGCAAGTACAGGGCAATACAATGAAGGAAATCAGGGTAGAACTTGGTGAGCATGCTTACCCGATATTTATAGGCGGGGGATTGCTGGACAAGCCGGAAATATTCAAAAATTGTATTAGATCAAAACAAGTGTTGGTGGTCACCAACGATACCATCGCGTCCTTGTACCTTGAGCGGACCATGCGGTCCCTGGGTAGTTTTACAACAGACAAAGTGATACTCCCTGATGGTGAGCAATACAAGACACTGGATGTAATGAATGAAATCATTACCAGGCTGTTGCAACAGCGCTACAGCAGGAACTGTTGTCTGGTCGCCCTGGGTGGCGGGGTTATCGGGGATATTACCGGCTTTGCGGCAGCCTGTTATCAACGGGGCGTTGATTATATCCAGGTGCCAACTACTGTACTTGCCCAGGTGGATTCTTCAGTGGGCGGGAAAACTGCAGTTAATCACAAGCTGGGCAAAAATATGATAGGTGCCTTTCATCAACCCCGGGCCGTCATTACGGATATTTCTACATTACTTACGCTGCACGACAGGGAGCTCCAGGCCGGGCTTGCCGAGGTCATAAAATATGGCTTGATACGCGACCGGAAATTTTTTGAATGGCTGGAACAGAATATTGAAAAACTGTTGCACAGGGAAATTCAGGAAATCAGTTATGCCATAGAAGTGTCTTGCCGGAACAAGGCTGAAGTTGTAGCGATCGATGAAAAAGAGTCAGGTATGCGGGCAATATTGAATCTCGGCCATACTTTTGGTCATGCGATAGAAACAGGACTTGATTATAAAGGCTGGTTACATGGTGAAGCGGTCGCTGCCGGTATGTTGATGGCGGCCGATTTGTCCAGCCGGCACGGCTGGTTGTCAACACAGGACCTGGAGAGGACAAGAAAAATTCTCACTAGAGCGAAGTTACCAGTCAGATTGCCACCAACTTTAACTCCAGCCAGGATGCTGGAACTCATGGCAGTGGATAAAAAAGCCAGGGATGGTGCCATGCATCTGGTCTTGATGAAACAGTTGGGCGAAGCATTCGTTACCAACCAGTTTGATCCTGAAAAACTCAGGGCAACACTGGAAAATTTTTCTTCCGCAACGGAGTCCCGCTGATGTCTGAACTGGCTTGTTATGCAGCCAGAGAAGATAATTCCAAAGGACGTATCTTCGGGGAACCACAACCGGAGCATCGAAATCAGTATCAGCGTGATCGCGATCGCATAATTCATTCTGCTGCTTTTCGCCGGCTTGAGTACAAAACGCAGGTATTCGTAAATCATGAGGGTGATATGTTCCGTACCCGCCTCACCCATTCCATCGAAGTTGCACAGATAGGACGCACCATCGCCAGGGCATTAAAACTTAACGAAGATTTGACAGAGGCGATTTGTCTGGCACACGACCTCGGTCATACACCGTTCGGCCATGCCGGGCAGGATGTCCTGAATAACTGCATGAAGGATTATGGCGGATTTGAACATAACCTTCAGTCATTGCGGGTTGTCGATCTGCTTGAAGAACGCTATGCGGATTTTCCCGGACTGAATCTTTTGTTTGAGACCAGGGAAGGGATACTCAAACACTGTTCACGCAAGCATGCTGTCAAACTCGGTGATCTGGGACGGCGTTTCCTGGAAGGTGGTCAGCCTGGTCTTGAAGCGCAGGTGGCCAATATTGCAGACGAAATCGCCTATAACAATCATGACGTGGACGATGGCCTGCGTTCCGGGTTAATCGCCACGGAGCAATTAAAAGTCTGTGAATTGTTCAGTGACCAGTATGATATTGTCAGCAGGCAATGGCCGGATTTGAGTGAAAGACGACTGATCCATGAGATAGTCCGGCGCATGATCAATACACTGGTCGGTGATTTGATTGCCAACAGCCGGACAAAGATTGATCAGTATCAACCTGCCGATATTGATACGGTACGCAGTCTGCCAGTACCGTTGATTGGTCTGGGTGAGGAGATTTTGAACAAGCATATGGAACTGAAACGGTTTCTGAGAAAAAACCTCTACCAGCATGACCGTGTGCAGCAAATGACAGGCAAGGCCAAACAGACGGTTAAAACCTTGTTTGAAGTCTATATGGCTGATACCGGTTTATTCCCCAAAGACGTCCAGTTGCGCCTGAATAAAGAAGAAGATATTGCCGGGGCCTCTGGCCGGGCACGGGTGATAGCTGATTATATTGCCGGGATGACTGACCGTTTTGCTATCGCGGAGTTAGAGAGAATTAATTAACTTGTTGAAATGCAAGGCTTACTTTTAAGCATGCTCCATGACATAATATATTGTTGCACCGTGACATTAATGGCCCGCTTTATTATAATTTCCTCCCTTTTTGGGGTCTGGTCATGGTGATATCGAGTAGGCCATAAGTCTAAATAACAAAGAGGGCGGATTTTGCCCTCAAAACAGTGGCTGTAATTATGGTGGTGTTTTAATGAAACATAGCATTGGTCAACCGACGCAAGGCCTGTATGACCCCAGCCAGGAACACGATGCCTGTGGCGTCGGTTTCGTCGTTGACATGAAGGGCCGCAAATCACACAAGATTGTCACAAACGCCCATACTATTCTTAAAAATCTGTTGCACCGTGGTGCTTGTGGCTGCGAGGAAAATACCGGTGATGGTGTCGGCATACTGATTCAGAAACCGGATAAATTTTTCCGCAAGGTATGTAAGGAAATCAATATTGAATTACCGGATATAAATAAATACGGCGCTGGTATGGTGTTCCTGCCAAGAGATCCGGAACAATCTGCACAATGCCGGAAGATTTTTGAAACGATAATCAGGGATGAAGGACAACACTTGCTGGGTTGGCGTGATGTTCCCACGGATGATTCACTGTTGGGCCCCAGCGCCAGGGCAGAAGAACCGGTTTTTAAACAGCTTTTCATCGCCTGTGATGACAGCATCACAGATCCTGCGGCATTCGACAGAAAACTTTATGTAATACGTAAACGTACCGAGCATGCTATCGCCAATAGTGACTTGGACGAAAAGGCCTTGTTTTATGTGCCGAGCCTTTCATACCGTACCTTTGTTTACAAGGGCATGTTAACCGGTACGCAGATAGAACCGATGTTCCCCGAACTGGGTGATCCCGACATTGAATCGGCAATGGCCCTGGTCCACCAACGGTTTTCCACCAACACCCTGCCGCAATGGCGGCTGGCACATCCGTTCCGTTACATCTCGCACAATGGTGAAATCAATACCGCGCGCGGCAACACCAACTGGATGCTGGCCCGCCAGGCACTCTGCGAATCTGAATTATTTGGCGATGATCTGCAAAAGCTTTACCCCATAATCACTGATGGAAACAGTGATTCTGCAACCTTTGATAACGTCATGGAATTTCTCTATCTTGCAGGCCGGCCATTACCACATGCTGTATTGATGATGATTCCTGAAGCCTGGAGCGGACACGAAACCATGGATGAAGAACGCCGGGCTTTCTACGAATACCATGCCTGTCTGTTGGAACCCTGGGATGGTCCTGCCTCAATTGCATTTACTGATGGTGAAGTGATTGGTGCAGTACTGGACCGTAACGGGTTAAGACCTTCGCGTTATTATGTCACCAAGGATGACATGGTGATCATGGCTTCAGAAGTGGGCGTACTGGAAGTCGCACCGGAGAATGTGAAAATAAAGGAAAGGCTGCATCCCGGCCGTATATTCATGGTGGATACCAAACAGGGACGCATCATCGACGATGCAGAAATCAAGAACCAGTTTATCAAGGAACATCCTTACGGCGAATGGTTGAAAAAGAACCTTGTCCCGCTGGAAAAACTACCTACACCGAAAAATATTCACGGCACTGATCCTGACACCCTGTTGCAGCGGCAGCAGGTCTTTGGCTACAGCCATGAAGATTTGCGTATATTGATGGCGCCGATGGCTGCAACAGGCATGGAACCCATCGGGTCCATGGGCACCGATGCCGCACTTGCCGTGTTGTCCAATCGTTCAAGATTGTTATATGACTATTTCAAACAACTGTTTGCACAGGTGACCAACCCGCCGCTCGATGGTATTCGCGAAGAACTGGTGACCCAGGTCAGTACCACGCTGGGACCGGAAGGCAACCTGCTGAAACCCACTCCCGAAAGTTGCAGGCAGATCAAACTGCAAACGCCGGTCATTACCAATGAAGAACTTGCCCGCATCCGTGATGTGAATCTGCCCGGCCTGAAAAGCAAGACTGTTTCCATCCTCTATCCGGTTGCTGAAGATGGACCGGGAATGGATGCCGCACTTAAGAATATTTGTGCCGAAGTCGATGCTGCTGTTGCTGCAGGTTATACCAATATCATTCTTTCCGATCGTGGTATTGATGAAGAAAATGCCGCCATCCCGGCATTGCTCGCAACGGCCGGTGTACACCACCACATGATCAGGACAGGAATACGCACCCGTGCAGGCCTGGTGCTGGAATCCGGTGATCCCCGTGAAGTCCACCACTTTGCGGCATTGATCGGTTATGGCGCCAACGCCGTCAATCCTTATCTTGCCTTTGAAACAATCGGTGATCTTATCGGCAAGGGACATGTGCCGGAAATGTCACACGAAGAAGCGATCAAGAATTTCATCAAGGCCGTCAGCAAGGGACTGATCAAAACCATGTCCAAGATGGGAATCTCAACAGTGCAATCCTATCGTGGTGCACAGATATTTGAAGCCATAGGACTTAGCAAGGAATTCGTTGATAAATATTTCACCTGGACGGCCTCACGTATCGGCGGTATAGGTATTGATGTCATCGCCAGGGAAGCCAGCATTCGTCACCATAATGCATTTCCCGATCGTCCGGTCAAACAGCCCGACCTGGAATGGGGTGGTGAGTACCAGTGGCGACGTGATGGTGAATATCATCTCTTCAATCCGGAAACAGTTTTTAAATTGCAACATGCCACCCGTTCCGGCCAGTACAAGGTATTCAAGGAATATTCCGACCTGATAAACAACCAAAGTGAACATCTGGCCACCCTGCGTGGCCTGTTTGAATTCAAAAAATCTCCTGTCCCCATCGAAGAAGTGGAACCGGTTGAAAACATCCTGAAACGTTTTTCCACGGGCGCGATGTCCTACGGATCGATCAGTAGAGTTGCACATGAAACACTCGCCATTGCCATGAACCGGCTGGGCGGAAAATCCAATACCGGCGAGGGCGGTGAAGATCCGGATCGATATATACCGGATGCGAATGGTGATTCGCGCCGGAGTGCGATCAAGCAGGTCGCCTCGGGCCGTTTCGGTGTCACAGCAGAATACCTCACCAACGCCGATGATATTCAAATCAAGATGGCGCAGGGAGCAAAGCCGGGCGAAGGCGGCCAGTTACCAGGGACCAAGGTTTACCCCTGGATTGCCAAGGTGCGTTATTCCACCGCCGGTGTCGGATTGATCTCACCGCCACCGCACCATGATATTTATTCCATCGAGGACCTGGCGCAGCTGATTCACGATCTGAAAAACGCCAACCCGAAAGCGCGCATCAATGTGAAGCTGGTTGCTGAAGTGGGTGTCGGAACAGTCGCCGCCGGTGTGGCCAAGGCACACTCCGATGTCGTACTGATCTCCGGTTACGATGGTGGAACCGGTGCATCACCGATCAGTTCATTGAAACATGCCGGACTGCCCTGGGAACTTGGCCTGGCCGAGACGCAACAGGTACTCGTGCAGAATGGATTGCGCGACCGCATCGTGGTGCAGACTGACGGACAACTCAAGACCGGTCGTGATGTCACCATCGCCGCGTTACTCGGTGCAGAAGAATTCGGTTTCTCCACCGCACCCCTGGTCGTATCGGGTTGTATCATGATGCGCGTCTGCCATCTCAATACCTGCCCGGTAGGTGTTGCCACCCAGAACCCGGAACTGGTCAAGAAGTTTTCCGGCAAACCTGAATTCGTTGAAAACTTTTTCAGATACATTGCAGAAGAAGTGCGTGAATACATGGCGCAACTGGGTTTCCGCACCATGAATGAAATGATCGGCCGTGTCGATAAACTGGATGTGAAAAAAGCAATCGATCACTGGAAGGCACAGGGCCTTGATTTCAGCAAGATCCTGTACAAACCGGTACCCCGTCCCGGTGATGATATTTATTGTTCCAAAACACAGAATCACGGGTTGGAAAAATCACTGGATGTCACCACACTGGTGCCGCTCTGCAAGGATGCGCTGGAATCCGGGAAAGAAGTCGATATTATCCTCCCGATTCGCAACACCAACCGGACCGTGGGCACCATCCTCAGCCATGAGATTACCAGGCGTTACGGTGCGGAAGGTCTGCCGGAAGACACCATCAGGATCCATTTCAATGGTTCGGCCGGCATGAGCTTTGGTGCATTCGTCACCAAAGGTGTCACCCTCACACTGGAAGGTGATGCCAACGATTATCTCGGCAAGGGCCTGTCCGGCGGCAAGATCATTGTCTACCCGCCACGTCATGCCACGTTTGTACCGGAAGAAAATATCCTGGTCGGTAATGTCCTGTTGTACGGGGCCACCGGTGGCGAAGCGTATTTCCGCGGCATAGCCGGTGAACGTTTCTGTGTCAGGAACAGCGGCGTGAATACCGTCGTCGAAGGTGTGGGTGATCACGGTTGTGAATACATGACCGGCGGCCGTGTAGTGATAATTGGCAAGACCGGCCGTAACTTCGCAGCCGGTATGTCCGGCGGTATTGCCTATGTGCTGGATGAAGCGGGTGATTTTAACATCCGTTGCAATATGGGTATGGTCGACCTCGACAAGTTTGAAGATAAAGAAGACATCGAAACCGTCAAGATACTGTTAAACAAGCACATTCAATATACCCAGAGCAGTGTCGCGAATAATATCCTGGATAACTGGGCAAAATATAAGAGTAAATTTGTGAAAGTCATGCCAAAGGATTACAAGCGCGTACTCGCCGCCATCAAGAAAGCAAAAGAACAGGGCACATCCGTAGACGAAGCCGTAATGGAGGCCGCCCATGGCTAAAATTACAGGTTTCATGGAGTACAAGCGGGTCAAGCAACCCTATCGCCCGGTCAGGGAACGCCTCAAAGACTGGCACCAGGTGATGGCACCGTGGCCGGTGGAGCCACTCAAGGAACAAGCCGCCCGTTGCATGGATTGCGGCATCCCGTTTTGTCACCAGGGTTGCCCGCTCGGTAACCTGATCCCGGACTGGAATGACCTGGTCTATCGTGATCAATGGCTGGCAGCAATCGAGAGACTGCATGAAACAAATAATTTCCCTGAATTCACCGGCACGTTGTGTCCCGCTCCCTGTGAAGGTGCGTGCGTACTGGGGATCAATGATGATCCCGTAACTATCAAGGCAGTTGAAATTTCAATCATTGATAAAGCCTGGGAAAACGGCTGGGTCAAGCCTATGCCGCCGGAAATCAAGACTGGCAAGAAAGTCGCCGTCATCGGTTCAGGCCCGGCCGGGCTTGCCGCTGCCCAGCAACTCCGCCGCGCCGGGCACGATGTTACCGTGTTTGAGCGGGATGATCGTATTGGCGGTTTACTGCGTTACGGCATCCCGGAGTTCAAGATGGAAAAGCGGGTGCTGGACCGCCGTCTTGATCAGATGCGCACTGAAGGTGTGATCTTCGAGACCAACAGTCACGCCGGGGTCAATGTTTCTGTAGATGATTTAAGGAAAGAATTTGATGCGTTAATATTAACCGGTGGTGCCTGTGCGCGACGGGATTTGCCTATCCCCGGACGTGAATTAAAAGGCGTGCACCAGGCCATGGATTACCTGCCATTACAGAACCGTCGCTGCGAAGGCGATGAGATTCCAGATGATCAGTTTATTTCTGCTGAAGGCAAGCATGTGGTCATTATCGGTGGTGGTGATACCGGCGCCGATTGCCTGGGGACGGTCCACCGCCAGGGAGCCAAATCCGTCACTTCACTTGAGATCATGCCACGCCCGCCGGAAACCCGCTCCCCGAACAACCCCTGGCCGGAGTGGCCGTTTATCTTCCGTACCGCATCCGCCCACGAAGAAGGCGGTGAAAGGTTGTATTCCGTTTCCACCAAGAAGTTTATCGGCGATGAAAACGGTAATTTGAAGGAACTGGAAATTGTGAAAGTAGAGATGCAGCGCGAAGCAGGACGTATCGTTTTTAATGAGATACCTGGCAGCAATTTTACCATCCCCTGCGAACTGGCACTCCTGGCGATGGGATTTACCGGCGCTGAGAAAGAGGGAATGCTTGAGCAACTGGGTGTGGCCATCAACGAACGTGGTAATGTCTGGCGCGATGAAAACTGGATGACCAGCGTTGCCGGCGTCTTCACCGCTGGTGATATGCAGCATGGACAGAGTTTGATCGTGTGGGCGATAGCCGAAGGCAGATCAGCGGCACGCGGTGTGGATCAATATTTGATGGGTTCTTCTGACTTGCCAGCTTTGCTGTAATTACCGTTGTTCGTCATTCCGGCGAAAGCCGGAATCCTGTAATTAATCCCTCTATACATTAATTATCAGATTTCGCCTTTTCCGGCGAGGTACTTTTCTTTGTACGGACGAAAGAAAAGTACCCAAAAGAAAACCGCCCCGATGCCTTGGCCTGCGGCCACCCTTATTGTTCGTCTCGCTGACGCGCCGCTCATATTCGCCTCCTGCTCAGATGAGCTAAAAATCACATCCTGTGATTTTTGCGCTACCGCTTCCTCACAATGCGGCAAGGCATAAGGGGGATAAAAATCAATAATTAACAATATGTTTGATTGATTAAGCAGGATAATCAGGCAATTTCTTGATTATAAAATATAAAAGTTATACATTATCTCTATGCTAGCGACTAGGAGTATCTCCAGTCACATGTCTAGCCTCTACGGGCTATAAGCCATAATTCATCTTGTCCTCTACCCTACGTTCCATGAATTAGCATGGAGTGGGGTAGGGCAAGTTGTATTTTTAAAGTATAGAGTTTTACTCAATTGAAAAAACTCCTTCTCAAAGAAGCATTCAATTCTACTTTCCACAAAAAATTAAATTTTGATGATTTACTAAATTTAGAGATTATAAATGAATATACAAGTTTCAATATTCGCAATAAACAAATTTTAAATCCATCGGAAAAACTAAAAAAATATCATCGATTCTTAAATAGCTTTATTTTCGATTATGCGAAAATAAATACTAGTGTTGTACATTCCTATAGAAAAGAAAAGACCGCTTATACAGCTGTTTCAGTCCATGCAAATAGCAAATATTTTTTTCAATCCGATATTAATGATTTCTTTAATAGCATAACAGCTACAGATATTAAGAATGTATTAAATTCTAATCTAGATGATTCCCCTATATCAGATATTGTTAATTACAAAGATCAACTAATTAATATAGTTACAGTAAACAATATATTGCCTATTGGCTTTTCGACTTCTCCAAATATAAGTAATACTTGCTTATATAATTTTGATAATTCCCTTGAAACCTACTGTAATGAAAGAGATATTAATTTTACCAGATATGCAGATGATATTATTCTATCTTCTAATACAAAAGAAAGTATGGTTGGTATTGAAGAGATTGTATCAAAAATACTTAATGAATTTTTCAATGACAGGTTTGTCCTTAATCAACATAAAACGAAACGCCTTAGAAAAGGCAACAAGGTGAAATTATTAGGAATGGTCATATTGCCATCAGGCAAAGTTACTGTAGATATGAAGCTAAAAAAACAACTTGAAATATTGTTACACTTTTATATAAACGATAAAGACAAATTTTCTGATTATTTAGGTAAAGTTTATAGCGGTAAATTATCAACAATATCCGGGCAATTAAACTACATAAATACAGTTGATAAAAATTATTTAAATAAGTTACGGAAAAAATATGGCAACTATATTGTAGATTTATTTTTTCACTCAACTGTGAAATAAAAGTGAATTTTGAAATTAAAATACATAACGTACAGCATGTTAAAAAGTTAATATTTAATGCTGATTTATCAAAAAATCAATTATTTTGTATAGTTGGCAAAAATAGCATAGGTAAAACAACTTTTATTCGCGCAATTGAAAATTTAAAATCCGCAGATATTTTTACTAAAACAGCATCTCCTTATATATTCAATCAGGATAGTTGTATTATATATACAATCAATGAAACAGAATACATTTTTAAGTTTAATCCAAAACTTAATGTTATAGATACAAATGCCATTATTGATGAACAAATTAAAAATAGTATTTATGTTGAACTCCCTATTCCTCATGGCGAAAGATTTAATCACTTTCGGAAATTAAGCGAGATAGATGACGAATTAAGAAAAAATATTTCATTACAATTATATGCAATACCAGAAGAAATAATTCAATTCCTTTCCAAAGTTTATAATTCAAATAGATTTGAAGATTTAAAGGAAACCACTATAAAGGGGGTTAAATATTATTTTATCTTGAAAAATGATGGTTTTTATATTCGTGAAGATTATCTAAGTTCTGGCGAATATTTTGTCATAACTTTATATAAGCTGATTCAGCATAGATGTAAAATTATCGTTATTGATGAAATAGATATTTCTTTAGATGCTTCAGCGCAAGTAAATTTACTTAGAGAATTGCGTCAATTTTGTAATGAATATGAAGTTAATATCATCTTTACAACGCACTCGCTAGCGCTTATGAAAACATTGTATGATTACGAATTATTTTATATGGATTCAATAAATTCAGAAGTATCAATAGATAATAAATCTTATAATTATGTTAAAAGTATACTTTTTGGATTTAAAGGATGGGACAAATACATTTTAACAGAAGACCAAATACTGGAACAATATCTTTTATATTTACTATCTGAAAACAATGAATCATATTTTTTTAAATACAAAATAATTTATATTGGCGGCGGGACAAATGTGATTGATCTTATGAACCGTAATAATAAAGATCAATTTTTTTCGCTACCAAAAAATGTTATAAGCGTTCTTGATGGAGATCAGAGAAACGAGGAGTACTGTAAAAATAATAACAGAATATTATTCACCCCATTTCAGAGTGTTGAAAAACAATTAAAAGAATATTATGAGCAATATCAGGAGGAAATACCTAGAATTAATTCATCAGATACCCCCAGGGCCCTATTTAACTGTATTATTCAAACTAAAATAATGACAGAACAAGGAATATTTTGCTATATAAATGGGAAAAAAAGAGATGAAGTAAATAATTTTAAGCAAGAATTAATAAAATTTCTGAGTATCAATTCATAGAATCTATTTAAATAGATAATTAGATGAGTTCAAATCAGAAAATCAGTATTGTTTGATTTCTCATTTTTCAAAGTAGTTATAAAGCCAGGCGAAAATAGCGCCGCTGATGCCGGCGTCGACGAAGCCATACAATGCTCCGATGATGACGCTGTAGGTTCCTGTAAAGGGTTGGTAGCCGGGGTAGATGGAAGCCATGACTTCGAGGAATTTTACTGCGTAATCGGGGTACATTATGTTGGCAATGCCGGTGATGAACATGCCGGCGCCCCAGACAATGCCTGCGGCCAGTGCCAGTGCTTTAATGTTGAGTTTCATATTGTTCCTTCCATCTTCCGTATTTTCATAAAGGATTTTTTCAATATAGACCCTCATCCGGAAATTGCAAATTTATTAGTTTTTAGCAAGAATAAAATGGGTTAGACTCCTTTAGTTAGTCCTTCCTGCCAAACAAAACTTACACGAAAAAATATATACCTAACAACAAAATAATAAAACCCACTATTATGCCACCAATAATTATCTGTTTTCTTTGTTTATTATCGTGACTCCGTTGCTCTGGTTTTTCATTTTGTCCGTCATCTTTTACTTTTTCTACTTCTACATTTTCTAATTCTTCAATTCTGTGTTTTATTCGTTGTCCAGTGGTTGATGCTCTGTCGCTCTCTGGCATATCAGCGTAAGCATCCTGTAATTCTTCGAGAATATATTTACCCCAACTATCAAGGTTGTCTTTATTCTCAATTGCAAATGCAACCATAATTTCCTGTGTTTCTAGGGATATAGGCATTAGGTAATTATACATCAGAAGAGAAATAAAAGGGGTTGGGGTCACTGCTGTCCCACTAACGCCGGGCCAAGGCCAAAGCAAACTGAGGCGATATGTTTTTATCCGGTTTGCGTTTTTCAAAAAGTTCTCTCATGCAACGTTTAGCAAACAGGTTCGTTTGTAAT